>Ga0070765_100000080_pt1 | contig 62669 bp, 40 predicted proteins | sample HubBroMetageWFT5_FD_71516 | JGI IMG/M metagenome (GOLD analysis project Ga0070765, IMG submission 71516) | Warmed and freeze-thawed soil microbial communities from the Hubbard Brook experimental Forest, New Hampshire - Hubbard Brook CCASE Soil... | ecosystem: Environmental > Terrestrial > Soil...
CAGGCGCCGTCGTCCTGCGCATCCTCCGTGACATGGTTCTCGAAACTCGCAGGGCTGGCACGCTTCTGGAAGTGTACGAGCCTGCTGAAACGGCGCAGAGTTCAGAATCTCGGACCCCGACAGAATCAACTCTGACAACGGTTCTCCGGAACCGGGCCAATAAACGCAAGGCTGTGTTGTGGCGCGGGGCGTCACTCGCACCGTGCTGACGCCACATCCTCCTTCGAGTGGCGGCAGCCCAGCCATTGCCCGCACCAAGGGCTCGCCGATAGCTATCACATCGGTGCTCTCGAAAAGCTTTCGGAATCCCTGCCAGTATTCTTCGTACGTGAGTGCGTAGAGATCGGACCGCACTGCCTGATAGACGTTCACACGCAAGGGAGCGCCAAGCCCTTTCGCGACTCGGGCGACGTCCGCCAACCGCAAGAAGTTTGACTTCATCATGACCGCAATGATCGTCACGGGTACGCCCAGACGCACACAGCGTGCGGCCTGTCGATGGATCAACTCCCAGTTACCTGGGCCGCGTTGGGAATCCTGTTCCGGTTGGGTTGGGTAATCGAGAGAAAACTCGATGTCATGGAAGGCGCGCAAATCCTGGTCTTCCAGAACGGCAACACTGTGACCGTTGGAAGTGACGGTGAGCTTCACCGGCCGAGTTCGCAGGTAAGCCAATATAGTCTTGTAGTCAGGGTGCATTCCGTTCTCGCCCGTTCCCAGATTCACGGAATGAACCGGAAGGCGTTCCATGACGGACTTCACTTGATCCAGGGAGAGCCGGTCGGCGCGAGTGGGATCGCGGTAGCAGAAGGCGCACTTGAGGTTGCACTCGTTGGTGAGCCCAAGCCCGAGCGAAATGCCGGTATCGGGATGGAAGGCCATCACTTCGTAATGGTAGACGAATGTAGCGGTTTGACGCTGCTCATTCGTCTCCTCCGGTCAAGTGTTGCATAGCCTGCCAAGCAGTGCATGTAGCGCATCGACACTGACACTTATAAAACCGAGGAAGTTGGTAGGATCAGATTGCACGCCGCGACTTCTCGAGAGCCGAGGGCTAGCGAATCCTAAAGGTCGAGGTGACTCTCGTGCGACATAGACGCATCCCTGGCGTGGTCGACTTATTTGAGGTGGATGATCCGCAAGAGATCAAGACTCTCGCCAACGATCCTGTTATCGATCGCCGCTTCGAGACACACACATGCCCTATGAATTGGTTCCTCTTGAAGCGCTCCGTGAGTGTGCTCTCGTTCAGGGGACGCCGCTTTCCAACGATGGAGCCTCGGGATTGCGCGCCGCGGGCTCGCGCGCAGGAGGAACTCTGGCACGCGCTGAACGATCAGGCCGAGGGCATCAAGGTAGGTCCCATAGCTTTGGAACCTCTCGCGGAATGGGTTAAAGGCGTTGGTTCTGACGCAGAAGCCGGCATCCGCACGCAGCAATTGTTGGGACGCCTGTTTCGGAGTGACTTCACTGCAACAGAGGGAAGTTGGGCTGCCGCATTGGTTCTTGTAGCAGCTCCTCGTTCTTCGAATCTGCCGAAGCTGTGTTGGTGGCTTGTTAGCGGGAAGGTTCGACGGGCCAAGCGCCTTCTGGCTGGAATGGTGGGTGATGATCTGTCTGCAGTGAACGCGATCGGAATTGCCGTTCACAACATCGTGAAAGGCCTTCACCATATGCGCTCGCTGTACGCCGATGCAAACTCGAGAAACGCGCTCTCTGCTGAGGCGGCCGCGGGTCAATGCTTACGCGCACCCGTCAGTGTTTTTCGCCAGTCCACAGCGCAAGGAACGCTGATGGGGAACGCTTTTCCTAAGAATTCCCTCTTCGTGCTAAACATAGGCGCGGCAAGCCAACTCAGCGGTGAGCGGCCCCTCGTGTTCATGGAAGAAAGCTGGAGCGCTTGCCCCGCGTCGTCATGGGTTCCCGCGATGCTCGAGGGAGTGTGGAGGCTAGCATTACGCTAGGCCACAACCGTGACAAAGATAAACATTTTGATGCTTTAGAAAATATGGAGAAGGTAGCCGCTGGGTAAGTGCTTTAAAGTCTGGAGCGGGCGATGGGAATCGAACCCATGGCCGGTTCTCGCTCCATCAACCAAATCAAGCTGATTCGACTGCCCTTACACCACCATTACACCCTGGTTTTGGTTCATTATCAGGGGTTGGAATGACCCCTTGAATCGACACACGGGCGATGGGCACACTCTCCGGGAGAGGAAGCACACAGTGGAGAGAAGAAAGCGATATTCCCGGAAGTTTCAGCGCGCAGCCGTAGAGCGTATGAAGACCTGTGAAAGCGTCGATGATCTAGCCAAGGATCTCGGGGTTACCCGACGATGCCTCTACAAATGGCGCACTAAGCTCGAGGGAGCTGAACCTGGCGAAGAAGCGGCGCGCCCGAGCACACATGCGTCAGTCCACCGAAAAGAAATCCTCCAGCTAAAGCGCTTGCTCGCCGAGAAGGCGATGGAGGTGGATTTTTTGAAGGGTGCCTTGCAAAAAGTAGAAGCTCGACGCCAGCGCAGCACCGGCTCTGGCGGGAAGACATCTACGAACACATCCAAGAACTGATGCCATTGCAAGGCAGACTGAGCATCGAGCACATGTGTCAGTTGGTAGCGGTGAGTCGCAGAGGTTTCTACCGGTCGTTGCGGCAACGGGAACCGGCAGAGGAAGAGACGGAAGTGCGGTCATTGATTCAACAGATCGCTCTGGAGCATCGTCGTCGCTACGGCTATCGGCGGATCACCGCAGAACTGCACCGTCGAGGCGTGCAGGTGAACCGTAAGAAGGTGGCACGGATGATGCGGGACGATAATTTGCTGGCTATTCAACCGAAACGGTTTGTCGTCACGACGAATTCGAAACATAAGTGCGAAGTGCACCTCAACTTAGCAAGTCGCATGACGCTGACGGGTATCAACCAGCTCTGGGTAGCAGACCTCACCTACGTTCGCTTGAAAGGCGAGTTTGTCTATCTAGCGGTGATCCTCGATGGTTTCTCTCGCAAGGTTGTAGGGTGGGCTGTGGACCGAACGTTGATGAGTAGCCACCTCACGGTGGCTGCGCTGGAGCGTGCCGTCGCAGATCGACGGCCGCAGGCGGGCTTGGTGCACCATTCCGATCGAGGGCTTCAATATGCGAGTCCGGAATATGTGGCGGCATTGGAGAGGCACGGCATGATTGCGAGCATGAGTCGACCGGCCAATCCGTATGACAACGCCAGTTGTGAGAGCTTCATGAAAACGCTGAAGCGGGAGGAAATCTACGCCAACAGGTACGATGACTTGGATCATCTGCGGGTGAACGTCGAAGAGTTCATCGAGCAGTATTACAATCGGCAGCGGTTGCACTCGGCACTGGGCTATCGGTCTCCAGAAGAATTCGAGCAACAGACCGAGGTTGCGAGTTCGGTCGATTCGCGAAGCGCAACAATAGAGTTTTTTGAGAACAATAATGAGAACAGGCCGGGGGAATCGAACGCATCTCTGGGGAAGGGGGCGACGTCGCCCCCTTCCCCAGACCCTTTAGCCTACTAGGAGATGCAAGAACTCTTTTAGAAAACGGAAAGTGTGCCCAAAGTTTCTGTGACAGTTGAGGGGGTCACCTCAATACTTGGGAACAACTTGGGAACAAGTGCTGCCAAACAGCCCCATAAACCGACTACCAAGACGTAGCTAAGGCACGGCAAACCAACAAGATGACTACTTTTAGATAGGACTCATAATCCGTTGGTCCCAGGTTCAAATCCTGGCGGGCCCACCAATTACTCGAACTGTAGCATTACAATTTCGGGATTCGAGCCTAGCCGCAGCGGCGGTCCCCACGTACCTGCTCCACTCGAAGTGAAAACCTGCATCTTCCCGATCCTGCTCAAACCATACACAAATTGCCGGTAAATCCGCCGAGACATCCAACTCCAGGGAACGAATTGCCCAAGGTGCGTGTGCCCGGATAGTTGCAGTGAAACGCCGGCGGCCTCCGCGATCTCCGGACGGTCGGGCGCATGCGTCAAGAGAATGCTCGCGCGATCGCGATCTAGGCGCACGCCCTCGAGGACCGACGCGAAATGTCCATCGTGAGTGGCATGACGGTACGGCACGCCAACGATCTGCAAACCGTCTGCTTCCACCTTCTCATTGTTTAGGACGCGTACTCCGGCCGCCGCGATGGCATGCAGATATTTACTGTCGTCGCCGAACTGCTCATGGTTCCCAGCGACGAAATACACGCCTTGCGGCGCCGTTAGCTGGTTCAGAGGTTCCGCTGCTCGTTGTGCGTCAATGGCTGTGCCATCGTACAAATCTCCAGCGATGAAAATCGCGTCCGGCTTTTCCCGCAGAATCTTTCTGACCATACGGCGTAGGAAATTGCCGTTGCGCACATGTCCTAGGTGCACATCGCTGATAAGCGCCGCTTTTCTGCCACGCCAGGCCGACGGCAAGTTCGCCAGCCGCACGGTCGTTTGCGTGAGCCGCGTCCAGCTTGAGTTGAAGACCCCGTAGATCCCCACCACAGTGGCAAGACCGAATAGCAATTCCACGGTCCGATGGAAATTGATGTCAAGTCCAACCAGACGCGCAACCCCGAAAATAATCCAGGCGGAAACGGCGGCGAAGAAGAAGAAGCTCAGCAGACCCACCCAAATCGCAGCAACCTTGTACAAAGCGCGCACAAAAGCGTTCGTGTAACGGAATGCGAGCAGCGAAGCGACCACGAAGCTCACCGACAAAACGCCGAGGAGCAATTTGATCCAGAGAGTGCCAGATGCAGCGCTTTGCGCAGACGAGAAAGCCCAAGTCTCATAGATATAGAGATGGGCCAGAGCCAAAATGCCCTGAATAATCGCAACAAACACTATTAAACGCCTGGGTGCCATCTGATTCCTCTGAGTGTTTGATTCCCCAGGTTAGTGAAACGTCGCAAGAATTCAGGAGGCAGGCGAAGAGTCTGCCCGCTTTCCGGAGGTGGAAGCAGCTATGGCATAAATCGCTATCGCTCCAATTACGCCCGCAACAGCCGCCATCTTCCATGCCAGCTCGTAGCTGTGCCGCGCATCGAAGATTCGCCCGACGATCCAGGGAAATCCCCATTGACCAACCGAGTAAACCATAATGATGAGAGCCAGCAGCTTGCCGAGCGAAGCAGTGCCAAAACATTCCGCGGTCACCAGCGGGATCAGCATGTAGTCCGCTCCCATGGAAAAACCGAAAATGATCGCGAAGGTCCACAGTCCAGCGGGGGAATGCTGTTCCGCGAGCAAGAAAACCGACGCTCCAATCAAGAAATAGAAAAAGGCCATGAGGTGCGTCTTTCGAAAACGGTCGGCCAGGTAGCCGACGACTACTCTCCCTGCCAGGCTAGATGTAAGCAGGATGGTGGAAAACCGAGAGGCGGCCGTTGCCGAATAGCCCGCGTCTCTCAGAAACAAAATCAGATGCTGTATCACCGCTCCTATTGTGCCAATAACTAAAGTAGATCCCGCGATAATGAGCCAGAAGGCAGGCGAGCGGACGGCTTGAGCGATCCCAACGGAGGCGGAATCTTGCGCAGTGAAATCCTTTTGTGCCCGTTCGGGTTCGGTAGAGTCCTCTGAAGTAAGGCCCAGTTCTTCGGGACCGGAGCGCGTGACCCAAATTCCCGCGGGGAAAAGTACAAGCATGACCAAAGCGCCCACGAGCTCGAGAGCGTGCCGCCAACCCAGACTTCGCGATAAAAAATTGATCAGCAGCGGCGAAACTACTCCTCCCAGCCCGAGGCCAAGATAGGCGTAACCCATTGCCTGGCCGCGACGCCCGCGAAACCAGCGTGCAATCAAAACTTGGTTAGCAATGGGTCCCGCGAGGACATAGCCCAGAACTTCCACGATACACAGAAGTTCGAACTGCCAGAACCGCGTCATCGATCCCATCAGGACCATCGAGCCGCCGACGAGGCCGACTCCAGCTAGAATCACCGATCGCGCGCCAACTCGGTCGATCAGAGTTCCCGCGAGCACTCCGGAAGGAAGACCGACGAGAAGAAATCCTAGAAAGAAACCCTGGGTTACCTGAGCTCTGGTGAAGCCGAGAGACTCGACGAAGTATGGATAAAAGACGGGGAAGCCATAAAAAATGATTCCAACGACGAAGAAAAGATTCAGGAAAGTCGCGAGAACGATCCACCAGCCGTAGTAGATGCCATTCGAATTGTTCGACGGAGAAAGTGTCATCTGGCTCCCGAACTAGGTTTGATTTAGAAAGCGGATGCGAAGCTTATCCTGATTTGCTCGACAATTTCACCCAAATTCGGGGCCGACGATCGCGCAAAGAGAAGCAGGATTTCCAGCGTGGGCGTTTGGACCGCGATACATCCGCGTCAGGTTGCGCGAAAAGACAAACCCATGGGCGCGCAACAATTCGCCGGCCATTGCGTTAGCCTTCAGGCAGTCCACTACGAGGTTCTCGCGCGAAGAGCGTACCAGGAATTCGTCGAGAAGCTTTTTCGCCGAATCCTTAGCGTTTGCCATCCACGGGCCGAGATGATCCGCGAAAGAACCTCGGCGTCCAAATACATACCCGTGCTGCCCGCCATTAGGACAATCACTTATCGCGAATTGTGGCGTTTCGTCATGCAGCGAGCGGAGCAAGGAGCTACGATCGGCGCCGAATACCTCTTGATCCATTCTAAAAATCAGCTCCAGCTGAGCCTCGGTCAGCGGCGTGAAGTTCGATTTTGCGGTCCTGGTGTTCGTGCCGGGCGGCCTTTTCAAAATCCATCGCTCGATTTCATATTCATCCACAAACCCAAGCTTTTCGTAGAGCGGCCGGCCCTGCGGAGTAGCATCAAGCTTCATCGTGGGAATTTTCTGCTGATCGAGATACTCAATGGTCTTTTTCAGCAGTTGCGTTCCAATCCCACGCTTGCGGTGCTCCGGATCTACCAAAACCATTCCAATCCACGCAAAGCGATTTGCGTAGGAAATCGTGGTCGCTGTACCGCACACCAACCCATTCTCTTCCGCGACGAAGCATCCCTCCGGACTGGCGTCGAGAAAACGATTCCAGTCACCGGCGGTCTGATTCCATCCGGCGAGGTCTTTCAGCCGCAAACCTGCGGGGACATCTTGCTTGGTCATCACGCGAAGATGCATATCCGGAGTCCTCGAGCCAACTGCAAACTGCGGAGGAGCATACCCGAAACCTTAAGACGATTTGTAATCAATTCGGGTACAATCACGCGTCGCTCGTGCCCGCGCACGCGCGAAATGTGAGAAAGTGCCATCGTGTCGAGTGACAAAAAGTCCATTCGGGATGTAGCGGAGTTGGAAGAGGTTCTCAGCGAACCTACCGCCGGGGCAATCGATGCCCTGAGCGCCCTCGATGGAGACATCCTTGTGCTTGGGGTTGGCGGGAAGATGGGGCCGACGCTTGCCCGAATGGCAAAACGCGCTTCCGAGACGGCTGGAGTGACGCGGCGCGTCATCGGCGTGTCCCGATTCTCAGCATCCTCACCAGATGCATCGTTGGAGCGCCAATTACAAGCTTGGGGTATCGAGACTCTACGCTGCGATTTGCTGAGCCCCAAGTCAATCGCCGAGCTACCCGATGCCGCTAACGTCGTTTTCATGGCGGGCATGAAATTCGGGTCCACGGGACAGGAATGGCTGACTTGGGCGATCAACACTTTCTTACCGGGACTTGTGGCCAATCGCTATCGCCACAGCAGGATCGTCGTGTTTTCGACCGGCAATGTTTACGGACTTTCACGTGTTTCCAAGGGTGGATCATGTGTGGGAGACATTCTGAATCCGTCGGGTGAGTATGCGATGAGTTGCGTCGGGCGTGAGCGCATCTTTGAGCACTTCAGTCGAGCCAACGGCACGAAGATGACGATACTTCGGCTGAACTACGCCACCGAACTGCGCTACGGCGTGATGATGGATATCGCGCTCCGCGTTAACACGGAGCAGGCCGTGCCGCTCTCGATGGGATTTCTGAACGCAATCTGGCAGGCCGACGCTGCGGCCATGAGTCTGCAGTCGCTCGCTTACGTGGAATCACCGCCGAACGTCATCAACATCACCGGCCCGGAGCTTCTCAGCGTGCGCCGGGTAGCCGAAGAATTCGGCAAACTGCTGAATAAGCCCGTTCGGTTTGACGGAGAGGAATCCAGCGACGCGCTTCTTAGCAATGCGCAAGGGACGTTCCAGCTATTCGGAGTTCCGCAGGTGAGTGCAGAGCAGATGATGATTTGGATTGCGGACTGGGTCCGAAGGGGCGGAACTACTTTGGCCAAGCCCACGCACTTTGAGGAGCGAGCGGGGCGTTTCTGAAATAGTCCTATGAGTGGAAAATTAGACGCGAAAATTGAGCAGGTTCTAAGGCGTGGGACGGTGATTCCTGCGCACCCGCTTGCCCTGAATGCAGACCGCCGGTTGGATGAGCGCCGGCAGAGGGCCCTAACTCGCTACTACGTGGCGGCTGGAGCGGGAGGCTTAGCCGTCGGCGTACATACGACGCAGTTTGCGATTCGAGATCCGCGCATCGGGCTGTTTGAGCCTGTTTTGAAGTTGGCGGCGGAAGAAATGGACCGCGCTGACCGATCGCGAACCGAGCCACTGGTCCGAGTCGGTGGGATTTGCGGAGATACCGCGCAAGCAGTGCGCGAGGCGCAACTGCTTAGGGAATTGAGATACAGCGCGGGTCTTTTGAGTTTAGCCGCCACAAAAGATCTCGATGACCAGGCGCTCATCGCTCATTGCCGGGAAGTGGCGGGAATCTTGCCAATCGTTGGCTTCTACCTGCAGACGGCCGTTGGCGGTCGCGTGCTTTCCTACAACTTTTGGCGTCAATTTGCTGAGATTGAGAACGTCGTTGCGATAAAGATCGCGCCGTTCAATCGATACCAAACACTCGACGTGGTGCGGGCTGTTGCGGAATCCGGCCGTGACATTGCCTTGTACACCGGGAACGACGACAACATCGTCGGTGATCTTGTCGCCCCGTATGCGTTCCGAATCGATGGGCAATTGCGGGAACGTAGAATCGTGGGTGGCCTGCTCGGTCACTGGGCGGTTTGGACGAAGCGCGCGGTTGAATTGCTGGAGGAGTGTCGAACTCTGGCTCCTGGCGATCAACCGATTCCTAAGAGCATGTTGCAGAAAAACGTGGACGTCACCGATTGCAACGCGGCATTTTTTGACGCGGCGAACCATTTTGCGGGCTGCATCGCCGGCCTGCACGAAGTGTTGCGCAGACAGGGCCTGCTGGAAGGCATCTGGTGCCTGGACCCCAACGAAACTCTCAGCCCCGGGCAACGGGAAGAGATCGACAGAGTCTATCGCGCGTATCCGCACTTGAACGACGACGATTTCGTGCGCGAAGGACGCGATGGTTGGCTAAAGTCTTAGTGCGAAGACAGCGAGCCTTCCAGGTTGTCATTTCGGTGCGGTTTCAACAATTTCTTCCGACGTGGAATCCCAGTACAGTTTTTTCCCTGACCAATACGCTTCAGCCGCCATCATGCAAGCTACGGAGTGTGAGAACCCGTTCTGCACCGTTGCATTTGGCTGGCGGCGTGAACGCAAACAATCCAGCCAGTTGGTCATGTGAGACAAATCCTCGTCGCCCATGCCGCCCGGCGGGAGCGCTTTGTCACCCGGCAAAAGAATGTCTTTTACGCCTCGCTTCTGGTCTATGTCGTAGTCGTCCTCGTGATTTCCTTTCTCCTCCACAAACTGCCATCGCGGGCTGCCCTCGCCGCCAATGTTGAATAGCGTGCCTTTCTTCCCCATGATTCGCGTGAAGCTGGGGGAGTCATTGCCGAAGCTGGTGGCATAGCTGACCAGAAAGCCTTTCGGATACTGGAACAGCGCCTGGAAAGTATCGGGATTCTCGCGGCCATCGTGCCAGGCAAAAATTCCGCCGTGCGCCACCACCGATACCGGATGGGTTTCGTCCATGAAGAAATGGCACAAATCAATTCCGTGGCTCATCCATTGGTCGGCGATGCCGTTGGAAAAATCCTTGTACAAGCGATATTCGAAGTACAGCTGCGGATCAAACGGCCGATACGGTTTGTTCATAAGCCATGCGCGCCAATTGGTGTCCTGCTCGCGTAGTTCCTTAACCTCCGGGCGGCCTCGCCATCTAGGCCCGTTGTAGTTCCAGACGATTTCGTACTTTGTGACGTCTCCGAGAGCTCCCGTATGGATCACGTCGCGGACGGCGATCTGATACGGCTCGCTGCGATGCTGTGTCCCGATTTGCACGACTTGTTTGCTGCCGAGCACGGCGTTGCGAGCGGCCTTAACCTCCGCAAGGACGTTGCCCATTGGTTTTTCACAATAGACGTCCTTGCCAGCTTCGACGGCCATCTTCAACAACAGGCAATGAGAATGCTCCGGGCTGGAGATCAGGACGGCATCAACGTCCTTCAGTTTGAGGAGATCCTCGGGGGTACGAAGTGACCGAGGTGCTTTGCCATAATATTTTTGATTTGCTGCCGCAGCGCTATCGAGATTTTTGGTCCACAAATCGCAGACGGCGGTCATTTCCACATTTCCGGAATGGCTTAGCTTTGCCACCATACCGTCTAATTCTTCGCCGCGACTTCCGATTCCAATGTGGCCGAGCGATATCCGGTCATTAGCGCCGGGTATGCGGCTGTACGACAGAGCTGTCGAACTGACGGCAGCCGTACCGGCGGCGATCATGGCACCCTTTTGCAAGAATTCCCGTCGATTTACTTTGAACTCTGATGCACTCATCGCACTCCTCCCAACGTCGTGATCGGTTTAGAGTCTACAGTGCTCACAGTGGACGCACCAATCCCTGGGTTGTTGCCCGCGTATTGCGAACCAACAACAACACGAGAATCATTCCCACAAACGGAACCAATCCTGCCGTGACGACGATGGAGTCGAAGGAATGCGTGGCTTGGGATTGGAGCGAATCGGAAAAATATCCGATCAACTTGAAAGCGATGATTGTGCCGATTCCGGCGCCAGTTCCGCTGAGACCACTAACAGAAGCTACCGACTCGCTGGTGTACAAATCCGAAGGTAGAACATTCGCAATGGTCGAAAAAGCCGCATAGCAGAATGTAGCCAGCGCGAATAGTACAGTAATAGCGACCAGATTTGCTGTGAAAATCGTGGGAATCAGGAGCATTACTCCGAATCCACCGAACACCACCACTGCCTTGCGCGCCGCACCCAGCGACCAGCCGCGCTTGATCAGGAAGCCGGAGGCTGCTCCGCCGAAGAAATTTCCGAGATCGGCGGCTATAAACGGAATCCACACCGCGATCAGCCCGCTCCTCAAGGAAATTCCTTTAGCCACAAGATAGATCGGAAACCAGTCCGTCACAAAGAACCACACCGGGTCCGTGAAAGCTTTCGCGATGATCGTTCCCCAGGTCTGCGGCAGCTTCAGCAGATCGCGCCAGCGAGGACGCTGCTTCGCAACTGATTCCGCGCTGGCAACATTCTCCGACGAGATCATTTCGCGTTCTTCGGGAGTGATGCGCGGGTGATCCTGCGGCAGAAAATACATGCGGCGCCAGACAAACAGCCAGGCGAAACCCAACAAACCCGGAACTACAAAAACTAGCTGCCATCCCCAGCGATAGTAAATTGGCAAAAGCAAAAAAGGCGCGACCGCACCGCCAATCGATGAACCGCTGTCGAAGAGTGCTGCGGCCAGAGCGCGCTCGCGTTTCGGGAACCACTCGGACACGGCTTTGGTAGCCCCCGGCCAATTTGCGGACTCGCCAGCTCCCAACAAGAATCGCACGAATGCAAAACCGAAAAAGCCGCGAGCGAAAGCGTTGCAGATCGAAGCCACTGAATACCAGATTACGGAAAGCGTTAATCCGCGGCGCGTGCCGACCCGGTCGATGAATCTTCCACAAATCGTTTGACCGAAAGAGTAGGCAAGCCGGAAACATATCAAGAGATTCGCGTAGTCGGTGTTGGTCCAATGAAAATCGTGCTTGAGATAGGGCGCAAGAAGGGAGAGGGCCTGGCGGTCAATGTAGTTGATGACCGTGGAGGCAAACAGCAAACCGCCTATCCACCAACGCAGATTGCGAATTTTTCGCGGTTGGAACTGCGCGGGCGCTGGTGTGGATGCCATAGTGACTGGGCTATTTCGGAATGCGAGCCGCGTTCGCTATCATTTCTTTGCCGGATCAAGCCGAGTGTGTCGCTCTGTTGCTAAGAAGAGAGGCGGACTCCGTGTCCAGATACACGATGGTGTTTGGATGCGTTCGCAAAATGGACGCCGGAGCCATGGGGCGGATGTCTCCTTCGAGGCACACTTTCACCGCTTGCGCTTTTCGCAGCTCCGGCACGATAGCAATTATTTCTTTCGCTTTTAGGACTTGCTTGATCGACATGGACATCGCGTGCGTTGGAACGTCCGCAAACGTGGGGAACCAGCCTTCCCCCATCTGCTGTCTGCGGCAGGCTTCGTCGAGTGCGACAATCAGAAACGGGTCCTCCGTTTCAAAATCTGCCGGCGGATCGTTAAATGCAAGGTGACCATTTTCGCCAATGCCGACAAACGCGACGTCAACGGGACGCGAACTCAATTCGTCCCCGACTCGCTGGATGACTGCCTTGGGATCTTGCGTACCGTCCAGCAAATGGTACTGCTTGATCCCGGTTGTTTTGATAAGGCGCTCTAGTAGGTAATTGCAAAAACTCGCGGGGTGATTTGCCGGGAGCCCGATGTACTCATCCAGATGGAACATTTCCACGCGTTGCCAATCGATACCTGGGGTGCTGGTCAAGGCTTTCAGAAACTCGAACTGCGCTGCGCCTGTGGCAGCAATAATGCGAGCGGTATCGGAGGCATTGAGAACGCGCTGAAGCGATTGCGCGGCGTGTTTTGCGGCGGCCTCGCCAACGGCGACTCCGTTCTCCAATACTTTTATCTGCATTCTAATCTCCTACTTCGATTCTCGATGTTCCGCATACTCGAGCCTGCTCTGACCACAGCCTTCGACAGAGCTGAAATCCCTTCAGTTTTTTGGCGCACGTTTAATCGCAATCAGCGACATCTGCTCCAGATCCGGGAAGTGCCCCTGCGCATCGGGCGGGCTCGTACTCGACGGGAGCTGTTGCACCGTAGTTTGCGCGGGTAGCGGAGCTTTGAAGTATTCCGAATAGATCTTGTTGAAAGCTTCGCTGTCGGAAATGTCATCGAGATAAACGGTGGTGGATACGACTTGGCTGAAGTCCATGGCCGCCTCTTCCAGGTTGTCGAGTTGGTTTCGCATGGTCTGGCGAAGCTGCACTGCGGTTGAACTGGCATAAACGCCGCCATGCGGCCCGGGAATGAATCCGCTCTTCGCCGAACAGTACAGAGTTTCGCCGGCGAAGACACACGGGCTGGCAGTGGGACTTGGCGGCATATTCTTGGGCCGAATAGCATGGCGAAGGCTGAGGTCGCGCACGGCTACTCCGGTGTACTCGATCTGCGCGTTGTTCGGCAACGCGGCCACTTCGATGGTGGCTCGCGCGGGCGTATTGCCAAATTCAAATCGACGAGCATAATGTTCGTTCATCAACCGCATGGGTATTTTCTCGGTCAGATAGGGATTCACGAAAACCATATTGTCCAGTTTCAGGCCAGCGGCCTCGACTACCGACTTGAGTCCGTCGAGCGCAAGGTCAGTTTGCGCCGCTGGATCATCGGGGACGGAATTGGACACGGGGTCGCGACCTTGCATCGCGGAAACAAACAAACGATCGTGAGTCAGTATGCCCGGAGAAAACGGTTCCGTAGATTTGTAGTGGGGAGGAATGACAGCCGCGCGGTCCTTGAGGTCGCGGACAGCAACGGCGTTCATCACAAGAGGCGGTTGTGATGTACGGGCGACACCAAGGACTGCGCGCGCGGGGGGAGTGTCTGGGAAGTATTTTGCAAAAACCTTGTTCAACGTTTCGTAATTGCTTACGTCTTCGAGATAAACCTGGACGTAGACGATGTGCTTCATATTCAAACCGGCAGCCTCGACAATCGTCTTGATGTTCTCGAGCGCTTGGCTTGCTTGCTCATCGAACTTGGTAGGTAAGCTGCCGTCCGGGCGTTGGCCACCTTGCCCCGAAATGTAAACGTAGTCACCGGCGTCGATCGCGGCCGGGTATGCGGAGTTCGCGGTTTTCTCACCAATCGGAACTTCGATCGGACGCACTTGTGCCGAGAGGTGGCTCGCTGCCAACAGAAGCCCCGCCGCCAAAAAGGGCAGCATCCGAAAGCTCCTCTTGCGGGACGTGATGCGAATCCTCATGAAGGCTTTGTCGCCGGTGCCGCTTTTCGAGCTGCAATCAGAAGTTCGCGAATACGCTGGCCGACCAGGATCGCTTCGTTAGGCTGAATTGTTGAAGAAACCAATTCCAACCTGCGCCGTTCCTTCCGCGGCTTGTCATTCTGTTTCGGATTGCCCTCGCGAACGGCGGGGACGATGCTGGGATTATCCGCTCCAGCCACTTCAATTACCGGATCTCCGGCGCGCAACTTCTCCACGCAATCCTTTACCGTGAATCCCCACGCTTCTTCATCCCATGAAATGTGAAGGGTTGGATAGCGATTGCCGTCCGTGGGAATCGAGATGTCGGTTTGAACGTCGGGGACGGTGTTGACAAGTTTCTGGATTCGTTCGACGCGCGAGTTCCATTCGCGATTGAGGGCGTTCAAGTCGGCTTTCAGCCAGGTCTCCACTGCCGTTAGAAGGCCGATGACTTCTTCCTTGCCAACTTTCATAGCGCGGCAGACCGCCCCTTCCCAGGGACTTGTGTTGCGCATGGCCGCTTCGATCAAGTCTTTTCGTCCCAGAAGAAGTCCGCTGCATTGCGGGCCACGGAGCCCTTTTCCGCCGGAAAAAGTGTACATATCCAAGCCCATTTGCGCGTACAGCTTGATGTTTTCAATGGGGGGAATGCCTGCTGCGTCATCGAGTAGCATCGGGACCTTGTATTTTTTCGCCACAGCGAATTCTGCGCGCAGTTCGTCGCCCAGATGAGTGGTGTAAATCATCGCGGTGTTCTCATTGATTGCGCTGGCCAGCTCTTCCGGCGTCTTGGCAAGGACCAGCTTCGCGCCTGTCAGCCGGATGGCGTTGTCGAAAGCACTCCGGCCTCCCATCATGATGACTTCGTGCTTCAGCCCGGTGGTATCGGGAAGCTGCCAGATATATTTTGGATCGGTGCCCGCCATGCACGCCGCGGTGGCTGACGCCATCGCGCCAGCCGCTCCCGAAGTAACCATCCCGGCCTCGGCGCCGGTCAGCTCCGCAAGGCGCCGGCTCGCGCCGTGCTGCAATTCGAACATATTCACGAAATGTTCCGAAGCCTCTCGTTGCGCGGCCTGCACTTCGGGAAATTCCAATGAACCGCTGAGATAGGTCCAGGTTCCCCGGCAGTTGATGACGGTTTTCACGCCGAGCCGCGTGTAAACGTTCCCGCTCGGGTCTTTGCCAAGCGCCGCAGCCGCGCTGGCGAAGGCATTTTTGGCGGCAATTTGACCCAGAAGCGGTGCGGCGGCGGCGAATCGGATAAAACCTCGACGGCTGAAACCAGGCATGAACGACATTCACGAACCTCCGTTTTAACGAAACTCTAAGAACTCTTCTTCATCGGTACCCGCAGGCTGGCGTGCGAAGAATATGGCGCCTGTAAGCGAAGATCCCAGGAATTTTAACCCCGCCAAACGCTCTGCGACCGTTTTCTCCACAAGACCCAATTCCTCGCGTCTTCGGTTTGTATCACAAGTTTCTTGACAAGTAGCGTTTTATTTTGTTTCATTACGAATCATTTCGGTTTATCCGCGCTCTGACAGGGACGATTTGGGTGGTAATGGAGATTCCGGCTATAGACGGCGACTCTAGATGAAGAAGCGCACAATTCTTCGGGCCTTGGCGGTCATCGTCGTTCCCGTGATGGCACCGGTCTACTTTTGCGTTCAAGCACGACAAAAGCCAGAGGCGGCTACGAGCGCGAGCTGTCACGTCGAGCCAGTCAACTACATGGGCTGGCAAGCGCAACAGATGTCCAACTCGTGGCTCAAATTGATTTTTGTGCCGCAAAACGGCGGAAGGCTGATGCAGGTCATATTTGACGGCCATTCGTTCTTGTTCGTGAATCAGCGTTATGCGGGGAAGCGCCTTCCCCCTTCCGGTAGTCAATGGTTCAACTATGGCGGCGACAAGATCTGGGTGCTCCCCGAAGGCAACGACGACGAGCAGCATTGGGTTGGCAATTCGGACATTCTGGATGACGGTGAATTTACATTTCAAGTTCTGAAGCAAGGGCCGCGCTGCGAAATTTCCATGACGGGTCCCGCCGACCCTCAGACCGGCTTGCAGTTCCAGCGAATCGTCGGTTTGGGTGCGGACTCACCGCGCATCAGTTTTCACGCCGTCATCAAGAATGCGAGCGGCCATCCGATCGAGTGGTCCGTACAATCGGTATCTCAGTACGACACCAGTGATGCCAAGGATTCCTCGCGCCACAATCGGAATTTCTGGGGATTCACCAAAGCGAATCCATCGAGTAGTTATCTCAACCAGTACCATGTCCGGTTTGGCCCCGCGGAGAATAACGCGGCGAAGGTGCGCGAGAACGGGCTTTTCGCCGCGCATTACAAGCCTCTCGCCGCCGAGTTGTGGTTGGATTCGAAGGACGGTTGGTTGGCGACGGTGGATGGCGACAGCCGCTATGCAATGGTCGAGCGATTCCGGTACGACGAGACGAAACCGTACCCGGGAAAAGCCTCTGTCATATTTTGGATGAACGGCCCTGAACTCCACCAACACCCGGACGGCACCACCACGTTCGGGTCTACTGACAAAGAGCCTCAAGCGATCTATATGGAAGCAGAGCTTAACTCACCGATGGTGCGGCTGGAGCCCGGCGAGGAATTCAATTTTGACACACAGTGGTATCCCACGCGTGCAGACGCCGGCTTTCAGGGCGTGACCGACGCGGGTGTGATCCTCAAGCCATTTCATGCCTTGAAGGATGCTGGCGGCAAGATCAAGCTTGCCGGCGAATTTGGCGTTTTCTTCCCTGGCAACCTTGTAGCCCATTTCTACGACGCTCGGGGCATGGCTGTAGGGACACAGTCGCTGATCCAGGCCGATCCCAAAGATCTCGTCGCGCTGCAAACTGCGGTTGACGATCCTCATCAGGCAGGCAGAATGTCGCTGCACTTGGAAGACGCAAATGGGCTGGATTGCGGGGCATTGGGTGAAGTCCAAGTGGAAACCTCGGGGGAAAGCCACTGAGCAGATCGATGGAAACGGGCGTTTGTCGGCGATGACGAAGGAGGAAGCGGGAATGCACGGAGCGAATTTTACGGGCCCAAATATAGCTCGAGTTCGTAAGAAAATAAGTGCCATAAGCGATACCGTTAGTGCATTAGTGAAATTAATTCAATCGTTTTAAATTTACGTCTTGATTGTGTTTGGTGGTTTGTGAGATGTTTTCCGCAACTGCACTTTTTAGTTTGGGGGGGTCCTATGAAGAATCTATCTAGCCGTGTACTTTCGGCTCTGCTGCTACTTTCCATCCTGTGTTTCAGTCCCAATATTCTCCGCGCAGACGTAACAGGCTCGATCTCGGGTGTTGTGCACGACAGCACCGGAGCGGTGGTTGCCGGGTCGCGCGTCATTGTTGAAAACACGCTGACCAATTTCCACCAGGAAACGGTTTCGGGCGCGGACGGTTCCTACCGCCTGCTGGCCTTGCCAGCAGGAGTGTACAAGCTCACTGTCACTGCCAAGGGCTTCAAAACCTACAGCACGACGGATATCACCGTAAAAGTGAACGACGAGTTGGCTCTGGATGTAACCCTGAGCGTGGGCTCGGCTACGGAAATCATCAGCGTGGAAGCGAACGCCGTGCAAGTGCAGACCGAAAGCACGCAACTCGGCGACGTAATCGATTCGAAGAAGATGCTGGCTCTTCCGTTGAACGGCCGTAGCTACATCGATCTTCTAGGCTTGCAAGCGGGCGTCGCCCCCAGCACGGCCGGTACCATAGGTGGCGACCGGCCGGTTTCAGGCAATTTGAATGCAGGCAACATCTCCGTCAACGGCCAACGCGAAACCGCCAACGCCTTCCTCGTGAACGGCGGCGACGTGAGCGAGGGGCGCAACCTCGGCGCCGGTTTGGTCCCAAATCTCGACTCCATCGAGGAATTTCGGCTGATCACCAACAGCTTTGACGCCGAATATGGAAAATTTAGCGGCGCGGTCGTCAATGCCATCACCAAAACCGGCACCAACTCCTTCCACGGCGATGTGTTCGAGTTCCTCCGCAACGATGCGATGGATGCCAGGAACTACTTCGCGCCTTCCAAATCTGAATTGCGGCAAAATCAATTTGGCTACACCTTGGGAGGCCCCGCCTGGAAGGATCATCTGTTTTTCTTTTCCGATTACCAGGGCACGCGTCAGGTGGCAGGTGCCGAAACCGGCTTGGTTAGCGTTCCGACCGCCGATCAGCGGGCAGGCAACTTCGATCCTTCGACGCTAACTGGCGCAGTCGACGGGCCGTACTGGGCGCAAGTGCTTTCGACGCGCTTGGGGGGCCAGCCCGTGGCGGTGAACGAGCCGTACAGCTTTGTCGGGTGTGCCACGACCGCGCAGTGCGTATTTCCAGTCAACCCAGTGACCGGCCTTGCGAACATCCCGCAATCCGCATGGGACACGCCGTCTTCCCACATTCTCTCGTACATCCCTACGCCCACTTCGTCTGCCGCCACGTTGAACTATTCGAACAACAGCCAGAGGAGCAGCGTCACCGACAACAAGTTCGGGGAGCGTGTGGATTTCAACAATCAAAAAACCGGTAACTGGTCGTGGTACTACCACCTCGATAACGCTACCGTCGACAGCGCTCTAGCAGGCTTTGCCACTGTGCCTGGATTCCCCACCATCACACCATCGCGAGCGCAAGAGTTCGTCATGAGCAACACCAAGACGTTCGGAGCGACGGCAGTAAACGAAGCACGCGTCAGCTTTTTCCGGACGGCGCTGCATAAGGACAATCCCGCAGGCAGTTTCGCGAACTTGTCGGACCTCGGTTTCACGACTGGCGCCAACACCCTGGGCATTGTCCCACTGCCCGGTTACACGCAATATATGCCACAGGTAAGCTTGAGCTTGATTGGCCTGAACATCGGCGTGCCCACGCTGAACACGGACCAACCGGACACGACCTATGCGTTTAGTGACGTATTTTCAAAGACCCAAGGCAAGCATACGTGGAAGTTTGGAGGGGAATTCCGCTACCTGATGGTGAACGAAAGGAACTTCGCAAGCCCCAACGGGCAATTCACCTTTGACGGTTCCGTGACTGGCTCTGATATGGCCGACTTCCTCCTCGGCGCAACCTGCAATTCTTGCGGTGGTGCTTACATCCAGGCTGCCAAACAAGTGCTGGATTCCCGAACGCGTTATGGCGGGGCCTTCGTCCAGGACTCCTGGAAAGTGAAATCCAACCTTACCCTGAATCTTGGCCTCCGCTGGGAAGTCAGCATGCCCTGGTACGACTGGCAAGGAAAAATCCAGACCTGGGTTCCGGGAGAACAGTCCACGGTGTTTCCGCTTGCTCCCACTGGCTTGGTATTTCCGGGTGACCCTGGTATTCCCAAGACGCTGGCCCCCACGAGATACAACAACTTTGGTCCACGGCTTGGACTGGCATACTCGCCGGGGTTCTCCGACGGAATACTGGGCAAGATCTTCGGTGGGCCGGGAAAGAGCAGTATCCGGGCGGCTTTCGGGATGTACTACACTTCGGTGGAGGACCTCAACCTGTTCTACGAGGTGGCCGATGCGCCGTTCGGCTTATATTGGCAATCTCCGAATTCGGTACTGTTTGACCAACCTTTCCTGATTCGCCAGAGCGGGCAATCGCTGGGGCAACGTTTTCCCTACGCCTTGCCGATTCCAGGCGCCCCGTCCAACAAGACACTGGACTTCTCGGTGTTTGAGCCCTTCAACTATTTTCCGGGCTACAGCATTCACAACCAGCTGCCTTACGCGGAGCACTTCAACCTCTCGATTCAGCGCGAGTTAACCAAATCAACGGTGCTGACGTTGGCTTATGTCGGAACCGAGGGGCACCACCTCCTCACTCAGCAGGAATCCAACCCGGGCGACCCGGCTCTATGCCAGCAACTCACTGCCGCGGGGGCGATCGACGTAAGCCAAGGAGGAACCGCCGGCTGCGGATTTGGAGCCGAGAACGACGTGTACCAATATCCGAACGGCACTTTCCAGTACAGCACCAGGACCAAACTTCTAAATCCAAACTACTGTCCGGGTGCGGCTACTCTGGTATGTGCCGGCTATGGCAACACGTTCACCTTCACGAGCGCCAATTCGGTCTACCACGCCGGGCAAATCACCGTCGAACGTAAGGCCGCCGACTTCACCTTCCTGGCCGCCTATACCTTTGCTAAAGGCCTGGACGATTCCTCCGGGTTCGGCGACTTAACCAACTTCGAAAATTCTCAATTGAGCCGTGGCTTGTCCTCCACGGACATCACTCACAATTTTGTGGCCAGTTACATTTGGGCGGTACCCTTCGACCGGTGGTTCAGCAATGGGCCCAAGCGGTTGACCCAGGGTTGGCAGCTTCAGGGAATCACCCGCTTCGCCTCTGGCTTCCCGATTCAGTTAAACCAAGCCAATGGTGATTACACTCTGTGGGGTAGCTCGTCCACGGATATGCCGGATCGGGTTGGTCCGGTGCAGATCCTGAATCCGCGCAAATCGAATCCGAATTGCCCAACCGCCGACGGTACGGGATGCTACTTCATCCCGCCTACGCCAGGTCTTGCGACACCAGCAGTGCCCGGCGACGTGACAGCGGCAGCGTGCTTGCCGAGTGTGGGCGCATTCGCGCTGAATTGCGTTCCAGGAACATTCGGCACTGCCGATCGCCGGTTTTTCCACGGCCCCGGATTCAACAACACCGATTTTGGGGTCTTGAAGCGGACACGGATAAAGGAGAATTTAGCCTTTGATCTGCGTATCGAATTCTTCAACATTTTCAACCACACGCAATTTACGAATCCTGGCGGGGACATCACCAGTTCCTCGAACTTCGGAATCGTCACCAACGCGCAGCCTCCCCGCATTGGCCAGGTCAGCGCGAAATTCTACTGGTAGTAAACGCAATCCAGGCGAGACATCCGATAGGGCCTTCCCTTGGAAGCCTCGCCTGACTTCCGCGCGCGTGCTAGGCTGTTTTCGATGAGGTGCAGCAGCACGCGTTCGTTGATTCACATCGTCAGGCTCCTGCAGACGATGTCCGTGCTTCTTCTTGCGGGTGGTCTATCAGAGCTGTCGTTTGCACAGACGGCGGAGACTTACCGCCAACAGGCCATCGAGCTTTCTCGCAATAAATCCTGGGACGAAGCCATTGCCGCATATCACCAGTCGCTGGCTCTCGCACCCAATGACCCGCTTACGCACTACAACCTGGCCCTCGCGCTGAAATACAAGGGCGAACCAAAGCAGGCCGTCGAGGAGTTTGAAACCGCCCTGCAGCTCAAACCGAAGTGGGCCGAAGCGCATTACGGTTTAGGCTCAACCTTATATGAGCTGCAAGACCAGACCGCTGCGCTCAAAGAACTCCGAACGGCCGTAGAGCTGGATCCCGCGAACGTCCAGGCACACCGTCTCTTGGCGCGCGTCTACGTACAACAGAACGACCCCGCAGCTGCGGCAAGGGAGTTACGACGCGCGCTCCAATCCAAGCCATCGGCCGAGTTGCATTTCGAACTGGGGCTGGCGGAAGGCCAGATTGGCGATCTACCCAGCGCGGCCGCCGAATTTCGACGCGCCTTGGCCCTCAATCCCCGCTTGGCTCAGGCGCATTCGATGCTCGGTGTTACGCTGCGCCGGCAGGGCGATAGTGCTGGTGCTCTAGTGGAGTTTCGCAAAGCCATAGAAATCGATCCCAAAGATCCGGAAGCGCAATATGACTTGGGCATGGAATTGAAAGCAGCCGGCAACACAGCCGGCGCAATCGAGGCGTTTCGGCGCGCCATCGAGCTGAAGCCTGATTTCGAGAAGGCTCATTACAACCTCGGCATTGCCCTGCGCGCGGAAGGTGATTCCGCCGCCGCGCAGAAGGAACTTCGCGACGTCGGAGAACTGAAAGCGTTTCGCGCAAGCCTGGCGCAAACGAAATATCTGATCCTTCAAGGTGTGGAGGCGCTGAAGCAACAAAAGCTCGATGATGCGCAAGCACTCTTTCAAAAGGCCGTCGAGCAGAGTCCCGAGTTGGCGACCGGCTATTATTTTCTGGGTGTTACGTGGGAGCGCAAGCAAGATCCCACGCAAGCGATCGCCTTGTATGAAAAGGCGATTGAGCTGAAACCGGATTATGCGCAGGCTCAGTCGAGTCTGGGACTACTTTACTGGCGTCAGAACGACCGCACCCGCGGGCTTGTGGAGTTTCGCAATGCGGTGATGTCCGATCCAGACGTTGCGCAAGCGCATTACAACCTCGGCCTCGCGCTTGCTCAGTCGGGGGCACTGGACGAAGCCGCGCGCGAGTTGAATGAAGCCTTGAGCCTCGATCCCAAGTACACCGACGCGCGCGTGCAGTTGGGATTGCTGCTCGACCAACAAAACGACACCGCCGGGGCCGCCAATGTTTTCCGTGAACTCTTACGGCGCAATCCGAATTTCGCGGAAGCGCACAATAATTTAGGACTGGTGCTGTTGCAGGCCGGCGATGTTCACAACGCGCAGGCGGAGTTTGTCGCGGCGGCACGCCTCAAACCGGGCTATGCGGAGGCGCACTACAACCTCGCGTTGGCACTCCATCAGCAAGGAAAGGAAGAGGAGTCGCGCGCGGAATTTGAAAAGGCATTCGAGATTTCACCGGAGTTGAGAAATGCGCCGCGGCCGTGAGGGCCGAGCAGATTCCAACCGTACACGTGATCCCCTCATCGCGCCAGCCAGCCTCCATCCACGGCAAGTATGTGGCCGTGCACGTAGTCACTGGCGGATGAACAAAGGAATATTGCGGCGCCCGTGATGTCCTCAGGCGCGCCCCATCTGCCCGCGGGAATTCTGTCGAGAATCTGGCGGCTGCGAGCCGGATCGTTCCTCAGCAATACGGTGTTGTCCGTCGCCATATACCCCGGTGCAATTGCGTTCACATTAATTCCCTTGGAGGCCCACTCGTTCGCCAGCGCTTTCGTCAACTGGGCCACGCCGCCTTTTGCGGCCGCGTAGGCGGGCACCAGGATTCCTCCCTGAAAGGAGAGCAGGGAAGCGATGTTCAAGATTTTCCCGCCCGCCCCCTTTTCCAGCATGTGCCGCCCGGCGAGTTGCGAGAGTCGAAAAACCGCCGTCAAGTCTACCGCGATGAGCTCGTCCCAGAATTCCATCGAATATTCTGCGGCTGGAGCTCTCCGAATCACTCCAGCATTGTTTACCAGGATGTCGAGCGAACCGAACTCCGCGATTGTCTTTTCGATCAGCTTCGCAGGCACCTTCGGATCCGCCAAATCTCCGGAAAAGTAAAACGTCTTGCGTCCGGCAGCGAGGATTTCGCCGGAAGTGGGGCCTGGATCTGGGTCCCGTCCGTGGCAACCCACGTTTGCTCCAGCCTTCGCCATGGCGACGGCAATGGCAGCGCCCAACCCCCGGTGCGACCCCGTCACCAGCGCATTCTTGCCGTTCAATTGGAATATTTCGTGTTTCATCGATTCAACTCTCTCCGATTCGTGCGGCACCCATTGGACCTTCGTGGAAAAACGTCAGAGTCACTTTGTATATATTCAGGTTCGTTGTTCGCGCAACAAGAATGTTCCGGCGGATTCAGGTACAGTGCTAGCCATTGACAAGAAAACAAAAAGAAAGTAAAAGAAATGAAAAGGAAGTAACCGAAACTACTCGAAGGTCGGTTTTGCGTCCGCCTTAGCTCACGCGAGGTGGCATCCGGCCGCTTTCAGTTTGGGTCGAGGTTCCAGTTTTAAGGAAAATGGATGCGCGCCAGGACAATTGCCTGCCTAGGTTGTGCAACAGTCCTGCTGAGCGCCGCTTACGCGGACGCGCCGGGACAACACTGGACGAATTTCGCGCGCATCGGAGCTTATGGGTTGCGCGGCGGTGATGCGGAAGCGATCGTACGCGACGCGCAAACGAGTCACGTATATGGAATCGAAGTGGATAACGACATTCCGGGTCGCTATGGGAGCTTTCTGGACCCCACCGCAAAACTGAAAGCGATTCGAGCGGTGGCGGATGCGGCACACCAGGCGAAGAACCACGCGGTTGTTTACATCGCCGGCACCGAGTGCATCACGGCGAATGCCGATAATTCTGCGCATTCTGTGATGAAGGATCATCCGGACTGGGTGCAAAGGAAAATCACTGGCGAACCGGCGGTGTTCACCTCGGGAGCCGCATTCTGGATACGTCCCGGCGATGAAGATGTGTGGATCAGCCCGTACGCCAAGGATTGGCGAAAAACCTATATGCAGCACGTCCGCGAGATTGCGGCAACCGGCATCGACGGGATCTACGTGGACATTCCTTACTGGATGACGCACTTTGATGGTTGGGAAGACACCTGGGCCAGCTTTGATGACGCCACGGTCGCAGCCTTCCGCCAAACGACCGGGCTAGACGCGAGGAAAGACCTCAAGCTAGGCGACTTTCAGGACGCCAATTTCCGGAAGTGGATCGATTTTCGCATCGAAACGATGACGGATTTCGTCAAAGAAATTCGCGAGAATGCGCGCGGGGTGAATCCGGAAATCGTGGTGATTCCGGAAATTTATCCCGGCATTGAACAGGAATCGACGCGCGTGGGAGCCGACGTTTACGAAATGTATGGAGTCGTGGATGCTGTCGCTCACGAGTACGAATTCGGAGAGGGCGACCACATGGCATCGTCGCGCTCCCAACTGGATTGGTTTTTGTACCAGGCGGGGATGCTGACCTTTCGCGCTTTCGCAGCCGGTAAGGCCACCTGGATTCTCAATTACTCGTGGGATGGCGATAAAAATGTTGATGCGCGCGAAGCTATGAAGAACCTGGCCATGTCGCAAGTGATAGCCGGAGCAAATTTCTGGGACGCGCCAGGTCACTCGATGGCGGGATCGAACGACAAAGCGACGCGCGCCGAAATATTCAAGTGGATCGAGAAAAACGAAAATACTCTGTACGCTCCGCGCGCTCCGTTACATCCCGTCGGGGTGTACTTCTCGCCCAAGAGTCGTGATTACGATCCGAACGGATTTCTTCCGTCCTATCGAGGCACGATGGTGATGCTGTTACAGGCGCACCGTGAATTTCAAGTAGTGACCCCGAGAACACTCGAAAAGTTTCGCGGCAAAACCCTGATCTTGCCAAACGTGACCACTTTGAGCGACGCCGAAAAACAGGCCTTGAAGCAATTCGCAAGTAACGGGGGCCGGTTGGTGATCACAGGGAGTGATGCCACCGGTATCACGCTTCCCAAGCAAATTGTTCGTTTCGAGAATTGCCCAGGCAAGGCTCATTTCGAGAAACTGCAAAGCGACTTTTCCAAAGGCTCGCAGGAAATGCCGAAAGACTTTGTGCAGGCGCTCGTAGAGAAAAGCGAAGTGGATCTGGAAGCGCCCGCGACAGTTGCCGCTAACTTCGCGCTGGTCGATGGCACGCCCCATGTTTTTATTGCAAACTTTAGCGGGCTGGTTCCCGGCAAGGTGGCAATCCCAACTTCCATCTCCGGAACCAGAATCACTGTCCCGGCCGCCGCGGGAAACTCGCTCGCTTATCTTCCGTTCCTGGGCCAGACGCAAATTCTTCGCGGGACGAAACACGGCGACTCAATACACGGCGAAACAATGCAATTTGATCTGCCACCCATCGAACGCGGTGCGGTTGCATGGGTAGTTGCGAACTAACGGAAGGAATGGACCTAACAAGAAAGCGAATGCCATCTTCACTCAGTGCCGGAAAGCAGAAGGGTATCGAAGCAGTTGCGGATTCGCGTGGAATCATCGCTGCCTTGGCTATTGACCAGCGAAGCGCGCTGCGGAACTTGTTTGCCCGGGCGATGGGGGTGGAAGCCGCGAGCGTTCCCGCGGAAAATCTGACGCAGTTCAAAGAAGCCGTGAGTTCGCTCTTGACGCCGCATGCAAGCGCGATCCTTCTGGATCCCGAGCATGGCCTGCCGGCGGCCCGCAAGCGCGCGTCGGGAACGGGGCTTCTTCTGGCGTACGAACAAACGGGCTATGACAAGAGCGTGCATGGCAGGCTTCCGCGGCTTCTCGATCATTGGTCTGTTCGGCGCTTGGTCGATTCAGGTGCTAGCGCGGTCAAACTTCTCTTGTATTATTCAAACCACTCCTCAGTGGAAATAAACGATTTCAAGTATGCCTTCGTCAAAAAAGTCGGCGAGGAGTGTGCCGCTGCGGATGTGCCGTTCTTCCTGGAGCTGGTGAGCTACGCCGAAGGTATGGAGGATAAGAGCGCCGAATTTGCCCGGAATAAGCATGAAGTGGTGGCCGCCGGCATGAAGGAGTTTTCCCAGCCACGTTATCGTGTCGATGTGCTGAAGGTCGGCATGCCAGTTAATCTTTCGTTTGTCGAAGGATCGCCGTCCGCCGGCGAAGAGATTCTGCTCACTCGCGAGGAAGCGAAGCAGTATTTTCGCCACGCCTCCACCTTTGCGTCCATTCCGTTCATCTATTTGTCTGAGGGCGTAAGCAACGCGGCCTTTCAATTTGGGTTGGAGCTTGCCTCGGAAGCTGGTGCCAAGTTTTCAGGCGTTCTTTGTGGTAGGGCCACGTGGAAAGATGGCGTGGAAATTCTTGTAAAGAACGGACCCCATGCTCTGGAAGATTGGTTAGGAAGTGAGGGTGTTCGTAACATCGAGAATGTAAACAGCAGTCTGGGCAGCGCAACTCCATGGTTTGCCGCCAGCGGTGTCAGTGCTGGAGACAAGGTGCGCTGATGTTTCTTTGCGTCAGTCTGAATCCGGCGGTAGATAAGAGGTTACAGCTCAAACGGCTGCGTCCTGGAAACGTAAATCGAGCGATGCAGGTAAGTCCCGCGCCGGGAGGCAAAGCGGCTCACGTTGCGATGGTGTTGCGAACTTTAGGAGCGGATCCTCTGTGGCTCGGCTTTGCCGGAGGGTCAACGGGCACGCAACTGATCGAAGGGCTGAAGGGAATTTCGATTCGAGTGGAAGCTATACCCACGATCGGTTGTACGCGAACGAATCTGGAGATTATCGAAGAGGATGGGAGCGTGACGGAGATTCTGGAACCCGGACAACGTATCGCGCCCGAAGAACTCCGACGCCTCGAAGAAACCATGGCGCGCCTCGTGAGCAACACCAGTGAGCGGCCAACGGTGATTTTTTCGGGAAGCCTTCCAGTTGGAGTACCGCTCGACTATTACAGGACGCTGACGGAATTGGCACACAAGCACGGCAGTCGGGTGTTCCTGGATACCAGCGGCGACCCGTTCCGATTCGCTTTGACCGGTGAACCGGAGTTTGTAAAGCCTAACCGGGAAGAAGCGGAATCCTGGAGTGGCAAGTCGATCGACGGGCCATCTTCGGCGAGGGAAATAATAGGAGCGATGCTGAAAGCGGGGGCCGCTGCAGGAGCGATTAGTTTGGGTTCGGCCGGCCTGATCTGGTGTTCTGAAAACGAACAAGCTCTGTTCGCCGACGTGCCCAAATTGCCTGTTCGCTCCTGTGTTGGCAGTGGAGATGCCACTCTGGCGGGCTTCGCTTTTGCGGCGAAGCAGCAACTGCCTCCCGCGGAAGCGGTGCGGCTTGCGGTTGCTTGTGGATCTGCGAATTGCCTGGCTGACGGGCCGGGACGCGCCCGTGCTGAGGATATCGTGAACCTGAAGGGCCAAATTCGAGTCGAGAGTTTGGCATAGTTCGAGGCATTTGTAAGAAAGGTCGAAGCGCTTTCACATGTTGAGTGAAGAACGCCGTCGCGAAATCCTGGACTTGCTGCGGACCGATGGGCGCGTCCTCGTACGCGACCTTTCCAAGCATTTCCGCACCTCGCAAATCACTATCCGGAAGGACTTGGAATATCTCCACCACGAAGGTCAACTGGAAAGAACCCACGGCGGAGCGCTACCCAGGGAAACAGGCGCACTCAAAGACAGCCCATTGCAAGAAAAAGAGCGCCACCACCGGCCGGAGAAAATTCGAATTGCCGCCGTAGCGGCGCGCAAGATCCGGCAGGGTCAGGTCATCATCCTTGATTCAGGCACGACCACAACGGCGATCGCGCGCGCCTGCCGAAACATCAAAAATCTTACGATCATCACCAACGCCACAAATATCGCCGCGGAGCTTGCGGACTCTGCCGTCGAAGTCATCCTTACCGGGGGTGTTTTGCGCCAGAATTCTTACTCGCTGGTAGGCCCGCTGGCGGAAGAGTCTCTGCGGAAGCTAAGCGCGGATCTGCTCTTCCTGGGCGTCGACGGGTTTGACGTCAGGTACGGATTGACCACGCCGAACCTGCTGGAAGCCCGCGTCAATCGAGCGATGGCGGAAGCGGCGCGGCGCACGGTCATTGTCTGTGACTCCAGCAAGTTTGGTCACCGCAGCTTGTCGTTGATTATGCCGACATCTTCGGTACATGAAGCAATCACCGACAAAAATATTTCAAAGCATGACTTGAAGGCGCTTCGCGAAGCAGACGTCGAAGTCACTTTGGTTTAGCGTTCAAATTTTGTTCAGAAAGAATACTATGGCGAGCAAACGAAGCGAGTATATTCAGGCGGAAACTTACAAAGAGATACTGTCTCAAGGCCAAGTCTGGCGATCGGTTTTGCAACAACTCGAGCAGGAAAAATCCGACGACAAAATTTTGGGAAGGGAAAAGCGGAGACCATCGTGGTTGTTTGTTGGTTGCGGTACCAGCTTCTATCTTGCCGAGGCGGCGGCAACTTCCTGGACGCTTCTCACCGGCGAATTGGCACGCGCAGTTCCGGCCTCGGAGATCTTGCTTTATCCCAATTTAACGCGACTGGACGGAACGGATGTGCAGGCTGTGATCATTTCCCGTTCCGGACGCACTTCCGAGGCCGTCCGGGCGGCCCACGCGCTTAAGAAAGAGATGCACATGCCGACTGTGGGCATCACTTGCGCAGAGAAAAGCGCACTTGAGGCGGCGTGCGATTCCACATTGGTTTTGTCAGCGGCGGACGAGAAAAGTACGGTGATGACCCGCTCGTTTACGACGATGTTAATCAGCCTGCAGTGGCTGGCGGCTTCGCACGCGGCCAATACGACGTTTGGCCGCTTACTGGAGACCATGGCCGAGCAATTCACGACCCGTATTCCTTTGTTGGCAGAAGAAATGGAGGAGTTCGTCGCCCGGCAGCCTTTCGAAGACTACGTTTTTCTCGGACAGGGGCCCTTCCATGGCATTGCACGAGAGGCGGCACTCAAGGTAATGGAAATGTCCTGCTCCTACAGTCAGTCCTTTCATACTCTCGAATTCCGGCATGGCCCGAAAGCGGTTGTAACGCCGCAAACCGCACTGACGTTTTTTCTGAGCCACACAGGTCGCCAGGCCGAGGTGGAAGTTCTTGAAGAAATGAAGGACCTGGGCGGAGTGACGATTGCCGTTTGCAACCAGGCGGATGAAAAGATCCGCGCGGCATCGGATCTTGTGCTGGAGCTGGGTCTTACCGGAAATGAACTAGCCCTGCTGGCACCGCACGTCGTATCCAGCCAGCTAATGGGGTTCCTGACGGGTGTGAGTAAAGGGCTGAACCCGGATCAGCCCAAAAATCTTACCCGCGTTGTCATGTTGGATTAGCCGCACGAGGAGACAATCTCTTGGCCTCATTCGATGTCAGCGTAATCGGCGAATTAAATCTCGATCTGATTTTGTACGGGCTTCCAGAGAAACTGGTTCTGGAGCGCGAACACCTGGCCAAGGACTTGAGCATCACCTTGGGGAGTTCGTCGGCGATCTTCGCGCACAACCTCGCCCACCTCGGTAATCGCGTAGGCTTCAGCTCCTGCATTGGCGACGATCCATTTGGCGATATCTGTGTGCAGCGGCTTTCCGCGAGCGGCGTGGATGTTTCTCACGTGCGAAAGCTCAAGGGAAAAACGACGGGGCTTACGGTCATCCTTCCTCAGCGCAAGGAGCGTTACATCCTGACGTATCCCGGCGCCATGTACGAAATGACCAGCAAGGAATTGGACTACGCCTTTCTGTTCAACGCGAAACATCTGCATTTATCATCTTACTTCCTGCAAAAGGGAATTCGGCCGCACCTGATCGAGGTTTTTCGTAAGGCAAAGGATGCCGGCCTCACAACTTCATTGGACACCAACGACGATCCGGAAGATCGTTGGAGCGGCGACATCCAGTTGTTGCTTCGCTATGTGGATATTCTTCTGCCCAATGAGCGAGAGCTATGCAAATTGGCGCAGACCGACGATGTGGAGAAGGCGGCGGATTCTCTTTCGCAGAAAGTTCGCATTCTGGTGATTAAACGGGGATCACAAGGTGCTATGGCCCGCGTCGGAAAAGAAAAGTATGTTGCGTTTCCTCCAGTGGTGGACATCGTGGATCCGGTAGGCGCCGGAGACACCTTCGACGCGGGATTCGTGCACCAGTTCATTCGTGGAGCGAAAGTAGAAGATTGCCTGAAATATGGGAACGCCGCCGGAGCACTGTCGGTCACTCGCGCGGGCGGCACAGAAGCGTTTCGGGACGTCGCGCACCGCGAAGCCTTCTTGCGTAAGCACGGGGCAACCCTTGGACAATCAGGCCCCCTGGGAAAGTCTCTGCGCTAGCGTCGCGGCCTCGTTCAGGGAGCCGGCGATGCTTCCAGTAACAAGTTTCCCGTGAACTCGACATTTAATTTGCCGACGGGCCCCGTCACCGTTCCCAGTTGTTTGTGGTTCACGTAGTCCGTAACTTGAAAGGTCCGAGCCGGCAGTCCTCTCAACTCGAGCTCGCCCTTCCATGACTGCGCGTGATTCGGTTTCGAGCTGTCTTTTTGTTCAGGGGCGTAGAATGCGTAATAGAAGTTGCCGCCTTTTTCGATGGCGTAGGCCTCAGGAGAATCAAACCCGTAGACGTATAAATCCAGGAAATTGCCCTTGGAAAGCATTTTCTCGTTGTAGAGGCCGATCCATTCTTTCCAATGCGCCTCCTTTTCCGGATTCAGATATACGGTCTTGAATTTCGCGCCGTAATCCGGCCAGGTAAATTTCGTGCCAAGCACGCCGCCAGTACCCAATGTGGAAGCGAAATCTTCGCCGAGATCTAGCTCCTCGCCCGATGCGTTTTTGACTCGAGTAAGTTCCACATGATCGCCGTACACAGCCGCTTCGGGGCCGAGAAGCGCCTTATACATCTTCACGCGCCGGCGAACCTGAATTGATCCGACGGGATCGGCGGTGACTGCCTGGTCCATGTAGCGAAGCCACGCAAGGTTCGGCGGCGTGCCGCAGGGGCAGCTTTGCGTAACGCTATCTGGTTTCAAGGCGCGCGTAGTTTCGAAAATAGTTTTATAAACGTCGCCCATCGCGTATACCGAATCGTAAGGCGACTTGTGATGATGCTTGGGGTTGTAGCAAAGCGGAGTCGACCAGATATTGTCCAGCTTATGGCCGTCGAATCCCCAATCGCGAATGAAGCGCTCCGTCACTTGCTTGTAATACGCTTGCACACCAGGAACCGCAGGGCAGAGCGTCGCCAGATTGCGCGCCATTCTCGCGGGCTTCCCGTTCTTTTCGAGGATCAGCCAATCGGGATGTTCTTTCAGCACTTCGGAAACTACATATTTTCTCCCGCCGTAACCGAAGTGTCCGTCTTCCACACCAAGAGGCAACCACCAAACTTGCACTTTGATTCCTTGATCGTGGAATTTCTTGATCATGTCGGGAATGGCATCGCCGGCGAAGACAGGCCCGCGAGGTTGCCAGTCACCATAGTTATTAAACCAGCCGTCATCCAGCGTGGCCCAGTGGATGCCCAGTTCTTTCAGCTTCGGAACGGTGTCGAGCATCTGCTTCGGTGTCACACCGAACTCATAGCCCCAGCCACACCAGCTCACGGCGTAATTCTCATCATTGTTGCGGGGCTTCTCCAGGCCTTCCCGGGCGACTACTTTTGACCAGAGACCCAGTGGTTGATAAAAGTCGCCGCGATAAACACTGAGAAACGTGCGGGGAGTGGAGAAAACTTCTCCCGGTTTCAGAACCGTATCGGCAGGAATGCGCACTCCGGCTTCAACCTGGCCCGTGGAGGTTGTTTGCACGGGAATCGACAGCGTCAGGGGAAGCGTTTCTACGTGGCCGATGGCTTCGCCGACATCGCGGCTCCAGAAAGCGACCACCGGGACACCACCGCCGACATATCCGAGGTCGTCTTTCGTCGGCACCGGAGCACCGAAGGGATTCTCTTGCGAAAATTTCGCAGGCACGGGGAAAATTTCGTCCTTACCCCACTTCAAGCTCGCGCCTTGGAACGTCCACAGCGGATGCGCCGCGGATTGAGAGTCGGCGGGAGCCACAAACTGATGGCGCTGCAGCGTGATCCAATCCACTGGGACATTCGCGGAACCATTGTTGCGTATGCTCAGGGAAAGGAGAGCCAGATTCGGAAACTCATCGTAAATGTCCAGGTCGAGAGTTTCTACTAAATCCGTCTGGGGAATTTTCCCGGTTACCTCGATGTGTTTTCCGACTGGGCCCAGCTTGCCGGAGGTGTCGCGCACTTGAGCGCTGGCCAAATCAAAGACAACGCCTGGATGTTCCTTTTTCGACGAGCTGACAATCTGCGAGGCATCGAAGGATTTATTCTCTAGTGAGGCTGCTCCGTGCGACCCGGCAAGCGAACCAGTCAACGCGCCTGAGGGACTTAGCCGAAACTCGGCGGAAGGGGTACTCACGGTGATGGCATCATTCGCGACGTTGACGCCCACAGCCGACTTGATGGCCGCTGGAGCAGCCTGCTTCGCTTCTTTCTTCTCCTTCTTTTGGCACCCCGCCAACGAGAGAGAGAGGCCAAGTCCCAACGCCAAGAAGCCTACGCAATGTAAACTGATGCAATCGTTCCGCATTTCAGTGTGATCCTTTGAATTGCGCGAAAATCTTATCCGCATTTTTGTGGTAGACCTTTTCCAGCACGCCATCAGGCAGCTCCATTCCATAAATCTGCCAGCGTCCTTGCCCTGGATAACCCCAGTAGGGAAAATATTCGTCGCCCGTTTCCAGCCAGCGAAAATAATTGGCGTACATGGCGGTTTCGGGCTCGCTGTCGGTGCCGAACATAATGCGATCCTGATAGTCGATAAAGAATTTGCGAGCACGCCGCGGCTGCCTTCCTAGTTCTGCCTGGCGCGCGCCAAATTCAACGTACATATTCGGATATTTGTCGAGCCAGCTGGAAACGGCATCGAGATTTTCAGGCCAATTGGCAACGTGCAACGCGATGAATGTGGTGTGTGGGTGCTTCTCAATGATGTGATTTCGTTGCGCCAGCAATGTCTCCTTGGAAGGGAACTGCGACCCGTAGAAACTCCAGGACGGGTTCGAAATCAACTCCTCATAGCGTTCGTTGTGATTGTCTATCGGAGTGAAGAAGGCTTCGGGGTCCGTCACGTGGATGGCCACCGGGATTCCCAGCCGCCCGCACTCCTCCCATACTGGGTCCAGGCGCGGATCATCAATGGCGATCAACTTTCCCGTGCGATCGCGCACTCCGAGACCAAGATCCTTCAGCACTTTCAGCCCACGCGCGCCGCGCCGCACGGCATCATCGAGCTGCGCCACCATTTCCGCGCTGAAATTCGTGTCGTCAATCTTGCTCCAGTCATACTGTGCAAACACGATAAAGCGATCGGGATAGGGCTTCACCATTTTATCGAGAACGCTTTGCAGTTTGTCGCCCCACATGCCGGTGAGAATGACGATCTTCTCTACGTTGGCTGCGTCCATGCGTCGCACCACTTCCTCCGCCGGAATATCTTGCTCGTGGACGCCTCCTGCGTCGTCGACATGATTGTGGACGTCGATTGCAGGAAACTTGGCGCGCGGAACTTCGTGGACCTGGGCGTGGAGCATCGACTTGGGGTCGAAGTCCTTCAGGAGCAAGGTCATTTTCTTGGCTGCATCCGGATCCTGGCTGTATTTGATTTCTTGCTGTGGGGTGCCGCTTGGTGGCGGGTTTTTGTCCTGAACTCGGCAGCCGATCGCGGAGGCCGCTAGGATCACGGCCGCTGCCGCAAACTGGAAGAGGATTCGTTGGAATCCCTGCGCACTTGTTCGCATTTCGATGATTGCCCCCTCTAGGGAAGTACGTTGGAAGAGTAGCGCTTTCCGAGTTAACGGACGAAGTGTGTCGAAAGAAGTGTAGCGACAAACGAAATAAAAAGAAACAAAAAGTAAGAATAAGGAATACCGCTTCCAAAAGCATCGCCGGGCCACACCGACCGGCTTGGAACGGTGGCGGCGCTCACGGGAATACGGAAATGCATGAGAAAAAAGGCTAGACTTGGGGCAAACTTAGCCCTGATTTCGCGGAAGGATCAATCATGAAAGATCAGCACGATGCTGAAAAGCGAGCCGTTGGAGAGGCAGCCCTGCGCTGGATCCGCAGTGGAATGCGGCTTGGGTTAGGGAGTGGCTCCACTTCTCATTGTTTCATAGAGGCCCTGGGCGAGCGCGTGCGCCGTGGCGAGTTAAGCGTCGAGGGCATCGCAACGTCCCGCGACAGCGAAGAACTCGCCCGTAAGTCGGGCATTACCGTGATAACCCCGCGCAGGGGACTGGTCCTCGATCTGGATATAGACGGAGCCGACGAAATCGCTCCCGACCTCAGTTTGATTAAAGGAGGAGGCGGCGCGCTGTTCCGTGAAAAAGTGGTGGCTCACGCCTCTCGATATTTCCTTGTTCTGGCCGATGCCTCCAAACAGGTGCAGAAGCTGGGAGCGTTTCCGTTGCCGATCGAGGTGGTTCCATTCACGGTGCCCTGGGTGATGGACGGGATCAGCAAAATCGGGGGCACCCCGGTGGTCCGAACGAAGGCAGACGCGGAACAACCTTATTTGACGGATCAGCAGAATTACATCCTTGATTGCAAGTTTGGAGTCATCGAGTCTCCGGTTGAGCTGGCGGCCAAGTTGGAGAAGATTCCGGGTATCGTGGAGCACGGGCTCTTTCTCGGTTACGCGAATGCCGCTGTGATCGCTCGTGGTACAGAGCTATCGGTCTTGCGTCCCAATGCCGCTGCAGAGCCAATCGCAAGATTTCAGTCGCTTCCATAACCGCCAAGAGACGGAGTCAAATCCTGATTCCAATTCTTGCCGGGTGCCTGCTTCAGCAAGACCAGCTCACTACAAAGTACCAGTATTACTATCGCAGTTTGCGCCCCGGCGAGCCTGTTTCTCCGCCGCTCTAGCCGTCATGGGAAGATTTTTATCCTCTATTTTCTTGACACTTTGTGAGGCCAGCGTCAGAATTACCTCCGCTTGCTCGTCTCGAATGGTCGGTACTCGTCCCCAGCCCGCGTCATTCTCTCTCCGCAGATGGATGATCGGTAAAAAACTATTGATGTGGTATGCCCGTAAGGAGGGCACTATGAGATTTTTTGCGATTGGTTTGCGTGGGGTCGCGGTGTGTTTGCTTCTGCTCTGTACACTACTCGTCAGCGGAAATGTGACTCTCGCGCAAAACGTTTCGACATCGCCTGCGAGTCTTGGATTCGGTGTGCCGAACGGTTCGACCGTGAGTGCCCCGCTATCCCTAACCATAACGGTCAGTGGTGATGCAGTGACGTTTTCAACGTTCACTGTCAGTGATACCACTCATTTCGCAATCTCCAGCAACACCTGCTCGCCCGGTCCGATTTCAGGAAATTGCGTGGTTGGCGTGACGTTTACGCCCGTCACCCCAGGCTTGAAGTCTGCCACACTGAATTTCGGTACCATCAGCGCCCCAGCTGGGTTTTCGGTGCCACTAATTGGCGCGCTCGGCGCAATCAATGTGTTAGGTGAGACCGACGTTAACCCGTCCGGTCCAGGCCCTTTTCCGGTTACCTACGGAAGTCAGACGCTGAGTTTGAGCTGCCCGGCAGGAGCTCCACCGACCGGAACGCTTTCCTCTACTCCGGACGGCCTCGGTTTCATCCTCGAAGACAACTACTTGGTTGTCGCGGTAAACGGAACACCGGTTCCTTCGGGTGCGGCGCCAGCGGGAAACGTATGTACCGGCCCGGATAATGACGGTGGAAACCTGCTGGACTGCTATTCTGACCCTTACCGAAACGCAGCAAGCGCAGGCTCCCTTAACGGTGTGAACGCGGACTCGATCGCAAGCCCAAACAATGGCAATAACGCCCTCGGCGGCCAAGCTGCGGGCAACGCCCCAATCAATATCAGCTCTTTTCTTTCCAGCTTGGAAGGCACCACCGGCTCGGTTAGTTTTACTGCGTTGGATTATGGCGGTTGGATCGCTGGCAGCTCCGTTTTCCTCGTCACAAACTGCACGAACGTAACAACGATAACGCAGCCGGCTACACCTGCGCCCGCGACTTACACTTTTAACCAAGCTCCAGACCAAGTCGTCTCGCAGGTCGTGGCTCTGGGCAACAACGCGGTTATTACGCCAGATACCAACCTGGCGGTCACGGATACTCCGATTAACCCTGCCGACTTCCCGGCACTCGTAGCGAACACCTCTTTCGCCGTGGATAACTGCTTTATTATGGCCGGCGAAACGATACCGACCCAGATTTCAAACGTAGTAATTTCAGGCGGCGTCCTGACACTGACTGTTGCATCGACCCGCGGTCTTTCCTTCGGAGAGGCAGTTGGTCTGAGCGGTCTGGCGAATGCTACCTTCCTCAACGGCCAGACAATTACGATCACGGGCTTGGGTACAAATGCAAATACGGTAACTGCGAATTTCACGTACGCCAACTACTCCGCCACAGATACAGGAACGCTTGCCATTCCTGCTTGCAAGCAGTATCAAATCCTGTGCACCACGCCAGCAAACCCAATTCCCTCGGGCGCAAACTGCCCTGTGTCCACTGCCCGTGATGAATTCTACTCGGCAGTTTTTAATCCTGCGAATCTGTCTATCCTTGCTGCGACCGGTCCTGGAAGTACCCTTCCTCTGATTAATGGGACTATTCCAGCCGGTGTCGCTTACCCGATGGCCATCGACACGTGGGCGGGCGGGCCGTGCGTCTTTCCTGCGACGGATGCTAATTTAACTGGCGCGCTCTGCCCGCAGAATTTCCTGACGAGCTTTAGCTCTGTTGGTGATCCGTCGTACTCGACAACGATAACGACAAAGAACCCCAACTCTACCGTCATACCAATGTATGGCCACCCTCAGCAAGTAACGGGAGTCACTCTTCCAAACCAAAACGCGGCGGGCTGGAATAACACCAGCACCGTTACGGTGAATTTTTCCACCCAGGCGCCGTTTCTTGGCAGCCCCGCACCGAACAACTTTGTCCCTGCCCCGATTGCTAAAGTTACCCTCTGGGCGAATGAAACAGCGACGGATACAAACACTCCTCCTTCGAACGCGCTAACAGCACAACCGGACGCAACTTTAAGCTGCCCGTCACCGCAAGGGCCCTTCACTCCTCCGACAAGCACTCCTTCGCCTTTCTTGTCCTCGGCCATCGTGAGCGGTCTCCACGAAGGGGCGAACACCCTGTATTACTTCTCCACGGATTGTGCAGGCACGGAAGAACTCAAGTTGAGCAAGACCTTCCCTGCCACCCCCCCGGCTACCGACATCAATTGGGGGACTTCCTTCTTCACGAAGACCATCAACGTTGACACCGTACCGCCAGTCATCACCGTCACGACGCCGGGTGCTGGCGCAACCTATACAGCCAATCAGAAAGTGAAGGCTTCCTATTCTTGTTCGGACACCCCAGGGTCGGGAATAGCAAGTTGCAGCGGTCCTGTGGCAAATAACAGCAATTTCGACACGACACCTACAGCAGGCCTGTCGACCCCGAAATCGTTCACGGTCACAGCTCTGGACAAAGCCGGTAACCCTGCTTCCTCGACAGTAAATTACACCGTGTCTTGCAATTACGCCTCGGTTGGGATCAGCCCATCCACGGTCAAGCGTCCAGCGCTGGTTCTGATCACAGCGAGCGTAGTCGACTGCAAGACTGCTTCGCAGAGTGTGAAGGTCCAGTTCACGTTGTCGGGACCAATCGCGAAAAACTGCGGCAATGCCAGCACTGTGTTATTCACCTCGTCGGCGTTTACCATCAAGTCGGGAACGTCGAGCTCGATTCCGTTCCTCTTCCCGATTGCGAAGGCCGCGTGCGCCGGGACCTACACGGTCACAACAACCACTCTACAAGGCTCTCCAGCGGTTCCGATTGACACAGTCTCGTCGACGCTGGTTGTGCAGTAAGCACGGAATACATCACTCACCCTGTTCTCTTTCAAAGGAGGACAGGGTGAGCACTACTTTACGAACGCAGTCTCAATCAACGGATTGAACGCCAACCTTCTCCGGAGTACCTGCTCAAATCGCAGATACCCCGGAGAATTTTTTTGGTCTCCTTCTTTCGCAACCAGCGCTTTTGATCGCAGTAAATTCTTCCACGTCTCTCGAAGAGGCAGGGAAACCAACTGCTGGCCATAGCAGGCAACGTCCTCTTATTCGTGGTAGACCATCAGGCAGAAGGGTTTCTTCAGAGAGGGGTTATTGGTTGAGGCGGCTAGCGACTAGCTCTTTGCGCCCTGCGAACCTTGCATCGAATCGTCGTAGATAGCTTTCAAATCGGGACGTTGCAGCAGTTTTTCCGCCCCAGGCTCAGCCTTGATTTCATTGAGCATCGAAACGGCCTGCCGAAATTGACCACTAGCATCGTTTCCGCTTCCAGTCAGTTTCGCGATCTTTCCCAGCAGGTAGTGAATTCTGGCTCCTTCGATTCGAAGTCCCAACTTCTCGCTGGCGCCTAGCGCGTTTTCCAGTTCCGTGCGCGCGTGCGAATAGTCCTTCAAATTAATCATTGCCTCCGCCAGGTCCACTGAGCCGCGCACGGAGTAATACCTCAAGTGCATTTCATCGGCCTGCTGAATCCCTTTGCGCAGATCGCCAATCGCAGCCTGCGATCGCCCTTCCGCTAGCGCGACTCGGGCGAGGTTCATTCTTGCAATGAGCGCCAGATCCTTTTGTTTGCTCTTGGCAGCGATGTTGGCGGCCTGTTCATAGGCACTACGCGCGACCTTCATGTCCCCACGATAGAACGCAACATCCCCGCGCGTGGTAAGCAGTTCCCCGGGAAGGGGTTCGTTTTTCAGGTCTTTCGCCATTCCCTGGGCTTCGTCGAGCAAAGCCCCCGACTCATCGCCGCGTCCGGCTTGCGCCAGAGCAGCGGCCAGGTCGTTCAAGGAGTTAATCATCTCGGGGCTATAATTGTTTGCCGTGCGGTATCCTTTAACAGCATCCAATCCTGCCGCGACAGCGCGTCCTAGATGGCCTTGGTAAATGTAGACGTTACCGATCTGGTCGGAAACCGCGGCCACTTCTTTGCCATTGCCGGCCTTGCGCGAAACGTCCAGAGCCTTGAGCAGTGCGTCCAGAGCCTTGTCAAAGTCGCCCGTGGCCGTATAGACGTCAGCTAGCGCAGTGAGCGCGGCCGCCAAATAGTCCGGGGAATTCATCTTCTCGCGCAATTGCAGCGCCTGCTGCGCATAAGTCAACGCGTTGTCGGTATCGCCTTTTTCCAGGTAGACCGAACCGATGTTCGTCAGGCAAACCGCCTCATTATTAAGGTCGTGCGATTCGCGCTGGACTTGCAAGGAATCCTTGAAGTCCTGCAAAGCTCTGTCGTAATCCCCCCGCGCATTGTAGATGCCGCCGCGATTGTTCAGAATGTCGCCGTAGTCCTTCTTCATCCCAATTTCTTTGAGTATCTGAAGTGCCTGCGTGTAACTCGCCAATGCGGCATCGCTGCTGCCAATGCTCATTTGCACCTGAGCTACTTCGGAAAGGGTGTTTGCCAGAACTCGTTTCAGTCCCAGCTTTTTCGAAATATCCATGGACTCCGTGTAATTTTTCATGGCCTCTTCCGGCTTGTTCATCAGCCGGTAGGAGATGCCAATCGCGTTCAGGATCAGCGCTCTTTGCTCCTGGTTGTCCACTTGAATGGCCATGGTGAGGCCTTTGTTCAGCGGGTCGAGCGCTGCTTGTGGGTTATCCTTCCAAATTTCGACGACACCCATTTGCCAAAGCGCCTTGATATTTTTGGGATCGGACTGCAGGATCCTGCCAAACTGTGCCTTCGCTTTGTCGAAGTCGCCAGAGCCCTGATAAAGTTCGCCCAACGCAAACTCTACATCTGAATTGTCCGGCATGATCTTGGCGAGATTCTCATACGCCGCAATCGCCTTTGCGTTGTCTTTGAGAATCCGGGCGTGATTGGCCTCAATCAAATATTTTTCCGCGGCCGGCAGTTGCTGGCTCAGTTCCATCGCCTTGCGCGAATATCTCTCCGCGTCTGCATCGTAACCAAGCGTCGAATCCGTCTCCGCAAGCCTGGAATAAGCCAGGGCGAATTGCGGATCGGCCTGAACTGCGTTTTCAAGCATTTTCACGGCTTCTAGATTCTTGCCGTCGCGCACGAGCTGCATACCCGCGTTGTAGTCTTTCAGGGCCTCAACCGACTTCGACGACGGCTGGAAGGAACTCGCTTTCAGTTCCTTGATCACGTCGCTGGAGAGCGAAAGATTCTTGCGAATCTGCTCAGCAAGCTCATCGATTTTCGCGGGGATTTCCTGTTCAGTGGGAACCACAATGGACATCTGCTGAGGTGGGCGAGTGCCCTTCACATCCTGCAGAGTTGCATCAATGTGAATCTCGTTGCCAAGCTTGGCATATTTCCCGTATACCACCGTGTCTGCATTGCTCTGTTCCACGATGTGCCGCAAGGTGTCCTGATCTATCTCGGTGTTATCGGGGATACGCAGATCCTTGAAGATCTGGTGCACGCGATCGGCAGATACCGAACGCATGTGCGCAGATTGCCCAACGTCCGTACTCAGCATCTGAGCAAGATAGCTCCCTAACCAATCCAGGGAAGTATCCGTGGTGGCGTTGTGAAACGGCAGGATCGCCAGTGACAATTGTGGCACCGTCGCCGTCGGGCCGGCTGGCGCACTGCTTTTGAATATTTTGTCCTTGAAGGCCACTCCGCCCGCCGTAAGGATCACCGCCAGCGCGCCGGGCGCGACCCATTTCCATGGGAACGGCTGTTTCGGCGGAGGCAGGATGATCGAGGCATTGATCGGACGCTTGCCTTCCCACGCATCTAAATCCGCCAGAATTTCGTTTGCATTCTGATAGCGCAAGCTCAGATCGCGCTCGAGGCACTTGGCCACGATGTCGCTCAAGCCCTTGGGAATGGTGGCGTCCACTTCGACAGCAGGAATCGCGCGGTCCTGATTGCGTTTCAGCAGGCTGGCCATGGCCGTCTCGGCCTTGTATGGCATCTTACCGGTTAGAAGCTCGTAGAAGATCAAGCCTAGTGCGAACAGGTCGGAACGCTGATCAAGCGCCTTGCCCATCGCCTGCTCGGGCGACATATATTCAATCGTTCCAAGCAATGCGCCCGTCTGCGTCATGCCCTCGGATTCCACTTGGCGGGCCAGGCCGAAGTCCATCACCAGGATGCGGCCTTGCTTATCAAGCATGACGTTCTGCGGTTTCAAGTCGCGGTGAATGATTCCGGCGCTATGGGCGGCGTCCAAAGCCAGGCAAATCTGCCGCACAATTTCTACGGCTTTCTCGGGCGGGAGCCTCCCATCGTCCAATAGGAAACGCCGAAGGTCATGGCCCTCGACGTACTCCATAGTGATGAACTTCACGCCATCGGCTTCGGCGATGTCGTAGATTCGAATGACGTTCTTGTGGGTCACTTGATGGGCAGTCAGCAGTTCCTGTTTGAAACGCGCCAGAATGGCGGGGTTGCTGGCTAACTCCGGCCGTATCAGCTTCAACGCCACAAACCGGTCTACCTCGCGGTCTTGCGCCTTATAGACCGCGCCCATTCCACCTTCGCCAAGCAGGTCCAGAATCTCGTACCTGCCGCCCAGGATGTCGCCTTGTTGCAGGACAATCTCCCGGTACGTCCCGCTATACGACCGCCCTGCAAAGGACCCCGGTGTGGGAGTTCCGTCGAGCGTAAGGTTCGCATTTGCATTAACAACCGTCGCGCCAGGGTCGGCAGGGGGTTTGGTTGGGGGCTTGGTAGGAGGTTTCGTAGGGAGCTTCGGCGGGGGCTCGATAAACGTCATACCCTCGTTTCCGAGGGGAACCTCGCTGGGTGCACTGTCCCCTTTGGCCGGAGCTCGAAGTCCACCGGGACCGTCGTCCTGCCCACGACCAGATTTTGGCTTCTTATCGTCCATTGACTAAGCTTGGTCGGAACACACCACTACTTACGGCTTTCTCCCCTCAGGAGTCTGCCCTCACCGCCAGTATATACCGGCCCGGCCACAAGTACAGCAGGGGTTAGCGAGGTTTGCGCTATCCAGCAAGAAACTGCGAAAGTCCCGGTAACGCGCTAATTAAGGCTCTATTTTCGTTACTCTTGGCGAAGATGTCGAATAGATTAAGAGATATCTTTACGTTACACCCCTCCCTTTTCCAGCATGACACAACCTGTACCGGTACCGGACACTGTCCGAAAGGGCTGTTCTTGTTTGGGGCAGTTAGGTACGGAGGCTGGCAAAAGTCCTATGGAGTCGGAACTGAAACGATACGTGCGCAATCGTGATGTGGTCTCACGCCAAATTGAAGGGGAACTCGTCATCGTACCGATTCGCAGGGGAGTCGGGGATCTGAACTCACTGTACACGCTCAATCCAGTCGGGTCTGTTCTTTGGGACTTCTTGACCGAAGGACACACGTTGCCCGAGATGGTCCAACGCGTTTGCGATGAGTTTGAAGTGACGACGAATCAGGCCAAGGCGGATATCCAGGAATTTCTCGGCTCGTTGCTCGAGGAAAACCTGATTCAGTCTCTCGCTTGACCAAATTTGAGAAGACGAAAGCACTTTCGGCAGAGGTGTCTCGCAGAGTGTTAGCGCCGAAGGGCCAGAGGGTGAAGTCATTTTGCAGGAAGTAAATTACGGTGAATTCTCAAGCCAGGTGCACCAACGTCAACAAGGACGCCGCGCGCCTGTCGAAGTTTCCATTGAGATGACCCATCGTTGCCCTCTCGAATGCCAGCATTGCTACAACAATCTGCCCATGTCGGATGTCAGCGCGCGAAAAAATGAACTGACCTTCGATGAACATATTCGTCTTTTGGACGAGTTGGTACAGCAGGGTTGCCTTTGGATCCTTTACACCGGCGGAGAGATTTTTGCGCGCAAGGATTTTCTCGACATCTACACGGAAGCAAAAAAGCGCGGCTTCCTGATTACACTTTTTACCAACGGAACACTAATCACTCCGCGGGTCGCGGATTATCTGGCCGAGTATCGTCCGTTTTCCATCGAGATCACGCTGTACGGCGCTACGCGCAAAACTTACGAAGAGCTTACGCGCATCCCGGGTTCTTACGATCGTTGCATGAGAGGCATTCGGCTTTTGCTGGAGCGCGGTCTGCCTCTGAAACTCAAAACCGTGCCCACAACGGTCAACTTTCACGAAGTCTACGAAATGAAACGCATGGCCGAAGAAGATTTCGGCGTTCAGTTCAAGTTCGATCCACTCGTAAATCCGCGGACGGATTGCTCCCAGAGTCCGTTGAACGTACGGCTGACTCCAGAGCAAGTCGTTGTTCTTGAGTTTCGTGACCCGGTTCGCCAGTCTGAGTATAAAAAAATGGTTGAGCTCGAGTTAGCTCGGCCGGAGCAGCGAGAATCCGAGCGCAAGTACACCTGCGGAGGTGGGCAGAACGGTTGCGCGGTAGACCCCGGCGGTCGAATGACCATCTGTGTGCTCTCCCACCAGGATGGCTACGACTTTCGTAAGGGATCCTTCACAGAAGGCTGGACCACGCGTCTGGCGGAAATTCGCGATTCCAAGAGAACTCGCGAAACAAAATGCTCTCGCTGCCGCATTCAATCCCTTTGCAGTATGTGCCCGGCAAACGGAGAGCTCGAAAACAAGGATGCGGAATCCCCAGTCGAGTTCCTTTGCGAAGTCGCGCATCTTCGAGCGTTTACGCTAGGCCTGGAAGTTCCAGAGCATGGTGATTGCGAATACTGCGGCGACGGAACACAGCACCGGACGCTTCTGTCAACCGCAATACATGTGAATGAACTCGTCCAGGAAACCTCCACTGTTTCTCCACTGGCCCAAATGAATTCTCTCTTGCCCGTTTTGCAGATCGCGGGCGGGTGCAGCACGGGAGGATGCGCCTCCTGTGGAACGTTCGGGAAATAGGTCTCAGGAAGATGCAAGACGAGGCCATGGCAGAAAAATCAAAATCCGGGCAGACCAAAAAGCCTTCTTACGAGCCGCCGCAAGTCGTACGCGTCAGCCTGCGGCCTGAAGAAGCGGTTCTCGGTCATTGCAAGACCTCCGGCTCTGCCGGACCAGCCGGCGCCGGCTGCCACTCGCCCGTAGCTTGCAGATCGCAAGGTTCCTGACGGAGACGAATTTGTCCACACTACTCACCAATTCGCCTTCCGGAACGTCGGCCTCCAAGCGCATGGCTGTCGAAATCGGCGGAATCTCGTTCGGTTTGTGGTGCGAACGCGGGATGCGCGTTGCGCTGGATCCTGAACACAAGTCTTTTGTTCTTTCCGGCGACGCATCGCAGACTTGTGACGTCGAGCTGGATATCTGCGGGACAACCCAACTCTCTCTTCCCGCAGCCGTGCCGTGCTTCAGCTCCGGTGGTCTGTGGACAGCGTACACCGAGCCAACAGGTACTCAATTCTATTTTTCCAGCCCGACGCTCGGCAGCGGACCTTACAAAGCAGCGTGGTTCGATCCGACTTTTTCGCGCGGCCATATTGTCCTGAATCGCTCGCGGCTGAGAACTGGCGACGAAATCTTTCCACTCGAATACCCAATCGACGAACTCGCGATGATGCACAGGCTTGCCCTCGGAGAAGGCGTTGAACTGCACGCCCTCGGCCTTGCGGATCGAGATGGCAGCGGTTACCTCTTCGTGGGCCATTCAGGGGCGGGGAAGAGCACAACCGCACGCCTGTGGATGGCTGAAGAGGGTGTTCGCCTGTTGAGTGACGACCGCATCATCCTTCGAAAGCACGACGGCAATTTCTGGATGTACGGCACTCCCTGGCACGGTGACGCTGGAATAGCGTCGCAAGGACGCGCGTTGCTTTCCTCCATTTTTCTGCTGGAGCAGTCCCCGCGAAACGAAATTGTCCCTATTGCCCCGCCGCAAGCTGCCGCGGAATTGTTCGCCCGCGCTTTTGTGCCGCATTACCTTGTCGACGGTATCGATTTCACGTTGGGTTTTCTCCAGAGCGTTGCGCAGTCAGTCCCGTGCTCAACGTTGCGGTTCACTCCCACAAAAAGCGCTGTGGAGGCCATTCGTCATGCCCGCGCGTGAGATTCAAGTCCGAAGAAACTCTCGGCTATTTTCCGAGATGTGCTCCGCCGTGTTGCGTCGCGGACATCGCGTAGCCTTTCGTGTCGATGGCGCCAGCATGCAACCAAATTTGAATGCAGGGGATGACATCATAGTTGCGCCCGCACAGCCTTCTGAACTCCATCGTGGGGACGTTGCTGTCGTTCAAAACCTCGACGGTATCCGCGTCCATCGTGTCGTTCGCACCGCTTCTACCGCCGAAGAACTGCTATTGCGCAGCGACACATCTCACGAATCAGACCCGCCGGCGTCCCAGGTCTTCGGAAAAGTTATTTCTCGCCGAAGCGGATCTCGCGACGAATCGTTTCAGTCTCCGGCAACGTCCGTCGTTCACAGGCTTCGCAGTGTAGACCGCCGTTTCCGCTTGGCTGCCGCAATCCGTTTGCGTCGCATCGGCGCTCTGGTTATTGGAATTTCGGCTTTGTTGCTCTTTGGTTTGACGTTTGCCAGCCCTTCTGCCCGAGCCCAGGCAGATTTGACCATTACGCAGACGCCATCGGTCACTTCCGTGGACACGGGCGTGAACTTCACGTACAGGGAAACCGCCAAGAACAACGCTACTAGTGTCACGACGATTCCCGCCGGCCAATTGGTCGTTTACCAGCAGACGCCAGCCAACACGGTATTCGAAACCATCACCGCCACCAACTGGACGTGCACCACTCCTGCAGTTGGCGCCAGCGGACCCATCACTTGTACGTTCAACAATACTCTGGCACCAAATACGTCCGCGAACAACATTCGCCTCACACTGCAGGTCAGCGCAGGGACGGCATATGGAACCACGATTCTGAATTCGGTAAGCGTAACTTCACAAACTACTGACCCGACTCCCACGAACAATACCTCGCTGTCCACTATCTACGTCGAGCAGGCGGGAAAGTCTGACTTGGGCGTTTCCATAACGGCTGCTCCGACTCCCGTGTTCGTCTTCACCAACTATGTCTACTCGGTCGTCGTACAGAATCTGGGCCAAGCTGCCGCACCAGTCACCGCGAACGTGCTCACGATCACATTGCCGACGGGCGTCAGCTTCGTTTCTTCCGCCCCACCCGCCGGATGGACGTGTGCCGGAGCCGGGCCAGTCAAATGTTCCATTTCTACCGCGATGGCTGCAAATACGTCGGCAACCATCAACGTTACGGTTACTGCTCCGTCTGCTCCTCCTGCAACGCCGCTCACGGCCACCGCGCAGGTGAGCTTGACCGGCGATCCCAACGCAAACAACAACAACGCCTCCGTAATTACAATCGTGCAACCGCTGGTTTGCGCTACTCCTGGTCGTGATGGCACACCTGCAACACCGCTCACCGGCGTTGTGAACGCCTACTATTCTCCCGCTACGGGAACCCTTGCCGCTGGCGCAACTTCGGTAGCCCTTGGTGCCGCCGCCGCTGGTGGCGCGCAAACGCCTATTGCCGCTGGCGATCTCCTGCTGATCATGCAGATGCAGGACGCCACCATCAACAACACAAACACAAGTTCCTACGGCGACGGTGCGGCGGGCGATCCGGCGACAGGCGCCTCCGCACTCGGAAGCTCGGGTCTCTTTGAATTCGTTACGGCAACCACCGCGATTCCGGTTACGGGCGGAACTGTACAGTTTCAAAGTACGGGCTCGGGCAACGGCCTGCTGAATTCTTACTTCATGACCACTGCGACGCTCACTCAACCGCAGGAAACCTATCAAGTCATTCGCGTGCCGCAGTATTTGTCAGCAACTCTCAGCTCTACGTTGGCTCCCATGGCATGGAACGGGAAAACCGGCGGTGTGCTGGCACTCGATGTTTCCGCGCAATTAACTCTTGCAGGAACGGTTTCCGCGAATGCGCTTGGTTTTAGAGCGGGCGGCGGACAAATTCTGAACGGCGGAGCCGGCGCGAACACCGATTACGTAACACTGGCGACCAACGCAGCCAACGCCTCCAAAGGTGAAGGCATTGCTGGCACGCCGCGTTACCTCGCGCCCGCTACGATCGCGATTACAACCACGGCAACCGATACCACTGGAGGCACGCCCGCGGACACTTTACCCAGCGGCAGTTTTGCGCGCGGCGCACCCGGCAACGCCGGCGGAGGCGGAACGGATGGCCATCCTGCCGCCAATGACTTCAATTCCGGCGGCGGTGCCGGTGCGAATGGCGGCGCGGGCGGCGTAGGTGGTTACGGCTGGAACAGCTTTTCCGTCGTCAATACGACGAATGGTGGTTTCGGCGGCTCCGCTTTCCCGGCATCCACCAGCGCCTTGGTAATGGGTGGTGGGGGCGGCGCGGGTACCACCAACGACGGTTCTTACTACATTCCTGGTGGCGCGAATGGTGCCGATTGCGGCGCAAATTGCACTGGGATTTACAGCAGCGGCGGCTCCGGCGGTGGAATTGTCATCGTGCATGCCGGCTCGGTAACCGGCACGGGGGCGATTACCGCGAACGGCCAAGGTACGCTGAGCACACTAAACGACAGCACCGGCGGCGGTGGCGCCGGCGGCTCCATTATTTTCTTTGCTAACAGTGGCTCAATCGCGGGCCTCACCGCTTCCGCGAATGGCGGCAGCGCCGGCAACGCATGGCCCAACGAGGCTCCCGGCGCTTTCTCCGGCGAACGCCACGGTCCCGGCGGCGGCGGCGGTGGCGGAGTCATCTTCCTAACCGGTGCTGCTTCTACAAGCGTCACTGCCGGCAATAACGGATACACCGATACGGTACAGGATTCTTACGGCGCGACGCCCGGTCAAAACGGCATCGTCGTCAACACGCACGTCATCACCGAAAATCCCGGCGCGCAGGCTGGTGCGTATTGCGCAGGCGCAGATCTGACCGTATCAAGCAATACCGCAGTACCGACGGTCGTCGCTCCTGGCGGAGCCATCGCCTACACCCAGGTTGTTCAAAATCTCGGACCGTCGGCGGCCGTGAATGCTGTCTTCAGCGAGACCGTTCCCGCAAACACCACGTTCCAATCGATCGTGACCCCGGTCGGCTGGACCTGCACCACTCCTGCGGTAGGCGCAATCGGCAATATTTCGTGCACGAATCCGCTGGTGGCAAATGCCGCGAACTCAACGTTCACCGTCAACGTTTTGGTCGGAGGCGCCACCGCCAGCGGCACACAGATTGTGGATGTAGCTAACATCACCGCTGGCACCAGCGATCCGAATCTTGCGAATAATTCTGCAACCGCGATCGTTACGGTAGGCGCGGTCAACTCGGCTGATCTCGCCATAACCAACACGCCATCTTCTCCCGCCGTTGCTGCAGGCAGCAACTACACGCTTACGGCCGTAGTGACTAACCAAAGCACCTTTGCGGCCGCCACCCCGACGTTCATGGAAACAATTCCTCTCAATACAACTTTCGTTTCGCTGGTAACCCCTGCCGGATGGACTTGCTCGACTCCTGCAGCCGGTGGCACCGGCCTGCTCTTCTGCAAGACAACGGGTGCGACCCTCACCGGCGGTGCCAGCGCATCCTTCCCGATTATCTTGAACGTTAACTCTGCTACTCCGTCCGGTACGCAAGTTGCCGGCACTGCCACTATCTCTTCCTCGACCCCGGATCCCAATCCGAGTAACAACTCCGCGACTGGCATTATTACGGTCGCTACGGCTGGCCAGGTCGACCTGGCCGTTACTTCCACACCGACACCCAGTCCAGTTTCGGAAGGCAACAACATTTCCTATACGCAGTCTGTCGTGAACAATGGCCCGGTTGCTTCTACAAACGCTACCTTCACCGAAGCCATACCCGCGAACACTACGCTGGTGTCCTTCCCAACGCCTGCGGGCTGGACTTGCACGCCTGCTATTCCCGTCGGTGGCACCGGAACGTTTACCTGCACGCTGAATGGCGGGCAGAGCATCGCTGTGAATGGCACGGTCAGCTTTCCACTCGTAGTCAAAGTGAATCCGACTACACCTCCCGGCACGACCATTACAAACGTGCCCACGGTTAGCAGCACCGCGGGGGATCCCAACCCTGCCAATAATTCCATGACGACCAGCGTGACGGTTGCCTCTCCGTCCCAGGCTGACGTCAGCATCCTGAAGACGGCTTCGCCGGAGCCCGTAAATCAAGGCACGAATCTTACCTATACGCTGCAAGTGACCAACGGCGGACCAGCTGTCGCTCAGGGCGTCACGGTCACCGACCCCCTGCCCGGCGAGGTAACCTACACCTCTTCATTCGCGAGTCAGGGCTCCTGCGCCAACGCCGCGGGAACCGTGACCTGCACGCTTGGCAGTCTCAGTGTCGGCAGCACTGCCGTCATTACAATCAATGTCAACGCAACCACGTTTAGTTCCTCCACCACTTCCACAAATACCGCTACGGTAGCCTCCACTACCTCCGATCCGAATCTCTTGAATAATTCGTCCACCTCGATATCAACCATCCAGTCGCCGACCGCCGTCGACCTGGCTTCCTTCCATGCGTTCTCGCAGCCGGATGGCACCGTGCTCCTCGAATGGCGCACCCACGAGGAATCCAGAAACCTCGGCTTCCACATCTATCGCGAGCAGTCTGGTCAACGCAGCCGAATCAATCCGTCGCTCATCGCTGGTTCTGCGCTTCTGTTGCGTGGCTCTAAACCGCAACACGCTGCCAAGACCTATCGTTGGATCGATACGCAACCCGTTCCTGGTGCCGGCTACTCGATTGAAGACCTCGACATCAATGGCACGCACACGTCCCATGGCCCGGTTTACGCGGAGACTGGCGCTCCCGTGGTTGCGGAGAGTGTCGCTGCACAGCGACACTCGGCGCTGCTTACTCAACTTCGCCCCGCGGCACGAGTCGCCGGTCCTCGTTCAGGCAACATACGCATGCCGTATCGTCCGATTCCCGTTGGTCCTATCGTTACGCAGCCCACGGATCTTGACGACCTCGCGGCAGTAAAAATTGCCGTCGACCACGAAGGCTGGTATCGCGTTTCGTCCAGCCAGCTTGCAGCCGCGGGCCTCTCTCGCGGCGCAGACCTTCGTACGCTGCATCTCTACGCCGAAGGAGTGGAGCAACCGCTCCTGTTGACGGCTTCGACCGGCAACAATCGCGCGTCTTTTGATGGAATCGAGTTCTACGGCACGCCGATTGACACTCCATTTTCTGGGCAACGTATCTACTGGCTCGTTCGCGAAAGCCATGCCGGCGATCAAATCATCCAGCTGCCCGCATATTCGGGTGGCACAACCGCCCCCCCGAGTTTCCCGTTCGAAGTCCTGCGCGAAGATCGCACCACATACTTCGCCGCGCTTTTGAATGGAGTGAACAACGACAACTTCTTCGGCGCGACCGTTACTACCGACCCAGTCGATCAAGAAATGGACGTCACCCACTACGACACCACTTCCGTATTGCCGGTCACGCTGGACCTTACCATTCAAGGCGCCATCGACGGGTGGGAGCACCTCATCAACGTTCAGCTGAACGGCGTCACTCTCGGCACCATGGACTTCATCGGGTTGAAGCTTTTCTCGCAGACTTTCTCTGTGCAGCCGTCACTTTTGCAAGAGGGCGCAAACACAGTCACCCTGACTGCGCAGAACGGCGACAACGATGTCAGCGTGGTTCAGTCCATCGAACTGCATTATCCCCATACCTACGCGGCAGACGACGATTGGCTGCGCGCCACCGCGCCCTCGGGAGTTCAGCTGCACCTCACCGGATTTAGCACCGCACAGATTCGCGCGTTTGATATTACCGACCCTTTGCACATCACGGAATTGAGCGGCAAAGTGTCAAACGATTCCGGCTCGTATGGATTCGAACTCACGCTTTCCAACTCCGCACCTGCGGAGCGAACCATCCTGGCCTTTGCCAACACCGCGATTTCTTCACCGGTCTCCCTGACGCCACACGCTCCAAGCAATTTGGATAGCCAACGTGCTGGCGCTGACGTCGTCATCATTTCCTATCCCGACTTCGTCTCGAACCTCGCTCCACTCGTCAAACTGCGGGAATCGCAGAACTATCGGGTACAGTTGGTTACTACCGACCAGATCTACGATCAATACAATTTTGGCGAACGTAGTCCGTTTGCGATTCGCAGTTTCTTGAACGACGCTGTTCTTCACTGGAACCGCAAACCCCAATTTATCCTGCTTGCGGGTGGCGCCTCCTTTGACCCGCGCGACTATCTTGGATTGGGTGAATTCGATTTTGTTCCGACCCGTCTGATCGAAACCGCGGCATTCAAGACCGCTTCAGACGATTGGTTCACCGATTTCAGCGAGTCCGGATTCGGCACGATTCCGATTGGCCGTCTGCCCGCGCGCGCCCCTGAAGATGTCGATTTGCTCGTATCGAAAATTGTCAACTATGAACGCGGAGGCTCGGGTGCCACTTGGAATTCGCAGGCACTCTTCATAGCCGATCAGAACATCGACGCTAATTTCTCGGCGGCTGCCACAACCGCGTCAACGATTGTTCCTTCTTCTTTGCAAGTATCGAAGATATTCGCCGACGGCGAGGATTCCGCAACGGCAAGGTCGCAGATTCTCGCGGCCCTCAATGGCGGTTCGCTGCTCGTCAACTACCACGGCCACGGCTCCGAGCAGCAGTGGTCCTTCTCCGACCTTTTCGATACCAATGACGCTCCTGTACTTTCAAACGGCAATCGCCTTCCCGTCTACATATTGATGGATTGCCTCAATGGATTCTTCCAGGATGTTTACGCCGAAAGCCTCGGCGTGTCTCTCCTGATGGCGCCTAACGGCGGTGCTGTCTCCGTTTGGACTTCCTCGGGTTTCACCGACGAAGCCCCACAAGCGTCCATGAACCTGGCGTTTTTCCGCGAATTTTCCGCGCATCCAACGGAACCCATCGGCAAAATTGCACTCACTGCCAAACAGGGCACCACGAACCAGGACGTCCGCAAGACGTGGAACCTTCTCGGCGATCCCGCGATGAAATTTCAAATTCCCATTGTTTCGATTCCGGCAGGCCCCTCTGTCCCAGTGAAGCGTACCAATTTTCCATCCAAGCTCTATTCCATCTGCACGGGGGATTCCGTCTGTTCGAGGGAGAACAATAGATGAAAATCGTACACGCGATCTCGTCCGCGTTTTTGTTTTTGGCTCTTTGCTGCCTCATCTCCGCCCGCGTGCATGCGCAGGCGGCCAATCCGGCGCTGGGAGTTGTGGTCAAATCGTCGGCCGCGCACATTGGGAACGCGGCCGCTTCCGACGGAGTCACCGTCTATTCAGGTGATTTCTTGTCCACCGACGATAACGGCGCGCTCCAGGTTCGCGTAGGCACCCTCTCGCTGGAGTTGCAAAGCAACTCTGCCGCGCATATCTATCGCGCCCCTTATGGCGCAATCGTCGAACTCAATCGGGGATCGGCCATCTATAACACGCCCGGCGGCCAGGAAAATCTCGTAATCGTTGCGTCGGACGTTCGTGTAACGCCAGTTCTTTCGATACCCGATTTCGGGCGTGTCTCTATTGATGATCCTTGCAAAGTCACCGTCAACAGCCAGCGTGGGCAGGTAGATGTTCGCGTCGGCTCGGAATCAAAGCTTGTAGAACAAGGCAAGGCGTATCGCGTGCTGGCGGAAAACGAAATTAGCTATCGCGACTATCTTTCTCCCGATGACAACGACTATCACCACCATCACGACCACAAGCCATGCGTCGCCATGCAGATGGCAAAGGGACACCCACCAATTGCAGCCGGCCAGAGCCGCTTCCTCTATGTTGCGGCCGGAACCGTTGGGCTGCTGACCGCTTGGGGAATCAAGGAAGCCTACGAAAGTCCAAATCGTCCCTGATCGGGACATTGACTCTCAAAACAGAAAAATGGGATGCCATTTTTCTCCTGGCACCCCATTTTACTTTTTGCACCGCGAAGTTTGTTCTAAGATCCGCCGTGCCCTCCCGCCAATTCCCTCACGATCGCTCCAACGAAGTTTTTCGCATCGCCAAAAAGCATAAGAGTTTTGTCCAGGTAGTAGAGCGGATTCTCAATCCCCGCAAATCCGGCGCCCATGCTGCGCTTGATCACCATCACCGTCCGCGCCTTGTCCACGTCCAGAATTGGCATGCCGTAGATCGGACTGTTCTTGTCCTCTCTCGCCGCGGGATTGGTCACATCGTTGGCGCCGATGATTAGTGCCACATCCGTCTGCGGGAAGTCCCCGTTGATGTCGTCCATCTCCAGCAGTTTGTCATAAGGAATGTCCGCTTCCGCGAGCAGAACGTTCATATGGCCCGGCATGCGCCCTGCCACCGGATGAATCCCAAACTTTACGTCTACACCGCGCTTGGTTAACGCGTCGTACAACTCGCGAACTTTGTGCTGTGCCTGGGCCACCGCCATGCCGTACCCCGGCACAATCACAACTTTGTTCGCCGCTCCAAGAATTCCGGCCGCTTCCTCCGCCGAAGCGCTTCGCACCGGCAACACTTCTTTCGTTCCAGCCACCGCAGTTTGTTCCTGCCCAAACGCTCCAAAAAGCACGTTAGTGAAAGAACGATTCATAGCCTTGGACATGTTCATGGACAGAATGAACCCGGAAGCTCCGTCCAGCGCGCCAGCAATGATCAGCAGCTTGCTATCCAGCACCAACCCCATGGCTGCCGCGGAAAGTCCGGCATACGAATTCAACAGCGAAATGACCGTTGGCATGTCCGCGCCGCCGATCGGAATGATCATCATCACGCCAAAGACCAGCGGAATCCCGATCATGAACGGAAACAGGTAACTCTTCTCCGGGTGCAGCACCAGCACAACCGCGATTCCAATCGCAATCGCGAGCAATCCAAGATTAACGAAGTTCTGTCCTTTATATGTGATCGGCCGCTGCGGCAAGATTTCCTGCAACTTCCCCGCAGCCATCAAGCTGCCCGTAAATGTCAGCGCTCCGAGAATCACTTCCAGCGAGAGCACTCCCATCATCAGCGCAGGCACGGCGGGAGCGCGAAGATAAAACTCCGCCGTGCCCACCAGCGTCACGCACAGCGCCCCAAATGCGTGGCTCAGTGCTGTTCGTTGAGGAACAGCGGTCATCGCGACTTTGCCTAGCGGCACACCGATGATTGTTCCCAGCACCAGCGCGATGGCAATCAACTTGTAATTGACGATGCTGTGATGCAGCAATGTGCCGGCGATCGCCAGTGCCATCCCGATTTCGCCGGCCAGCACGCCGCGACGCGCGGTAGCCGGGGAACTCAGCCACTTCAGCGAAAGCACAAACAGCGCTGTCGCGATCAAATACGCTACTTCGATGATGGTTTCAGTGAATGGCATGGGCTCGCTATTTTCGAGGTCCGCTGGCTTTGAACATTTTCAGCATTCGATCGGTTATCAGGAATCCGCCCACGATGTTGCTGGTGGCGGCTACAATCGCAATCGCTCCCAGAACAGTCGCCAGCGTGCTCTTTCCTTCTCCGGCAAGGATGATCGCGCCAACCACCGCGATGGCATCGAGTGCGTTGGTGAGAGACATCAGCGGCGTATGCAGCAGCGGTGAAACGCGCCTAATTACCTCAAATCCGATAAACGCCGCGAGCATGAATACGTACAGGCTTGTAAATAAATCAATCTTCATCAGGCCGTCCCTCCCGCCGGCGCGGTCTGCAAGGCCGGCAGCGAGAAAAATTCACGCACGCGCGCGTTTACGATCTCACCGCCATGCGTCAGCATCGTTTCGCGGATGATTTCGTCCTTTAGATCGAGCCGCAGTTGCCCGTCTTTTGTCAGGTGTTGCAGAAACGCGCTCACATTCCGCGCGTACATCTGGCTGGCGTGATATGGCACCGCCTCCGCAAGGTTGAATTCGCCCCGGATGGTCACGCCGTGTACAACAATCGTTTCGTCAGGCTTGGTCAGTTCGCAATTCCCGCCACGCTCCGCCGCCAGATCTACGATTACCGAACCCGGCGCCATACGCTCGACCATTTCCGCAGTCACGAGAATCGGCGACTTTTTGCCTGGGATTACCGCCGCGGTAATCACTACGTCGCTCTCCGCCACCGTTTTTCCCAACAGTTCCTGCTGCTTCTTGTAGAAAGATTCGTCCTGCGCTTTCGCGTAGCCTCCGGCATCTTGCGCATCTTTCGCCTCAATCGGCAGTTCCACAAACCTACCACCAAGACTCTGCACCTGCTCCTTCGCCGCTGGCCGCATGTCGTAGGCTGAGGCGACCGCCCCCAATCTCCTGGCCGTGGCGATCGCCTGCAATCCAGCCACGCCCGCGCCGATGATCAGCACGCGAGCGGGCGCGATCGTTCCTGCAGCGGTAGTCAGCATCGGAAACATCCTCGGCAAAGTATCGGCCGCAAGAATCACGGCCTTGTAACCGCATATGGTCGCCATCGAAGACAACGCGTCCATGCTCTGAGCGCGCGTGATGCGAGGCATCAGTTCGACGGAGAACGAGGTTACACCGCGCTCCGCAATCTCCTGAATCGTTTGCAATGATCCCAAGGGCCGCAAAAAACCCAAAATAGTTTGTCCCGGGCGCATCAACGGCAGATCTTCACCGCCATTTTTGTCGTTTGCGCCGTAGCACAGAAATTGCGCGACGATGTCCGCCGTGGCAAACACCTCCGCGCGGTCCTTCGCCAGCCTTGCGCCCTTTTCGACGTATTCCGCGTCCAGATAACCCGCGGGTTGTCCCGCTCCTGCTTGAACCAAGACGTCCAAGCCAGCTTTCTTGAGCGCGGGCATCACGGCCGGCACCAACGCCACACGGCGCTCGCCCGGATAACTTTCTTTGGGCACACCAACGATCATGTACGCTCCTCTTTCCGGAAGGCGGATTGATTCTTGATGTTGGATTGGTTCGGAGCGAAGTTCACTGGTTCCAGAAGGAAGACCCCTGAATTTTCAGTTCGCGGAATTCTATCTCTAAGTTCATGCCTTCCACAAGGACGTGTCTTGCGTCGTAGCGGTTTCAGCCTGCCGTTGTAGCGGCCGGCTTCTGCTTGCCCTGACGAAGAGAGAGAGGCGGGCGTTTTCTCTAGATTTTATGACGCTCCGGCAATTGTTTATTGCAAATGTTCATATATCGCGCGGGCTTCGCGCAACCTCTTCATCACGTAGGTTTTTTCCTCGGGTGAATTCCAATCGGGATACTTGTCGGTGATTTCCATCGTCCGGTCGATCCACGCCTCAAAATATTCCGCGTCCTTCTTGGAATATGCCCTCTTGCCGCCCACGGTTACGTATATAGGACTCGTCGTCGCATACGCGTAATTGTCCATCACCGGATATTCGGCTTTGTCGCTCCATGCCCGCAGCACGCACCAACCGCTATCGCTGATCGGAATGGTCCCGGCCGCATCCGCCGTTTCACGCGAGCCTTCCAGCTTCAATCTTTGCGCGACCTTCCCATTGCACACCACTTCGAGATGATCCACCGGCACGATTGATCTCAACTTCGCGGTGAAGGGAACTGCCCTTTGCCCAGCAGTTAGCTTTAATTCGCCTCCCACCGTTTCTCCGCCTAATTTGAATTCGAGCAGAGGGCCATTGGTCGCAAAGGTCCGTCCCCGCTTCAAGTTGTCCGTCCAGACGTCCAGAGTCGTGGGCCAGTGCGGCGTCCAAACGTATACCCTGTCAAATCCAACTTGCCCGCGAATCGGTGCTGCATAATTCGTCGTCGCATCTGTCCCCGCGCCCGCGGGAAGCTTGAACCCTAAATTCAGCAACTTGTACCAGACTTCCGCCGTGGACTTGTGGTCGCTGAAACCGACAATCTCCATATAGTCCAGCTTGCCCAGTGCCACATCCACCGGCAATTCGTCGGTAATCCTCTCCGCAGGATTCGCAGACGGATCCGGCACCGCATCAAATGGATGCACCGCTCCAACCAACGCACCCTGCGCATGCGCCATGTCGTACACATCCGCATTCATCGGATACAAGCTCGCTGCAGCTGTATTCGGATACCCCGCATACCCCGGCAGTAACAAATGATCCTTTAAGCCCAGAATCCCGCGGTGCCCCCAATAGCTCGTATGAAATTCCTGTCCCGGCACGATCAGTACATCCGTGTCCAGGTTCGCTAACTTCGTCCGATCTAATTCCGCGAATCGAAGATTCGGAAACCGCTGTTCTTTGTTCACGGTCAGGTCGTGAAGCACTTCGAGCCCTTCGGCGTCTGCCTGCTCGGAAAGATTCTGTGCGACGTTCCGGTAGGTCCCGCCATAGTTCATGTGCACATGGAGATCGGATGCAACCCACTTACCTCCCCGCTCAGAATCGAAATCCAATGGCACAAGGACACCATGAGCAAATGCATTTCGTCCTTCTGTTACTTCTACCTTTTCTCTGGACGGCTTGAATGCGAGCCCCCGGCTCACCTGGACAAGATACTCCCCGGAAGGAACCTCCAAGGCAATGGAGCCGCTTTCATATGAGTAGAAATAATGGGCTTCAAAAGGCTGCTTCGCACGATCAAATCCGTCATCGGTAAATATCCAGGCGTCCTCCGGGGCATAAAAACGGCCCACTGCGTCAGTAACCGAAATCCGCACGTTGTCCTTCAGCTCTATCCACAAATCTTGTCTCCGTCGAAGGAAGGTCCGCTTACCAATCTCCAGGTATCCGTTCGTTCCGTTACTTGCCTCCTGCCAGCCAATCTCCGTGTTGCCGCTTTTGTTGGAAACAAAAGCGATCTTCTTTCCATCCGGCGACCAACGAGGGTTCGTCTGATCCCAATCTCCATACGAAATCGGAAATGCGTCGCCTCCATTCGCTGGCATCAGCCAAAGGTTCTGCCACTGCCGACCCAGATACGAGCTGTACACCATCCGCGAACCATCCGGCGAAAAGTCCGGCCGAGCTTTCCAGCTCGTCTCCTCGTAGTGAATTTCTCGCGCTTCCGCGCCCAGCTCCGCCTTCATGCGCCAGAACCCACCAGTTCCATGGATGTGCCCGCGGTTCGAAACGAACAAAATCTCTTTTCCATCACGCGTCCAAACCGGATTAATCTCCATGTCGTACGCGCTGTAGTAGTACCGGGGCAGAGAACTCTTCGTCTCACCCGTTAGTCGCGTGACATTTTGCAGCGCCCCACTGGAGACGTCGGCTACGAACACGTGAAATCGCCCGTCGTACTGCGTGGACACCCAAGCAATCCTCTTCCCATCTGGTGACCACCGCGGCTCCACATTCACTGCACCGCCGGTCGTAAGCTGTTTCGAATTTGCCGTTTCCACTTCCAACAACCACAATTCCATCGCGTCCTTCTGATAGGACGCATACACCACGCTCTTCCCATCGGGCGACCAATCCGGCTGATAGTCGTAACCAGGACCATCAGTCAATTGCTGTGCGACGGTCGAATCCAGCTTCTGCCGCCAAAGCGATCCCGCCATCGAATACACCAGCTCCGAGGAGTCCGGGCTCCAGCTCAAACTGCTCGGCCCACTCGTCAACTGCGGCAAATACAATTCGCGATAATAGTAGGAATGTGGTTCGTTAATCTGCGGGAGCACCGGCCGCCGCTGCGCACCCAAAGGCGAGGCCAACACAGCAACAAGAACGCAAAGCACGACGAAAATCTTCTTCAAACGCATCCTCCGAACACCCGCATCCTAACCTAAAATCAAAACGGGCGCCTTCTGCGGCGCCCGTTTTCGAACTACCTTAACTTACGATGTTGGCTGCTCTGTCTTCCTGGTCGCTGACCCTGATCACTCCCTACGCCAATCCCGCCTTGCTCAACGGCAACTCTCGAATCCGCTTTCCCGTCGCCGCAAAAATCGCATTGCAAAGCGCCGGAGTAAACGGCGGAAGTCCCGGTTCACCAACTCCCGCAGGCGGTGCATCGCTCTCCACGATGTGAACGTTTGTCTGGCGTGGCGCCACATTCATGCGCGCCACCTGGTAGCTGTCAAAGTTCGATTGATTGATGACTCCATTTGTCGCGGTAATTTCCCCATAAAACGCGATGCTCGTTCCCATTACCGCCGCGCCTTCAACCTGCTGCCGCACGGTTGTCGGATTCACAATCGTGCCCGCGTCCACGGCGCTGTCAACCTGGTGGATGGTCACTTTGCCGTCTTTTACTTCGGCTTGCACCACCGTCGCCACGTAGGTCAAGAAACTGCGATGCACCGCGACGCCCACTCCGAACCCATTTCCGTTTTTCTTCTTGCCCCATCCCGATTGTTCTGCGGCCAGATGCACCACGCGCCGGAACCGAGCTGTGTCGATAGGATACTGATCGTAGGGTCCGTCGTAATTTGTATAGTCCTTCGCCAGTTCGGTTTTTGGAATGACGCGATCCGGACCGAGTAGCGCCAACAGATACTCCACCTGATCTTTTCCTGCGGCGTTCGCCAATTCTCCCACGAAGGAGTGAACTCCAAACGCGTGATAGATATTGGCGACAGACCTGAGCCAGCCAATGCGCACGTGCGCCGGAGCGGCGCCGTTTTCGGCGCGATGATTCGCGAAATTAAACGGTACATCGCTGAAGCCGAGTCCGATCTCCCCGGCATCGGCATATTGAGCCGCGGGATCAAATGTCGTGCCTATCGGTGGAAACACACTGCGTTGCAGCCAAGCCGTTGGCTTTCCATCCGCTCCAAGCGACGCCTTGAAATAGGTCGCCGCGACGGTGTGATATGTATCGAACTTGATGTCGTCCTCACGGCTCCAGACGACTTTCACTGGTTTGCCTGTTTTCTTCGAGAGCACCGCCGCCTCCACGATAAAGTCGGGAAACGACTTTCGCCCGAATCCTCCTCCGAGCAGCGTCACGTGAACAGTCACATCTTCTTTTTTTACCCCGACCGCCGCTGCAATCGCTTCTTGCGCTCCCTGCGGATTCTGCGTTGGCGCCCATGCCTGTACTTTTCCATCCTCGTACATCGCGACGGCCGCTGGCGGTTCCATGGAAGCGTGCGCCAGCATTGGCGTGTAATACGACGCTTCTACGATCTTTCCGCCCTTTGCAAACGCCGCATCCACATTGCCGATTTCGCGCACAACCTTCCCGGGCTTCTTGGTTGTGTCTTCCAATTCTTTTCGGAATGGGTCCGAATTCCACATGCTGTGATCGCTTTTCGTCCATTCCACCTTCAGTTGTTTCTTGCCTTGAAACGCCGCCCACGTGCTGTCTGCAATCACCGCCTCTCCGCCCAACGCCTGATAGCCCACCGGTGGCTTGAACGGGTCAATCGTCGCTGTTTGTTTCACTCCACCAACTTTGAGTGTTGCCGCATCATCTACTTTGCTTACGGCGCTGCCAAAAACCGGCGGGTGTGCGACCGACGCGTACAACATGCCGTCCATCTTCACGTCTTGTCCGAACACCGCTTTGCCCGTGCACATATCGCGCACGTCATACGAGGACGCAGGCTTCCCGATATATCTCCATTCATTCCTCGTCTTCAGGTGCAATTCTTCCTTCTTTGGCACCGGCAATTTCGCTGCCGTCGACGCGAGTTCGCCGTAAGTCAATTTCTTTCCACTGGTCTTGTGCAGCACCACTCCGGCGTCGGTCACGCATTCTTTTTCCGGAACGCCCCACGTTTGCGCGGCGGCGCGCACCATCATCAATCTCCCCGTCGCTCCCGCTTCGCGCAACGTATCGTAGAAGCTGGTCACGGAGTGCGATCCATCCGTATCCTGGTCGCCATATTTTTCGTTGCCGGTGGCCTGCACAACTTTTACGCGGCTCCAATCTGCATCGAATTCATCCGCCACGATTCTTGGCAGCCCCGTCCGGTTGCCACTTCCCATCTCCGACCGGTGGCACACAATGAAAACCGTTCCATCCGTCGCAACCGCCAAGTACACGCTCGGATGCAACACGGCGCCGGCGATTGCTTCGTCGCCCAGCGGACCCATTGCCCCGAGGAGAACTTTGGGCATCAGGCTCGCGCCAAGCACGAAAGCTCCCGCGCCTGCGATTCCCCTCAAAAACTCGCGCCGGCTAACATTTTCGATTCGGATCATGTCCTCACCTGACCTGCTCCTAGGCGGAAATCGCCTAAAATCCGTTCAATTCCAGCCTATATCGTACCTGCATTCCGATTCCTTGCAAGTCACACGTGGTGGTCCGCACTGCTTCTGTAAATCCTTGCCAATGGCGCCGCCAATGTTCTCCGCTATTTCTCGGAAACCAGAACTTGCTGTGGCATTTCCGGCACCTGGTACAGCGTCGTATTCCGGAAGCCGGCCTCTTGAAACATCGTTTCATATTCAGCCAGCGTGTATGCATCTCCGGCATCTGTGCCCGCCAGCATGATCAGGCTGAAGGCCGCAGCGGTCGGCGGGGTAACGCGATCCTCGTTGGGAATAAATTCCAGCGTTACGGCTTTTCCCCCAGGCTTTAATGCTGCTCGTACGCGCCTCATTAACTGCCCACACGCTTGCCGGTCAAAATGGTGAAATATATTTGTCAACAACACGTAATCGTATCCTTCGCCCAGTTCGGTCTCGAACGCGCTACCCGGCCGCACGCTGTAGCGCTCCGAAACTCCCGCCTTCCGCGCATTTTCTTTGGCTACTTCCAGAACTGCCGGCCAATCCAGCGCGGTAACCTTCGCGTTCGGATTATTCTTCGCCAAAGTTATTCCGTACATTCCATGTCCCGCCGCAATATCCAGAACTTGCCAGGCTTCCCCCTTTGCCGCGTCCAGCAGATGCGCGATGTAGTTCGCGCTGGGCACCGTTATTGGGGCCATGGACCTCGCGAACGACACCCACAATGTTTCATCCGGCTTGTGATGGTCCCCGCGCGTATCCGCGGTTCCGCCCCGGCGCACCGCCTCCGCAAGATTCGAGAAGTTTTGCAAATGGCGATCATTCACAAGAAATCCCACCAGCGTGCCCATGTACGCCGAAGACTTCCGGCTCAAGAAAAGGCCAGATTCCACGGTCAGCCTGTACTGCTCGTGTTCCTTTCTCAGAAATCCATGGATCACCAGAAAATCACACAAAATACGCACACCCCGCGTCGCGGCTTTGGCAAAGGCCGCGATTTCCTCCGCGCTTTGTTTCCCTTCGTCAATAGCCGTAAACACGTCCAGTTCAATCGCTGCCTTCAACGCTGCTGACTGCTGGTACGCATTCAAGGTATTGAAAATATGCTCCGGTGTTGGCCGGGTTGACGCAGAAGCCGTACTCATGGG
>Ga0070765_100000081_pt1 | contig 62608 bp, 54 predicted proteins | sample HubBroMetageWFT5_FD_71516 | JGI IMG/M metagenome (GOLD analysis project Ga0070765, IMG submission 71516) | Warmed and freeze-thawed soil microbial communities from the Hubbard Brook experimental Forest, New Hampshire - Hubbard Brook CCASE Soil... | ecosystem: Environmental > Terrestrial > Soil...
AAGGCTGAGTTCGCGGCTTCGCACTACTATCACAATCCGGCGTTGAGTGCGGAGGAGAACGGGCGGCTATTTGGAAAGTGCAACAATCCGAATGGGCATGGGCACAACTACACTTTGGAAGTTACGGTGAAGGGTGCGGTCGATCCGCAGTCGGGGTTTGTGATTGATTTGAAGCAATTGAAAGACACGATGAACCGGGAAGTGCTGGATGCGATGGACCATCGCTTCCTTAATAAAGAGGTGCCGGAGTTTGCGACTCGGATTCCGACCACGGAGAATTTGGCGATTGCGATCTGGCAGCGACTGGCTCCGAAGTTGACGCAAGCGAAGTTACATCGGGTGCGGGTGTATGAGACGGCGGATTTGTTTGTGGATTTCTACGGGGAAGCATGAAAGCGCATCTCACACGGCGTTATCGGTTCTCAGCATCGCACCGGTTGCATAGCGATGCCATGTCGGACGCGGAAAACGCGGCGACTTACGGCAAGTGCAACAATCCGCATGGACACGGCCACAACTATGCTCTGGAAGTCACAGTGAGCGGGCAGGTGGATGAGAACGGAATGGTCTGTAATCTGGTGGATCTGGATGGGTTCGTCGAGCGGGAGATATTGGATCGTTTCGATGTGCAGAACTTGAATAGTTTGCCGGAGTTCGCGGAGTTGGTGCCTACTACAGAGAATCTTTCGATCACGGTTTACGATATTTTGCAGCGTGGGTTCAGGCTAGCTCATCTGGACAGAGTGAGATTTGAAGAGACTTTGATGAATTCGTTTGAGTACGCGGGAGACGAGCAAAAGCTTTAACCACAGAGGGCACAGGGGTTCACAGAGGAGAATCGGTGAAGAGTTCAGTTGAGAGTCCGACGATCACTAGCGCCAGTTTTGAGGAATTGGTGCGGGAGATGATTGTGAGGTTGGGGGAAGATCCTACGCGCGAAGGGTTGACGCGCACGCCGGAACGGGTTCATCGGGCGTACGAGCACTTGATGAAGGGGTATAAAGAAGACCCGGAGGCGATGCTCAAGAACGCCCTGTTTACGGTCACGTATGACCAGATGGTGATTGTGAAAGATGTGGAGATGTTCAGCCTGTGCGAGCATCACATGCTGCCGTTTTTCGGGAAAGTGCATGTGGCCTATATTCCGAACGGGAAGGTGATTGGGCTAAGCAAGATTCCGCGGCTGGTGGATATTTTCTCGCGGCGGCTGCAGATACAGGAGCGTCTGACTACGCAAATTGCGGAGACGATCCAGAAGGCGATTGCGCCGCAGGGAGTGGGAGTGGTGATTGAGGCCCGGCATTTGTGCATGATGATGCGGGGAGTGGAGAAGCAACATTCGGCGGCGGTGACATCGTCGATGCTGGGTTGCTTCCGCGATGAGCAGGAAACGCGGACGGAGTTTTTGTCGCTGATTCATAATCGCACGAACGGGGTTTAGGAGCTTTGGTTCCGCGGGACAGCCCTTTCGGCTTCGCTCAGGGCGGGCTAGGGGGACTGTCCTCACCGCGAGTATCGTGGTTAAAATCAAACATCATTTCAGCGGAAAAGTTGCCTTGATCACTGGCGGGGGCCAGGGGATTGGGCTGGCCATCGCGCGTGCGTTGGCGGCGGAGGGATGCGACCTGGTCGTTGCCGGCAGAAAACAATCCACTCTCGATGAAGCCGCAAAGCAGCTGGCGAAGTTTGGTGTGCAGGTGTTGCCGGTGGCGTGCGATGTGCGCGATGAAGATGCAGTGGCGGGCATGGTGGCGGCGAGCAGGAGGAAGTTTCGGCGGCTGGACATCCTGATCAACAATGCCGGGGTGGCGAATGAGAGCCTTCCGGTTGCGAAGCTGCCGCTAGAGGCATGGCGGCAGGCGATTGATACGAATCTGACAGGGACATTCCTGGTGACCAAGGCGGCGTTGCCGCTGATGAAGCGCGGCGGGACGATTTTGAACAATCTTTCGGTCGCAGCGAAGACGGCATTCCCCAACATGGCCGGGTACGTGGCTGCGAAGCACGGGGCGCTGGGTCTGACCAAGACTTTGCGCGAGGAACTCCGGCCGCAGGGAGTCAGAGTGATTGCGCTGATGTTGGGAGCTGTTGATACCGACATCTGGGATTCGTTTTGGTCGGAAGTGCCGCGAAAGAAAATGATGTCGGCGGAGACGGTGGCGCGGGCGGTGGTGGATGTGCTGCGCCTGCCGGACAATAGCACGGTGGAAGAATTGGTGATCAGGCCTACGGCGGGGGCGCTGTAGAACCTATCCCAAAAAGCGGCCACGAATTAAACCTAACCCAAGCCGCAGATTTCCGCAGATAAACGCTGATCAAAACACTAGAAGAAAAGTTCGGGGGAGACGTAGAATCTTCGGCTGAGTTTGCGAATGTGTTCGGTGGTGAGCTTGCGTTTGCCGCTTAGGACTTCGGAGATGATGCTGGGAGTGCTGAAGATGTCCAACAGGTCTTTCTGTTGCAGATCGTTGGCCGCCATGAGCTCTTCCAGCGCGGCGATGGGAGTGGCCGGCTTCAGGGCATAGTGACGCTCTTCGAAGTCTTCAATCAGCAGGGTAAGAAGGTCGGCCAAGCCTTGTTCGGCGGTGCTCAGCTTTGATCCCTTGCGGTCGAGTTCATCGAGGAGGGAAGTATAGCGCTCGTTCTCTTTCTCGCTGTGAATGACCGCGGGCAAGGTTTTGGCGAGGAGGGTGGCGTATTGGAGATCGGCTTCCGTGATCATTGGCTTTCAGGGCCTCGGGTTAGTAGGGGGAGGAGGTCGGTCGCCGTCGTTTGTCCTTAATATTCATCGACAAGGGGGCGGGAAGACTTCGATCAGTGACGTTACCAAAGTCACTCTTGCATCCCCGAGATTCGCGAACGATAATGAACAATAGAGTTGTTTGATACTAAGAAGGAAATCCCAATGTCTTTAGCCAAATTAAAACGGTCGAAGGAAGATCAATTTGAGGAATTTGCCGAACGTATCGCAAGTGACATCAACGAACGAGCGGCTAAAATGACCTCCGAAGAACGGGCGCAAGCCGACTCCGAAACTAAGAAGATTGCTGACCGAGTACAGCATCGTACTCGTTAAGCGCGGCTTCGATTTCCTGGCTGGAATACCCCCAAACTTTTAGAAGTGCCCGCAGATCTTCACGCGTGCCGCGACGAAGGATGCAGAGTACTGCGTCTCGTCTTTCGGCCTGCTGGTTGATCGCTTCGGTATTGACGGGGCGCTTCTTGCCGCAGCTCCGCTCTTCTCGGATTACGTCGTCGAGATCATCGTCTTTCTTCACAGGTAAGGCCGAGCCAGGAAACGTCGATGGCCCACGTTACTTCTCTGTTCCCAAGAAATCCAAAAGAGCCGAATGAGCCTTCTTGATCGGGCCTGCGCATGCGCCGATACTACTCACCGCGCGCTGGGCGCTTTCTTGCAATGGGTCACTCCTTCCGGTCTGACCCACCATACCAGACACGTGTTGATTGGCGCGGCCAATTGCGACATATGCCTCAATCAGGAGGCCCTTCAGATCATCCCGCAAAGTTGCGATCGAACCTGCGCTGATTGCCTTGCGAAACTGCTCTTCCAGGAAGAGACACCCGAGTTGGTCGTGCGTAGTGTGGGCTGCGTCCTTGACAGGCAGTTAGCAACTCATCGACATCTTTTTGCGAAAAGCGTTCAACTGTTCTCCAACCGTCCGGCTCAATGTCCCGAGTTTGGGCCGGGACCTCCTCTAGAACGCATCCACCCCCGTCACACTCTGGCCGATGATCAGGGTGTGGATGTCGTGGGTGCCTTCGTAGGTCTTTACGGATTCCAGGTTCATCATGTGGCGCATGAGGGGGTATTCGTCGGCTACGCCGTTGGCGCCGAGGATGTCGCGGGATTTGCGTGCGCATTCTAGGGCCATCCAGACGTTGTTTCGCTTGGCCATGGAGATGTGCTGAGCGCCGGCTTTGTCTTTATCTTTTAATCTTCCCACCTGAAGAACCAGCAATTGGGCCTTGGTGATTTCGTTAATCATCCAGGTGAGCTTTTCTTGTACAAGTTGATGAGAGGCAATGGGTTTGTCGTGGAACTGTTTGCGCAGGATGGAGTACTGGAGAGCGCAGTCGTAGCAGGACATGGCTGCACCTAAGGCTCCCCAGGCGATTCCGTAGCGGGCTTGATTGAGGCACATTAGCGGAGACTTCAGGCCGCCGCTTTTGGGCAGGAGATTTGACTCGGGGATGTGGACGTCTTGCATCGACAAGCCCGATGTTACTGAGGCGCGGAGTGACCATTTGCCGTGGATGTCTTCGGCTTTGAAGCCGGGGCGGTCGGTTTCGACCAGGAAGCCGCGAATCTTGTTGTCTTCGTCTTCGACTTTGGCCCAGATGATGGCGACGTTGGCGATGGAGCCGGAGGTGATCCACATTTTTTCGCCGTTGAGGACGTATTCTTTGCCGACCTTGCGAGCGCGGGTGCGCATGCCTCCGGGGTTGGAACCGAAGTCAGGTTCGGTGAGGCCGAAGCAGCCGAGCTTTTCGCCGCTTTGCAGGGCGGGGAGCCAGGTTTGTTTTTGCTCGTCGCTGCCGAAGGCGTAGATGGGGTACATGACCAGGGCGGACTGGACGCTGACGAAGGAACGGACACCGGAGTCACCGCGCTCCATTTCCTGCATGACCAGGCCGTATTCGACGTTTGACATTCCGGCGCAGCCGTAGCCTTTGAGGCTGGCGCCGAAGAATCCGAGGTCAGCCATGGGCTTGACCAGCTCGCGGGGGAAGCGGCCGGCGCGGTTGCACTCCTCGATGATGGGAATGAGGTTGTCTTCAATGAATTTGCGGGAGGTATCGCGGACGAGGAGTTCGTCGTCGGTGAGGAGAGCGTCGAAGCCGATGAAGTCAACGCCGCGGAATTTGAGGGACATGGGATTCTCTTTTCTGCTTGCGAATGCTGACGAAATTATTAGGAAGAAGGAACTTACCACGCTAACAAAGGGCTGCGGGGAGGTCAAACAGGGGCGGACCGAGTGAGTATCTCCAGCGGGCCTTCTGCGCGCGAGGTCAGTTATCGAGACGGACCTAGTACACCAGAAACAAGTAAGCGCTCATGCTGCCAATGAGTGGACTGCTCTGCAAGCCGGTATTGGTGGATGTCGCTTCCTGGCTGTCGGTGGCATAGGCATAAAGGATGTGCAGTCCCAGTTGCAGCGGAGTATTGATTTTGCCTTGGAAGCGCCCGGAGCCAACACTTTCCGCGGTAAGCCATGGTCCCTGGCAGGTGTCAACCTGGTATAGCAGTTCGTCGATCTGGGTGGGGTTGGGTTTGAATCGGTCGGCGGCTGCGAAATTGAAAGTCGGCGTGGAATTCCGCGTTATGTTGTGGGGAAATTTGCCGATTCCGACCAGAATCGGGATCCGCTGCACTTCCTGCTCAGTAACGACGGTGGAGTTGTTCGTTTGCACATTGGCCACGTAGACCTTGCCGGTGATTGGGTTCACGGCCACGGCGGTGGGAAGGAATGCGTTGAAATCGTCGATACCGGTGGTGGTGTTGGTGGTCCCGTCGATCACCGTGACGTTATTGCTGTACTGGTTGGTGACATAAATTCGGTTGGCCACAGGGTTCACCGCGACGGCGTTGGGCCCGTCCGCGTTCGGACCCATGACAGTGGTGGTGGTGTTGGTGACGCCGTCGATGACGGTGACATTGCGGCTTCCAATATTCGCCACGTAAACTTTGTCGGTCACCGGGTTCACTGCGATTGCGTAGGGCGACTTGGCGTTGGGATCGGTAACGGTAGCAGTGAGGTTGGTAGCGCCATCGATCACAGTAACGTTATTGCTGCCTGCGTCGGATGGCCCGCCATTGGCCACGTAGATTTTGTTGGTCACGGGGTTCACCGCCACGGCAAAGGGCTGTTTCGCGTTGGGATCTGCGACCGAGACGGTGTGGTTCGTCGCTCCATCGATCACCGTGACGTTATTGCTGTTCAGGTTGGTGACGTAGATTTTGTTGGTGACGGGGTTTACGTCAACGGCCGTGGGGCTGGTTCCCACGGCGACCGTGGCCGTGGTGTTGGTGGCACCATCGATCACGGTGACGTTATTGCTGGCGTAGTTTGCAACGTAAATCCGGTTGGTCGCGGGATTCACCGCGATTGCGAAGGGAATTGTGGCATTCGGATCGGTCACGGTTGTGATGGAGTTGGTGGAGCCGTCGATTACCGTGAGGTTGTTGCTGCCCCCGCCGTTCAATCCCGCACCATTGGCGACATAAATCTTGTTAGTGATTGGGTTCACGGCCAGGGCATCCGGGCCTACGGCGTTGGGGTCGATAACGGTGGTGGTGCGGTTGGTAGAACCGTCGATTACGGTAACGCAACCGGCATTGCATTCGCCTCCATTGCCGCCGATGTTGGCCAGGTAGATCTTGTTGGCGGCGGGGTTCACCCCGACCGCAACCGGCCCGGTGGCGTTGGGGTCGGTCACGGTGGCAAAGACGTTTGTCCTGCCGTCGATGACGGTGATGCTCTGGCTGTCAAAATCGCCGACGTAAACCTTGTTGGTTACGGGATCGACAGCCAGGGATTGAGGTGACACAGCGTTAGGATCGTCGATAGTTGTGATGCGGTCTGTAGCGCCGTCGATCACGGTGACGTTGCTGCTTCTTTGATTGGCAACGTAAATCCTATTGTCCACAGGGTTCACGGCTACGACCATAGGCTCATCGGCATTAGGATCGGTGACGGTGCGGGTTTGGTTGGTTGCTCCGTCGATAACGGTCAGGTTGCCGAATCCAGCGGTGCCTCCAAAGTTAGCGACGTAGATCCTGTTGCTCACGGGATTGACGGCGATGTGGATAGGCTGCGTGCCGGTGCTGACGGTGGTAGTAGCATTGGTGGCTCCGTCGATGACGGTGACGTTGTTGCCGCTCTGGTTGACGACATAGATCTTGTTGGTGACGGGGTTCACAGCGACCGCGGTAGGGCCGTTGCCCACATTGACCGTGGCAATGTTGTTGGTTGTTCCATCGATCACCGTGACATTGTTGCTGTCCACATTGGCCACGTAAATTCGGTTGGTAAGCGGGTTTACGGCCACTGCGACTGGTCCAGCGGAGTTGGGATCGATAATTGAGGTAATGGCATTGGTCGCCCCATCGATCACGGTAACGCTGCCAAAGCGGGCAGCGTACTGCGAACCTTGATTTGAGAAATTGGCCACGTAGATCTTGTTGCTCACCGGATTTACTGCCACGGCCTCAGGCTTAACCGCGTGAGGATCGGTGAGGGTGGTTATGGCATTCGTGGCGCCGTCGATCACGGTGACGTTGTCGCTGATGTTATTGATCACGTAAATCTTATTGGTTACCGGGTTCACGGCCAGGGCCCAGGGGAACGAGGCGTGGGGATCGGTGACTGAGGTGGTGGCGTTGGTGGCGCCGTCGATCACGGTGACACTGTTAGTGAAAAACTCGGGCACGTAGAGCTTATTCGTGACGGGGTTTGCCGCGATGGCTTGCGGGGCACCCGCGAGTGGGATGGCCGCCGTCACGGTCTGGCCTGTCAGGCTGGCTGTCCCGGCTAAGCAAACGAAGAAAATGCCTATCAGGTGCGGGAGAAAGAGTCGAAATCCCCCCGTTTCGATGGTGCGCGGGATGTGCATGGTTACCTCCCGAAGAAGCCGAAGAGCGCGATGCTGCAACCCAGGGCAATGCGCGGTTCGAAAGAAGCGCAAACAGCGGCCCGATTATCGTCTGGAAGTGGGGTTGGGTCAAGAGAGTCTTCCTACTCCGTCATACCATGGCAATGCAACAGGCGCGTGCCACGACCAACCCGACATCGCGCCGGCACAGCACTGTCAAAACCGTCGTTTTGACAATCCTTTTGCAAAATCGGTGGGTGGAGGGGTAAGGTGAGGCATCTAAACTGTTCAGGAGATGCGATTGCGGAAAGTGATGCTGCTGGCGGGGTTGCTGGTTGGCTGGTGCGGGGCCGCGATGGGGGCGGAGCCGCCGGCGGATATAGTCACGCTGGACAGCGGTTTTCACTTTCTGTATGACTTGGACTTCGATCGTGCGCATGGAGCGTTTGCCGCGTGGCAACAGCAATTTCCGGACAACCCGCTGGGACCGGCATGTGAAGCCGCGGCGTTGCTGTTTTCGGAGTTCAATCGGCTGGGGGTTTTGGAGTCGCAGTTCTATCAGGATGACAAGGCATTTAATGCGCGGCGGGAGTTCACGCCTGATCCGGGGGTGCGAGTGCGCTTCAACGCCGCACTCGATCAAGCCGAGAAGTGGGCGCAGGCACGGCTGGCCAAAGATAGTAGGAATCGGGATGCATTGTTTGCAATGACGATGGCTTCGGGGTTGCGGGCAGACTACGCGGGGCTGATCGAGAAGCGAAATTTGGCGTCGCTGCATTTCACCAAGCAGGCGACGTCCTGGGCGCAGCAGTTGCTGGTGGTAGATCCGGGTTGTTATGACGCGCATTTGGCGACCGGCGTCAGCCAATACATTGTCGGTAGTATGTCGGCCCCGGTGCGCTGGCTAGTGCGCCTGGGGGGAGTTTCAGGAGATAAGGAAGCCGGCATTCGGGAGTTGCAAGTGACCGCGGACCGCGGGCAATATCTGGCTCCGTTCGCGCGGATTCTGCTGGCTATCGCGTATGTGCGTGAGAAAGACAAGCCGCGGGCGCGCGAACTGTTGGTGTCTTTGCGTAACGATTTTCCGCAGAATCCCATATTTGCCCGCCAGATCAGCCGACTGGACGCGCAGCACTGATTTCCCAAAAACAGCCACGGCTTTGCACGGATAAAATCGAAGGCGGATGGCGGGTGATTTATGAGAAATTCATCGGGTTGTAACAGTCCTGTAACATTCCAGCCGTAAAAACGAGCGTACTAAACAATTCACCTTGGAGGAATCGCCGCGTGATACGACGAATTGCGCTGTTGTGTCTGGCTCTAGCGGTACCCGCATGCGCGCAGACCACGTTGAATGGGGCGGGCGCAACTTTCCCAAATCCGATTTATTCGAAGTGGTTCAGTGAGTATCACAAAGCACATCCTGATATTCAGATCAACTATCAACCGATCGGGAGCGGGGGAGGAATTCGGCAGGTGCTGGCGGGGACGGTTGATTTTGGGGCCACGGACGGGCCCATGAGTGACGAGCAACTGGCGCAGGCGAAGAGCAAAATCCTGCATGTTCCGACGGTGCTGGGCGCGAACGTTCCGGCCTATAACATTCCGGGAGTTACTGCGGAGTTGAAGTTTACGCCGGAAGCGCTGGCGGGCATTTTCCTGGGCAAGATTGCCTCGTGGAACGATCCCGCGATCGCGACGGCAAACCCTGGTGTGAGTCTTCCCAATCAACCCATCATTGTGATCCATCGCTCGGATGGCAGCGGTACCTCCTACATCTGGACGGACTACTTGTCGAAGGTGAGTCCAGACTGGCAAAGCCAGGTGGGTAAAGGCGTTTCTGTGAGATGGCCAGTTGGTCTGGGTGGCAAGGGAAACGAGGGCGTTGCCGGCATGATTCGGCAGATGCAAGGTTCCATCGGCTACATTGAATTGATTTATGCCATCGAGAACAAGATTTCCTATGGGATCGTAAAAAACGGGGCGGGAAATTTCGTTAAGGCCAGTCTGGGAAGTGTTACGGCAGCTGCAGCTTCGGTCAAGAGCATGCCGGCGGACTTTCGGGTTTCGATTACCAACGCGCCTGGCAAAGACGCGTATCCCATTTCAAGCTTCACCTGGCTGTTGATTCCGGCGCAATCGAAAGACCCCGCCAAGGGGAAGATTCTCGCGGATTTTCTGGCCTGGATGGTAGACGACGGGCAGAAGATGACGGCAGATCTGGCGTATGCGCCGCTGCCGGAATCGGTGACGACGAAGGTCAAGCTGGAGATCAAGCAGGTCCGATAGTCAGAGTCAAATCCGTGTAATGCAAGGCCGCCTCCGTCTCGAGGCAAAAAGGAGAAAAGATGAAGTGCCTTCTAAGGTGGTGCGTAGTTCTGCTTATGGCAGCAAGCTCGCTGGCGCAGACTGCCCCGGCGAAGAAAAAAGCAACAACCAAAACGACGGCAACGGGAACCGTCTCAGCGGCCGACGTACAGGAATTGAAAAATGCGCTGGCCGCGCAACAACAACAGATTCGTGAACTGAAGTCTGAGATGCAAAGGCGGGATGCGGCCTTGCAGCAGGCACAGCAGCAAATGCAGGATGCGCAAGCGGCAGCGACAGCGGCCCAGGCCAAAGCGGACCAGGCGGCGCAGCAAGCCAGTCAACAACAGCAGGCAGTGTCTGATCTGAAAACCGACGTCTCGGACATGAAGCAGAACGCGACTAATGCTGCACTGAGTCTGCAAGAGACGCAGAAGAATATTCAGTCGAGCCTGGAGAGCCCGGCGGCGATCCACTATAAGGGCATCACCATCACACCGGTGGGTTTCCTGGCGGCAGAAACGGTGTACCGCTCCCATGCGACGGGAGGGGACATCAATACACAGTTCAATGCGATTCCGTTTGACGGAGCGGCGCAGAGCCATATCAGCGAGTTCTTCGGCTCCGGGCGGCAGTCGCGGGTCGGGTTTCTGGCCGAAGGAGTCTTGAGTAATTTCACCATGCGGGGTTACGTCGAGGCGGACTTCCTCTCTGCCGGCGTTACCTCGAATAACAACCAGAGCAACAGCTACACGCTACGCCAACGGCAAGCGTGGGGCCAGGCCGCCCTGAACAGCGGCTGGACCTTCACCGGCGGCCAGATGTGGAGTCTGGTAACTGAGACCAGGAAGGGTGAGGACAATCGCAGCGAAGCGCTGCCGATGACGATTGATCCGAATTATACCGTCGGCTTCAGCTGGGCACGGCAGTACGGGTTTCGCGTGACCAAGAAGCTCAGCGATAAGTTGTGGGTGGGCGGGTCAGTGGAAGATTCGCAGATCACCCTGGGCGGCCACGGCGCCAGCAACAACTTCCTGCTCGGCCAGCAGGGCTCCGGCGGTGGGCTCTACAACGGCACGACCAATTATTCTTACAATGCGAGTCCTGATTTCATTGGGAAAATTGTCTTTGAACCGGGCTTCGGGCACTACGAAGTGTTCGGAGTAATTTCGGATTTCCGTGACCGAATTTATCCTGGAGCGACGCTGGCTAAGCCTTCCGTCTCGGGAGCCTTCAACAACTCTGCCGTGGGTGGGGGAGCGGGAGCCAACGCCCGCTGGACCTTTGCCAAGAAATACGATGTTGGGATCCACTTTCTAGGCGGCTCGGGGACGGGCCGCTACGGTACATCCCAGCTGGCCGATGTGGTGGCGTCACCGGGAGGTCTGCTGACGCCGGTTACGAATTATCAGGCCCTGGGAACGCTGGAATACCATGGGAAGAAGTTGGACGTGTATCTCAATTATGGCGCCGAGTACGAGGATAGAGCTGTGTTTCTCGGAGCCAGTGGAAAGCCGACGGTTGGCTATGGGTCAACCGCGTTCAATAACTCGGGTTGCGACTCAGAGACGGTACCGGCCTCAACCTCAATCAGCGTCGTAACCCCACCTACAACGCCTGGAGGGGCAACCGGTACGGGTACAGTACCGGCTCCGGGCACTCTAGGGACTCCGCTCAGCGGTGGGTATAACCCTGGAGGACTGAAGAATTGCAATGGCGATACCCGGGTCATCATGGAGGGAAGCATCGGGTTCTGGTATCGCTTCTACAAAGGACCAAAGGGCACTCTGCAGTGGGGTCCGCAGTACTCCTATATTGATCGCAACATTTGGGCGGGCACGGGCGGCAGTCCGAACGCGACGGAGAACATGTTCTTCACGTCTTTCCGTTACTACTTGCCTCAATAGCCACTCCCGCACCGCGGGAAGAGTATGACAGGAGCGCCAGCCGGGTGGTTGGCGCTCATTTTTATTAGGCGGTAGAATGACTACTGGATGAGACTACTGAAGACCACATGTTTGACTCTCGTGATGGTCCTGTTTCTGGGAGCAGCGTCACGGAAGCAGTACGTCGACGGCACCATCGTCAAGGTGCAGCAGAAAGCTACCACCCGGATCTTGTATTATCAGGTGGACACTCCGGTCACGCGCGATGATCCGTATTACGAAATCTCCGTGCAAATCAAAGATACGGTATATTCTGGGCGGTACACACCGATGCACTCCAGCGATAGTTTGCCCGCGGAATGGGCAGCGGGTTCGCCGGTCCAGGCGAGAATCGACGGGCGCCACTTGGTGCTGAAGCGGCCGAGCGGGACGGAGATGAGTTTTGCGTTCACCAAGAGTCCAGTGGTGAAATCCGAGCCGAGCAATTCCGCTCCTGCGCCGGCAAGTAGGTAAGTAAGAGATTCGCCGCTAACAAGTCCTGAGTGATCGCCCGGAATATGGTTCGTCCTTCGCTCGACAATTCGGCCAACTACATAAACCGGGAAGCTTCCTGGCTGGCATTCGATCGCCGGGTGCTGGAGGAGGCGGAGGACGCGAGGAACCCCGCTCTGGAACGGGTAAAGTTTCTTTCCATCACCGCGAGCAATCTGGATGAATTCTTCGAGGTGCGTGTGGCCGGGTTGGTGCAGCAGATCGAAGACGGCTACACCGAAGCCGGGCCGGACGGGTTGACGCTGCTGGAGGAACGCGAGGTGGTCTCGCGTGAAAGCCATGAACTGGTAGACGATCAGTACCGCTGCTGGAACGATCAGTTGCGGCCGCTGCTGGCGGAGAACGGGATTCGGGTACTGGGTCTGCATGAGCTGGATACGCGGGCGCGGGAGTTCGTCGACGACTACTGCGAGCGCGAACTGGATCTTCTGCTGACGCCGGTGACGGTGGATCCGGCGCATCCTTTTCCCCGGGTGATCAACAAGGCGTTGTGTGTAGCGTTCCTGTTGAGGCGCCGGCGGCGGGCGTCGATGACCTATACCGGAGTGGTCACGGTGCCGCGAGCGCTTCCACGGCTGGTGAGGCTGCCTTCGGAAGGCACTGTGGATTTCATCTTTCTGGCCGACCTGGTGGCGCACCATGCTTCGCGGATGTATCACGGCTACGACATCGTGTCAGCGGCGGCGTTCCGGGTCACGCGCAACAGCAACCTTTATCTGGCAGAGGAAGAGTCCCGCAATCTGCTGGAGTCGGTGCGCGCGGAACTGCACAATCGCCGCAAGGGAGATGCGGTGCGGCTGGAGATTGAGTCGGACGCGGATCCGGAGATTATCGAGCGCTTGCGGACAAACTTTGAGTTGGAGCCGTGGCAGGTGTTTCCGGTGAATGGGCCGGTAAATTTGTCCCGGTTGTTCAATATCTACGAGCAGACGGAACATCCAGAGCTGAAGTTCAAATCGTTCAATCCCCGTGAGCTGCGGCTCACTGCCAAGTCGCAGGACCTTTTCGAGGAACTGCGGCGGCACGACGTGTTGCTGCATCATCCTTTTGATTCTTACGACGCGGTGGTGTCGTTCATCGAAGAGGCGGCTGAGGATCCGCGCGTGGTATCCATCAAGCAGACGCTTTACCGCACCAGCGAGCACTCGCCGATTGTGTCGGCATTAATGTCGGCTGCCGCGACGAAGGAAGTCACGGCGGTGGTGGAATTGAAGGCGCGTTTCGATGAGGCGTCGAACATCCGCTGGGCGCGGGACCTGGAAGACGCTGGGGTGCAGGTGTTTCACGGATTAGTGGGTTTGAAGACGCACTGCAAATTGTCACTGCTGGTGCGTCACGATCCGGATGGAGTGACGCGGCGGTATGCGCATCTGGGCTCGGGGAATTACAACACAGCCACAGCGCGGATCTACACCGATTTGAGCCTGCTGACGGCGGATCCGCAGACCACCTCGGCGGTGCACGACGTGTTCAGCTTTCTGACAGCGTACGCAGAACATCCTAATTATGATCCGCTGCTGGTGGCGCCGCTGAATCTTGCCGAGCACAGCCTGGCCTTGATTGCACGGGAAACGGAACACGCGCGTCATGGGCGGCCGGCGCGCATCATCGCCAAGATGAACGCCCTGCTGGACAAGAACATCATTATGGCGCTATATCAGGCGTCACAGGCGGGGGTGAAGATTGATTTGATTGTGCGTGGGACTTGCGCGCTGCGTCCGGGAGTGCGGGGAGTAAGCGACCATATTCGAGTGCGCAGCATCGTAGGACGCTTTCTGGAGCACAGCCGTATTTACTATTTCGCCAATGGGGGCGAGGAAGAGATCTACGCGGGCAGTGCGGACTGGATGCCGCGCAACCTTTACGAGCGGGTAGAAGTGATTTTTCCGGTGAAGGATGAGCTGTTGCGCGAACGAGTCCACCAGGAAATTCTGGAGGCCTATCTGGCGGATAACGTGAAGTCGCGTATTCTGCAGAAGGATGGCTCCTATGTTCGGACCTGGCAGACGCAGGGCAAACGAAAACCGCCGGCGGCTGCGGCTGCTTTCTCTGCACAGGAGTTCTTCCTGCGTTTGGCGGAAGGGAAGCAGGCGCTCGATGCCATCCCCGCTGCACCAGCCCCCAAGAGGCGAAGAACGCCAGCGGGAAAGGAACGCTAACCAGAAATGATCATCTACTTCCTGCGTCATGCGAATGCCGGTGTGAGCATGAACAATCTTAAGCGCGACGAAAAGCGCGCTCTGGATAAAGAGGGGATCGAACAGTGCGGCATCGTAGGCCGGACGCTGGCAGCGATGGATGTGCATGTGGACACGATCATCTCCAGCCCGCTGAAGCGCTCGGCACAGACGGCATCACTAGTGGGAAATGAACTCAGCTATGAAGGCAAATTGCAACTGGAGGACGCGCTCCGGCCGGGAGCGACGTATCCGGACTTCCGCCGGTTGCTGGAAAAATACGCCAAGCAGGAATCCATCATGGTGGTCGGGCACAATCCCAACCTGAGTGAGTTTCTGGGGCGCAGCATCTGCGAAGCGGGATGCGAGGCCGGCGTGGAGTTGAAAAAAGGGGCAGTGGCCAAAGTGGAAATGGGGCGCAATGCAGCGGTGCTGCAATGGTGCCTTACTCCCAGAGTGTTGCGCGGTATCTATACCGCAGCTACCGAAAGCTCACGGCCGAATACTTCCCGAAAGTAGTTCTTTTCTTTCTCTACCGCCCATAATTCCAGGTCTACGGTACTGCGTGGTCTGGTGACCAGCGCGAGCCGTACTTCACCGTCCTGGGTGCGAACCCGCAGGTTGCGGAGTGCATGACTGCGGCTGAGATTGAGAGCGCGAGCCAGACGCAAGAGCACCGAAGCCTTAGGGATGGATTCGCGATCCAGGTTGGGCAGCGCTTTGATGGGGCCGTCGTCGGGTGCAGGTCGCGACTTGCCCAAATAGCGGGCGATGGCAGCGATGATTCTGCGCTGCTCGGGCGTGTAGCCAAGGATTTCGGAATGCGAAATGATGTAGTAGGTGTGGCGATGGCGTCCGTTTCGGTTCACGTAGTCGCCGACCTCGTAGAGCATGGCCGCGGCGGAAAGCCATTCGGCGTATTCCGGCGGAAGCCCGTGAACTGACTTCAGCGCGGCAAACAGAAGCATGGCTGAGCCGCGCACCTGCAAGGCGTGGTCCATATCCACGCGATAATGAGCGACGGCGGCGCGAATTGAATCCCATCGTTCGGACTCGATCTGCTTGCCGGAGCGGGTGCTGCGATCGTATTCGGCAGCCATCTGGGCCAGAAGGCCATCCCGCAAGCCTAGCGGGGAAGCGCGAAACCCGGTGAGCTGGCAGCGATCAAGCAGTCCGCTGTAGACCTCCGCTCCAGCGACGATAATTTCTGCGCGGCGCGGCCCTACTCCGGACAATTCGCGGCGCGCTTCCAGAGGCAAGCGGGTGAGCAGCTTGGCAATACGCTTCATCTGCGTGCGTGAAACGGCGGCGGCGCGTGAGCCTCGCGTCTGGTAAAGACCGTGACACACGGCGGCGAGAGATTCGGCGGTGCCGGAAGTGGCGATCACGACCTTGGGGCGGGCGCGGCGGATGCGGTCAGCGGTGCGCTCAATCTCGCGAGCGATGAAGCTGCGCATCTGGCGGATCTCGGGCTTGCGCGGAGGATCGTGCTGAAGGAATTCATTGGTCAGCCGCACCGCGCCGAGCGGCAGACTGATGGTGCTGCGGATGTGGCCGGCTCCGGAGATGGTCAACTCGCAACTGCCCCCGCCGAGGTCGACCATGAGCATGGATGAAAAGTTCATGCGCAGACTAGACACCAGACCGAGGTGAATGAGGCGGGCTTCCTCGAGGCCGGAAATGATTTCTACTTTCCAGCCAGTCGCGGAGCGGACCCATTCGAGAAAAGCCTGGGAATTGCGGGCGTCGCGCAGGGCGCTGGTGGCGACGACCCGGACGGAATCGGCACCGACGTTCTGCACGGTGCGATGAAAGCGGCGCAAGACCTTCACCGTGCTGGCGATGGCTTCGGGAGAAAGAAATCCGCTGCGGAAGACGGACTCACCGAGGCGGGTGACTTCGCGGTCTTCATGAATCTCGGTGAGGCGATGACGGGCGAGGCGCGAGATCTTGAGGCGAACGGAATTCGATCCGATATCAACCGCAGCGAGCGTCGGCATGGGAAGGGATAGTTTACCGCGAGGGGGAGGGCAGGAGAAGCCGGGAGAACGGCGGGCGTTGTCTTCAGTCGATGTTGTTGATTTCCGCAGTCTGGACGGTCCCGGCAGCGGCGCAAACGGGACTCCGAATGAAGGACGACCTAGATCCACAAGAGAGCGGGCCTGGCCCGAGAAGAACTTCTTTCGCCGCGAGGTGGCCGAGTTTCGTCGGGTTTCGTTTGTTGGGGCATGTCTTGATTATGGGGCTAGAGCTAGCTTCGCCCCTACGCGAGCGTGGCCCTCAGGGGCTAAAGCCCGCGCATTTATTGACTCGAGCGGCACGGTTGGAAGCCGTGCCCTTCCCAAAATCGGCGGGAGTGCTTGGGAACTCAGGCTACCGCAGCGGTGCGGGGGGTTTCGTCCCGGGAGGGTTTGCGAGTATGGACGGCAGCCGGACGCAGGATTTTGCCGGCGAGTTCGGATCGGATTTCGGCTACGGCGTCGAGGCTCTGGCGGAACTTGGCCTGGGTCACGTTACGCAACATCGCTACCAGCACCGAGTCGCGAACACCGCCGATAAGATATTCGGCTTTCTGGGTTAGTTTGAGCCAGTCGTGCCAGTCGCCGATGACATCCTGCATGTGTTTGAGCCGTTCGACCAGGCGCGTGGCTTCGGGTTGGTGGTCGCTGAGTTCTGCAATATAGCGGGCGCGCTTGCCGATGATGCGGTATTGATGGAGCGTCTTTTCGGTGAGGGGAACGTAGTCGCGTCCGAGCTGGGCGAGTTTGGCCAGGGTCAAAGTCAGAGGCTCGGTGCCGGAGGGAATCGCCATGCGGGTGGCGGCGCGTTTCAAACGGCGACGGATTTCGTCGGCAGTTGCACGGTCGAAGGCGCGGGCCAGTTTCTTTTCCCGCTGGGCGCGTTCCTCGACCAGAGCATCCATGAACTGCGCCTTGTGACCGTTGCCTCCGTGGATTTTCAAGCTGCGCAGGGAAGCGATCTGTACGTCGAGATCACGGACGCGCCCGGCCTTCTTGCGCAGGCGTGCCAGCAGCCGCAGCAGTTTCTCATCGTTGCGGCGGGATTCATGGACAACTTCGCTAAGCAAAGCCTCGACGCGGCGGCTGTTGGTGCGGAATTTGTGGACACTCTCCGGAGCCGGCTTCTTCACCAGTCGGGTCAATTCGCGCGACAATTTCTGAAAGGTGAGGCGGCTGCGCTTTGGATCAATCGGCATATTGCTAAGGATGAGAGTAGGAAAAAGTACAAGGGAACCGGGAAAAATGCAACCACAGATGTTTGTTTAAGGGTGCCGGTCCGGAAACAGTTGGTGCCAGCATCCCAAGTTGAGGCGAAGGCGTATTTTAACACTCCTGTAACACGAATCTGCTAGCTTCGCGAAGATGGCGAATCAGGCATTCGGAGCTCCGCGCTTGACTGGACCGCAACCCGTTGAAAAATTAGAGGTTGTCCCCAGTGATAGGGTCAAGACTCCGCCCTTGATTGAGGCAGGAAGCAGCCTGATTCCCGATCGGATCTTCTATGCGGCAGTGTTGAGCTGCGGGCTTTGCGTGCTGGGGCTGGTGGGTGTGATTGTTTACCAGCTAGTTAGCAAGTCCGCTCTCTCCTGGCACGCTTTCGGCTGGAAATTCTTCTTCCGCAGCGAATGGGACCCAGTCAACGAACAGTTCGGGGCATGGCCGTTCGTTTACGGCACTCTGGTTTCTTCGTTGCTGGCACTGGTGCTGGCGGTCCCACTTGCGGTGGGCGTGGCGGTCTTCATCACTGAGATGTGTCCGCGCTGGCTCAAGGGCGCGCTGGCGTTTACAACAGAGTTGTTGGCGGCGATTCCCAGTGTGATTTACGGGTTGTGGGCAATTTTTGTGATGGTGCCGCTGCTACGCGAGTACGTGGAGCCGTTTCTGGCGAAATACTTTGGCTGGACCGGGTTGTTTGAAGGGACCCCATACGGAATCGGGATGCTGGCGGCGGGGATCATTCTAGCGATCATGGTGGTGCCCATTGTTTCCTCGATCACGCGCGAAGTAATGACCGCGGTGCCACAGCAGCAGCGGGAAGCCGTGCTGGCGCTGGGGGCGACGCGATGGGAGATGATCCGTACCGGAGTGTTGCGCAATGCGCGAGCGGGAATCCTAGGGGGAGTGATTCTGGGACTGGGACGCGCGCTGGGTGAAACCATGGCCGTGACAATGGTGATTGGTAATCGTCCGGAGATTGCGCGATCACTGTTCGCACCGGGATACACCATGGCCAGCGTGATCGCTAATGAGTTCAGTGAAGCGACCAGCGACACTTATCTGAGCGCGCTCGTGGAAGTCGGTCTAGCGTTATTCCTGGTGACCATCATCGTAAATATCATGGCGCAGTTGCTGGTTTGGTCGGTGACGCGCGGAATGCCCAGGAGAAGCAATGCCTAACGCAGCCGCACAAACCGGCCAGTTTGCGATTGCGCCCATTAGTTTATGGCGTCGGGGCATGAATAGGCTTGTCACTCTGGCTGCTGGGGCAGCAGTGGTTCTGGTATTGCTGCCGCTGGGGGCGATCTTCGCTTACTTGATTTACAAAGGCCTGGGTTCCATCAGTTGGGCCTTTCTGACGCAGATCCCGAAGCCGGTGGGCGAGGCGGGTGGGGGAATGGCCAATGCGATTGCTGGGTCGGCCTATATTTTGGCAATCGCCAGCGTCATGGGCGTGCCCATTGGCATCGGCGCTGGAATCTATCTGGCGGAGTATGGCCGCAACCGCTTTGGCGATCTGATTCGGTTTACGGCGGACGTGTTGAACGGGGTGCCTTCGATTGTGGTGGGCATTGTGGCCTACGGGATCGTGGTGCTTGGGCAGGGACATTTTTCGGCACTCGCCGGCGGCGTGGCGCTGGCCATCATGATGATTCCGACCATCACGCGCACCAGTGAAGAGATGCTGCTGCTGGTTCCGAACGCAGTCCGGGAAGCGGCGTATGGCCTGGGAGTTTCGCGCTGGCGGACGACGCTTTCGATTACGCTGCGAACAGCGACGTCCGGAGTGATCACGGGCGTGATGCTGGCTTTCGCTAGAGTTGCGGGAGAGACGGCGCCGCTGCTGTTTACGGCTTTCGGAAATCAGTATTGGAACTGGAAGATGAACCAACCGACGGCGGCGTTGTCACTGCAGGTCTACACCTATGCGATTTCACCATTCGACGAATGGCATCGGCAGGCCTGGGCGGGGGCGCTGATCCTGATTGTGCTGATCGTGGCATCGGTAAGCGCGGTGCGGATTGTTGCTGGTCGCGGTATGCTCAAGGGAGCAAACTGATCCTATGGGAGTGGGCATCAAGGTCGAGCATCTGAACGCGTGGTTTGGCAAGACCCAGGCGCTTCACGACATCAGCATTGACGTTCCGGCCAATCATGCCACGGCTGTGATTGGGCCTTCGGGATGCGGCAAGTCAACGTTCGTGCGGTGTCTCAATCGCATGCACGAGACCGTTCCTGATGCTCGTGCCACCGGGAAAGTGCGCATGGGTGAACTGGATGTTTACAACGGGACGGCGGCGGTGCAGATTCGTCGGCGAATCGGGATGGTGTTTCAGAAGGCGAACCCGTTTCCCACCATGTCGATTTACGACAACGTGGCGGCGGGGCTGAAGCTGAATGGTTTCCACGACCGCCGCCGGTTGGATGAGATTGTTGAGCGTTCGCTGAAGCTGTCCGCATTATGGGACGAGGTAAAAGACACGTTGCGCAAGAAATCCGGCGCCAGCCTTTCGGGAGGGCAACAGCAGCGGCTTTGCATTGCGCGGGCGCTGGCGGTCTCGCCCGAGGTTCTGTTGATGGACGAGCCGTGCTCGGCGCTGGACCCGATTTCGACCGGGAAGATCGAGGAATTGATCTTTCAATTGAAGGAAAACTTTACTATCGTAATTGTGACCCACAATATGCAGCAGGCATCGCGGGTGGCAGAGTTTACCGGCTTCTTTCTTTTGGGCAAGCTGATTGAGTTCGACAAGACCGAAAAGATTTTTACCACCCCGTCCGACAAGCGAACGGAAGACTACATCACAGGCAGGTTTGGATAATGCGCAGCCGATTTCAACAGGGACTGGATGATCTGAGAACACGATTGCTTCGCATGGGTGGGCTCGCGGAGCAGGCGGTGGATCGCGCCTGCCAGGCCTACATCGACAGGGACTTGACGCGTTGCCACCTGGTGCTGGAGGGCGAAACGCAGATCAACCTGATCGAGCGGGAAATCGACGAACTCGCGTTTGACCTGCTGGCCATGCAGCAACCGATGGCGGTGGACCTGCGGTTCATTTTGGCAGTGACGAAGATCAATTCCGACCTGGAGCGAGTGGGCGACCAGGCGGTAAACATCGCTGAGCGAGTGATGGACATGGTGGAACTGCCGAAGGTCGATCTTCCGGTCGACATCGCGCGTATGGCGGCTGCGGCTTCGGCCATGGTGAGGCGCGCGCTGGAGTCGTTCATCGAGGGCAAGGCCGAGTTGGCGCAGGCAGTGCTCGAGATGGACAACGTGGTAGACCGCATGAAGGACGAAGCCTTCATTACCCTGGTGAAGGCGATGAACGAGCGTCCGGAAGTTACCCGGCAGGCGCTGGACGCGTTGCTGATCGCACGCAATCTGGAGCGGGTCGCCGATCACTCGACCAACATCGCGGAGGACGTCATCTTCTGGGTGCGGGGAGCGGATGTGCGGCATAACCTTGGTCCGGAGTCGCCGGTGCAGCAGGCGGTTACGGACACGCATTAGGCTTTCTCGATTTCGCAGAGTGGCGCGCGAGACACCCGCCTGACAGCCGCCGGGACGGGCGGCTCTGCTTTTCAAGCACCTATCTGATAGCCTTCAGAGTTGTCTGTGACACGGCGAATCTTCTTGCGCAAGATCACCTTCATTTTTCTCTTGCTTGCGGTCGCGACTGGGCTGCCGGGGCAGCAGGATCAAGTCCTGCTGGGGCAGATTCCTTTGCCGACCAGTAAGCGGCTGGTCGGGCCCTCGCCGGGGGGGCTGGGTCAGCTCAACGGTTTCACTCCAACTATCGCTCTGAGCCCCGACAAACGCTACGCGGCGCTGCTAAATGATGGTTACGGCACACAGCGGAACCGGGCCCACCAGTCGATTGCGATTCTCGATTTGAGCACTAACCAACTCAGCGATTTTCCCGAGGAGCGGTTGTCGGACGACACCCATCAGAGTTACTTTATCGGGCTGGCCTTCGGTTCCGACGGCGGTCATCTTTATGCGTCGATGGGATCGATCACGGATCCCACTGGAGAGAAGCCTGGAAACACTGGAAACGGCATCGCGGTTTACAGTTTTCAGCGCAGGAAAGTGGCGTGGGAGAAGTTTCTCAAGATTCCGCCGCAGAGAGTTGCCACGGGAAAGAAGGTGGCTTATGGAATCCGCAAGACCGCCCCAGAGACGGTATTGCCTTATTCCGCTGGACTGGCGGTGATTGCGGCGGAGGGAAAGCCGGACCAACTGCTGGTGGCGAACAACTACGCCGACAACGCGGTCTTGCTGGATTCGGCGGATGGGAAGATCGGGAAGACGTTCGACCTGAGCGCGCATGATCTAATTCCGTCAGAGTTTCCTTACACGGTGGTAGCGACGCGCGATGGTTCCCGCGCGTGGGTAAGTTTGTGGAACGCGTCGCAAGTGGTGGAACTGGACTTGGCCGCAGGCAAGGTGAAGGGTGCGATTGCAGTGATGCCGCCGGCTGATCCGCTGGCACCGGGTTCGCATCCGGCCGCGCTGTTGCTGAGTTCGGACGAGTCTTTACTGTATGTGGCCCTGGCCAATGCGGACCGTGTAATTGTATTGGCGACCGCGGACGGCAGGCGCGTGGGGGTTTTGGACACGCGAGCCCCAGGGCAGAACTTTGGAGGCGCCTATCCGAGCGCATTGGCCCAGTCGGCCGATGGTCGGCGTTTGTTTGTGGCGGATGCGTCGCTCGACGCGGTTGCGGTGTTTGATGTGTCGCAGATGGGCCGCAGGCCGCTTACCGTCTTGCCGCTGGACTCGCCGCTCGGCTTCATTCCCACTGATTGGTATCCGACGGCGCTGGCCACGGTCGGGGACGACTTGCTGATTGCGACTTCCAAGGGGCAGGGAACATCGCCGAATAATGGGCCCGGAGGGACCTCGTGGGAGCGGCGGCATCGTGAGCATCCTTATATACCGACGCTGCTGTATGGTTCGGTGGCGCGATTGAACATTCGCGATGTGGAAGCACAGTTGCCGGAACTGACAGAGCGGGTGCAGCAGGACAATCTGTTGAAGTCGGATGGTGGCGAGATTCAGTTCGCGCGAGGCTCGAACCCGATACGGCATGTGATTTACATCTTGAAGGAAAATCGAACCTACGATCAGGTGCTGGGCGATTTGAAAGTAGGGAATGGCGATTCGTCGCTGACCATGTATGGCGCCGACGTGACGCCCAACGAGCACAAACTAGCGCTGCAATTCGGAGTGCTGGACAACTTTTACGACAGCGGCGAAGTTTCCGGGGACGGACATGACTGGTCGATGGCCGCCATTGCCAGCGATTACAACGAGAACACCTGGCAGATCGGGTATCGCAGTAAAGAGCGGACCTACGATTTCGGAGGAACGGTTGCGGATGAGTTTCCGTTGGAGCACGACGAAGCCGATGTGGATGCTCCCGGGACTGGATATATCTGGGACAATGTGGCCAGCCACGGACTGAGCTATCGGGACTATGGCGAATTCGTGACCACGATCTGGTGCAAGCCGGAGGGTGTGGCATCGCCCAAGCAGGGCACACCGTCACCGTTCTCGGCTAAGTGTGCGCGGGCGGCGGTGAAAAAAGGCGAGCGATTGCCGGCGGATGTCGGGGAACCCCGCGGAGGGAAGAGTCCGTGGCCGTGGGCGGTGCCGATGTTGAAACTGGACAAGGCGACCAAGGCGGTTTTGCGGGGACATTTCGATCCTAACTTTCCGGATTTCAATACTGAGTATCCTGACCAGTTGCGCGCGGATGAGTTTCTGAATGAGTTCAAGGGATTTGTGAGGGCGCGGGGAACAAAGGCGGAATTGCCGGCGTTTGTGCTGCTCTATCTGCCGGATGATCATACGCACGGTACGACTGCTGGCAAGCCGCGGCCGGCGGCATCGGTAGCGGATAACGATCTGGCGGTGGGGCGGGTGGTGGAGGCGGTCTCGCACAGTCCTTATTGGGATGACACGGCCATCCTGATGCTGGAAGATGATGCGCAGGATGGGGCCGATCACGTGGATGCTCACCGTTCGATTGCGTTTGTGATCAGCAAGTATTCGCCGGGGACCGTGGAGCATCCTTATTTGGTGCATCAGTTCTACACCACGGTGAATATGATCCACACTTTGGAGTCGCTGCTTGGTCTGCCGCCGATGAACCAGAATGATGCTTATGCTCCGGTGATGGCTCCGCTGTTTACGGGCAAGGGAGATCAGCCGCCGTTTGTTGCAGATTGGAGCAATCGCGATAATGGGCTGATCTATCAGGTGAACCCGCGCAGAGGGCAGGGAGCGAAGGAGTCGGCGAAGATGGATTTCACGCGGCCGGATAAGGCGAATCCAGCGGTCCTGAATGCGATCTTGTGGCGGGATCGCAAGGGGAATGTGGCGGTGCCGGCGGCTAAGCATGAGGTGATTGGAGCGAAGTTAAGACCGGGAGGCGGAGATCGAGATTAGCAGGTCGGGCGGGTCATGGTGAGGGCTTCTCTTTCGGGGCTATTTTTTCGACAATGTGGAGTTTCCATTGCTTCCCGTCGTCGTCGAGGATGTAGACGTTCCGCCCTTCGGCGGCAAATTTCGTGTGACCGTTGACCGTAAGATTCGGCACTCGGCCACTTAGGCGGCTAGGGAAATATAGGCAGTAGACAAGGTCGTTCGCTCGGAACCAGTAGTGTTGCGCCGTCAGAGGCACCGCGACCACCGCTGTCCCGATGGGCATTGCCGCTGCGCCGGTGTTGACGGAACCAACCCCGAGGAAGACTGAATCCTGCCAGTTGCGATCTTTGGCGAGGAGTGGAAGACAAACACTTGTAAGGAACAGAACAACGCAAGCGCCTCTCATTCTCTTCCTCAATCGACCGGTGCCGTCGTCGAGATTTCCACGGCGAGATACTACTCCTTAGGCTTAAGATTGCAAGGACAATGTACGATTCCACTTAGCGGCCAAGGTAAGCATCGTAAAGCGGCGCACCTGGGAGCGCGATGCGCCCAAGTCCTCCTAGCGCATGGCGGTGGCCGCACCCTCCACATCCGCAAATGAGAACGCCGTCGAGACGTTCGAGAACTCTTTGCTTCCGACTTCCACATAGGGATACACAAAATAATTCAGCGGCTTGCCGTCCTGCTTGGGATTTAGCGTCAGGTCGCGGCCCATGGTGAATTGCACGCGGTTGGCGTCGTGGGCGCCGAAGAAGTAGTCGCGCTTTTCCTGATGTTTCCAGGCTTCGGAGATGTCGACGGGAATCCACCCGTGGGCAGGATCGAAGAAATCCGACCAGCAGTGATATCCGGCGATGTCGGCGGCATGTTTGTCGGGTGGCAGCGGGAAACCGATTTCGAAACGCGCAGGAATGCCTTGCGAACGGGCCATGGCGATGAAGAGGGAATGAAAGTCGGTGCAATTACCTTTCTTCGCATCGCAGGCGTAGAGCACATCGCCCCGGCCCCAACCGGTACCGGTTTTGTCGTAGCGCATGGTGGTGAAGACGTAATCGTAGATGGCGCGAGCTTTGTCGAGCGGTTCAGTCTTTCCTTCGGTGACCTTCACGGCGAGATCGGCGGGCAGGCCAGTAATGGGAACCAGAACGTCGGGGGCGAGGTCGAGCTTGCGCTGTTTATCAGGCAGCGACACGTCGGCAAGATGTGGGGCGTACGAGCCCAGGGTCAGGCGCTCGTGGCGCACGACGTCATACACAACTTCGAAGTGAAACTCTGGTTGTTTGGCTTTTGAAGTGTCGGCGTAATACATCTCGTTGCCGTACTTTGATTCGTGAGTCTTTTTGAACGGCAGGTCGCCGGTGACGGAGAGGACTTTTACTTCCTGGGAATTGTCGGAGTGAGCGGCGGGGATCCAGACGCGCAACTTTTCTCCGGTGGGGACGTTCTTGACGGTGAAAGCATAGTGGAAAGTGAAGTGGCGAGTTTCCTGGGCGGACGCCAGTAACGTCAGAGTGATTAGCGAGAGCGAAACGATTACATAACGACGCATGGCCTATCTCCTAGTGTTCGCACCGATGCGGACGGTTGCCGACTATTCTAGATCAGTCGATAGACTTCGAGTACTCCAACCCGCGATTCACAAAACATTAACCGGGTTAGGCTAGAATCCGACCATGGCTGCCGCCATTCAATGCCGCGATCTGCGTAAGACCTACGACGGCAAAGTTGAAGCTGTGCGCGGGTTGAGCCTTGAGATCGAGGCGGGGGAATGCTTCGGCCTGCTAGGGCCGAATGGGGCAGGGAAGACCACCACGATTGAAATTCTGGAAGGGCTACTGGCTCCGACGTCGGGCGAAGTCACGATCCTGGGTCGAACTTGGCGGAAGGATTCTCGCGAACTTCGCGAGCGGCTGGGGATTTCGCTCCAGGAAACGCGGCTCTCGGAGAAATTGTCGGTGCGGGAGACGATCGAACTGTTTGCCAGCTTTCACAGCGAACCGCGATCTTCGGATGAAGTATTGGAGGAATTGCAGCTGGGAGAGAAGGCGGACGCCTGGGTGGGCAAGCTTTCCGGCGGGCAGCGGCAGCGGCTGGCAGTGGCGACGGCGCTGGTGGGGAATCCGAAAGTGTTGTTTCTGGATGAGCCCACTACGGGGCTTGATCCGCAGAGCCGGCGGCAGCTCTGGGACATTGTTCGCGCGTTTCAGCGGAATGGCGGCACGGTGCTGCTGACTACGCATTACATGGACGAGGCGGAGCGGCTGTGCGATCGGCTGGCGATCATCGATCATGGTCAGGTCATTGCGGAAGGTACGCCGCCGGATTTGATTGAGCGTCTGGGTGGACATCATGTGGTGGAGTTTGAGGCGAGCGGGAACTCGAGTGACGAAGCGGCGCTCGATCACTGGAGGGAGCTGCCCAGCGTGGAGTCGGTGCGACACGATGATGGGCTGGTGTGTCTGAATGTGCGCGAGCCGCATTTGACGATTCCAGCGCTGCTAGAGGCAGTGCATAAGCGTGGATCTCAATTGCAGCACCTGACCACGCGCCAGGCGAGTTTGGAGGATGTCTTTGTGCGGTTGACGGGACGGCATTTGCGGGAAGGGTGAAGGGAGGAGGATCCATGGCCCAAAGAGCCAACGGCGGAGCCGAGAATGCTGGTGACGAGCAGGCGTTGATCATTTCGATGAAACTGAGCAACGACGGCTCCGGCAAGCCAGAGGAGTTGGAACGGATGTTCAAGTTGGAGGAGGAGCTGCGGGAGGCCATCAGTGGAGGTGGCTCGGGAGAATACGATGGCAACGAGATCGGCGGAGGCATCTTTAAGCTTTATATATATGGGCCGGGCGCTGCACGCTTGTGGGAAGTGGCGTCGCCGATCGTCAAGAAGTTTGGAGCTCCAGCAGGCTCGTTTGCGGTTATCCGTTATGGAAAGCCGGGAGCTAAAGAGGACCGGGTATCGCTGCCGGAATAACCATGTCGATTGCAGAACAAAGCCAGCCACCGAAATTAACGCAGCCCCCGGAGCCTCGCCTGCACAACGGTCGCTGGGCGGGTTATCGGCATCTGTTGGCGTCGCGGATGAAGGAATTGAAGCGCGAGCCGGAAGTGGTTTTTTGGGTATTCGGGTTTCCGCTGCTGCTGGCGTTAGGTCTGGGGATTGCGTTCCGCAACAAGCCGGCGGATGTGAGCTCGATTGCGGTAGTGGGATCCGAGTCGCAGCAAGTCCTGAGTTTGATTGAGCGTTCTCCGCAGAAAGCGTCGATCAAGGCCGAAGTGTTGGATGAAGCTGCGGCGCTCAAGGGATTTCGCATCGGGAAATATGATCTGGTGATTGAAAGCGATGGCAAGGCTGGGTTTAAGTATGTTTACGACCCGGCGCGGCCCGAGAGTGTGTTGGCGCGTGCCGAAGTGGATCATGCGTTGCAGACGGCGGCGGGACGGCAAGATCCGTTGCCAACAGCTAGTGTGACTTCGAGCGAGCCAGGGTCGAGGTATATCGATTTCCTGATTCCTGGACTGATTGGCATGAACGTGATGAATGCGGCGATGTGGGGGATCGGGTTCGCGCTGGTGGATATGCGTCAGCGCAAGCTGCTGAAACGGTTTGTGGCGACTCCGATGCGGCGTAGCGACTTTCTGCTGGCGCTGGCCAGCAGCCGGCTGGTGCTGATGACGGTGGAAGTGGGGATGCTCTTAGGGTTCGGTGCGTTGGTGTTTCATTTGCGCGTACTGGGATCGATTGCGACGATTCTATTGATTGGCGCGGTGGGAGCGCTGGGTTTCGCGGGATTGGGATTGCTGACGGCCAGCCGGTCGCAGAAGATCGAGAGCGTCAGCGGGCTGATCAATCTGGTAATGATGCCGATGTGGATATTCTCCGGCGTGTTCTTCTCCTATGAGCGATTTCCGGCGGCGATTCAGCCGTTCATTAAAGCGCTGCCGCTGACGGCGCTGAATGACGCTTTGCGGGCGACGATCCTGGAGGGAGCTACGCTGGGAGCTCAGTCGGGACGGCTGCTGGTGCTGGCATTGTGGGGAGGGATTTCGTTTGTTTTGGCAGTGAAGTGGTTTCGCTGGACGTAGGGGTGAGGAAAGCTCTTGGTTTAGCCACCCACTCGGATTAGCTCGCCACGACGAGTGGAATCCAAGGCTCTGAGAATGTCTGGCACGGTCGGTTCCAGGTCGACGAGTCGACTTCGCACGAATCACGATGATGGCGATAGCCCTTCCTCGCAGATTCTGTTCGTGCTCAATTCCCCTGTCAATAGTGAGAAACACTTCATAGCCAGCGGCTTCGGCAAGAGTTAATAGCTCGCCATTTTTCTTTCCAGCCAAAACCACCTCGGGGACTGTGCGACATTCGTGACCGGATAGGCTCTGCTTAAATCGTCGGGGGATACATTCGTCCAGCAAGACCTTCATCGCAGTTGGCTAACAAGCAGAGACTTAGCCTGTTCTAGGGCGCACACGGCCGCTTCACGAGTCACGGTGGGGAAGTCATTCAAAAATTCGTCCAGGTTCTGGCCGCCTTCGAGGTAGTCCAAGAGAGTCTGAAACGGTACGCGTGTACCGCGGAATACCGGCGTACCCCCAAGCACATCGCGATCTTTCGTGATGATTTCCTGAACGATATCCATAGACTTCCTATCTTAGACGACGAAAGTCTAATTACGAAGCACGAAACGGGCAACTGGTGGCAATATCGTAACCGTCCCGCTCTGAGTGGCCGGAGGCGGAAGGGAAGGGCATAACTTGGCAATGGCCGGCGCGTGTGAGGTAATATGGGTTTACGCGTGAACGAGCGGGAGTAGTTCAGCGGTAGAACGCCAGCTTCCCAAGCTGGATGTCACGGGTTCGATCCCCGTCTCCCGCTCCAAATCTCATCTTCAGCGCCGAATCCATGTTCGGGGAGGTCGCAGTCCCCGCCCCACAACATTACGGCAGCACGTGGAACGGCACATTGCTAGTCAGCGTGCCGCTGGGCGTGGTTACGGAGACATAACCCGTCGTGGCTCCAGTTGGGACTATTGCTTTGATGAAAGTATCGGAGACAACAGTGAAATCTGCTTGAATTCCGTTGATTGCAACGCTAGTCGTTCCGGTGAGGCCTTGGCCAAGAATAGGTCCGGCCTCGCCGACTTTGCCAGCGGAGCGCACGAAGGTCACGAACGGGCCGAGGCCCATGTCGAGGGTGTAGACGGTACCGCAGCCATAGAGAAGTCCGCAGACGAAATTGTCATGTTTTCCTCCGTTTTGGCTCGTCCCGTAGAGCAGACCGCTTGTGGCCTGTAGCTGTCCGCCTCCGGGTTGCGTTCCATCACTGCCCGACGATGAACCGCAGGGGGAAACATCACCAGCAGGCGAGCACCGGAATTATCCTCCCGCGTGGACTGGCGGTCAAGAGGGTGTGTGGGAAACTCTACCCCAGAAAAGTTGTGTGCAGAATCGTATGCAACAAGCGCCGATAGTGCCACATTTCACCCTACAACACCCGTACTAAAGTGATTGATTTTGCGTTGGCCGTAGGGTTGGCCGGAGCTTTCCAAGCTGGATGTCACGGGTTCGACCCCCGTCTGCCGCTCCAAGTTCATCTTCAACGACGAATCCATGCTCGGGAAGCTCGTCGTCCTCACCCTACAACATTACGGGATGACGTGGAATGGCACATTGCTGGTCAGCGTGCCACTGGGTTTGGTGACGGTAACGTAGCCGGTGGTTGCGCCGGCGGGGACTATGGCGGTTATCAGCGTGTCGGACTTCACAGTAAAGGTTGCCGGAGTTCCATTAAGCGAGACGTTTGTGCTTCCGGTCGTACATTCGTGTGAGCCGAGTCGGTTAGGGGGTAACCTCGAATACGACGCCGTACCCTTCCCCTTGGTTCCCACCATTCAGAGTCGTGCCATATAGGTTTCCCAATTTATCCTCCACAAGACCCCCCGGAAGATCGCCATCAGAGCAGCCGGATTGTTGGCAGAAAGTATAAAGCACGGTTTCGTTTCCGAACTTATCGATCTCGAAGACATTCCCGGGCCCAAAGAAACCAGTCACGGTGGTGCCGTACAACATGCGGCGCGAGGCATCAACGATAACTCCTGTCAGAGGTGCCTTGCCATCGATGGCGTCAAAGAAAAAGGCTTTGACGGCGCCGTCTGTTCCGAGCCGACCCACAGCGCCATCGCTGAGGGATTGAGTGTAGCGGGTGGTAACTGTGCTATACACGTTGCCCGCGGCATCGAGCGTTACAGGCCCAAGGATGTTGTAGCTGTTGACCTTTGGTGCGGCGAACGCGTACACGACCGTCTCCGTCCACCCCACCGATCCCGGGGAAAGTTTGTATAACGTGCCCCCGCCGTATTCTCCCCCGGGGTTTCCGCCTCCAGCAGTTGTGCCATACAGATTGCCGAACTCGTCGAAGGTCAAGCCGTTTTCCGGGAACCCTCCGCTCGGACAGTCGCCGTAGGGATAGCAGAAGCTGTAAAGGACAGCCTCCGTCCAACCACTGCCCGCACGGGACAACTTGTAGACCGTGCCAGAGTTGTTCTGGCCGCCGCCAGCGGTCGCGCCGTACAGATTTCCTGAGGCATCTAGAACTGGCGGTCCCGTAGGATCAGACCCATCTTCGCAAACCTTACCAGTCTCGATTGTGCAGAAGTTATAGAGGACCGCATACGTCCAAGGCGCGCCCTGGATCGACGGTGGAGAAAGTTCGAATACCACACCGCAGCCCGGTGAGTCGGCGCAGGATGACTGTCCGCCGAAAGTGGTCGTTCCATATAGGTTGCCCACGGAATCGACTACCAGACCTGCGGGGGTGCTTCCGGTCGGGCAGGCGTCTGACGAACTACAAAAACTATATAGAGTGGTCTCGCTCCAAGTTCCATTGGAGTTCGGCGCCAATTCAAATACTGTTCCGCCGTTATTCTGGGTGCCTCCTTCCGACGTGAACCCGTAAAGATTCCCAGCGCCGTCTAACACAGGCCTTCCGCCGGCGAATGCCCCGTCGGCACAATTTGGCTGGGAACAAAAGTTATACAGCACTTGGTACTGTGCCTGGCCGAGCGCGAAGCCGCAAGTCAGAATTACAATCGCAGCGAACAGAAACGTGTTCTTCATGAGGCCTCCGAAGAGCGGGGGAAAGCATAGCACTGAAAAGATCAGAGCAAAATAGAGACGCAAGTCCCCACTTCGCATTTCGGCAGACGATATACCTTGCCGTTTAGCTTCGCTCAACCGCCCAGACGGGGGCGTCTGGGCCTGCGTGGCTTTGGATGGGCACTATCCCACCAAACTTTACAGTTGGTTGACGTTTCTTTACTCCTACCCGTATCTCCTCATGGTCGAATATCCTATAGGGTTCCAGCTTAGTAATGTTGATTTGAAGGGGGAGCGGGGGAATCCTGTGCTCACATTGAGGAGACGTGTGGTATCGATGCCGAAGCGTGTGCTGATGATTTGCCTGGCGTTGTTGGCCTGGGCTGGGAACGGCTTCGCCCAGGAGCCGGCGGCCGCGATTGTGAAGCCGGTGGGGACGGTCAAGGCTCTCGCGGGAAATGCCATCACGCTCATCACCGACGCCGGGACTACGGTGAATGTGGTCGTCGGAAATTCCACACGGATGGTGCGCACTGCTCCTGGACAAAAAGACTTGAAAGACGCAGTTCCGGCCAAGTTGCAAGACGTGCAGGCTGGAGATCGAATCATGGCGCGGGGAACGCCGTCGAGCGATGGTGGCTCGGTGCTGGCGACGGTTGTCATTGTGATGAAGGCAGCTGACATTGCGGCCAAGCAGCAGCAGGAGCGCGACGACTGGCAGAAGCGCGGGATCGGCGGGTTGGTCACGGCGATTGATGCGGCGAATGGGAACATCACGATTTCGATCTCGACTCTGAGCGGCACCAAGACAGCGACGATCCGTGTTACGAAGGAAACCGTGATTCGCCGCTATGCTCCCGACTCGGTGAAGTTTGACGATGCGAAGGCTGGCACGCTGGATCAAGTCAAGGCGGGGGACCAATTGCGTGCACGCGGAACGAAAAACGCCGATGGCAGTGAACTGGCGGCCGAGGAGATCGTTTCCGGAGCATTTCGCAATGTGGCGGGAACCGTAATCTCGACGGATGCGTCCAAACGAGAAATTAATGTGATGGATTTGGCAACCAAGAAGCCTGTGGTGCTGAAGATCACCGCGGATTCGCAGCTGCGTGAACTGCCAACGATGATGGCGCAACGGATTGCGACGCGGCTGAAAGGCGGACCGGCGGGAGATGCGCCAGATCCGGCAGGTCAGACGCCGGGTTCAACGTCGTCCTCGACTCCCAAGGCGGCCGAAGGCGCCGCGGGTGGCGGTCCTAGCGGGCAGCGGGCGGGCGGGCGCGGAGATTTTCAGCAAATGCTGGGCCGGCTGCCGGCGTTGACCATTGCCGATTTGCAGAAGGGAAGCGCAGTAATGATTGTGGCGACCGAGGGTACGGCGGCCACCGCGCCCACGGCGATTACGCTGCTGACCGGGGTAGAACCGATTCTGACGGCGTCACCCAAGGGTGGGCAGGCGGCAATGTTGTTATCCCCGTGGAACCTGAGCGGGGCGGGTGGTGAGGCGGGGGGCGGAGGGAATCCATGATCTGGGCGCGGGCCGGCAATAGTTCGGAGTCTCGATGAAAGTTGGAAGTGTATGTGTAATGAGGTGGGCGGTATTTTTGTGGCTGGTAATGGCGCCCTGCTATTTATTCGCGCAGGAGGGCAGTTTGCATGGCCGTGTCATTGACCCCTCTGGCGCTGTTATTCCGGGGGCAGCGGTCACTGCGGCTCCGGCCACCGGGCAACCCGCTCATGCCGTGACGGACGCTCAGGGGAATTACGAAATTAAGGGATTGGCCGCCGGCAGTTACATGGTGAATGCGGAATCCCAGGGCTTTTCGAAGTCGACGGGACAAGTGGTGACAGTGACCAGGGGGCAGGCGCAGCACCTGGATGTGGCGCTGGAAATCGAGGTGAAGTCGGAGAAGGTCGAGGTGCAGGACGAGAGTGCGACGGTCAGCGTGGAGCCCACGAACAATGCCAGCGCGCTGGTTATCAAGGGCAAGGACCTCGAAGCATTGCCGGATGATCCGGATGAACTGTTGCAGGACTTGCAGGCGCTGGCGGGGCCTTCAGCGGGACCCAATGGCGGGCAGATTTATATTGATGGATTTACCGCCGGGCAACTTCCGCCGAAGGCATCGATTCGTGAGATACGCGTCAACCAGAACCCATTTTCCTCGGAGTACGACAAACTGGGCTACGGGCGGATTGAAATCTTCACCAAGCCGGGAACGGACAAATATCACGGACAAGTCATGGTGGATGGCAATGACTCGGCGTTCAACACGTCGAACCCCTTCTCGCAAGTGCCGGCGTACCATTCCATACTCTACAACGCGAGCATCGGAGGGCCGATCAGCAAGAAGGCCTCGTTTTTCTTTACGGTGGAAGGACGGAATATTGACGATTCCAACATCGTGAATGCAACCATACTGGATCCCAACCTTAATCCGTTGCAGTTCACCCAAGCGGTCCCGAATCCACGAACGCGGCTGAACCTGGGGCCGCGGATCGATTACCAGGTCAGCAAGAACAATACGCTGACGGTGCATTACCAGTTTTTTCGCAATGTAGAAGACAACGAGGGTGTGGGCCAATTCTCTCTGGTGTCGCAGGCGTATGACTCCACGCAGATCGAACATACTTTGCAGGTCAGCGATACGCAGGTCGTGAGCCCGACGATCGTGAACGAAACGCGGTTTCAATTCCTGCGCGACACCACCAATCAAAACCCGGTTTGCTCGCAGCCGACGACTTCGTTTCTAGGCGCATTCACTTGCACGGAACCAACGGTGGCGATTCTCGGGGCAGTCACCGGCGGCGGCAATTCGTCGCCGAAGGTGGTGGACAATCAGAACCACTATGAGTTGCAGAACTATACGTCGATGACGCATGGTAATCACGTCATCAAGTTTGGCGGGCGGCTACGGGCTTCGACTGATTCGAACAGTTCGAATTCAAATTTCAATGGGACGTTTACGTTTCCCTCGATTGCTGTATACCAAGCGGGAGGCGCTCCCACCCAGTTTTCGATCACTACAGGGCAGGCGCTGAGCGAGGTTACGCTGGTGGATGCGGGTTTGTATGCGCTGGACGACTGGCGCATCCGCCCCAATATGACGTTGAGTTATGGTCTGCGTTTTGAAACCCAAGACGATATTCACGATCATGGCGACTGGGCCCCACGGGTGGCGTTTGCCTGGGGATTGGGAAGAGGCAAGAATCCCACGCCCAAGACCGTACTGAGAGCGGGATCGGGGCTGTTCTACGAGCGGTTTGCTTCTTCTTCAGTGTTGCAAGCGGAGCGACTGAACGGTGTGACCCAGCAGCAGTTCATCGTGGTAAATCCAACCACCTATCCCAACATTCCACCCCTGTCCGCCAGTTCCGAGGCCTCGCCGACGATTTACCAGCTTTCGCCGACGCTGCGGGCTCCGCAGACTTGGCAAACGGCAGTCAGCATCGAACGTCAATTGGGCAAGAAGGGGACGCTGGCGGCCACCTATCTCAATTCGCGAGGTGAGCACCAGTTGTTTCTGCGCAACATCAATGCACCGCTGCCGGGCACTTTTCCTCCCGATAATCCGATTGTGCGACCGTTTGGTGGTACGGAAAATATCTACCAATATGACTCGGAAGGCGTCTTTCGGCAGAACCAGCTCATTGTGAATTCCCGAATCACAGCGAGTACAAAGATTTCACTATTCGGTTTCTACAGTCTGAACTACTCGAACAGTGATCTGGGAGCGGGAGGGGGAGGGACTGGGGCCAACTTCCTCGCGAACCCGTATGATCCAATGGCGGATTATGGACGGTCGGCGTTCGATGTGCGGCACCGGGGTCTGATTGCCGGGAGCTTTGCGTTTCCATATGCAATACGTTTGAGTCCGTTCATGCTGATCGCGTCGGGTTTGCCGTTTGACATCACGGCGGGCCAGGACCTGAACGGGGACTCGATTTTCAACGACCGGCCGGGGATCTGCACATCGGCTGTGGGGGGCGACTGTCTTCAGACGCGGCTCGGCAAGTTCAGCCCGGTGCCTACTCCGGGCGAAGCCATTGTCCCGGTGAACTCAGGCACGGGACCAACACTGGTCACGTTGAATTTGCGGTTGAGCAAGACTTTCGGCTTTGGCAAAGAAACCAAGGGCGGCGGCGGCCCGCCTGATTCCGGCGGCGGACCGGGAGGACGTGGAGGCCGGGGCGGAGGCCTAGGAGGGGGATTGGGTGGACGAGGGCTCTCCGGGGCCGGTGGAGGAACGTTCGGCGGCGGGGTGACCACAGACCGGCGGTACAATCTGACGTTCACGGTTTCAGGGAGAAATGTTTTGAACCGCGTGAACCTGGCCCCGCCGGTGGGAAGCATTACTTCTCCGTTGTTTGGCGAATCGAATCAACTGGCGGGCGGTCCATATTCTTCGCCGGGAGCCAATCGCCGGATTGACCTGCAAGTGTTATTCTCGTTCTAGCGGATTGCAGCAGGACTCAGGGGTGCGCCTGAGTGCGCGGCTTCCAGGTCCGGTCAACTCTCTGCGATCTTACGCGACCTGGTTTGGCTGCCTTCGTCAGTGGGTGCGCATCTATACCATCAGACTTTCTGCAAGTGAGAAGGAAGGCCGTGGGAAAATTCAGACTTCGAGTGCTGCTTGCGCTGGTGGGCTTTGCCTGCGCGCTGAGCTGGTCCGGGTGTTCATCGAACTCCACGCTCGCCATTACGCTTACCCCCGCCAGCACGTCTACGATCACGATAAATCAGGGACAGACCCAGGCCATCACTGCCGCAGTGGCCAACGATCCAAGCAATGAAGGTGTTACTTGGAGTCTCTCGGGGGGCGGCACGCTGATCTCTCCAACCACAACATCGGTGATATATGAAGCGCCAGCCAGCCTGCCCACTAACACTACCGTAAGCGTCACGGCCACATCGGTCGCAAATACCGGCATTACCGCGGTACTGTCGATCACGGTAAACGCTGTGCTGACGATCACCACTCCTTCGCTTCCTGTGGGGGCGCTAGGAGTTCCTTATTCCACCGTGATCAACGCTGGCGGCTCGACTGGACCGTTTATCTGGGCACTCAAGACAGGAAGCCTGCCGCCGGGTTTGACCTTGTCTCAAAGCGTCAGTGATTCCGTCGTCATCTCGGGTACACCCACGGCGCTGGGTACCACGAGTTTCACTGTGCAGGTTACCGACTCGACCGGGACGGTGGCGAGTCAGGCCCTGAGCATCACCATCAACAAACCGCCGCCGTTGTCGGTGGCGACCCGGTCGTTATCAACCGGCACAGTGGGTGTAAGTTACAACCAGACGTTACGGCCGGCCAGCGGGGTCCCACCCTATACCTGGGAAATCACGACGGGCGGCGGCGGATGTGTCGGAACGGCCTGCTTGCCGGCCGGACTCTCTTTGACTGGCGCTGTGATATCGGGAATCCCCACGACTGCGGGGACTTCGAGTTTTACCGTACAAGTGATGGACTCGACTGTTCCGACGCCGCAAACCGCGACCGCAGGCTTGAGTATCACCATCAATCCCAGCGCGGCAAACGATGCCAACATACAGGGCAACTATGCATTCCTGCTGAGCGGTTTCAGTTCCAACGGACACTTTGTAGCAGCGGGAAGTTTTATCGCCGATGGGGCGGGAAATATTACCGGCGGAGTTATCGACACGAATGATCCTGACCCTGCCGGCCCGAAACTAGGCCAGGCGTTTACCGGTACTTATGCCATCGGGTCCAACAATCTGGGAACCATGGCACTGGGAGCTCGCAGTTTTGCGGTGTCGGTGATGGGAAATGGCAATGCCAAGATGATTGAATTTGATCAGACGGGCACGCAGTGTTCCGGAGTGCTGCTGAAGCAGAGCACCGGTGACTTTTTGCTAGCGCAGATCAAGGGGAACTATGCCTTCGGCTTTTCCGGCACCGACGCGGTTGCCGCCCGTTCTGCTCTGGCAGGAGCCATGATCGCGGACGGGGCCGGCCACTTCACGAGCGGTCTGCTGGATGAAAACGACGCGGGCGTTGCGCAGAATGTAGCCTTCACCGGCACCTATACGGGCATCAATTCTGCCACCGGACGGGGAACGGCCACAATCAGTATTGCGGGAGAGGGGACCACAAATTATAGCTTTTACATTGTGTCGACCACGCAACTACTGATGATGGAGATCGACTTCGTGTCGGGGCAAGTCAGTCCGATCGTCAGCGGATCGATACTGCAGCAGCCTGTGTCTCTTGGTCCGTCATTGTTGAGCGGTACCGGCGTGCTGCAGACGAGCGCCATTAGCGGCGGCACAGCACAAAGCCAGGTAGGTTTGTTTGTTGGTGACGGAGTTGTGAACTTCAGCGTGAACACCGACGAGAATACCAACGGCGTTCTCTCATCGCCTTCTTGCACCGGAACCTTTAGCGTCGATTCGTCGAGCGGACGGGTTGCGCTTACCTACCCGGGAACGGCGTGCGCGGAGAACGTTCTCTATTTGGCGGGTACGAATCAGGCGTTTGCGATGGGAACGGACGCGAACGTTACATCGGGGTTCATGGAGGCTCAATCAGGGGTACCCTTCTCCGCCGCGTCTTTGTCTGGCACGTATGCCGGAGGCTCGCTTGCGGCGGTGCTGTCGGGTGCGCCCACCCAGGTGGACATTGCGCTGGCCGATGGCCTGGGCGATCTTGATTTCACCACCGACATCAGCAGCAACAGCGGCGGGTTGGTGCAGAACCAAAATACCAGCGGAAACTATTCTCTGGCCAGCACCGGCAGGGGTACGATTACGCCGACGAATGGCGGTCATGCTGAAACGTTCTATATGGTTTCGACGGCGGAGTTTATTTCGTTGATCACCGATACGGATGATGCCACGTTAGAAGATTTCGAGAAGTAGAGCCGTATGTTGGGGTTTGCAGGCGGCTAAGAGTTGCCTCCTTTGAAGGCTGAAGCCGCTGATTCTCCGAAGTCTTCCGCAGCGAATTATGAGTTCGCGATGAGCTGCTGCAGGCGCGGGCGATAGCTGCGGCTGCAGGAAAGCTCCTTGCCATTGGTCAGAATGACCATGTATTCGCCCCGATTGCAGGGCTGCAATTCTTTGATCCGGTGGACATTCACGATGATGGAACGGTGAATCCGCAGAAACTGGCTGGGGTCGAGCCGGGCGGCGATGTGGCTGATGCCCTCGCGCATCAGGTAGGACTGGCTGCCAGCCTGTAGCCGTACATAATTGGCGGCGGCTTGGATCCAATCAATCTCGTCCGTCTTCAGAAAAACCACCCGGCCCTCCGACTTGACTACCAAGCGTCTCCCCATGGGTGACTCGGATTTCGCGTCCTCCAGAAAGTCCAACAGCCTGCGGGTGAGATGGCGATCCTGTGTTTTGAGAATCTCGGCGCGAGTTCTTTCGATCGCGGCGTGCAGTCGCTTCTGCTCAAACGGCTTGAGAAGGTAGTCAAGGGCTTGCGCATCGAAGGCGCGGGCGGCGCAGCCATCGTGAGCGCTGGTAAAGATGATGAGCGGACGCTCCGCGAGAGGCACCCGACTCAGGACTGGAAGACCATTCGTACCAAGCAAGCACGTATCCAGCAAGAGCAAGTCGGGCTTGTAAGCTTGCACTGCACGAACAGTTTCACTACCGTCGCTGCATTCTGCCAGCACCTGAACTCCAGCTTCCGATTCGAGCATCCTCCGCAGACGGCTGCGCGCGGCCAGTTCGTCGTCAGCGATGATAGCGCGGATTTCTGGAGTCATGATTCGTGTCTCGCGCAGAGCGAGCGTAATTTGCGGAGACCAACCCATATCCATATGGACGCAGAGGAGAGAGAAAGGGTTGGTCACAAAGTTTCACTGCCCGGTACCGTGGAGAGCACGATTGGTACCTGTCTCCGCTAGTGTCCAATCCTGGACGCCGAACGATGGAACAGAACGACTTCAGAGTGTTGCACTAGCGCGCGTGGCTGAGAAGGGTCCGCGAGTCGTTCCCGAATTCGGTAGGTAAACCTCCACGGGGTACGGATTCACGTAGTCCCTGAAGTATGACACCGGCTGTCTATCGGTAAAGTTATGGTTGTCTTCGCAGCTGGTATTTCGTCGGTTCAGTTTCGTCCCTGAAAACTCACGACCCATCACTACCGGCACGGGAGTTGTTCCTGCGGTGAGTTGCGTGCATTGCCTGTGGATGTCAATCGCTACAAATTCAGAGCGTTGACTTCAAAAGGAGAAGGCAATGAGTTTTCAAAGGGTGAAACCTTTTCTGGTTTTGGGGCTGGCATTGTTTGTCAGTGCCATGGGTTCGCAGATCTGGGCACAGACCACAACCACCGGCGACATCAGTGGCGTCATCAGCGACCCCACTGGCGCAGTAGTGCCCAACGCGTCGGTCAGTTTGAAGAGTATTGATACGGGCGGCTTGCAGACCGCAAAGAGCAACGCGGCGGGCGCCTACCACTTCTCGCTGTTGCGGCCGGGAGATTACTCGGTGACCGTAGCCGCAAGCGGATTCCAGTCGGTTACAAAGAGAGTCTCTGTAGCACTGGGCGCGGACACGCCGGCCAGCGTTCAATTGTCGGTTTCGTCTTCGACGGAAACGGTTGAAGTAGTCGGACAGACCGCCTCGGTGGAAACCGAGGATGCTAATCTGAACACCAATTTCGACTCGCGGCAGGTAGCACTACTTCCCAACTCAGGCAACGATCTTTCCGCGGTGGCGTATACGTCGCCGGGGGCAGTGGTGAATACCGCGGGCGGCGCGATGTTTGGCGGCGGCAACTTTGAAGTCTACGGATTGCCGGCGACCTCCAACCTGTTCACGCTGGATGGCGCCAACGACAACGATCCTTATTTCAACGTCAACAACACCGGTGCGACGAACCTCACCCTGGGACTGAACGATGTGCAGGAGAGCACGGTGGTGGCCAACGGTTACAGCGGTTCTTACGGCGGCCTAGCCGGGGCCAACATCAACTACGTGTCCAAATCCGGAACCAACGCCTTCCACGGCAATGCCGAATACTGGTGGAATGGAAGTGCACTGAACGCCAACAATTATTTCAGGAACCAGACGACGCCGGTCACTCCTCGACCCTTTGTGAATGCCAACCAGTGGGCAACGTCGTTCGGCGGACCGATAAAGAAGGACAAGGCATTCTTCTTCTTTGATTATGAAGGGTTGCAACTTGCAATTCCCTCACCGGCCACCATTAACCTGCCGACGACAGCCTTCGAAAATGCGGTGATTGGCAATCTGAACACAACCGGGCTTAACGCTTCTGTCCCGTTCTATCAGCACATGTTCAGTTTGTGGAACGCCGTACCTCAAGGTAGCAACGTGCCAATTGTTGGCGGCGGGTGCGCCAACGTGACCACGTTGAACGGGGTTGCTTTCGGAGCCGGAAATCCCTGCGCGGTGCAGGTAGCGGGTGGACTTTCAGCGCATTCGCACGATGTTCTGTATGTGGGGCGCTATGACCAGAACCTGACCAACAATGACAAACTGTTTATTCGGGTGGAGCACGAACACGGCCTGCAGGCAAGCTACACCGATCCCATTAGCTCGGCCTTCAACGCGGTGAGTGATCAGCCGCAATGGCAGAGCCAGGTCAGTGAGACGCATACCTTCGGGACGGACAAAGTTAACAACTTCAATGCATCGCTGTTGTGGTATAGCGCCGGTTTTGCCTTACAGAACCCCACGGCAGCGGCCGATCCCACGACCGGGTTTCCGGCCTCTTTGTTCTTCGGTGACGGGTCGCTGGCAGGGTTGGGGGGAATCGATACCGATTTTCCACAAGGCCGAAATATCACACAGTACCAGTTCGTGGATGATTTCAGCTGGATCCGCGGGCGGCACAACTTCAAGGTCGGGGTCAATTTCCGGCGGGATGATATCAGCGACCAGAATTTAACGCCCCTCAGCCAATCTCCGGAGCTGGTGGTCTTCACTCTCGCAGATTTCGCGGCCGGCGGGGCCGGTCCCGGCGGCGATTTCATTGTGCAGAACTTCCCGGTCAAGAAGGACGTTCCGATCGCCCTGTATCAGCTGGGGGTGTATGCCGCAGACGATATCAAGGTGACGCCCAACTTGAAGCTGACGCTGAGTGTGCGGCTGGAGCACCTGTCCAATCCGGTCTGCCAAACCAACTGCTTCCAACGTCTGTCCGCTCCGTTTGACCAGCTGGATGCCAATGCGCCGGTAAATCAGGCCATCACCACCGGCCTGCACACGGCGTTCCCATCGGTCACGGCAGTCGTGGCCCAGCCTAAAGTTGGGTTTGCATGGTCACCATTCGGCTTGAAAAATACCGTAGTCCGCGGCGGAATCGGCATTTTCGCCGATGCACTGCCTACCGGAGCCATTGACAGCTTCCTGACCAATGCTCCTCTGGTACCCGGGTTCCAGGTGTCCAATGGCCCAATTTCACCGGCGCAGGCGGGCAATCTATTCGCTGGCGCCCAAGCCGCCAACGCCAGTTTCGTAAGCAATTTTGCCGGCGGTGGAGCGGTGACCCCATTTAACTTCTACAACGCAACCGCGGTGAAGGTCCCACGTTATTACGAGTGGAGCCTGGAACTGCAGCAAAGCGTGGGATGGCACACCACGTTGAGCGCCATGTACGTGGGCAACCATGGATCGAACGAGGAGTTTTCCAATGCAGCGTTGAATGCCTTCAGTCCCACCGGGTTCGCCGGTCTTCCGACCACCCAGCCGGATCAAAGATTCGGCGCGGTGTCGCAGCAACAGAACGTCGCCAACTCGAACTATGACGGGCTGGTGATCAGCGCCAAGCACAGCTTTAGCGGGGGGTTCCAATTCCAGGCCAACTACACCTACAGCCACGCGCTGGACGAAATCTCCAACAACTCACTGTCTCCGTTTGGGGTAAATGTCAGCGCGCAGAATGCCGCTGTCGTTCTTCCGGAGGACCCGCAGAACTTCCGCAAGTACAACTACGGGAACGCCGACTATGACATCCGGCACAACTTCACCATGAACTATGTGTGGAGCGATGGCCTGCGTCACCTCACCAGCTGGGGCCCGAATGCACTGATGAAAAACTGGACGTTCTCGGGAACCATCTTCCGTCATAGTGGATTGCCGTTTACGATCTACTCCGGCGCCGTCACCAATACGTTGTCGGCGACGGGCTTTGGAACCGGCAGCGGAACCGGCACGCAATATGTCTTTGCGAATATTGTGGGCACACCGGCGACCAGTTGTTCAGGAGCGGCCGCGCAGTTGAATAATCCCTGCTTCTCGCAGAGCAATTTCCCGGATCCGACCACCGGTTTCGGTGACCAGCGCCGGAACCAGTTCCGCGGGCCAGGCTACTTCGACTCTGACTTCGCCGTGGAGAAGGGATTTGGCATCCCCAAGTGGGAGGGGGCACAGTTCTCGATAGGTGCGAGATTCTTTAACATCTTCAACCATCCGAACTTCTTCTTCCCCATCGGCAACGCGGACAACCCGCAATTTGGACAAATTGTGTCAACGGTCAGCTCCCCGACCAGTATCTACGGTTCGGGTCTGGGCGCGGATGCATCACCACGGTTGATCCAATTCCAGGGCAAACTGACTTTTTGAGAGTGCTCGGGGGTGAACAGGCGGTCTCGGTATGAGGCCGCCTGTTTTGTTTCCTCTCCTACTCTCCCATAACTTTCACGATGACGCGCTTGTCGCGTTGGCCATCGAATTCGGCGTAGAAGATCCGTTGCCAGGTACCCAGATCTAGCTTTCCCGCAGTGATGGGGACGATGACTTCGTGATGGATGAGAAGGGCTTTTAGATGGGAATCACCGTTGTCCTCGCCGGTTTGGTGATGCTGGTAGTTCTTGTCAAAGGGTGCGAGCTTCTCCAGCCAGTGGTCGATGTCCTCAATCAAACCCGGTTCGTCGTCGTTGACGTAGACTCCCGCAGTGATGTGCATGGCGGACACGAGAACCATACCTTCCTGCACGCCGCTTTTCTTCACGGCCGTCTCAACCTGCGGCGTTATGTGGACGTAGGCACGGTGAGTCTTGGTGTGGAACTTGAGATATTCGGTGAGGACCTTCATGGTGGCTCCTGGGATTTCAAAGAGTGATTGTACCGAAGGGTGTCGAGGAGAATGGATCGGGGCTAACGCAGGGACTCTTCCACTTCCGATAGCCAGGTCGGGCGCTTGAGCACTTCGCGGGGCTTAGGGCCGTCAGCGGCGCCTACGATACCGTCGCGCTCCATCAGGTCGATCAAGTGGGCGGCCCGGCCGTAGCCGATGCGAAGACGTCTTTGCAGCAGGGAAGTCGAAGCCTTGCCGAACTCGACCACCAGCTTGACGGCATCTTCGTAGAGCGGATCGTGTTCGACCTCGCCGTCTTGTCCGGCTTCGTCGCCCGCGGCCATTTCACGCTCTTCTTGCGGAGCCTGCAGGAATTGTTCCTGGTATTCAGCTGTGCCTTGCGAGCGCCAGAATTCGACGACGGCAGCGATTTCTTTCTCGGTAACGAAAGGCGCGTGGAGACGGTGCAGACGCGAGGAGCCAGAGGGCAGGTAGAGCATGTCGCCGCGTCCCAGTAGCGCCTCTGCGCCGTTGGCGTCGAGAATGGTGCGGGAGTCGACCTTGGTGGCCACTCGAAATGAAATGCGCGCGGGGAAGTTGGCTTTGATCAAACCAGTGATGACGTCCACGGAAGGCCGCTGCGTGGCCAGCACCAGGTGAATGCCGACGGCGCGGGCCATTTGGGCCAGACGGGTGATCGATTCTTCCACGTTGCCGGAGTCGAGCATCATCAGATCGGCCAATTCGTCGATGATGATGACGATGAAGGGCAGCGGACGCTCGTCTTCGTTATCGCCGAACAGGCTGGGAGTGCCGTTTTCGTCGAACAGTTTGTTGTACTGGTCGATGTTGCGAACACCCTTTTCCGCCAGGAGCTTTAGACGGCGTTCCATTTCGCGAACCGCGTTGCGCAGGGCGTTCGCGGCCAGCTTGGGCTCGGTAATGATGGGGGTGTAGAGATGCGGCACACCTTCGTAGTTGCCAAGTTCTAGCCGCTTCGGATCGACCAAGATGAGACGAACTTGATCCGGCGTTGCCTTGTATAGGACCGACATGATCATGGCATTGATGGCCACGCTCTTGCCCGCGCCGGTGGAACCCGCGATTAGCAAATGCGGCATGGCGTTGAGGTCGGCGGTCACGATGCGGCCGTTGATGTCCTTGCCCAGCGCCAGGGTCAGCTTGGACTTGGAGCCGATGAACTCCTGCGATTCGATGTTCTCCCGCAGCCAGATGATCTCGCGTTCGCGGTTAGGTACTTGAATCCCGACCGTGGATTTGCCGGCCATGCGCTCGATCAGGATGCTCTCAGCCTTCATGGCTAAGCAGAGATCATCGGTGAGGTTGGTGATGCGGCTGTACTTGACGCCGGCTTCGGGTTTGAACTCAAACGTGGTGACCACCGGGCCGGGATTGATTTGCGTGACTTGGCCGGTGACATCGAACTCGGCGTATTTCTCGGTGAGCACGTGCGCCAGCACCTTGAGTTCATCGGCGTCGATGGCCTGCTGCTCGTCGGGCCGGTGTAACAGGGAACTGGGTGGTAGCTTGAAGCCGCCGGCGATGCGAGGCAAAGTCGTCTTTGGCTTTTGACTACTGTCGGCGCGTTCGGTGACCTGAGGAGCGGCGATCACCGGCTCGACAGGCTGCATGGGCTGATCGAGTTCCTCGGCAAAGGTGCGGTCAATGCCGGTTTTCACGGGCTCAGCGACACGGGGCGGAACCGGCGGTGGAACGGGCGGCCGCGCTGGGAACATCTGAGTGGTGATGACCGGCTTGGGAGAGGCGCGGCGCTTTTCCAAGTCTTTCTGCATGCGCCGCTTGGCGCGTTCTTCCTGCCAGTCCCTCCATTTATCCATCAAAGCCACGACGAAGGCAAAGCGCGTGGGCGCCCACACCTGCATGGCCGCGAACGAGAACGCAGTCGAAAGATAAAGGGCAACAGCCAGAACCGTGGCGCAAACAATGTAAGCGCCGGCGGGATTGAAGTAGTGGATGAGGAAGTCACCAACGATGCGGCCCATCAAGCCTTCCAGCGGGATCGCGCCCATCCAGCGCAGATGGCCGGGAAGCAGCGAAAGCATGGCAGGAATGAAAATCAGCATCCAAGTTGCGCCGAGGATCTTGGCAAGGGGAGAAGCAATCTTGCGGGAACGGAACCAGCGCAGACCCATCACACCGAGAAAGACTGGGAGGAGAAAAGCGCCTATACCAAAGGCTTGCAGGATCAAGTCGGAAAACAATGCACCGACCACGCCCACCCAGTTACGGGCAACACGGGAGCCGGTCAACACCGAGGCGCTGTTCAGGGATGGGTCTAATGCTGAATAGGAGGCCAGAGCAAGAAGCAGGAGGAGCGCGGAGACGCACAACAGGAAGCCGATCAGCTCGTTGAGCCGCCGGTTGTTGGTGGGCGTGAACAGCTGGTTGAAATACTTCATGGGCGTATTTCGCGTCACGCACAGACACAACTACGGCCTGCGATTGCGACTACGCCAGAGCCCCTTCATTATGACAAGAAGCGGGGTGGCGTACAACGAAGGATTTTCCTCCGGTACCCAGAGTGACAAACACAACCTGAAGGGGTGGGCAGGTCAGGGCACCTGCCCCTACGTGGGTCAACGGCTCTATTGCAAATGCCAGGCCATCGCCAAGCCGATGACAATGACTCCAGCGACAATCCGGTAGAGGATAAACACCTTCAGGCTGTTCGATTGCAGATAGCGGATCAGCCAGGCGATGGCGCCATATCCAACAATCGCTGAAACTACCACTCCAACCAGAAAGGGCGCGTGCATGCCCGGCGGCAGCCCCTCTTTTCTTAGTTCGTGCGCTTTAAGCAAAGCCGCACCGGCGATAATGGGAGTGGAAAGCAGGAAGCTGAATCGGACGGCAGCTTCGCGGGTCATATTGCGGAACAAGCCGGCCGTGATGGTCGCTCCCGAGCGGGACACGCCGGGAACAAGTGCGGCCGCCTGAGCACAGCCGACAATGATGGCGTCGGCAAAGCTGACGCCGGTAAGCGGTTTCTTCAGCTGGCCGGTCTTCTCACCCCACCACATGAAAAGAGCCACGACAATCATCGCGCCCGCGATCAGGTAGATATGTTCTCGAAAATAGTCTTCTGCGGAGTGCTCCAGCAATTTACCGGCAATAGCGCCGGGGATGGTGGCGATGGCCAGGAACCAGAGCAGCATGCGTTCCTCGCGCTGTTCTCCGGCGGTCAAGTTTTGGTCGGCTGCGCCTGCTTCAGAGAATCGCACCACTTTGCCACCCAGGGCGGCGCGAATGATCTGAATCCAAGTACGACGAAAATAAAACAAGACAGACAGCAAGGTGCCAAAGTGCAGAGCGACGTCGAAGGTGAGTTCGTGGGCCGGTGAAAGCTCGTTCCAACCAAGCAGCCGGCGGACGATGATCAGATGCCCGGAACTCGAGACCGGAATAAATTCCGCTAGACCTTGAATGATGGCCAAGATTACGGCTTGATAAATTGGCAAGTTCAATCCTCTCTATGGAGAAAGTGTTAAGAGTATCTCAGAAAAATAGGGTAGAACGGCTGCCAGCTTTGGTACCGGTTTTCGAGCATTGCTGCCAGGATGGGCTGACGTGCGAACACCTCATTCCTCCGAGTTGCCATAGGTTGGCACTCCTTGCTGGATGAGATAGAGCAACCGCTGAGCGCGGGCGGCCCAGTCGCCTTGCGACGCCTGCGCGGCTCTTTCTGCCAGCGCAATCGCTTTGGCGCGGGACTCCTCGGATTTCTTAGGCTGGTCTTCGGTTTTGTAGATCTCGATGAGGGCGGAATGCCTCCAGGCAGCGTCGTAGAGAGCCTCGGCGACTGCGGGAGAGTTCGGGCGCTCTTTGGCATATTTTTCGTACATCTCCGCTTCTTTCTCGGGGCATTTCGAGTTGCCCTGCCAGTCGCCACACAGTTTGTTTTCGATCATGTGGAATACGGCCAGGTCGGCCCATTTGGTTCCGGGAAACTTCTTTTTGACTTCCGTGAAGTAGTCTTCGTTCATGCCTTCGCGGAGGAAGGCTTCTTTCTCGTGCGCCGATGGGCGCGACATGACGTCGGCCTTCTCGATTTGCCAGCGGATGTCGGCGGAACGATACATGGCTTCGCCGGCGAGAGACGAAGTAGGGAAGAGTTGAGAGACTTCGTAATAAAGCCGGAGGGCATCCTGGGCTGCGCCACGGCGACCGTGGCGTCGGCTGGCTTGGTCTTCCGAGTCCACTGCTTCGCCGAAAAGAATCTTGTCGCCGTTCGGAGTGGACGACTGCACCACGCCCTTCTCCATGATCCAGCCGGTAACGACACGATCTTCGGTGAGTTGAGCTTCGACATTGATCCAGTCACGGCTGCTTTGAATCACTACCACTTCGCGGCCGCGGTCGACTTCGGCAAGCTTTGCAGAGGTGGGGTCCGGCGCCACGTAGATGGTGGCCACGCGCATCATGGCACCACGGATGATTGCCGCGGACGGCAGCACGCTCGCGAAGAGCATTGTCAGTAAGGCAAGTGCGGACTTCAGGTTCATATTTTCTAAGATGTCGACAGGAGACGTAGCAAGCTACGTCTCTACGTTCGTAGTGCGATCGATCGTTGGATCTCTTCCAGCATCTGCGGATCGATGTTCCCGCCGCTGATTACCGCGACGTGCACTCGTGCCTTAGGCAATTGCTCGCGATGAAACAGGAATCCGGCCGCCGCGACTGCCCCGCTGGGCTCTGCGACAGTCTTCGGATTTGCTGCCAAGAGTTGCACGGCTTCGCGGATTTCGAATTCACTGACAGTTATGATGTCGTCCACGTATTTTCGGATGTGCTCGAAATTGATGGGGCCGATACTTTGGGAGCGCAGGCCGTCGGCGATGGTGCGGGTGGCGTCGTCGGCGGAGGATTCAGTAATCCTTCCTGCGCGAAAGCTGGCTTGCGCGTCGGCTGCGAGTTCGGGTTCGACTCCGATGATGTTAACCGAGGGACTGCTGAGCTTGACGGCGGTGGCGATGCCGCTGATCATGCCTCCGCCGCCCACGGGCACGAGGATCGTCTCGACATTCGGTAGATCCTCGAGAATCTCGAGACCAATGGTGCCTTGCCCGGCGATGATTTTCTCGTCGTTAAAAGGCGGAACGATGGCATAGCCATGGCGCTCGGCTAATTCCTCGGCGCGTTGCTGCCGCTCCGCGCTGCCGGGGCCAACCATAATGATCTCCGCACCCAAAGCTTTGGTGGCTTCCCGTTTGATGGCGGGAATATTACTGGGCATCACGACGATCGCTGGAACGCCCATTGCACGGGCGGCATAGGCAACTCCCTGGCCATGATTTCCGCTGGAGTAGGTGATGACGCCGCGGGATCGGGCTTCCGGAGTGAATGAGGCGATCTTGTTGTAGGCTCCGCGGAGTTTGAAAGCGCCGATGGGTTGCAGGTTTTCGGGCTTGAGGAAGAGTTGGCGGTCGTCGGATGGCAAGCGGAGTTTAGACTCGATCAGTTTGGTATGAAGGGCGACGCCCCTTAAGCGGGTTTGAGCTTCGCGGATGTCAGAAAGGGTGACCATGGTGACCAATCTAGGGTACAGCCCGTCCGCTAATGGGCCAAATAAGCTTGACATCATGATGCAATTTTATGTAGCATCATGATGTGCGCACCACGCTTACTCTTGATGACGATGTCGCCAGGTTGCTCGAGAAAGAACACCGGCGCTCGGGAAGCTCGTTCAAGCAGGTTGTCAATCATTTCCTGCGCCTCGGCCTGACCACCAAGCAGCCAGCCAGGAAACCCTTCAAAGTTAAGCCTTGGAACCTGCAGGCTCCTCCAGGGCAAACCTTCGACAAAGTCGAGGAGCTAATTGAGTTTCTGGAAGGGCCCTACCATCGGTGATCGTTCTCGACGCAAACATCCTTTTCTATAGCTATTCTGCCGGATCGCCGGAGCACCAGAAAGCTCGGGCTTGTGTAGAGGACCTTTTCTCCGGGACCGAGTCGGTCGGCTTGCCATGGCAAACAATTACGGCCTTTCTGAGAATCAGCACGAACCCGAAGCTGCCCGGCGCTCGACCCGCCACGGAGGCGGCGCGTGAAGTCCAGGGTTGGCTCGAACAGCCCAACGTGCGGATTCTGTCGCCGGGCGACGATCATTGGCGCACGCTCCGACAGATGATGTTTGAAGGCCAGGCGTATGGTCCGTTGGTGAGTGATGCGCAGATCGCTGCGCTTACGATCGAAAACGGAGCGGTGCTCTACTCTTCCGATCGCGATTTTGCACGCTTTCCGAGGCTGCGATGGATGAACCCGCTAAGCTGAGGATTCCTCTGCGTGCTACCTATGTTCACCAAGCGCCGCTGGAGGACAACAGCAACGATATTTTTCCTCTCCCGTCTAGCCTGGTAGGCCTCCGGGTTATTCAGCCCGCAGAAGGGTTCGAGCAGACCAGCGATGTCGGCCCATCCCTTATCACTCAGAACAAGTTTGAACTTCGAACGCCCTACTTCAATGATGCCACGGTCGCGTTCGTCAAGACATAGTTCCAGTTGGCATCCATCAACCGGTTCGATCCAAGGCTGCATGTGAAGAGGAACACTTGTTTGTGTAGCGGCCTCGATGGACTTGACGAGATCCCTCAGGCAACAGACCGAGGACTTATCGAAGGCGTAAAGCCGAATCAGGGGACAATCCGGGGAGGCGTCGGCAAGGAACTCGAGCTTCATTCGACTTCTCAGATTTCCAGTATCACCGGCATGATCAAAGGCCGTTTCTGCGTCTGTTTGGAGATGTAGCGCTTCAGGTCGGCGCGAATCTTTTCTTTGATTACGCCGTAGTCGGCCTTTTCTTCATTGCTTGAAACTTCGAGCGTCTGCATGACCAACTGGCGTGCGCCCTCGACGAAGCCGTCTTCTCCGGGCTCGAAGCCTCGAGTCACGATTTCCGGCGAGGTCTCGACCCGGCCCGTCAGTTTGTTGATAGCAATGATGGGCAGAACGATGCCGTCTTCGCTCAGGTGACGGCGGTCTTTGATGATGAGGTCTTCGACTACATCGGTTCGCGACCCAGAGTCGATGCAAACTCGGCCCACGTTCACACGGCCCGCCTTGCGTGCGCCCAGTTCGTCAAACTCGAGAATGTCGCCGCTCTCGATCAGCATGACGTTGCCAACCGAACCATGCATCGCCCCGGCCATCTCGGCATGCAGCTTCAATTGCCGGTACTCGCCGTGAATGGGAATAAAATACTTGGGCTTCACCAGGCTGATGATCAGCTTGAGTTCCTCCTGGCTGGCGTGTCCGCTGACGTGGATTGGAGGGAACGATCCGTCGTCGTAGATCACATGCGCCTGGCGGCGGAACAGGTGATCGATCATGCGATAGATCGCCTTCTCGTTCCCCGGAATTATGCGGGACGAAAGAACGACGGTGTCGCCCTTTTCGATTTTGGCGTGTTTGTGATTATCTACCGCGGCGCGAGACAGGGCTGACATGGGTTCGCCCTGGGTACCGCTGATAAGAATGCAGATCTTCTCCGGCGGATAATTCTTCATCTCGCCAGGATGAACAAGCAGACCCTCGGGGATTTCGATGTAGCCGAGGTCCTCGGCGATTTCCGCCGAACTGTTCATGGAGCGTCCCACGAAAACGACTTTGCGTCCGTGCTGCCAGGCCAGTTCCACTGCGAGTTTTATGCGGTGGATGGAAGATGAAAAACATGAGATGAAGAGGCGCCTCTCAGTGCGGGCGAAAACTTCGTCAAACTTGCGGCGGACGGCGCGTTCGCTGGGAGTGTAGCCCTTACGCTCGACGTTGGTCGAGTCCTGGAGCAGCGCCAGCACCCCTTCTTTGCCGTACTCTGCGAAGGCGTGTAGATCGAACAGGCGATTGTCGGTGGGAGTGGCGTCGACCTTGAAGTCGCCAGTGTGAATGATGACTCCGAGCGGAGTATGAATTGCCAGAGCGACGCAATCCACCAGGCTGTGAGTCACAGCGATGGGATGAATGGTGAAAGGGCCGATTTTGAAGCGTGCTCCGGGCTCAATCTCGTTGAGGTCGGCATCGTCGAGCAGGCCATGCTCGTCGAGTTTGTCTTCGACGTAGGCGAGAGTAAACTCGGTGCCCCAGACCGGCACGTTGAGTTCAGAGAGAATCCATGGCAGGGCGCCGATGTGGTCCTCGTGACCGTGGGTAAGGATAATAGCGCGCACGCGCTGGCGGTTCTCAGTGAGGTAGGAGATATCGGGAACGACAATATCCACGCCCAATAGCTCGGCTTCTGGGAACATGAGGCCGGCGTCGATGACGATAATATCGTCGCCCCAGCGGACGGCCATGCAGTTCATTCCAAACTCGCCGAGGCCGCCCAGCGGCACAATATGCAGCTTTCCAGTTGGCATTTGGGATCAATTGATGCTAGCACAGGTGGTGGCAGCGGTGGCCGCTGCAGGCTGCCGCGCGGTCGGACCCGACTCCGGAGTGAGCGTTCTGCGATAATTGCAATAGATGGCTGGCAAGATTCAACAATCTTGGCTGCGGCGACGGGCGGAGGCTGGTCTGCGCCGCGGTTTCACGCGCGCGTATCACACCATAAAAGTCGATCCCGGTAAATTTCTATTACAGATTCGCGCGGCTTATGGTTTGCCAGTGAGCAGTTTTCAGGGGCTCTACACGGTTGAGGTTGGAGTCCTGGACGACATGGCAGACAGAATCATTGCGGGCGGGATGAAGGTTGCGGCCATCGAAGGCGCAGGACTTGGTCTGGGGGGGATCGTGACCATGGTGCCTGATCTCAGCATACTGGCGGGGATTACGCTACGGATGATCCAGAAGCTCAGCCTGATATATGGGTTCGAATACAATACCGACGACGAAATGGCGGAGTTGTGGATTGCGGCGGCCAGCGCCGCCGGAGTCGACATCAGCAGGGAACTACTGGAGAAGGAAGTGGTGAATCGCTTTGTGCCCAAGGTTATTCAGCGCATCGCGGCACAAGCCAGCACCGAGGCAGTGGAAAAATGGTCGGGACGGCTGATTCCTTTTGTCAGTTCGGTGATCGGAGCCGGATTGAATTATTACTTTGTGCGGACCTGGGGCGAGCGGGCAAGAAAGCATTTTCGGGAACGGCATTTGCAGATGCGGGCAAGGATGATTGCAGCGCAACAACAATCGCTGCCGTCATAGGTGCTAGCGTAACCATTCTTCCAGTTCAATTCTCTGATCGGTCTTTTCGTCGCGGTACTTCACAATCACTGGCGTATACAGCGAAAGATTCCATCCGGCGGGAGCGTTCTTGCTCACTGCTCGCGATCCCGGCACAACCACGGCATTTTCTGGAACTTCGAGCGGTGAGTCGTCAGTTGCTTTGTAAACTTCCCCGCGCACCAGATCGTAGAGGGGAGTGGAGCGGGTGAGAATCGTTCCGGCTCCGAGTACTGCCCGCGCTCGCACGACCGTGCCTTCATAGACCCCACAGTTGCCGCCGATCAGGACATCGTCTTCAACAATGACAGGCGCGGCATTGACCGGCTCGAGAACACCGCCGATCTGTGCGGCCGCGCTGAGGTGAACCCGTTTGCCGATCTGCGCGCATGATCCGACTAGCGCGTGCGAATCCACGAGCGTACCTTCGTCAATGTAAGCGCCGACATTGATGAACATCGGCGGCATGCAGATTACGCCCGGCGCAACGTAGGCGCCGACGCGGATGGACGATCCTCCGGGGACGATGCGTACGCGATCAGCGATGGCAAAACGGCGGGCAGGGAAGGTGTCTTTATCGACAAATGAGAGCATGGATCCGTCATCCATCTGGCTAAGTTCTCCGAGGCGGAAGCCTAGGAGAATGCCCTGCTTTACCCAGACGTTGACCACCCACTTCTCGTTGATCTTTTCGGCAGCACGGACTTTGCCTTGGGTGAGTTGGTCGCGGAAATCGAGAAAAGTCTTGCGCGCTTCAGGATTGCTCTCGACCTCGCCGAGGGAGGAGAGACGCTCGATGGCGGACTTGAGGGAGGACATGGAAGCAGAAGTATAAAGGATCAACGACGAGCGCCGCAGCGAAACCCTAACCACAGAGGACACGGAGGATCACAGAAACTCACATTGCTCAAACGCACTTGCACTCGCTGCGGATCAGCACGTTGGCCATGCCGTGAGACGTGTTGCGGGCTTCGGAAAGCGAAGCGTAGGGGCCGTGCCAGCGGGAGTGATTGGCGTCGTGACCGGCGGGGCGGCCTTTGCCGTGATTGCACTGGCTGCAGCTGGAACGGTGCAGGACGATCTTGTGGGGGCCAGCGAGCCAGTTTTCGTAAATGAAGAAATTCACCGCCTCCGGTTGCGCCGCCGCGGGCTTGCTGATGAGACCGACCTCGGCTGCGATCTTTTGCAGTTTGGAGCGGGTATCGCGGCGCATGGGCAGCAGCGGCAGACGATAGATTTCTTCGATCTTGCCCATCATCGCGAGAACCGCCTTGACCGGTAGGGGGCTCGATTCGATGAAGTTAGCCTGCATCAAGGGCATGAATTTACGGTGAATGCTGCGGGCGGTCACCCAATCGTTGTTAAGCGCGGAGCGGGTCATCTCTGCCATTTCGCGGGGAATTTCGTTGGAAGCTACGGAAACAATTCCCACTCCGCCTAAAGCAATCACCGGGAGTGTGATGGAATCGTCGCCGGAGAAAACCAAAAAGCTCTCGGGCACCACATTGCAGACTTCGGCGATCTGGCTCATGTTGCCGCTGGCTTCCTTCACGCCGAGAATATTAGGCACTTCGGCCAGCCGGGCGAGCGTTGCCGGTTCGATGTTTGCTCCGGTGCGGCCGGGGACGTTGTAGAGAATGACGGGTTTGTCAACGGCGTCGGCAATCGCGTGAAAATGGCGATACTGGCCCTCCTGCGTGGGCTTGTTGTAGTAAGGGGACGCGGTCAGGATGAAGTTGACGCCGGGACGGGCGGAAACTTCTTTGGCTTTGGCGACGGCATCGTGTGTCGAATTCGAGGTGGCTCCGGCGACAATGGGCACACGTCCGGCAACAACTTCGATGGTGACGTCGATGACATGCAGCCACTCGTCGTGAGACAGAGTGGGCGTCTCGCCGGTGGTGCCGCAGGGAACCAGGAAATCGATTCCGGACTCGACTTGCCAGGCCACCAGGTTGCGCAGGGCAGGCTCGTCGATGGAGCCGTCCTGACGAAAAGGAGTTACCAGCGCGGTGCCGCATCCACGAAGTTGCATAGGATAAAGATAGCGCGAATGGCGGGAGACGGAAAGTGGGACTAGAGTTCCCGCCAGACGTCCTTAAAGTCGAAGAAGCCCGTCTTGCCGGCGAGCCATTCGGCGGCGCGCACGGCGCCTTCGGCGAATCCGCGACGGGACTTGGCATCGTGGCAGAGATAGATTCTATCGGCAGGGGAATCGAGGATCAGCTCGTGCATGCCGACGACATCGCCTTCACGGAATGAGGTGATTTCCAGCTGTGTTCCTGAGGCGGTCTGGATGATCTTCTGCATGGTGGCAGCGGTACCGGACGGAGCGTCTTTCTTCTGAGCATGGTGGCGTTCGAAGATTTGCCCGGAGTACTGGTGTTGAAGGGCAGCGGCGGCGGTGCGTGCGACGTCAAAGAACAGATTCACGCCTATGGAGAAGTTCGCCGCGTAAAGAAAGCCGCTTCGGTTCTCTTCTACCATTCGGCGGATTCTCGGGATCTGGTTGTACCAGCCAGTGGTGCCGACGACCAGATTCTTCTGATTGCGCACGCACGCTTCGATGTGGGCAAGCACGGTGTGTGGAGTGGTGAAGTCGATGACGACGTCTTGTGGGGCGAGACGCTCGGCAGTTAGGGCACAGGCGTTCGGATTGTCAGCTGAACAGAGTACCGTGACTGCATGGCCGCGCTTGCGAGCGGCTTCCGCTACCAGAGAGCCGGTCTTGCCTCGGCCTAGGATCAGAAGGTTCATGGGCTGGGAAACCTTTTACCACAGAGGACACAGAGTTTCACAGAGGAGACCTCGCTCATGCAAACACCTCTGGGTCCAGATCTGAAAAGAATGCTTTGTGCAAGCGCTGAATCACTCTGGGTACGTCGTCTTCTTCAATGACGAAGGTCAGATTGATCTCCGATGCGCCTTGGGAAATCATGCGGATCTTAGTATCGGAAAGCTCGCCAAACACTCGGGCGGCGATGCCTGGAGTTTCTCGCAGGTTCTCGCCGACAAGGCAAACGATAGCTTTCCGGCCTTCATATTTCACATCGGCCAGCTTGGCAAGATCGGCTGCCAGCGCTGGAATTGATTCATTGGAGTCCACTGTAAGAGAAACGCTGACCTCCGAAGTCGAAACAACGTCGACGGCGACGTGATGCCGATCGAAAGCTTCGAAGATCGAGCGCAGAAAGCCGTGCGCCAGGAGCATCCGGGGAGCGGCGACATCAATGATGGTGATGCGTTTCTTGGCGGCGATGGCTTTGAAGAAGTTGCGGCAATGCGGTACCCGGGCTTCAATGCGCGTGCCTGCGCAGTCGGGGTTGCGCGAATTGAGCACGTGGACGGGAATGTTTTTGTGGATCGCGGGCAAAACTGTGGCCGGATGCAGGACCTTGGCTCCGAAGTACGCCAGTTCAGCAGCTTCGTCGAAACTGATGAGTTTGATGCGGCGGGCGTCGGGGCAGATGTTGGGATCGGTGGTTAGCATGCCGTCCACATCGGTCCAGATTTCGATGCGCGCGGCGTCGAGACCGGCACCGATGATGGCGGCGGAATAGTCGGAGCCGCCGCGTCCGATGGTGGTGGTAACACCTGCTTTGGTCGCGCCGATGAAGCCACCCATGACGGGAACTTTGCCTGCCGCGACTAGAGGCTGAACTTTAGCTCGCAGACGCTCATTGGTTTCTTCGATCCGCGGAGCAGCTCGCGTGTGGGCGTTGTCGGTGACGATACATTCACGCGAATCCACCAGACCCGCCTCCAAGCCCTTGGCGGAGAATGCTGCGGCAACGATCTTACTGGAAAGAATTTCCCCGTAAGCGGCAACATGATCGGTAGTTCGCGGAGTTAGTTCTCCGACTGCGGCGATGCCACGCAAGAGTTCATCCAGAGCTTCAAAGTTGGCCTCTAACTCGCTGTGAAAGTGAGTGAAAATTCCGGTTCCAAGCAGTTCGCCGGCGGTCATGTAGTGGCGCTCACGAAGGCCGCGAGAGAGCTCGATTGCAGTATCGCGATCACCAGAGCCGGCGGCGCGGGCCATGTTCAGCAACTGATCGGTGACCTTGGCCATAGCGCTAACAACCACGATGGGCCTCTGCGCCAGCCGTCCCTTAACGATGGCGGCGGCACGGGCGATGGCGTTGGCATCCTGCACCGAAGTGCCGCCGAACTTCATGACGATCGTCTTCATGACACTCATGAGAAACGCCCCGGCCGGAGGTCATCGCAGAGTGCACATCCAATCCTGCCGCAGGCCGGGGGGTTCAATCGAGGTAGCCCCGGACTTTCAGTAGCTCGGCGTTCAGGATGGCGGCGCCGGCGGCGCCGCGAATGGTGTTGTGGGAGAGTACGGTGAACTTCCAATCGAGCGCGCTGCAGGGGCGCAGACGGCCTACGCTGGCGGTCATACCGTTGCCTGCGTCCACATCGAGCCTGGGCTGCGGCCGGTCTACATTTTCGAGATAGCGAACCGGCGCTGCGGGAGCGCTGGGCAATTTCAGTTCTTGCGGATCGCTGCGAAAGTCGTTCCAGGCGGCAATGATCTCTGCCGTTGCCGGTTTCTTCTTCAGTTTGATCGACACGGACTCAGTGTGGCCATCTTCCACCGCCACGCGATTGCAGTGGGCACTCATGGCGAAAGGCGCGGGAACGAACTTAGAGCCGTCGAGTTGCCCGAGCAGCTTGAGAGTCTCCTCTTCCATTTTTTCTTCTTCTTTGGGGATGTAGGGAATCACGTTGCCCAAAATATCGAGCGAGGGCACGCCGGGATACCCTGCGCCGCTCACGGCTTGCATGGTGACGGCAATGACGGTCTCGATGCCGAATTGCTGCAACGGGGCCAGCGCCATTACCAGGCCGATGGCGGAACAGTTGGGGTTAGTGACGACGAAACCCTTTGACTTGCGACGCCAGGCCTGACACTCAATCATTTTGATGTGGCCGGGATTGACCTCAGGGATTACCAGCGGCACGTCACTTTTCATGCGCAGGGCGCTCGAGTTGGTTACCACGGCGTGGCCAGCTTCGGCGAAGCGAGGTTCCATCTCAGCGGCGATGCTGGCGTCCAGCGCGGCAAAAATAACACGGGGAGCGCCTTCAGGCTTGGCCGGAGAAACGGTCATTTCGGCGACAGTGGCGGGCAGGGACGTCTTCATCCGCCAGCGCGCGGCTTCCTTGTACGGACGTCCTTCGGAGCGGTCGGACGCCGCGAGCCAGGCCACTTCAAACCACGGATGATGTTCCAGCATCTGGACGAAGCGTTGTCCGACGACACCGGTTGCGCCCAGGATCCCTACAGGAATTCTCTTCGGCATGATTGCATTGAATTTTATAACAGCCGCGAGCCGGCTTCATTCATGGGGAGAGATTTCGGCGCCGAAGGCATACTCGTTCAACGGGCCAAAGCGTCTCTTTTCCGCGTACATTCGCCAGCGTCGCCACACGATACGCAGGCTAGCCATAACGGGGATGGAAAGATAAACACCCAAAACTCCCGCGATTTCGCCGCCGGCCAGAACACCGAAAATCGCGGCTAGCGGATGCAGTTCCATGCTTTTTCCCATGATGCGCGGCGAAACCACATAGTCCTGAACCAGGCGCCAGACAGCCAGGAAAAGCAACAAGATCACCCAGTGGTGATAGCTCATCAGGAGCGCCACGCCGAGGATTACGACGGCGGCCACGAGCGGTCCGACTACGGGAATGAATTCCATAATGCCGCCCGCAGTACCCAACACCAGCGCGTAGGGAACCTGCATGATGGCCATCACGGCGCTGTAGACAATGAGGGAAAATGCGGCCAGGGTCAGTTGAGCGCGGATGAAATGGGCCAGCATGCGATTCAGGTCCTCGCGGACGCCTTCCCAAAACTCGCGTTGCGGACGCGTCTGCACGAATGCCAGTCCCACCTCGCCAAAAGCGCGACCATCCCTGAGCAAGAAAACCGCCAGGATGGGGACCACGATGAGCAACCAAGATTCTTGCGCCGCTGCGGCCACGCGCACTCCAATTCGCTGCGCGATGGCAAGAAGATCGTCGCGATGCCGGGTGAGAAAAACCTGGGCCTGGTGAATGGTGGTGGCACTCCAGCCCCGCTCCTGTCCAATGGTAACAGCGATGCTTCCGGAGCTGACCTGATCGAGGAGCTGGGGCAGGGCTTCACCCAGACGTTGCGCCTGGTGGCCGATGCGTGGACCAACGAAAAAGAAGAAAGTGATCAGCAGCAGTAGAAGCAGGAAATAAATGATGCCCACCGCTACTCCGCGGCTGTGGGTCCATCGCTCCACTCGCGATACCGCGGGATCGACCAGGTAAGCAAAGAAGACGGCAAAGAGAAAGGCGATCAGAGTACGGCGAGTGATGTAGAGAAAACCGAGTGCCAACGCGAACAACAACGCCGTGGTCAGAACTCGCGCCGCGCGTGCGTCCGTGAGGGCCACTTAGTCTCGCACCACTTCGGTAGTGTTCCCGGAATCCACGATGCGTTGTACTTTCAACTGATCGTCCAGCCAGAGGGTCCAATCGCTGGTTTCGCTCTTCAGATCCAGCCGGATGAGCTCGTGTTCCACGCCACGAACCGCGATCTTCTCTCTCCCGGAGAACTGTATGTTGACCAGGGCTGAGGCGCGGGCGTGGGCATTGAGTGTCCCCAGTTGCGCCTTTTCTTTTAGCGGGCAGTTGACTCCACCTTTTTCCTGCTTGCAACTGGTGGCAAGGTATTTCCAGGCTAGGACCTCGCGCTGAATGAAGAAGTAGTCGTCTAGAACACTGGTGGAAGCCGGCAGTAGGAAGGGTTGTTCGTGGGGCTTGGCCGCCGGATTGTCGGTGTAGCGCTCGGTAAGAAAGTCCTGGCCGGGAAGGACGGTGGCCTGCGATTGACCCGGACTAATCTCCTTCCACTCATAACTCTTCAATTCACCGGCGGCGGTCAGCTGCAATTCTGAGGACTGTTCGGCTTGATCCGGGCCGGCCTCGGTCTTGAAGCGTGAGGTAATGGTGCTTCCGGTGCTGCTTTGGTGGATGGAAAAAGTCTCCGTGGCCACTCGTTTCCCGTTCATGAAAACGCCGAAGGAACCGGAGTCCACAGTCTGGCCGGGAGAGGTCTTCTCAGGGGCGGCCCATGCGTTCGCAGCCAACAAGGTGAATAAGAGTCCGCCGCTGAGCCAGAGGCCGAGCTTCGACATCTTTGTTATTGTTATTCCAAACCCAACCTGCATGCTACCTCCACCGCGACCCCATCGACATCCTTGCCGGTAGTATCGATGCGGCATGAAGCCATCAGATAGGCAGACCTGCGCTGCTCGTAGAGTGCGCCAAACTGTTTTGCATCCTGCAACAGCGGACGCTCCCGCTGCTCCTCCTCACAACGGCGATGAAGCTCTTCCGCCGGGCCATCCAGAAAAACCACGCGTACGTCTGCACGCTCGAGCAACCCTACATTCTCGGGCTGGGCGAAAGCTCCGCCGCCTAACGCTACCACGCGCGGCTCGGTTCCCAGCTCACTGACCAGTTCACGGAGAGACGTATTCTCCAGGCGACGAAATTCTGCCTCGCCCAAATCACGAAAAATCTCCGCAATCGAGTGCCCTGCTCGTGCCTGGATGCGGTCGTCCAAGTCCTCAAACCTCCATCCCAGGCGGCGACCCAAGCTGCGGCCCACACTGGTCTTGCCGGCACCCATAAAACCCACCAAAAACACTGACTTGTGGCCGCCGGCTTCTGGCATGGATGCACGATTCCCTCAACCTTGCGGCCCTCAGGCACGCACCCAATCCGGGAGAAGCGTGCGAACCGCATCAGACAGCGCTTGCCGGGACGATTTTCCTAGTTGTTAGCGTTTCTTGAGGTGAATTTTACCACTGAAGGAAAGCAACTTAACCGTGGATGCGGCTTTCCCCATGGTACCTGCGAAGGCACTCCCTGCGCGGAAGACGAACGAGGAATGGGCTGGCTGCAAGGGGAAATCGTTCTCGACTCTACCCTGAGCGGAGTTCGCGACCACGTCGATAGAGGCATAGGACGGCGCAATGGCCTCGATGTCTCCGGTATGGGTCATGAGGGAGTATTCACCTCCGCCTCCGAAATCGCCATCGTAATGAATCCAGCCGCTGGTTGAGTTTACGGAAACCAACGGGCCATTCACGGAGTTTAATGCCACGTCGCCGCTTACGGAAGTGATTTCCACGTGTCCGTCGCTGACGTTGGTCAGGGTAACGGGACCGTTGAGAGTTTTTACATGAACGTGACCCTCGCTGACGTCACGTACGTCCACGGTCGCAGTATTGCCTTCGAGGACGAGATCCCCATGCAGTTTCTCGGCACGGAGTGGGCCACTGGTGGAGCGCAAGGTCACGCTGGCATCGGCCGGAACCAGCACTTCGTAGTCAACTCGTCCGCTGGTGGTGTCCGCTCCGGGGAGCAAATGGGAGACCACGGAAATACGGTTGCCGCGATGGTTCTGGTCAACTTCTACTTTGTCGGAGTACAGGGTCGCATTCACTTGTACGTGGTTGCCGATTGCTGGTTTGACTGAGATGAGGCCGTAGGGATTGACGATGGAAATACTGGAATGGCGGTGCACCTTAAAGTGATATTGCTGGTGAACCTCGCTGGCCAAAGCGGCTGTGACCAGGAACAGTATGACAAGCGATCCTGTGGAACTACGACTTCTAAGCATAGCTGACATCTCCCCAACCCCGGTCACGTGTTGCTGCCGGCCCTGTGCACTCAATTATGGCAGAGAACGCGCCATGCCGATCTCGTAAACCATGGCTCGCTGCTCGTAAGCGTTAGTAAGATACTGCTGAGCAATCTCATCGTTGGGATTATCGCGCGCCGACGATTCCGCATCGCGGATGTAAGCATCCACCGCTTGCAGGTTGCTGGCGTAACCGGCCCGGAGGTCGGGTGAGCGGGTGGCTACCATGCTGAGCAGTTGATCTTCATCCCGGCCAGTTTGGTCCGTACCCGTTTCGGCTGCCGACGGCGGGCCTGACGTTTTTGTCGTAGCTACGGTCCGCGGGACGAGTTGGGTCTGGCCGCCTTGGTGTTGACGCAGGACGAATCCGGAAATCAGCAGAAGCACGGCTGCCGCCGGCGCCAGCCATTGCACCCGCCAGCCCGTCCACTGCCGGGTGGGAGGGGACGAGTGAGCCTGACGAATCAAACCTTCTTGCCGCAAGGCGATTTCGATCGAGTTCCAAACTCGTGGACTGGGGTCTTCGCTGGCTTGTAGAAGCCGTGCCTGCTGGGTGATGGCGTCCAGGTCGGAAACCAGATCCCAGCAGCGGGAGCACATTCGCAAATGCTCATCCGCTTCAAAACTACGGTCGCCCTCAAGCTCCGGCAAGACCCGTTGAAATTCCTGACAGGTCATACTACCTCTCTCCCGAAACTGCTTTGTTTGGATCCCTCATGGCCTGGTGGCTTTTTCAGCTCTGCTCATTTTGAGGAGATCCCGTAACTTCATTCGTGCCTTGTGCAGCTGCGATTTGCTATTGCCGATGGAACATCCCACCAGACTCGCAATCTCGTTATGCTCGTAGCCCTCGACGTCATGCAGCAGAAAAACTTTCCGATAGCCTGGGGGCAAATCCGCGACCGCACGCTGCAATTGCAGACGGTCGACAGCACCTGACAATCTTACATCGTCGGCGCCCGGTTCTCTTCGCGGAGATTCCTCTTCACTTTCGAGGGTATCCTCCAGCGGAACCACCGCCAGGCTCTTTTTGCGTAGCTGCATCAGCACCACGTTTACTGCCATGCGATGCAGCCAGGTGGAAAAGGCTGACTCGCCGCGAAACGTCCCAATCTTACGGAACAACTGCAGGAAGGCTTCCTGGGTCAGGTCTTCGGCAGCCGCGGTGTTGGCGGTCATGCGCAGACAAAGCGAATAAACACGTCGCTTATGCAGGTGATACAGCGTCTCGAACGCCTCCGCATCGCCCTGCTTCGCCCGCTCAATGGCCGCGGCTTCAGAAAGCTTGCCGCCCTGTAGTTTTTTCGCGTCGGTCAAGTCACCCTTGTTCCGGCCGCACCCAGTGTGATGCGGCGTAAATAGCTTTTCGTTGTACCGCTTGCAGGCCG
>Ga0070765_100000083_pt1 | contig 62272 bp, 56 predicted proteins | sample HubBroMetageWFT5_FD_71516 | JGI IMG/M metagenome (GOLD analysis project Ga0070765, IMG submission 71516) | Warmed and freeze-thawed soil microbial communities from the Hubbard Brook experimental Forest, New Hampshire - Hubbard Brook CCASE Soil... | ecosystem: Environmental > Terrestrial > Soil...
CCGCTCAGGCTGTCTTGCAGCAAACCAATAACCATGCCGAGCAGCAACCCGGTGGACGGATTCCGGCGGCTCAATCCAAAATAAATCGTGACCAGCAGCGGAAGATCCAATATTTCCATCCGCGGGATGTAAACGGGAACCGCAGCTTGAAAGATCAGCGCCAGTATGGTGATGCCGAGAATTGCTCCCGGATAAAACTTGTGTACCTCGATGTGCGTTTCGCCGCCGCGCAATTCATAAGTATCGTTCATGGCTTTGCCACTGCCGTAGGCGGATTTGCCGCCGAAGAAGTAGGAGATCCGCTCGCGGCAGCGTCTTGTGCGCCAGGTTCTTTCGAAGAAAACGCCAACGGTTCCTGCGTCAACAACACAATGACTTCTTCCAGGCGATCGAGATGCGCAGCGGGCTTGACGCGAATTTGCTTGAACGGATTGCCGGCTTTCACTTCCATTACCGTCCCCACGGGAATGTCACGCGGGAAAATCTTGTCCATCCCGCTAGTGACCACCTGTTCGCCAATGTTGACGGTATCGTCGTTCGCAACATACTTCATGAGGAGATACGGCTCGCCATTTCCGCCAACAGGGCTCTGCGTGCGGGTGCCGAGAATCATCGCACCGGCGCCGCCTTCCTTGTCGGTCAAGAGCAACACCTGCGCGGTATCGTGAAAAGTTTCGATGACCTTACCAACCGCGCCGTCCGGGGTAATCACCGCGAGATTGCGGCGGATGCCATCGCGTTCGCCGCGATCGATCTCGATGGTGCGGCTGGCGGTACCTGCGCTGGCGCCGATCACCCGCGCGCTGATCATGGGAATTTTTTCCTGGGACTTCCGGAACTTCAGCAGTTCCCCCAGGCGGTCCGCCTCCGCAGCTTTGCCTTGCAAGTTGGCCAGAGCCAGCTTCAGAGAGTCGTTCTCGCTCCGCAGGGCTTCGTTTTCACGTTGCGTGCTCTGCAAAGCGAAATAGTGGTTCCAGATGCCGCGAATTTTGCCGAGTCCCCAGTTACCGCCGCGTTCGACAGGAGACACGGCTCCCACCGCCCAGACGCGAATCAGCCTGCCGTGCGAATCGCGCTTGATCTGCACCGCCAGCAGCAGAACCTGCACGATAATGACGCCCGCAAGAAGTGCAAAAGATCTGTGGCGAGAAGGAATCGATACCATAACTTAATCCGTGATTCGTGATCCGTGAGTCGAGACCTTTCCGCTGGGCCGAAACCGATCCCAAAAAACTTTTTAGTCGATGCAGACTTGCCGCAGCAAACGGAAATCGCTGAGCATCTTGCCGGTGCCAAGCACAACCGAGGCCAGTGGATCGTCCGCAATGGAAACGGGCAATCCGGTTTCTTCGCGGATGCGCTTGTCCAGATTTTTCAGCAAAGCACCGCCACCGGTAAGGACGATGCCGCGATCGCTGATGTCCGCGGAAAGTTCCGGCGGGGTGCGTTCAAGGGCCACGCGCACGGCATTCAAAATGGTCGCTACGCATTCGCTCAACGCTTCGCGAATTTCGCTGTCGTCAATGGTTACCGTGCGGGGCACGCCTTCGATCAAATTGCGTCCCTTTACTTCCATGGTCAGCGGCTTTTCCAGCGGATACGCGGAGCCAATCTCCATCTTGATTTGTTCGGCGGTGCGTTCACCGACAAGCAAGTTGTACTTGCGCTTCAGGTATTGCATCACCGCTTCGTCCATTTCGTTACCGGCCACGCGCACGGAGCGCGAGTAAACGATGCCGCTCATGGAAATGACCGCGATGTCGGTAGTACCACCGCCGATATCCACCACCATGTTTCCGGAAGGCTCTTCGATTGGAAGCCCGGCGCCGATAGCGGCGGCCATGGCCTGTTCCACAAGATAAACTTCGCTGGCGCGCGCGCGATACGCGGAGTCCTGCACCGCGCGCTTTTCCACCGGAGTGATTTCGCTAGGAACACCAATGACGATGCGCGGATGCACCAGCACGCGGCGGTTGTGCGCTTTCTGAATGAAGTACGTCAGCATTTTTTCGGTGACTTTGAAATCCGCGATGACGCCATCTTTCATCGGCTTGATGGCCACCACGTTTCCAGGAGTGCGTCCGAGCATGTCCTTGGCTTCGCGGCCGACGGCCACAACTTCACCGGTGGCTTTGTTGATGGCCACGATGGACGGTTCGTTCACAACAATGCCTTTACCGTGCGAGAACACTAGCGTGTTCGCGGTACCCAGATCGATCGCCAGGTCGGACGAAAAAAGACTGAAGACCGACCTAAGGTTGTAACCGTTCTTATTCATTACCGCGTTCCCCCTGCGGAGAGGATCCTGCTGGTAGGGTCTCCGTGCGTAGACGTCTGTCCGTGTGACCTACCATTGTCGCCGGATTCATCGGTCCACGCAAAACTACCAACCGCACCAAGCCGTACTTACTTCCACACAAACTATTTTGCAAAACTATTTCGGCACAACTATGGAAACCGGCACCTTCGCCGTTCCACCGCGCCGGTTTGAACCGATAACCACGATGGTATGCTGGCCGGGCTCAAGCGGCTCCGTAAAGTGCCGGAAACTGCCGTCCGCCGAAAGATTCGCCACCGGTTGGCCGTTCACGAGAAGCGCCGCTCCCGGCTCTGTCTTGCCGATAATTTCGGCGACGCGACCATGAATCTGCGTGCTCTCGATTTCCAGCATCATTTCCTGGGTCTTGCCTTGCGTCACCAGGCTGAACTTGAAGGTTTCGCTGAACTCGCTGGTTTCTTTCTTGGCGTCGGTGGCGGTGACGTTCCAGAAGTAGTCGCCGGCATCCAGCCCGGTAATTTCCGTGCTTGGCCCAGAGGTCACTTTCACTTCTTTGACCATCTTGGTGAACATCGTGGTCGGGCTGATCCGCAGTGTGTAGCTGATGGCGCCATCTATCGGTTGCCACTCGAAATGAATCTGCGCGCTCCTGGGAGCTTCTGCAATGATGGGCTCGAGATTGTGCGGCAAAAGTAGCCCTGGAGGCGCAAGCACATTGGACTTCGTGGAAGCCCCGCCCGTGGGGAAGCTGACCTTTTCGTACTGCGTCAACTCAATCTTTTCTTGGCCGCGCTTAACCTCCGCGGACCCGGTGGCCACGACGATTTCATGCTCGTCTTTCTTCGGATCGTTTTTCACCGAAGCGCGGCTGTTTTGCTTCATGAAGGCAGTGGCGTCTTCGACGCTGACGGATGCCTGTGAATCGGGCGAACTCCAATTGGGCGTTGCGAGGTCTACGGCGCCGGTGTTGATGCGGACGGCGGTATTGGAATGGTCGCGGGTAACGTTGTTCTCTTCCACGGTGACCAGCGTTTCGGCCTTCACGGTGTATTCCGTGCCGTCGGCGAAGGTCATGCGTGCCGCGCCATCGTTGCCCGTCTGGATCAGGTCGCCCTTATCCAGCGTGGTGTGGTAATCCGCATCCACCCAGGTGACCGAGTTCACTTTTTTCACCTGCACGCGGCCATCAAGGTTCACAAATTTGGCTTCGGTTTGGGCCACGGTGACGTTTTCCGTTTCCGGGTTGCCTAGGGCATTCGAAAGCTTCTTAGTCGCGATCGCCGTCCAGTCCGGCATGGCGACGTACATCCCGGCGATGATGATGACAAAGAGGATGGCGGCATACAGGGCCACGGTCTTGTACGTGACCGCGTGCCAATACACTTCGACGGACTTGATTTTCGGAGGACGCTCCGGGGCCGGTGGTGCAGTGGGCCGTCGTGGCTCGGTAGGAGTTTGTGTGCTCACGGAAATAAGTGCCGCTGTTGCCTCAATTTCGCAATCTAACACAAGCAAATGCGGAGCAGGCGTATGGCGAGGCGCTGCGTAGTCAATCTACAAATAGCACTTGCGGCGCTTTTACTGTCCGAGTGGGCATGCGATAACGCTTGACGGCAAACTGCGGGGCTTAGGGCTTGGCTGCGACGAGGTTTCGTTGGAAGAATTTCTGTTTACCCATGCCCGGATCGACGCCCACATCGAAGAAACCGACCATCATTTCTTCGTAGGTTTGCTCGCCCCAACGAACCGCCGCGGTGGGATCGGGGTTATGAGGATTGGCTTTGGAGTTGTCGAACCAGGCAACGGCCTGAAGTTCCGTGCCGGCCTTCAAAGGCACCGGCTGCGCCAGGCGATAGCTCATCTGCCAGTGAAAGTGGTAGTTCACGCGAAGCAGCGTTTCGATACTCCGATCTGGCCGGACGATGTTGTACTCGAACCTTTTTCCGCGCAGGTGCATGTGCGGGAAAAAACCGAGCAGTGTCGCGTCGTTAGGCAGCGTGCCGCGAGCTTCCACGCGGTAGTCGGGTGCGCCGGGAGGAATGACGAAGTGATCGTTGGTCAATTGCAGCGTGAGAACCTGCTGCTTCGGCGGTTTCTTGGCGAAAGTGAGGCCGATGCGGCTTACGTCGCGCCCTGCCTTTCCGTTCGTGGTGTAGTGCATCTGGAAAACAATGTCCGAACCAGCGGGAATGAATTTTGCCATCCCGTCAGGCCACTGATCGGGAGTGCTGCCAGGTGCGTAGACGAGCAAGATGTCGCTGTCCGTCCACATTGCATCGCGACGATCTTCGGCCGAAGTTAGGGTCGATGCGGTGAAGGGCGTGCCAACCGGTGCGTGGCGCAGCCACTTTGAGTCGGGAGGACGAATGTACACCACCGCGTGATGCACATGTTCAGGTAGTCCTGGGAGAATTTCGGAGGCTTGTACCCAGCGCCCCTCCGCGAAACGAGTGGGCACAATTTCGTAGGTGTATTCGATGTCGCCGCTCGCGGGAATTTCCACCGCTGCGGGCATCTTCAACTCCAGGTCCGGCGCGGGCATTGTCCAGCCGCCGACCCAGTCGCGAGGCGCAGGGGCATCGGTAGGGTTGCCCGCTGGAGTTTTGCTTTTTACCCAGGCAAGGAGCGTCGCGATTTCGCCGTCGGTGAGCGAAGGATCGTTCGAGAACTTTTCGACGCCTTTCTGTGCGAACCATGGCGGCATGGTCCGCGCCTCAGCGGCTTGCGCAATTGCGGACGCGTAGAGTCGCGTCCCGTCATAAGTCTGAAACGCCGTCGGCGCGATTCCGCGGGACCGGTGGCAAACCTGGCAGTGCTCCTGCAAAATCGGCAGCACATCGCGATAAAACGTGACAGACATACCGGCCGGAACTTCTTGCGCGCGTGAATCCCGGCGACTAATGACCAGCACGCTTGCCGACAGACCAGCAAGAACAAAGAACCAAAAGCTAAGCCAGCACCACAATCCAAATCCATCGCCGATTGTTTTCCCGGGCAACTTCATTTATGAGTTTTGGCTCCCATCCTCTATAATATTAGGTTTGGCTGTTGATTCAGGAGAGTCCTTTCATGGCAGGCGCATTTGAAAATCAGAAAACCGGCGTCCGAATCCTTTTCGGCGTAATTATTGGGATGCTCGCGTTGAGCATGCTGCTGTATCTGGTGCCACAAGGTCCGGGCGCTGCGGAAGGCAGCACCGATGTGGTTGCCAAAGTGGGCGACCAGTCCATCACGGTGGGCGACATTCGCCAAAAGCTGGCGCAGATTGCGCAGACCAATCAGATCCCCAAGCAGCTCGAGGGTCTATACGCACACCAGATTCTCAATCAGCTGGTATTCCAAAAAGAAATTGAGCATGAGGCCAAACGTCTCGGCATCACGGTAAGCAATGCGGAACTCGCCGACCGCGTTCGCCAGCTTGTTCCAGGCGTGTTTAACGGCGGAACCTTCCTTGGAAAGGACGCCTACGCCCAGGATGTCCAGCAGCGCTTTCAGATGCAAGTTCCGGAGTTTGAGGAGCTTGTTCGCCAGAGCCTGGTCGAGGAAAAGTTCCGAAAGCTGATTACCGATGGCGTAAGTGTGAGTCCCGCCGAAATTCAGGAGGCTTTCCGCCAACAGAATGAGAAGGTCAAGCTGGATTATGTGTTGATCAAGCCCGAGGAGTTGGCCGAGAAGATCACTCCCGACAACGACGAGATTAAGGCGTATTACGAGAAGAACAAATCGAGCTTCCAGATTCCAGAGAAGCGCGTAGTTCGGTACGGACTCGTCGACCTTAATTCGATGCGGCAGACGACCACCATCACGGACGATGAGATGAAGGCAGCCTACCAGCAGAATATTCAGCAGTTTCAGGTGCCCAACCGCGTCCAGGTGCAGCACATCCTGCTGAATACCGTGGGCAAGACCGACGCCGAAGTCGAGGAAGTGAAGAAGAAGGCGGAGGACATCTTGGCCCAGGCCAAAAAGAAGGGCGCCGATTTCGGAGAACTGGCCAAGAAATACTCCGAAGACCCCGGTTCAAAGACCAACGGCGGCGACATCGGCTGGATCGTGCAGGGGCAAACCGTTCCGGAGTTCGAAAAGACCGCCTTCAGCCTGAACAAGGGCGACATTTCGGACCTGGTAAAGACCCAGTATGGCTTCCATATCATTAAGGTTCTGGACAAAGAGAGTGCCCACACCAAGACGCTGGATGAGGTCAAGGAAACGATCCGGCCGACCCTGCTGCTTCAGAAGGCCGACAAGGAGGCCTCTGACTTGGCGGACAAGATTGCCTCGGACATTCGCCAATCCGGCAAAGTGACACTCGACGAGATCGCGCAAAAATATCACTTGGCGGTTGCCGAGACCCGTCCGGTAGGACCTAGCGATTCGGTCCTGGAACTAGGTAATTCGAAAGATGCCAAGGACGAGATTCTACGGTTGCGCCAGGGCGAAGTAAGCCTTCCCCTTCGCACTGATCGCGGCTACGTGGTTTTGACTTTGAAGCAGGTTCTTCCCGCGCATACCGGGACACTCGACGAAGTTCGAGACCAGGTAATCGCCGCCTTGAAGACGCAAAAGGCCGATCAACTGGCGCATACCAAGGCCACCGAGCTGGAAGCGAAGCTGAAAGCCGGCGAAAAATTCGACCCGGCGGCCAAATCTCTCGGGCTTGAGAACAAAACGAGCGATTTGTTCGCAAAGAACGGTGCGGTTCCCGGTCTCGGCAGCGGAAAGCAGCTTGGCGCGGCATTTGCCCTGAAACCTGGGCAGTCTGCGGCACCGTTGAACCTCGGCTCGAACTGGATCGTGTACCAGGTAATGGAAAAGACGGAAGCGGATCCCGCTGATTTCGACAAGCAGAAGAAGTCCATCACGGATTCTTTGCTTCAGGAGAAGCGCACTCTGGCCTTCGACTCCTTCCGAGTGGCCTTGGAAGACCGCTTTAAGAAAGACGGAACGGTGAAGTTGACGCCCGACAAACTCGGTACGTCCAGCGACTTTGGACTTCCCAAGTCATAGTAAATAAGCAGGTTAAACTTTAACGACACGCCCCCTTGCCTCGCGTTCCCCCACCCGATAGCCTATTGGGGTACGGTGGTAGGGGTCTCGGCAGCATTCCGGACACGTTTTTTGACAAGGCTGCGAGTGCTGCGAAGATTTTTGGTCCGCCGTTCATTCATTTCAACCTGCTAAGAACTCATCGGGGAAGCTCATGCCAGCACGCTCATCGAACTCACGCAACGGATACAACTGCAGCATGGAAAAGAATCAGACCGGCAAGTACTGCGTCCGGATCAGGGTTCAATACCCTCGTCACGGTTGGGGTTTGGCGGTGTTCTTTCTCGCCTCTTCCTTCGACCGTGGGATGAAGAAGCTCGAGGAATGCCTACAATTTCTGCAGAAGAACGAAGAGAAGCTGTGGTTTTGGGGTGTAGACCGCGCCGAAGACCTGGGTTTCACGGCGGAATTCCTGAAAGAAGTGGGGCTGCAGATCGACCGGCGCGCGGAATTCCCGCGTAAGGCTGCTTCCCTCTCCCTGGAACCTGAGCGCGACGCCCCTGCTTCCGTACTCGGTCCCATCCGTCGCGGCCTCGCCGAATCCGTCGCGATGGTCCGCGCTGCTGCAACCGGCGACTGATCCTAGTGCCGTCCGCCCCTATTCACGTTAGATCCGAACACACAAACGCGGCAGATCGCTGCCTTTTCAGCTAGTCTCTGGGCCGGTTAAGGCTGGGTGGTTTTGGCCTGCTGGGTGAGCGCCTGCTTGTGGGCTTCTGCGGCAAGAGTCTCGAAGCGCGGATCCCCGTGCAAAAATTTCAGGTCTTCATCCTCGGGGATGTGCAGCCCATTGCTAACCGATAGACCGATGTCGACGGATTCTCGAAGATAAACGAGCGCCTCCTCGCGACGTCTCTGACGGGCGTAGATACAGGCTAGGTTATAAGCCGCGCTGCTGATGGAAGGATCGTGGCCCCCATACAGACGTTTCAGTTGGTCAATGTTTTCCTTCTCCAGTTGCTCGGCCTCATCATACTGCCCAAGCTCCGAAAGAGAATTGGCCAGATTGTCCATGGTGCGAAGCGTTTCCGGATGATTGGGGCCGAAGACGCGACGCTCGATGTCCAGCGTTTCGCGTTGGAGTTTCGCGGCTTCCGCATAGCGGCCTTGATCCGAGATGTAGTTGGCCAGGTTGCTGGTCGCCGCGACGGTCTCGGGATGCTCCGGCCCGAGCACTCGCCGTTCCGTCTCCAACACTTCCCTGGCAATTTTTTCGGCTTCCGCGGGGCGTCCGGATTCGGAGAGCGTCATCGCCAGGTTGTTCATGGAATGAATCGTACTGGGGTGATCCGGACCTAGAGTCTTCTTCTGCAGGTCCACCGCCTCACTAAGAAGCTTTTCGGCTTCCGGATAACGCCCCAGCGAGTTTTCTGTGGCCGCAAGGCTGGCTGTATAGATGATGGTGTCCGGGTTCTCGGGACCAAGAAGGGGACGCGCGTTGTCTAGCACTTCGTGCGCCAGCGCTTCCGCCTCCGGATACTGTCCTTCCGTGGACAGAATCACCTCCAGATTGTGCATGGATTTCAGGGTGTTTGCGTTACGTACTCCAAACTTTTGCCGCGAATGGTCGACAGCCTCGCGGGCAAGCTTTTCGGCGTCCGCGCGGCGCCCCTGCAGAGCGAGAACGGCGGCGAGCGCATTCATGGTGCCAAGGGTCTGTTCGTTATCGAGACCCAGCGTGCGACGATCGATTTCGAGCGCCTCCTCCAGCAGCGATTGCGCCTTGGCGTACAGTCCAAGACCCTGGTAGACGGTACCCATCAGATACATCATCCGGGCGCGTAGTTCGGGATCCTTCTCCAACGACTCGTCGATCTCGCTGGACGATTTGTCCAGGATCTCGCGCGCTGTGACAGAGTTGCCGCGGGCCTCGCTGGGATCGGAGACCTTAAACATGTTGGCCATGAACTGCGCGATACGGTCCGCTCGATCGCGTTCGCGAGTGATGCGGCGCAATTGCAGCGCTTCGTTAATGGCAAATCCCACCAGCAGGATCAGGAACACGGCGGAAATGCCAACGGCGAGACGATGGCGCGCGACATACTTGCGCAGCCGGTAGGCAGTGCTTGCAGGCCGCGCCTGGACCGGCTCATTCTGCAGATATCGTTCGATGTCCGCGGCAAAATCGGATGGCGAGCCGTAGCGGCGAGCGCGATCTTTCTCCAGCGCCTTCATGGTGATCCAGTCAAGATCACCTTTCAGCTCGGTTACCAGTTGCGGGGCGGGCGTGTCCCTTGATTCGGAAACCAATTTTTGCGTTTCGGGGTGCGAACTGATTTTGCTGCTGGGCGGCTCGGGATCGTCTTCGCGCAACTGCCGGATCACTTCCGTGAGTGACTCGTGAGTCCACTTGGCCGGATCGAAGGGCAGAAAGTCCGTAAGCAGGGAGTACAAGATGACGCCGAGCGAGTAGACGTCGGTGCGGGTGTCCACATCCCCGAGGCTGGGATCTGCCTGTTCCGGACTCATGTAGCCCGGAGTGCCCACGTAGGCGCCTACGCGAGTGAAAATTGTTTCGCCTTCGGGTACCGGCGCCGTGCTCTTGGCTACACCGAAGTCGATGATACGCGGCGTAGCCTGACCGTCTATTTCCACCACCAGGATGTTGTCGGGTTTCAGGTCGCGGTGAATGATGGCCTTTTGGTGGGCGTGTTGGACGCCTTCGCAGACCTTTATGAACAGTTGCAGGCGTTCGCGGATTTTGAGGTGCTTCTGATTGCAGTAGGTGGTAATGGAGATGCCCGGAACGTACTCCATTACAAAATATGGCTGGCCCTCCGGCGTGGCTCCCGCGTCGAACACCTTCGCAATCGCCGGATGGTTCATGATGGCCACAGACTGGCGCTCGGCCAGGAAGCGCTGCAGCATCGAGGTGCTGTAATAACCCGTGCGCAAAATCTTGATCGCTACCTGGCGGCGCAACGGCACCGTTTGTTCGGCGAGCCAGACCTGGCCCATGCCGCCCTCGCCAAGCTTTCGGATCAATGTGTAGGGGCCGATCTTGCCGGAAACAGTGGTCGCGGCCCCTGAGGTGGGCTCGGCATGTGTTCCGAGCGTTGTGCCTTCCTCAAAGGAATAAGCCGGTGTCGAATCGCGAGCTAGATTTTCAGCCGCGGGATCGGTTTTTCCCGCGGGGGGATCGTTCGGGTTCATCGTAAGGCACCTTCAGGTGGGCAGGTGCCGGAAGTCTACCACGACGCCTGGCACGCCGGGACGAATCGCGATTCGGTTCAACCGACGACGCGCAGGTGTCCTTGACGTCGCGAGCGCGGAACTGGTTTTATGACGATTTCAACATCCCGGCCAAGCAACGTGAGGTACTGCATGAGCCGCTGTGTGGAGAAACCGGAAAGCTGCCCTCGTAGAAGGCGGGAAATCTTCGGTTGATCGATCTTCAGAATTCTGGCTGCCGCGGCCTGAGTGAGTCGCCGTGCACGAAGGATGCCGGCTATTCGAATAGCAAGATCAGCCTTCGCAAGGCGCTCCTCGGGGTTTGACAGGCCCAGGTCCGCGAAGACATTGCCGCTTTCTTCTTTGACTCTAGCCATTCTCATCAAGGATATGCCTAAACGAGCATAGTGGGCAAACCGGACTTTTTGAAACGTAATCCGTGAAAGGCCAGTCCTGGTCCTGACCTCGATTCCGTCCCTTAGTACCGTATATTTCAATCAATCATATAGTTATCCTGGCATCGAAAGCTCTAAGAGTTTGCGTGCCGGTCCAGTTGAGATTTCCCTTCTTGAGGATTTCCAAACGACTGACGAGGAACTGCCACTTGAATCAGACGACGCCATCCATCGCCCACTTCCAAAGCGTGCCAACCGAACTCGCAGGGCAATACAGCTATCCCTTTTGTTTTGATATTGTTGCGCACACTTGCGCCAATAACTCAGTTGTTTTGATACACATCCGAAAAACACCCGGGGGTGGCATGGGCCAACCAATCAGTTCTCAGCACTTTGTCCGCACGAAACGAGACGCGGACCGTTCCCAAAATGGGTTCTTCATCCTTGACTTAAGCCGGGTTCTCCGACATTATTCGCGCATTCCGCAAGGAAGTCCCGCGAAGCCAGTTTCGAGCCACCCCGCTACCCCGCCCTGTAGCGCACTGCCGGTATCTATCGGGTGGTGCATGACGGCGCCGGGCGAAAGGAAGCCTCGAACATGATCAGTTCATGCAAACCGTTCTTTTTGGCGCTGGTGACCGCGTTTTTCCTGGTCGCCGGGAACGCAACCCTGTGCGCTAAATCTCACGCTGCTCCCCAGGCTGCCGCGCAAACACCGGCAACGGATGACTCTTCCACCGCGACCCCGAAACCCAAGAAAAAGAAGAAGGCTGCCACCACGGATGACGCGGCAGCGACCACGGATTCGTCTGGAACCGCCGCGGGAACGACGAGCAAGCCCAAGAAGTCGACCAAGAAGAGCACCACGGACTCGACCGACGCCGCATCGACTCCTGCGACAGCCGATGCCACTCCAGCGAAGAAGTCCAAGTCCAAGAAAACGACGGACGCTACGGGCGCCACCTCAACCGACGCCACGACCGCGGACGCGACGCCGGCGAAGAAGTCTCGTTCCAAGAAGACCGCTACAACGGACACAACTACACCCGCAGCCGGTACAACGGGCGCGACTGGCGCGGCTGCTACAACCGCTGCGACGGATCCCAACCCATCGGCGGCCACCCCGGCCAAGAAATCGCGGTCGAAGAAGAGCACCACGACGGATGCGGCTGCTCCTGCTGCAGCGAGCAACACGAGCACTACTACTTCGGCGCCCGCGGCAACTCCTGCGGCAAAGCCGGCTGCAACGGCCCCAGCGCCTGCACCGGCCGCAAGACCAGCATCAACACCCGCGGCAACCCCGGCCTCGGCTCCTGCGGCAGCACCCGCTTCAGCTCCGGCCAAGACGACCACCAGCACTACGACGCAGACGCCTCCTCCTGCCAATAGCACCGGCATGGTTTGGGTGAACACGGATTCCGGGGTTTACCACAAACCCGGCAGCCGGTATTACGGCAAGACCAAGCAGGGTAAATACATGTCCGAAGCGGACGCCCAGAAAGCCGGCTATCGCGCTTCCGAAAAGAACTGAGCACTTTGGATTTTGCGGTCAAATCAATCGAATACTGAGGAGAATATCTAATGAAGAGAAATATCAGCCGTATCCTGCTCGTCGCGCTGGTTATCGTTCTTGGCGTAGGCGTGGCGGCATCTCGTCCACAGACCGCGTCGAAATCCACGGCCCCCGCCGCGGCATCTGCGACCAACCTGCTGGACATCAATTCGGCTACCAAGGATCAACTCGATGCGCTGCCGGGTATTGGCGCGGCTTACTCACAGAAGATCATCGACGGGCGTCCGTATGCCAAGAAGACCGACCTGGTGAAGAAAAAGGTCATTCCTCAAGCCACGTACAACAAGATCAAGGACCTGATTATCGCGAAACAGAAGTAGGAGAGATTCACAAGCGGGGCGGCGAATCGCAAAACTCGCCGCCCCGCTTTTTCGGAAATTCAAAATTCATTCCAAGGAGACTCCAATGGGATTACTCGATGAAGTGATGTCCATGGCCGGCGTTGGCGCGCAGCAACAGGACCAGCACTGCACGGCGCTGACGGCGATCATGAATTATGTGAATAGCCCGCAGGTCGGCGGCATCGCGGGTCTGCAGAAAATGTTTCAGCAGGGCGGACTCGGCAGTGTCATGAGTTCGTGGGTCGGTTCGGGGCAGAATCAGCCAGTTTCCGCGGATCAACTGCAGAATGTGCTGCACAGCGGCGCGCTGCAAGCGGCTGCGCAGAAGTGCGGAATCGATCCGACGCAGCTGACCGGGATGATGTCGACTTTGCTTCCGCATCTGGTAGACAAGCTGACTCCGAACGGGCAGATCCCGGACGCGAGCACAATGGCGAATCATTTGAGGGCACTCGCTGCAGGTCAGTGAAGTGTCGGCAGGGTAAGGCGGAACGCGTCAAACGTTGAGCGCTGCCGCCTTTATTTGTCGCGCAGAATAACTTCGCCGCGGCCGACCATCTGGTCGTTCAACCACAGACGGTATTTATACGTGCCGGACTTGGTGCCTGCCGTGGGCGGCCCGCTCAACAGACGCATGCCCGCGGGCGCCTGAAAAATATTGGAACCGAACGGGCAGCGGTTGGCGTCGAATTCCACGCGCAGGTTACCCGCGTCGGAGAGCCAGCTGATCTGATCACCGGGATCGAGCACCACGACTTGCGGAATCAATCCGACTAACACCGGGCGTTCGGTCATGCTTGTTAAGTGCTCCCTGTCGTTTACGTGCCTCCGCACAATAACATATCCGCCAGCCCGCACCTAAGTGCAGCCAATTGAAAAACAACTGGTCCGCAGGGCTATTGACCGCGTCTTTACCGGTCCGTAGACTTGTAAGTGTTGTTCGTTGCGGAGAGCATGCCTACCTCTTGCGCGCGCCAACGGAAGCATCTTTTTTCCCGCCAGGAGTGAAGTTGAATGGCATCCGCAGCGACAGCCCTATCGATCCCTCTGCCCAATGGCGCGCGTATCCCGATCCTGGGAGCGATACCGTTTGCCGTGTTGCACCTGGCAGCGCTTTCGGTTTTCTGGACTCATTTCAAATGGTATTACCCGGTCACCTGTTTCTTTGTTTTTTTGGTACGCATGTTTTTCGTAACCGCCGGTTATCATCGCTATTTTTCGCATCGCTCGTTTAAGACTAGCCGCTGGTTTCAATTTGTGATCGCGGTAATGGCTACTTCGTCGTCGCAAAAGGGAGTGCTGTGGTGGGCGGCGCATCACCGGCACCATCACCGCTTCTCCGATCAGGAAGAGGATCTGCACTCGCCCACGCTGTTTGGATTTTTCTGGGCGCATATTGGCTGGATTCTTTCCGACAGGTATCTCGGGACACGCTTCGATTACATCGGCGATTTCGCAAAGTTCCCCGAGCTTCGCTGGCTGAATAAATATTATCTGATACCGCCTGCGATATTGGGCGTGGCGATGTGGCTGATCGGCGGCTGGGGCTTGTTCGTATGGGGATTCTGTATCAGCACGGTACTCCTGTGGCACGACACGTTTACGATCAACTCGCTTTCACATCTTTTCGGCTCGCGCCGCTTTGAAACTGCGGATACCAGCCGCAATAACTGGCTGCTGGCGATTCTGACGCTGGGCGAAGGCTGGCACAACAATCACCACCATTTCATGGCTTCCGCGCGGCAAGGATTTTATTGGTGGGAGATTGATCTTACTTACTACACGTTGAGAGTGTTGTCGTGGCTCGGGATTGTGTGGGAGCTGCGCAAAGTGCCTATTCGCATACTTGAAGAAGGGCAAGCCATCGACGCCGCGGCGGCGTAAGTTTGCGTTTGTCGGTGCCGTGGCATGACTAAAGCCATGCGCCTACAAAAGCGTTTCGGACGCAAACACTTTGACCGTTTAGCAATCCGTCCAATTTGACTGCTTTGCTTGGTGCGTGAGGCTTTCCTTCTCGCGGGCGCCCGTCGTATGCTCGGTGCTTAGGTGAGCGCGTTTAGCAGACGCCCCATGCGTCGCGTCCCTTCGCTCCAAAAAGGGTTTTCCACGAAAGGGTAAGACCATGACCAAAACAATTGGCGAACTCAATCCTCCTGTGCGGCTGATGATGACTCCGGGTCCGTCTTCGATTGACCCTCGTGTGTACCGAGCCTTGGCGGCTCCACTGGTTGGGCACATGGATCCGTGGTTCCGCGAGTGCATGGAAGAGACGCAGGTGCTGATGCGGCGGATTTTCCAGACGGAAAATCGCATTACGTTTCCGCTGTCGGCTTCTGGATCGGGCGGCATCGAAGCATCCGTGCTGAATTCGCTGGAAGCGGGTGACGAAGCAATTTGTTGCGTGAATGGATTGTTTTCGCAGAGGCTCTACGTGATCGCGGAGCACACGCCTGCGAAGTTGCACTTGGTGGAGGCGCCGTACGGCAAGCCAGTAGATCCCGAAGATGTGCGCAAAGTGGCGAAGGGCCGCAGGATCAAGATGATTGGCTTGGCGCAGGGAGAAACCTCTTCGGGGGTGTTGACGCAGATTGATCCTTTCCGCCAGATTGCCGATGAGTGCGGTGCGCTTCTCGTCGTGGATACGGTAGCATCGCTGGCGGCAGTGCCGTTGCATGTGGACAAGCAGCGGGTGGATATCTGCTTCAGCGGCTCGCAGAAAGCTATCAGCGCTCCTCCGGGGATGTCGCCAATTACTGTGAGCCCACGCGCGGAAGAAGTTTTCCGGACTCGTAAAACAAAAGTGCAGAGCTGGTATTTTGATCTTTCCACGGCGATGAATTACTGGGGGAAAGACCGGCTGTATCATCACACACCGCCGATTTCTTTGATTTATGCGCTGCGCGAAGCGATGCGCATCGTGCTGGAAGATGGATTGGAAGTACGCTGGGAGCGCCACAGGCTGAATCAGCTCGCGTTGATCGCAGGCGTGGAAGCTATGGGATTGAAGCTGCTGGTGGAAAAGCCGGAGGATCGCTTGCCGACAGTAACTGCCGTGATGATTCCAGCTGGAATCGACGATCTGAAGGTACGCAATCAGCTTCTGGATGAATTCAACATCGAAATCGCCGGTGGCATTGGCGCGTTGAAGGGGCAAATCTGGAGACTCGGTTTGATGGGTTACTGCAGCCAGAAGCCCTTCGTTATCCAATTGCTCGGCGCGATGGAGAAAACGTTGCTGGATCAAGGCCACCGGATGTCTCCGGGCGCGGGCGTTGGCGCGGCGGTTCGTTATTACATGCAGGCGGAAGTCCCGGCGCTCACGGCGCGGTAGTGTCGCAAACCAACCTCAGGGGCTGAAGCCCCATTAAATAGTGAGCACATAGGGCACGACTGAAGTCGTACCCTCCCTTCGCGAGGCACGAGAAAACAAAATCAAAACCCGCACCCTGAAAATCGCAGGGTGCGGCACCCGGCCCGAACGGCAAACTCTTCGAGAGCTACGGAATCGTGCTCTCTCTCGGAGTTAGAGGGTCGCCTTCCCAGCGGGCGATTACTGCGCTGGCAAGGCAATTGCCGATCACGTTGACCGCAGTTCGACCCATATCCACCAGCGCATCGACCCCTAATAACAAGAAAATCGGCGCCGTCGGAAGGTGAAGTGATCCGGCGGTAGCAATCAGGACTACGAGCGATCCGCGAGGAACGCCGGCGATGCCTTTGCTTGTGAGCATCAGCGTGAAGACCATGATTAATTGTTGTTGCAGGGACATGGGGATACCAGCAGTTTGCGCAAGGAATACCGAAGCCACCGCCAGCCAAACGCTGCCGCCATCCATGTTGAAGCTGTAACCCGCTGGAATTACGAAGGCGACGATTTCGCGCGGCACGCCGAAGAGTTCCATCGATTCCATTGCGCGAGGCAGCGCTGCTTCCGATGTGCTGGTGGCGAAGGCGATGGTTGCCGGTTCCGCGACGTATTTGACGAAGCGGGCTAGGGGCACTCTGGCGATGAATGTCACGGAGAGTAGAACGAGGGCGATGAACGCGGCATATGCACCATACACGGTGAGGATAAGTTTCAGCAGCGGCAACAATACACTCAGGCCCATGTGGCCGACGGTGTAGGCCATGGCCGCACCCACGCCTATAGGAGCGAAATAGATAACGATGTTGGTGAAGCGAAACATTGTCTGGGTGAGTGATTCGGCCAGGGAAAGAATGGGCTGGCGCGTTTTCTCGGGGACCTGCGTCAGCGCGATGGCGAACAGGATCGCGAAGACCACCACTTGCAGAATCTGATTGTCGCCGATGGATCTGACAATATTCTCGGGGAAAATGTGCAGGATGAAATCCTGCCAATGTAGCGGCGCGGCTTGCGGAGATTGCTCGCCGGCGGCGGCGGGAACGGTTAATCCCACGCCGGCACGGGTTAGATTGATTGCGGCAACTCCGAGGAAGATCGCGAGCGTGGTCACGATTTCGAAGTAAACGAGACTCTTCCAGCCGATACGGCCGACTTTTTTCAGGTCGCTATGGCCCGCGATGCCGGTGATCAGCGTGCCGAGAATCAGCGGCGCGACGATTACTTTGATCAGGCGAAGGAAAATGTCGCTGAGAATCTTCAATTGTTCGGCGAACTGCGGACGGTCCAGCCCAATCTCAAGGCCTATGAGGAGCGCGAAGAAGATCCAGAAAGAGAGCGAACGCCGAACGATTCCGGTGTAGGCCAAGATGATCAGCGCGACGCAGCGGAGCAGCGTGGAGGCGACGTGCGGGCCCGTGAAGGCGAGCAATATCGCGCCCGCGGCGTAGAGGAGCAGCCCGGCGACTATTGGGATTAGGGATTTTTTTGTCTGGGCAGTGGACAAGTTGCGGCTCCTGCGTTTGTTGGGCGCCGCGACATGATAGCTTGCGCGTGGCAAGAAGATGAAGTTTGTTGTTTTGGATGCCGCTCGTCTGAGAGAAAGAACAACCGAAGATGGCCGCCTTGGAAGGCGACCACCGCAAAAGCAGGAGTAACCCAAGATGGCGGCGTAAAGCCGCCCCTACAAAGGCAAGAGAGACCCCGAGAGGGTGCCTCTCGTTTTCGGACAGAGTTGAGTCGTAACCATTCGGTTTCGCGGCGTGTGTTATTCTTTCGTTATGAGCGCGCAAATTCTGGATGGATTGAAGATTCGGGACGAGATCTTTGCGGAACTGAAGCTGGAGGTTGAACGGCTGACCGCTCAAGGCATTCGTCCGGGGCTTGCCGCGGTGCTAGTGGGCGAAAATCCTGCTTCGCAAATTTATGTGAAGAGCAAAATCGCGGCATGCGAACAGTTGGGTATGACGAGCTGGATGCACACGCCGCAAGCTTCCGCCACCACGGATTATATGTTGCAGCTCATCGACGATCTGAACCGCGACGACAATGTAGACGGCATCCTGATCCAGCTCCCGCTGCCGCCGCAGGTGGATTCGAAACGCGTGCTGGAAGCGGTGGACCCCGCTAAAGACGTGGACGGCTTTCATCCGACGAACATGGGCAAGCTGGTGACGAATCGCCCGGGCCTGGTAGCCTGCACACCCGCCGGTTGCATGGAACTGCTGCGTCGCTACCGCATCCTGATCGAGGGCGCGAACGCGGTGGTGTTGGGCCGAAGCGATATTGTTGGCAAGCCGATGGCGCTGCTTCTACTACACGCCAATGCTACGGTGACCATTTGTCATTCCAAATCGCGCGATTTGCCGGAGATCATCAAACGGGCTGACATCCTTGTCGCGGCGATTGGCAGGGCGGGATTTGTTCATGCGGACTGGATTCGTCCAGAAGCCGCGGTGATCGATGTTGGCACGAACAAAGTGACGAACCCAGAGGAATCCCAGCACCTACTGCACAATTTTCCCGAGCGGTTGGAGAAATTCCGCGCGAAAGGAAACGTGCTGGTCGGCGATGTTCATCCAGATGCGCTGTATACGGCCGGAGCGCTTTCACCGGTTCCGGGAGGCGTAGGGCCAATGACCATCACCATGCTGATGAGCAACACGGTGAAGGCAGCACGGCTGCGACGGGGAAAGTCTTCGCTTGTGGCCGGCAATTAACGCGAAAGAACGCGAGAATTTCAAGATGCTGAAGATCGGCCTTACCGGAGGCATTGCCAGCGGCAAAAGCGCCGTGGCCGCATTTTTTCGGGAGTTGGGCTTCCCGGTGCTGGACGCGGATTCCATTGCCCACAAGCTGATGGAGCCCGGGCAACCTGCGCATGATGAGATCCTGCAGGCATTCGGCGCGGAGTTTGCCAATGCGGACGGCAAGATAGATCGAGCGAAACTTGCCACGCTGGTTTTTGCGGACCCCACAAAATTAAAACAGTTGAACGCAATCCTTCATCCTCGCGTGGAGCGGGCTGTGTTCGAGCAGTTTGAGGAATGGCAGCGAAGCGGCGTGCGCGATGCGGCTTTCGTGGAAGCGGCGTTGCTCATCGAAGCGGGAATCGCGAAGAATTTGGACGCGTTGATTGTGGCCTGGTCGGAAAACGAACAACAAGTAGATCGGATGCGTGCCCGAGGCATGAACGAAACGGATGCCAAACGGCGAATGGCCGCGCAACTTCCGCTGGAAGAAAAACTGCGGCAAGCGACGTACACGGTGGATTGTTCGGGTTCGCTGGAAGAGACGCGGGCGCAGGTACAGGCGATTGCGGCGAAGATCCGGAAGCAAGCGTCGTCGATACAGAATTAGCGTGCCGCGTGAAATGCGGGAAGAAGAGAACCCCAGGATGCCCGCCTCAGAAGGCGCCGCTACACAAGCAAGAAGGACGCAAGAAGGCGGCCTAAAGCCGCCCCTACAAAGGCAAGAGAGACCCAAGAGGCCGGGGCAAGCGCCGCCCCTACAAAGTGAAAGGCGGACTACATCTCTCAGAGCTTGGGAAGTCGTGCGCGGGCGGAAAATTTTCTATACTGTTACCAGACAAGGCCGACAGAGGGCAGGCATAAAATGACATCGCGAACTCAATCCAATCGGGGAAGGCTGCTGCTGGTAGCGCTTATTCTGGTGCTGGGAGCTTACTGGGTAGGCGCCCGGTACGGACCGCGCCAAGCAGAAAACGTCGAAGCCCGCCGGCTCGGGACGAACGCGGTGTTCGTGGGCAAACCTTCTTCGGAACATAACGACGCGTTGACCGAGGAAGAATCCATCAACGTACGCATTTACCGGCAGGCCTCGCCCGCCGTCGCAAACATCCTGACCAAAGCAACCGAGTACGATTTCTTTATGGATCCGGTGCCGGTGGAAGGCGCGGGCTCTGGCTTTATCATCGATCCCAAGGGCTTCATTCTGACCAACTATCACGTTGTGGCGGGCGCGCAGACCATCGAAGTGATCCTGGGCGATCAGTCGCGCTATCCAGCAAAATTCGTGGGCGCGGACCAGCGCAACGATGTGGCCTTGATCAAAATCGATCCTAAAGGAAAGGACCTGGCGGCGCTGCCGCTGGGCGACTCGTCCACTCTGCAGGTGGGCCAAAAAGTGTTGGCCATCGGCGATCCATTTGGATTCCAATCCACGCTGACCACAGGAGTCGTCAGCGCGATTGGACGTACGGTGCAAACGAGCCAGACTACATTTATCGATGAGGCCATCCAAACGGATGCGTCGATTAACAAAGGTAATTCGGGCGGTCCGCTGATTAACACACATGGCGAAGTGATTGGCATCAACTCCGCGATCTACACGCCATCGGGGACCACGGCGGGCATCGGATTCGCGATTCCCATCAATTCGGCAAAACTTATCGCCAACGATTTAATGACCGAAGGGCGCGTGCGGCGCGCGTATCTGGGCGTGCAGACCGTTCCAGTTAGCGGATGGCTTGCTCAAGCTCTGGATCTGCCGGTGCAAGAGGGATTGCTGGTTGAGCAGACCACCAAGGGGAGCCCGGCGGCGGTATCGGGGCTTCGTGGAGGAGATCGCGTGGCGTCCGCGGGGATGCGGCGCATCGTGATCGGAGGCGATGTAATTGTGGCGTTGGATGGCCAGAAAGTGGCTAATCAGTTTGACATGAACGTATTGCTGAACCGCAAACGGCCGGGGGAAACGGTGTCGGTGACGGTGTATCGCGGCGCAAAGAAAATGGAACTTGCCGTGAAGCTGGGAGAGAAGTCGGAAGGAAATTGACGCGCGCGTTTATGGGCCGATTTCGGCGCGAATACGCTGGCGCTCTTCTTCGCTAAAAGTGAACCAACCCTCGGCAAGGTCGCGAACGTGTTCCAAAGCACGCTGCATTTCCGCATGTTTGGCTTGAATGGTTTCCGGGTCGGCGTCTTTCGGAACGTAGATCGGTTTGGCGCCAAGGATGACGGCTCGTGTAAAGAGACTGGGTACCAAGAAATGGTCCCAGGTTTTTTGGAACGTGGTCCCTCGCTCGACGCCGACGTGAAACATGACGATTGGCGCGCCGGTCATGCGAGCCAGCAATACCGGGCCGACTTTTGCGACGTAACGCGGGCCTCGCGGACCGTCGATGGTGAACCCACAGTCCACTCCTTGTTCAATGCGCTTGGCCATTTCATTCAATCCGCGCAAACCGCCGCGTGAAGAACTTCCTTGTGCAGTGCCGAAGCCGAGCCACTCGATTACTTTGCGTGTCCATTGACCGTCAAACGCTGTGGTATTCAGAATCACAATGCCGCGGTTTCGGCCGTACCACGCGATAGGAATAATCACGCGGTGCCAGAATGCCCAGATGCAGGGTTGCTTGGCGGCCCACAATTCTTCGACGACATTGCGCCCGAGCACTTCGAATCTGATCGTCGGACCGAGGGTGCGGATTACGGTGTAGACGATGGCGGCGATGATGGGAATTTGTACGCGGCGATGCCAGGGCAATTTCGGCAGACGTGTGTCGTAATGGGCGCTGACGGATTCCGGCGGGGAAGAAGGTTGGAGTTCGGGCGAGTCCATCTTCCTATAGTATAAAAGGGTGAAGGAGCATTGCGCTGAAAGTAGCGCGGACTGGAGTGCTTTGCTTTGGAGTTTCTTGCCAACGCCCGGGGTTTCGCTGGAAGGGAAAGGTTCCTAGTGGCCGCCTGGATTCTGAGCGCGGCTGCGTTTCTTGCGCCATCGGCGTTGTCCGACGAGGCTCCGTCTGACGTTGTGGGAGCAATCGATGGCGACACCATTGCCGTCACGGGGCCGATGAGCGTGGACGTGGTGCATGGGCAGGTAAGAACGATCTTGCGCAGTGGCAGCGATGTGCGCGTCAAGGCAGGCCAAGCGCGTATTGAACTGGCGGAAGGCGGCAGCTTGACCATTTGCGGGCCAGCGCATTTCTCCGTTCTGAAGACAGGCAAGTCGCTCACCGTGGCGCTGGATACTGGAACGATCCACGCACAAATGGACAACGGCCTGGCAATCACGTTTTACACGCCGCAGATTCAAGCGCGACCCATCGCGATTGGGAATGGTGTGGAGGATGCGCTCATTGGGCTGGATACAAATGGATCCATGTGCATCCGCGCAAACAGCGGCGCAGTGCGTGTGGAGCAGCAACTGACGGGACAAAGCCTGCTAGTGCCGCAAAGCGGCGATATCTCCCTGGCAAATGGCCAACTGGAAAGCCTGCAAAGTTCGACGGGACACTGTGCGTGCGACTGGCAGGGGCCGATCAGGCCCGCGACCGTGGCAACGGAGCAGATCAGCAATCTGGCGACCACGGAAGATATCAAGAAGCAAGCGCAGGAGAGCAAAGCAGCACCGCCCGCAGCGCCGCCCCCACAGGAAAAGCAGGAGCCCATCTATCAAGTTTTCATGCCGCCGCTGAGCTATGACGCCAAGTCCAAAGTGCAGGCGGAGTACGATCCGAGTCTGATTGTGCTTGTTCGCCGCGTGCGGGTGCGTCCCACGCTGATACTGCAGGGCCGTGTTGAAGGTGAAGCCCTGGTGGCAAAAGCCAGCACGCCACCGGTTGTGGGAGCGCCAAAGGCTCCTGCGAATGCGAAGCAGGCGGACCCATCTGCGTGGGAGAAGGTTCGCAGCTATTTTCACCGGCTGTTGTCGCCGAGTTCGTAGACAGCTATCGAAGGATTTCTTTCCCACCCTGGCAAGCGTTCCGGCAGGCCCGTTTTCGTCCACGTACCATTTTGAGTAGTACCCCTGTAGTGGTAAGGTTTATACCGCTCGTCGTCCCCTCGAATACTAAACAACTCAATTCAGTCCGACGGTGACTGAGAATTGTCCCCAGGGAGTGTTACCTCGCGATGCGTCAATGCGTAAGCCGGAACCGGTTTTGGATATTCGCAACCACAATTTTGGTTTTCGCGATTGCTCTGCAAGGTTGCGCTAGCTCTCCAGGCGTTGGCCCGGTCACCATCACGCAAACGTCGCTTCCAAACGGAAGAGTGAATGCTCCCTATTCGGTTACGTTGACTGCGACTGGCGGTGTTGCGCCGTACCGTTGGGCCGTCGCGAGTGGTGCGCTTCCTGCCGGATTGACACTGGACCCGAATTCAGGTGTGCTGAGCGGCACGCCGACACAGACGGTCAGCATGGACCTGCTGACGATTCGTGTGTCGGACTCGAGCACTGCGTCACAAAGCTTCGTGGCGACGCTGGCGCTTACGGTAGTTGGGGCGGCAAATATCACGATTACGCCGGCTGCGCTTCCCAACGGACAAGTTGGCGTGGCGTATAGCCAAACGCTGACCGCGACGGGCGGAACTGCGCCTTACACATGGGCCGTGAGCGGGACGCTTCCCGCGGGACTTTCGTTTAGCACTTCGACCGGCGCAATCACCGGAACGCCGACGGCGTCTGTAAATGCAGCGCCGTTGAAATTCACTGTGACCGACACGAGCAATCCGGTGCTCACGCAAACGGCGAATCTTACGCTAACGATTGTCCCGGCTAATCTTGTGATCACCACGACATCGCTGCCGACTGGCGAAGTAGGTGCGGCGTACAGTGCGACGCTGGCCGCAACTGGGGGTACAACGCCGTATAGCTGGTCGTTAACCAGTGGAACGCTTCCAGCAGGGCTTTTGTTAAACGCAGCTACGGGTACGATCACCGGGACTCCAACGGCTGCGACAGGTGCCCCGCCGCTCACGCTTACGTTTACGGTGACGGATGCGGGCAGTCCCCCTCTGGCGCCGCAAACGAAGAGTGTCAATCTTACGTTGACGGTCATTTCCGGATTAACGATTACGACGGCGTCGCTGCCCAACGCGCAAGTGAACGTGCCTTACAGTACGACGCTGGCCGCGACTGGCGGCACCGGCCCCTATACCTGGTCGGTGGCCGCAGGCACGCTGCCCGCTGGTTTGACGCTTAACGCCGCAACCGGGGCAATCACCGGAACGCCGACGGCAGCTGTGAATGCGACGCCGCTGACATTCAAAGTGGCGGATTCTTTCTCGCCGCCGCAAACGAAGACCGCCAACCTTGCGTTGACAGTTTTCGCGGGGCTAGGAATTATCACGACTTCTCTGCCTAACGGCCAAGTCGGCGTGCCGTACAGTACGACGTTGACAGCGGCAGGGGGAACGCCACCGTACACGTGGTCATTGACAAGCGGAACGCTGGATGGCTTGACGTTGAATGCGGCAACCGGCGTGATTAGTGGAATCCCCACTGCCGCTGTGACTGCAAGTCCGCTTACGTTTACGGTGACGGATGCGTTTACTCCGCCGCAGAGCAAGCCCGCTAACCTGACACTGACGATCCTTCCGGCACTGGCAATTACAACGGCTTCGTTGCCGAACGGGCAGGTGGGCGTGGCCTACAACGCAATGCTCGCGGCGACCGGTGGTGCGACCCCATACACATGGTCGTTAGTGAGCGGATCGCTGGATGGCTTGACGTTGAATGCGGCGACCGGAGCGATTACAGGACTGCCCACTGCCGCTGTGACTGCCAGTCCGCTTACGTTTCAGGTGACCGACTCCAGTGCTCCGACGCCAGTTTCAAAGACCGTGAATCTAACACTGACGATTGCGGGAGCACTGACGATTACAACGACAACTCTGCCTGCCGGACAGGTGGGCACGGTCTACAGCGCGACGCTTGCAGCTACGGGCGGTGTGGCTCCCTATACATGGTCGTTAGTAAGCGGATCGCTGGATGGCTTGGCGTTGAACGCTGCGACCGGAGCAATTACAGGAACACCCACCGCTGCCGTGACTGCGAGTCCGCTGACGTTTCAGGTGACCGACTCGAGTGCTCCGACGCCAGTCTCAAAGACCGCGGCTCTTACCCTGACTGTCGTACCGACACTGGCGATCACGACGACAACTCTGCCCGCGGGGCAGGTGGGCGTGGCCTACAGCGCAACGCTCGCAGCTACGGGTGGTGTAACGCCCTATACATGGTCGTTGACTAGCGGATCGCTAGATGGCTTAGCGTTGAACGCTGCGACCGGTGCGATTACAGGAACGCCCACCGCCGCTGTAACAGCGAGTCCGCTGACGTTTCAGGTGACCGACTCGAGTGCTCCGACGCCAGTTTCAAAGACCGTGAATCTGACACTGACGGTCGCGGGAGCACTGACGATCACGACGACAACGTTACCCACCGGGCAGGTGGGTGTGGCCTACAGCGCGACGCTGGCGGCAAGCGGCGGCGTGACTCCTTATACATGGTCGGTGGCGAGTGGTTCGCTAGATGGCCTGACGCTGGACGCAGCGAGCGGCACAATTTCCGGCATGCCGACTGCGGCGGTTACGAATTCGATGATCACGTTCAAAGTGACCGACTCGACGGCTCCAACTCCAGTTTCAAAAACCGCGACTATTGCGCTAACCATTGCGCCGATGTTGGCAATCACGACGACAACGTTACCCGCCGGGCAGGTGGGCGTAGCCTACAGTGCAACGCTGGCGGCAACCGGCGGCGTGACACCTTACACCTGGACCAAAACAGCTGGTTCGCTTGACGGGCTGTCGCTGGACGCAGCAAGCGGAGCGATTACCGGCATGCCGACTGTGGCAGTCACGAATGCGATGATCACGTTCAAGGTGACCGACTCCAGTACTCCCACGCCAGTCGCACAAACTGTGACCCTCAGCTTGACGGTCGTAGCAGGGCTGACTATCACGACGTCATCGCTGCCGAACGGACAGGTGGGTGTAGCCTACAGTGCAACGCTTGCGGCAACCGGCGGCGTCACACCTTACACGTGGACCAGAACGGGTGGTTCGCTCGACGGGCTGTCGCTTGACCCAGCAACCGGCATAATCTCCGGCATGCCCACTGCGGCGGTCACGGGTTCGATGATCACGTTCAAAGTGACCGACTCCAGTACTCCGACACCAGTCACACAGATCGCGACTCTTTCCCTGACGATCGTGCCGGCGCTGGCGATTACGACGTCATCGCTGCCGAGCGGGCAGGTGGGCGTGGCCTACAATGCAACGCTGGCGGCTACCGGCGGCGTGCTGCCCTATACATGGTCGTTGATCAGTGGATCGCTGGATGGGTTAACGTTGAACGCAGCGACCGGCGCGATTACAGGCATGCCTACTGCGGCTATGCCTGCGAGTCCGCTTACGTTTCAGGTAACTGATTCGACTACGCCGACTCCAGTTTCAAAGACCGTGCCTCTGACGTTGACCGTCACGCCGGCTAACCTCAGCATCACAACAACTTCGCTCCCTGATGCGGTAATAAATACGCCGTATAGCGAGCAACTCACGGCGGCGGGTGGTGTACCGCCCTATACGTGGGCCCTTGTCGCTGGAACTTTCCCGGATCCGGCGCTGTCGTTGGACCCGTCGACCGGTATTATTTCGGGGACGCCAACAACGCTCGCTTTCCCCACCTCACTCACGTTTCAAGTGACCGACTCCGCGACTCCGACAGCAGGCACGCAGCAAACCACTCTTACGCTGGCTATCGATCCGTTCCCGTTGGTGGTTGTTCTGACGGCCGACGAACGTGGGGCAACTCTAAACCAGACGGTCAACCTCACTGCAACCGTTCCAAGCGACAAAGGCAATGCGGGCGTGACGTGGAGCGTTACAGGCACAGGCACGCTTACCGGCCAAACCAAATCGGCCGCGGCGTTCCAAGCAAGCACTGCAAATGTGTACACGATTACGGCGACGAGCATTGCCCACAAGAACCAATCCGCGTCGATAACCGTGGGTGTTACGGACCTGCCGGCGGTAGCAACTTTTCATAATAACTTGTCGCGCGATGGCGCCAACACAAAGGAATATGCGCTGACAACAGCGAACGTGACCGCGCCGGCGTTTGGGAAACTGTTCTCCTGCAGCGCGGATGCCGCGATCTATGCGCAGCCGCTGTGGGTAGCCAATGCGAATATTGGCGGCGGAACGCATAACGTCTTAGTCGCAGCGACCATGCACGACAGCGTTTATGCCTTCGACGCCGACGCAAATCCTTGCGTGACCTATTGGAATCAGCATCTAGTTCCTTCGAATGAAACTTGGGGAAGTTCCAGCGACGTAGGCAGCTCCGATATTTTCCCGGACATCGGCATCGCGGGGACGCCGGTTATCGACACTACATCGAATACCGTTTACCTGGTCACGAAGACCAAGACCGCCTCCGGAACGTATCACCAACGGTTGCACGTCTTGAACCTTGCGGACGGGACCGAGCGTCCGAACAGCCCGGTGGAAATTACCGACTCCATTACGACGAGCGGAACATGCGACAGTAGCGGCACGGTTACCTTCAACGCCAGGACAGAGAATCAACAGGCAGGTCTCGCACTGGTGAATGGGATTGTGTACATCAGCTGGGCTTCTCACAGCGACAGCGATCCGTATCACGGGTGGATTGCCGGCTACGATGCGTCGTCCTTGAGTTTGGTGGGCGTGTTCAACGCTTCGCCGAATCTGGCCGAAGGGAAGGACTATTGCCGCGCCGGCGTGCGGATGTACGGCGGAGCACCCGCGGCAGACGCGAACAACAATTTGTATTTCGTCACCGGAAACGGAACCTTCGACGCGAATTCCGGCGGATCGAATTTTGGCGATAGCGTCATGAAACTGTCGACATCCAAGGGACTAAGCGTGGCGGATTGGTTTACGCCGCACAACCAGCAGAACCTGGATAGCAGCGGCCAGGAGGGTGGGGCGGCAATACTGGTGGATCAGCCGTCCGCGCCCAATGCGCGTTTGCTGATCAGCGCCGGTAAAGAAGGCGTGATCAGCGTTTTGAGCCGCGACAGTCTGGGGCACTTCAACAGCACTTCCGACCAAGTGTTGCAGCGGTTCAACGCCAATCAGGCTGCGTTTTCCACGCCATCGTTCTGGCAAGACACGCTGTACTACGCCGGTGCAGGCGGAAATGCGAGTGCCTACGCGTTCGACGTGTCCACGGGACTTTTCAATACGACGCCAAGTTCAACTTCGACGGCGACGTTTGGATATCCCGGCGCGACGCCTTCCATTTCTTCCCTGGAGTCGACGAACGGAATCGTATGGGCGCTGGACTCCAGCAATTTCGGCACCGACGACACGGGAAGCAGGGCAGCCGGTCCTGCCATCTTGCACGCGTACGATGCCGCGAATCTTGGCAGGGAGTTGTGGAACAGCTCGCAAGGTTCAGGAAACGCTGCGGGGAACGCTGTGAAATACGCCGTGCCAACCATTGCGAACGGGAAGGTGTACATTGGGACCCGTGGAAATGACACTACGCAAGGCAGCGGCAGTGTTTTCGGCGAACTGGATGTATACGGGTTGAAGCCGAACTGACGCTTAATTCGTTCTCGAACGAAAGGGCCCCACGAACGCCGGGGCCTTTTCTGTTTTTCGCGATTGTCTCTCGCGTGCCTGCCTGGCTCACATTCCTTCGTAGTTCGGGCCGCCGCCACCTTCAGGAACGACCCAATCAATAATCTGGTAGGGGTCGGCGATATCGCAGGTTTTGCAATGCACACAATTCGCGGCGTTGATTTTGAGTTTGACGCCAGCGCCTTCCTTGGCCATTTCGTACACAGCGGCGGGACAGAAATACTGGCAGGGGTTGCCGTATTCCTCGACGCAGCGGGTGGCGCAAATGTTCAGGTCCAGGACGTGCAGGTGGCAGGGCTGATCCTCTTCGTGACGCGTGCCGGAGTGATAGACGTCCGTGAGCCGGTCGAAGGTCAGTTTGCCGTCGCCTTTGAACCGCGGAGCGGCAGGGCGGCCGTAAATCGGTTTGTACTTTTCGTAGCCTTCGTGCGCGCGCATCGGATCGATCAAGCCGTGGCCGCCTGTGAATTGCTGCAGCCCCGCGTTGACGAAACCTTCCAAAAGTCCGTTGTGGAAGCCCTGATGAAAATTGCGGACCTTCCAGAGTTCTTCCTTAATGTAACTGTTGTCGATTTTGTTTTTGTAGGAGCCGAGCGACGCGGCCGAATAATCCTGCTTCTTCAACGCTTCGAAAATAGTTTCGGCGGCGAGCATGCCGCTCTTCATGGCCAGATGCACGCCCTTCAGGCGCTGCGAATCGAGAAAGCTGCCGGAATCGCCGACGATCAGCCCGCCATCGAGATAATTACGCGGCATGGAATACCAGCCGCCGTAAGGAAGAGATTTTGCGCCGTAGCGGACTAGCTCGCCGCCTTCGAGGATATTGCGCACAAAGGGATGCGTCTTCCAGGTTTGAAACGCGGCGTGAGGATCGAAGCGCGCGTCTTCGTATTCAAGCGCGACCACCAGGCCGACGGAAACGCGATTGTTGGAGAGGCCGTAGATCCAGCCGCCGCCGTAGATGTCCGTTGGAAGCGGCCAGCCTAAAGTGTGCGCAACGTAACCTGGCTGGATTTTGCCGGGCTGCACGTCCCACAGCTCCTTGATGCCCAGGCCGTAGGTTTGCGGATTGATGTTATCGAGATGCTTTTTGGCGACGAGTTGTTTGGTGAGCGAACCGCGCGTGCCTTCGGCCAGGACGGTGACTTTGGCGCGGAGTTCGTAGCCAGGAGTGAAATTCGCTTTGGGTTTGCCGTTCTTGTCGAGGCCTTTATCTTCGGTGATGACACCGGCAACGCCGTCGCCTTCATAGATCAAATCCGCGCCGCCGAATTCCTTGAAGACGTTGACGCCGGCGGCTTCGACAAGACCACCGAGCCATTTCACGAGCTTGTTGAGCGATATAACGTAATTGCCGCGATTCTGGAATGGCGGCGGAGTAACCGGAATGCGAAAGGAGGACTTTTCCGTGAAGACCAGCGCGGCAGAATCGGTGACCGGAGTATCAAGCGGCGCGGACTTTTGAAAGTCGGGGACCAGTTCGGCAAGCGCTTTAGGATTCATGATCGCGCCGGAAAGCTGGTGCGCGCCAATTTCGCGGCCCTTTTCGAGGACGTAAATATTTTCGGCGGAAAGTTCTGGCTTGGCGCTGCTGGCGTTGTGCTGCTTGATGAGATTGGCTAGGTGCAGGGCGCAGCTTAAACCGGCAGGTCCCGCGCCGACGATAAGAACGTCCGCTTCCAGTTGTTCGCGTTGGGTGGGCATTCGGGTATTTTATCAAACAACTGTTTGGTGAAAAACGACGATAAACGGGCTAGTTAAGCAGTGACGATCTCGGTGGTGTCGGCGGGAAGCGGTTGGGGTTTTTTGCGGTATTCCTCGGCAATCACTTCAAAAACATTTGTGAGTTCGGCAAGCGCGGATTCCCGCGTTTCCATAAGAGCATAGCATACGCCACCACGCGCCGAAGGCGAGGTCAGCCTTTTGCTTTTTGTAGTTCTTCGGTCAGGGCGGGCATGATTTCGAAGATGTCTCCGACGATGCCATAATCGGCAATTTCGAAAATGGGAGCGTTCGAATCTTTGTTGATGGCGACGATAGTGCGCGCGCCTTTCATTCCGACTACGTGTTGGATGGCGCCGCTGATTCCCAGCGCCAGATATAGTTTCGGCGCCACGGTTTGCCCGGAGCTTCCAATTTGACGTTCCATCGGCAGCCAGCCTTCATCGCAGATCGGGCGCGACGCGGCGATTTCGCCTCCGATCGCTTTCGCCACAGCTTCGGCCAGCGGGATATTTTCTGGAGCCTTGATACCGCGGCCGATGGCTACAATCAGCGGCGCTTGCGTAAGGTCCACCGCGGATTTCGCTTCCTTGAATAAGTCGAGAGGCTTGGTGCGAATGTCTTCGGGCTTCACTCCGACTTTCACCGCATTTACGGGGGCTTTGCCCGAAGGATGCGCTTCGAGCAAATCGGAACGAAACGCGCCGGACTGGAAGGACGCGAACCAAGGAGAATTGCCGACAAAGGAGACATCGGCGACCGTCTTGCCCTGAAACATCTGGCGAACGAAAACGAGTTTTCCCGCCTCGTCGCGAAAACCTACGCAGTCGCCAATCATCCCTTTGCCGAGTGCGGCGGCGAGTTTCGGCGCGAAATCGCGCACTTGATAGGTGTGCGGGAAAAGCACTAGATCGGGCTTGGCGGATTCGATGACTTGCTTCAGCACAACGCAGTATCCATCCGGTGCGTAGTTCTCGAGCAGTTCATGCTCTACGAGCAGAACTTCCGCGACATTTTTTGCGGCTAATTCGTCGGCAAAAGCCGCAACACCCTTCCCGATGACGACGGCGCTCACTGTGCCCGATGTTGCCGCGGCGATTTGCTGCGCGGCTACCAGCGTTTCGAAACTTGTATTGTTCCACTTGCCCTGGCGCTGTTCGGTGACCACGAGTATTTTCATGTTCAGATTACCCGCGCTTCGAACTTCAATTTTTCCACGAGCTTCGCGGCCATTTCCTTGGGAGTACCGGTCAGGAACTCGGTCTTTTTCGTTTTCGTGGGCACGTAGATTTTTTCAATTTTTTGTGTGGGCTCGCTGGAGATCCCCAGCGATTCGCGAGGGATCACCGCGATCTCTTTTTTCTTCGCGGCCATGATGCCCTTCAGGGTGGCGTAGCGCACTTTATTTATGCCGGACTGAATGGAGAGAACCGCAGGCAAAGGGCATTCGATGTGCTGGAACCAACCGGCTTCGAGTTCGCGCTTCAGCTTCATTTTTCCGTCTTGGACATCTATCTGCATGATGATGGTGGCATGCGGAAGATTCAGCAGTGCGGCCAGCAAAACGCCCGTTTGCCCAAAACCGTGGTCGTCGCTCTGCAAACCGGTGAGCACCAAGTCGGCGTTTTCCTTGGCGATGGCAGCCGCCAAGATTTGTGCCGAGCCGAGCGGGTCGAGTTGCGCAAAATTGTCGTCGGCAATGTGAATGCCGCGGTCAGCACCCTTGGCCAGGGCTTCCTTGATGGTTTGCTTGACGCGTTCCGGACCGAGGGACAGTGCGATTACTTCGCCACCATGTTTTTCTTTCAGGCGTAGTGCTTCTTCCAGCGCGTAGGAATCCGGCTCGTTCATTTCGAAGCCGATGTCCGATTCCTTGATCCAGTTTCCAGCGATGGAGAGCGGGGCGTCTTTCGCGGGAACCTGCTTAATGCATACGATGATTTTCACGACGGCTTATTTCCCTGCCCAGCGCTTGAAAATCAGGGCGGCGTTGGTGCCGCCGAAACCGAACGAATTGGATAGCGCGTAGTCCACGGTGGCCTTGCGAGCTGCGTTCGGCACGTAATCCAGGTCGCACTGTGGATCCGGCACATCCTGGTTGATCGTGGGGGGAATAATCTGATCCCTCAAAGCCAGCACGCTGATGCCTGCTTCCAAACCTCCGGCGCCGCCCAGCAAGTGTCCGGTCATGGACTTTGTGGAGCTAACGGCCAATTGTTTTTTCGCGGCGCGCTCGCCGAAGAGGCGCTTCATCGCGGTGGATTCAATAGCGTCGCCGATCGGAGTGGAAGTGCCGTGCGCGTTGATGTAGCCGATGTCGTCGGGAGTGAGTTTCGCATCCTTAATGGCTGCGCGCATGACACGGAACGCGCCATCGCCATTTTCGGCGGGTTGCGTGATGTGGTAGGCATCGCCGCTCATACCGTAGCCAACAATTTCCGCGAGGATGGGAGCGTTGCGTTTCGTGGCGTGCTCGAGCGATTCGATGACCAAGATGCCTGCGCCTTCACCGACGACGAAACCGTCGCGGCCTGCGTCAAACGGACGGCTGGCCTTTTCCGGTTCGTCATTGCGGGTAGAAAGCGCGCGCATGGCGGCAAATCCACCGATGCCCATCGGCGTAATAGTGGCTTCCGTACCGCCGCAAATCATCATTTCCGCGGCGCCGCGCTCGACGATCTTGAAGGAGTCGCCGATGGCGTGCGCGGAAGCAGAGCAAGCAGTGGCGGTGGCGGAGTTCGGCCCCCTGGCGCCATAGCGAATCGAAATGTGTCCGGAAGCAAGATTGACGATGGCGGAAGGAATGAAGAACGGAGAGATTTTGCCGGGGCCGCCCTGCATCAGTTTGATGTGTTCGCGCTCGATGATGTCGAACCCACCGATGCCTGACGCAACGTAGACGCCAACTTCATCGAGGTCCGAATGTTCCGGTTTCCACGCGGCCATCTTGACGGCAAAATCGGCGCCAGCCAGGGCCAACTGGATGAACCGGCCCATTTTTTTCAGTTCTTTTTTCTCGATCCACTGGAAGGGGTCGAATCCCTTTACTTCGCCCGCGATCTTGCAATCGAAATCGGTGGTATCAAAATGCGTGATCCGGCCGATGCCGCTTTTCCCAGCAATCAGATTTTTCCAGGTATCGTCGGTCCCAATGCCCAGCGCACAGACCAATCCAACGCCTGTAACGACAACTCGGCGAGTCAACGTTCTTGCTCCTCCGTGCGGGTATTTGGCTGAGGACTACTTGCTTTTCGCGTGTTTATCAATGTATTCGATGGCGTCCTTCACCGTGGCCATCTTCTCGGCGTCTTCGTCCGGCACTTCAATGCCGAAGGCTTCTTCAAACGCCATAACCAATTCCACCTGGTCGAGCGAATCCGCGCCCAGGTCGTCCACAAACGACGCGGTTGGCGTGACTTCCGCTTCGTCCACGCCCAGTTGCTCGACGATAATTTGCTTAACGCGTTCTTCCACGCTGGCCATCAGTTCCTCCGCGACCTGTCGTCGCACTTCTGTATCGTGCTGTCCCTGTACCACAGTCCGGCGGATTGCCGGACTACAAGCTCGAATTTACGTGCCTAGGTAACCTGCCCATTCTAGTGACCCTGCATCACAAGGTCAACTTGGGCGAGGATATTGTGACCTATAAGCCAGAAACTAAATCTCCCATCCGCGCTGTTTTGCTTCCTTCCTTAAACGGTCCCGAATTTCCTTCAGGGACTGCTCAAATTCAGGGAGCGGGGGCGGCGCGAAGAGGTTGAAGGTTTGTTCAAGCTCTTTCCTGCCGCCAAGCTCAACGATTTCCGTAACTAGCTCGTCGATCTCCTCCGAGAACGTACTGAGCTTCCGATAAAGAATGTCTGTGAGCGGATGATCACGTTTTTTTCCGTTAGGCATGGCCTAGTCTACTCACGCAAGGTACATTCCGCCGTTGACGTCGAAAACGTGGCCAGTGATGTAGCCCGCTTCATCGCTCGCCAGGCTAGTGACCCTGCATCACAAGGTCAACTTTACCGCTGTATCTCTTCGAGCACCTCCTCAATAACCATTGCCAACTCAAACTTGGCAGGTGAATCTCCTCCATCTGACATCTTCTGTACTTCGTCGTCGCTAATCTCCATCTTTCTCGCAACCAAAGTTCTGATGTGAGGTCAATCAGAATCCGAAATCAAATCAAAATTCGGCCCGTTAAGCATGAAACGAGACCTCTCTACGCGAGATACATTCCACCGTTTACATCGAGGACGTGGCCTGTGATGTAACCGGCTTCGTCGCTTGCCAAGAATACGATCGCCGCAGCTACATCACGCCCGGTGCCCATGCGGCCGAGTGGAATGCGCATCTTCAGCTCTTCCTTGGTCTTTTCGGGAAGAACGTCGGTCATCGGCGTTTCAATGAAGCCCGGCGCAATGGCATTCACCGTGATGTTGCGCGAAGCAATTTCCATGGCGATAGCTTTTGTGAGGCCTATCAAACCCGCTTTGGCGGCCACATAATTGGCCTGACCCGCATTGCCCATTTGCGCCACCACAGAAGAAATATTGATGATGCGGCCGGACTTCGCGCGAATCATCGGCATGATGGCTTGCTGGATGCACAGATGAGCGCCTGTAAGGTTCGTGCGGATTACCGCTTCCCAATCGTCTTGCTTCATGCGCATGACCAGGCCGTCGCGGGTAATGGCGGCGTTGTTCACCAGGATGTCCAGCTTGCCGAATTTTTCGAGGACAGTCTTGAAACCTGCTTTGATTTGTTCGGCTTCGGCTACGTCCATTTTGACGGCGAGGGCTTCCCCGCCTTTTGCTGTGATTTCCTGGGCCAGCGCGGCTAGTTTTTCTTCGTTGCGGGCAGCGACGGCGACTTTAGCGCCGGCTTCCGCCAGTGCCAGCGCGGTGTCGCGACCGATGCCCTGGGAAGCGCCGGTGACGAGGGCTACTTTGTCTTTCAAGCTAAACATTCGTTCGACCCACACCTTCCATACGAAAAAATCAGTTCCTCAACGGCTAAAGCCGTAGCAGATGCGAGATTTCAATGTCGGACCTACCTAAGGTCCGACCCCCGGTGCTGGCACATAGTTAACGCCAGCTCCTAGTTAGGCGAAAGGCGCCCGTCTCCGAAGGCGGCCGCTACACAATTCGGCTCAGGCTGCGTCGTTCTTTGCTGCGCCAATTTTACCGACGGTGGCCTGCAAACTTTTTTCGTCTTCCACATTCAGGGTGGTAACCGAGCGCTCAATCTGGCGCATCAACCCGGTTAGCACGCGCCCTGGTCCAACCTCGATAAACGTGGTTACGCCCTCGTCGAGCAGCATGCGCATGGACTCTTCCCAACGCACCGGCATGGTGACTTGTCGAATGAGCGCGTCGCGTGCCTGGTCTCCCGTTTCGATAGTGTCGGCGTCCACATTGGTCACCAGCGGCACTTTCAAATCAGAAAACTTCGTCGCGCGCAAATCTTTTTCCAGCTTCACCTGCGCCGGCATCATGAGAGCGGAATGAAATGGGGCGGAGACCGGCAGAATGACGGCGCGCTTCGCCCCCTGTTGCGAAGCTATTTCCACTGCACGCTTTACCGCGCTCGCATTACCGGAAATCACCGTTTGGTCAGGTGAATTGATGTTTGCAGGAGTGCAAACGCCATCCTCCGCGGCGCGTTTACAGGCGTCCTGGACTACCGCGGGAGACAAACCCATGATCGCCGCCATCGCGCCTTCGCCCGCAGGTACGGCTTCCTGCATGTACGCGCCACGCTTGCGTACCAATCTCACGGCGTCAGAAAAGTTAAGCGCGCCTGCCGCAACCAGGGCCGCATATTCACCCAGACTGTGCCCTGCAACAAAATCCGCGGTAATTCCCTGTTCCGCAAGCACGCGTGCTGCGGCAACGGAAACCGCAAGGATGGCCGGCTGCGTATTTGCCGTCATTTTTAGTTCGTCTTCGGTGCCTTCGCAGCACATATTCCAGATGGAAAACCCAAGAGCCTTGTCCGCTTCCCCGAAAGTCGCTTTCGCCACCGGATATTTATCCGCCAGTTCTTTCCCCATCCCCGGGTATTGCGAACCCTGCCCTGGAAACACAAATGCTACTTTGCCCATTTTCTACTCCTCTCTCCGGACGTCACGCTTGCGCTTGAGTCAGGGAGAGCTCCTGTTCGATTCGTTCGTTAATTCGGCCACGCGCGAGGCCCGCCGCCACGCGAATGGCATTTTTCACGGCATTGGCGTTGGACCTGCCGTGGCCAATGACGCAGACACCGCGTACTCCTAATAGCGGCGCCCCCCCGTACTCCGAATAATCCATGGTCTGCTTCAAACCTTTGAAAGCACCCTTTGAGAATAGATAGCCCACTTGCGATGCCCACGAACTCTTGTAGGTCTTGCGCATGAACTTGACGATCTCCATGGCCAGCGCTTCGCAAATCTTCAGCGCGATGTTGCCCACAAATCCATCGCAGACGATCACATCCACTTTGCCGGAGAACAAATCGTTGCCTTCCACATTGCCAACAAAGTGCACCGGCAAGGCTTTGAACCGGTCGTAGACCGAGCGAGTTAATTCATTGCCCTTGATTTCTTCCTCGCCTACCGAAAGCAAACCGACGCGCGGCTTGCGGCTGCCAAAGGTAACGCGGTAATAAATTTCGCCCATCACTCCAAATTGCAGCAAATGCTCCGGCTTGGAATCCACGTTGGCGCCAACATCCAGCAAAACCGAAACGCCGCCCCTGGCATTCGGGAATGGCGCTGCGAGCGCCACTCGATCCACGGAAGCCAAAGTCCCCATGATGACCTTCGCAATGGTCATTACTGCGCCGGTGTTCCCGGCACTAACCAGGGCATCGGCTTTACCTTCCTTCACCAGACGTGCCGCCACGTGCACGGAACTATCTTTCTTGCGGCGAAACGCTTGAGCAGGGTGATCCTCCATGGTGATCACCTCGCTGGCTTCCACGATCTCGATGGGCACCGTGGGCTTGGAATGCTTTGCCAGCTCCGCGCGAATTACATTCGGCTGACCGACAAGCAGAACCTTCACGCCGTATTCATCCGCGGCGCGTACACTCCCCTCCACTTCCGGGCGGGGTGCGTGGTCTCCCCCCATGGCATCCACTGCGATTGTGATCATGGGATTTTTCCAGAAACTCCAGACCAGAAGCATCGGGGACAGAACTTCGAGCTAAAACTCTTGCCACCAAGCAAGGGCAGAGAGCGGAACAATACGCTTTCACCCTTTTTCGCAGGCTACCTGATTACCCCTGGCGCTCGTCTGCTACTTGGTTTCTTTTGCCGGCCGGCCCTTGTAATAACCACAATGAGAGCAGATGCTGTGCGGCTGCTTCATCTCATGGCAGTTGGGGCATTTGGCCAGGGCCGGCGCAAACAGGTGATCGTGCGCGCGCCGGCTGTTCTTCCTCATCTTGGAATGTCGTCGTTTTGGGTTAGGCATTGCACTACTCCTCGTTATCGCCCTGCTCGTGGCAACACACCAAGCCACACCGACCAGGGCCGGATTCTAGGGGGTTTTAACCCCGAAATCTATTGTTTCTTGAGCCAATCCTGCTTCAGCCGCGCGAGGGGAGCCAGCCGGGAATCGCTCGCATGCGTTTCACACCGGCACTCTTCGTGGTTCAGGTTGGCCCCGCAGGACGGGCACAACCCACGGCAATCGCTCTGACAAATTACTTTCATGGGTAAAGACAATAAAACCTGCTCCTTCAGCACATCGGCCAGGAACAGGCCCTCTCCCACAAAAAAGCCAATCTCCGTGTCGTCGTCTTTCAGGCGCTCTTCCTCAGGCTTGGTACCTTTCTTAAGCGGCTGATAAAACAGGTCGAAATCGCGGTGGACTTCCTCGACAACCGGTTCCAGGCAGCGGGCGCATATCATCTCGATTTTCGTATCGAGTTCGCCGACGATGCGGATCTGGCCTTCGAGAAGCTCCGCGGTAGCGTTCACTTCGAGCGGGCCCGATTGCTTGACTTCGGCTATTCCGTAGTCAATGCTGCCGGGCGCGTAGCTCTTGCGAATGCGCAGTTTACGAACAGCAAGATCCTTAACATCAAGGAACATGTCCTCTGCGCCTCCAACGCCATTGTTCATGCCTATCTATTATTTGGGGAGTTTAGGCGCAAGTCAAGAAAGGCGCGCCTGGTTTGGGGCAGGCTGCCACGTGGGCGTCATCCAAGCTTCCTAGTACTTGACGGATGCTGGCGGCTTGTCTGGGGACCGTTTCGTTTGGTGCGCCAACCCCCGAACCCAGCTGCCAGGGCTCATTAATCGGCTGTCTTTTCATCAGGCGAGTTCTAGAATGGAAAGTCCACGATGAAGTCACTCATCCAATCCATGCTCAGGCCGTTAGGGTTACGGCTGACTCGCCTAGAAAGCGTCGCCCAGCCCGACTATGGCTTGTCCGTACTGTTCTCCACCCTGAAACGTTTCGGTTTTTCGCCACGCCACATCCTGGACGTGGGTGCAAACCACGGCAATTGGACTCGAACCGCGATAACGTATTTCCCCGACGCGGAATACACGCTATTGGAACCACAGGATCATCTTAAAGTACACATTCAAGATTTAATCGGAGCGGGCCACAAGATCCGTTGGATCAATGCGGGGCGGGTGCCTCCGACCGATCCGAAACGCTACCGTTCCACGTCTCTCCTAGGAATGACAGCAGCACCTTCGCCACGCCCCACGGCGATAGAGCGCCGGTTGCGACAACTCCCGTTCAGGTCACGTCCCGCAATGACTTGGTTGAGCTTCATAATTTACGAATTCCCGAACTTGTGAAAATCGATGCCGAGGGATTTGATTTAAGGATATTGCTCGGAGCTGGAGAGTTATTGGGAAAGACTGACGTTTTCCTACCCGAAGCTACGGTTGGGTGCCCATACGAAAACTCAGTTCTGAAAATAATGAACTTCATGAGCGACCACGACTATCGCCTGATTGACCTGACGGACATGAATCGGAGCCCGAAGCACGGAGTGCTGTGGCTGACAGAATTGGCGTTTCTGCGGCGATCGAGCCCGCTCCTCGACGGCGCCTCCTCCTACGAATAGACAGGACACTTCTGGGAAAGCCCACCGGACACGACCAGCCGGATCAGTGTGTATCCAACCCGATCTATCGTAGGTACACGCTTGCCACGCGAGCAAAATCCGGAATCGCGATTTCCGGATCCTGCAGATCCGGGTGCCAGACTTTTTCCCACTCGAAACAATAAAAGCCGGTGTAGTTAATATGGCGGAGCGCTTGAATTTGCCTTTCGATCGGAACATCCCCTTTGCCAGTCAGAACGTAGGTCCTGCCTTTGTCGGTGGGAACGGAATCCTTCAGGTGCGTGTGCTTGATCCACGGCCCTAGCGCCTTGACGGTCTCTTCCGGGGTTTCGTGTCCGTCCGCAAACGTATGATGAGCGTCCCAAAGAAGGCCCACGTGCTTTGAATCGGCGCGAGTGAGAACGTCCTTCAAGAGATCGGAGTGCACGAAATCTCCATGGGATTCGATGATGACGGTCACGTTGAGCGGCCCTGCATATTCACCCAGCACGTGCATACCGTCGGCAACCCGCGCGATCACTTCGTCTTTTGGGCCTTTGATCTCGTTTCCGAAGACCCGGACATAAGGCGCATTCAACGCAGAGGCAAGATCGATAAATCGCTTGGCGTCTGTTAGCCCTTTTTCGCGTTCGGCTGGATCGGTTTTGTGCAGTTCGGTAGAACTGCTGACGCAAGCAATCTTCAGTCCGTGCGCCGCGATTAGCTGCTTTGTTTGCGGCAATTGTTGCGGCGAGAATTCTGGACGCGCGGGCAAGTACAGTTCGCCCATGAGTCCGCGCAATTCGACGGCGGCGAAGCCGTTGGTCTCCGCAACGTCTAGAATTTTGGTTAATTCCCATTTGGGGCAGGCCAAGGTCGAAAAAGCCATTGGCAACCGCTGCTTGTCTGGTCCTGCGAAGTGATCGAGGCCTGCGAAACGTGTTGCTACCAGGCTCAAGGTGCTAGCGGTTATAAATTCCCTGCGCGTCATTTCCATGGGGCTCGTCCTCGCTGACAAAGTTTATTTCTTTGAAAGGCGCAGTAACTGTATCGAATTCATCTTCAGATGGCCATTTTCCTTTTTGCTCGAGTTCGCGCATAGTATTCTGCGAACTTAGAGAGGACTCTTTTGGACCGTCGGGCCGCCCTGAAACTCCTTGCCGCAGGTACCGCTGTTTCGGCATTGTCGCCGCAGTTGTTCGCGACATTCCGGCGAATCCACGCGAATCTTCCACAAACTCCCACGCTGAAAATTCTGAGCGCTCATCAGGATGCCACCGTGACCGCAGCGGCGGAGCTACTGCTGCCTCCAACCGAGACACCGGGAGCCAAAGCCGCGCGCGTGAATGAATTCATCGATCACATTCTTGCCGACTGGTATTCCGAGGAAGATCGCAAACGGTTCCTGGACGGTCTTTCCGATATGGATTCGCAGTCGCAAAAACTATTTGGCAAGGATTTCGCTGTGGCTAGTCCCGAACAGCAAGCGGAAGTGTTTCAGATTCTGGGTGATGAATTAGCACTGGCGCTGGAAGCTCTTGCCAACGCGCCACCTGGGTATCGCGGTGAGGCCCCGGAACCGGAGAACAATTTTTACGTGATGTTTCGAGAGCTCACGTTGACCGGGTATTTCACTTCGGAAATTGGCGCAACGCAGGCGCTTCACGAAGTAATTATTCCCGGGCACTTCGATGGATGCACGCCGCTGGCAACTTCTAGGGAACAAAAAGGGTCTTGAGCATGGCGGACACGAAATACGACGTGATCGTGATCGGCTCCGGAATGACTGGAGGCTGGGCCGCGAAAGAGTTCACGGAAAAGGGGCTGCGCACGCTGGTTCTGGAAGCGGGCCGGCCGACAATTCCGGAAAAAGATTACTCCGAGCATGTTCCGCCGTGGGAGCTCTCCTTCCGTGGAATGCGGGACCGCAAGGCGCTTCAACGCGATCAGCCGATTCAGAGTCTCTGTTACGCGTGCGAGGAATCCAACGCGCATTTTTTCATTAAGGACACCGAGCATCCTTACACCACCGATCCTGGCAAGCCATTTCGGTGGATTCGCGGCCGCCAGGTCGGCGGGCGGTCGATTCTTTGGGGGCGGCAGTGTTACCGCTGGAGCGATCTGGATTTCGAAGCCAACCTGCGCGACGGTACCGCGCCCGATTGGCCGATTCGCTATGCGGACTTAGCTCCGTGGTACGACTACGTGGAGAATTTTATCGGCATCTCCGGTGAGGCTTTGGGCCTGCCGCAGTTGCCGGACAGTAAATTTCTTCCACCCATGGCGATGAATTGCGCGGAACTTGCCGTGAAGAGTTCCATGGAAAAATATTTTGGGCCGGAGCGCACACTAACCATCGGGCGCGTCGCGGTGTTAACGCAAACCCATAACGGCCGCGCTGCTTGCCACTACTGCGGGCCCTGCCATCGCGGCTGCATTACGCGGTCTTACTTCAGCAGCGTGAATGCGACTCTGCCCGTCGCGGAGAAAACCGGACGTTTGACGCTGCGGCCATTCAGCACCGTTCACAGTCTGGCATTCGATGCAAAATCGCGCAGAACTACCGGTGTTCGCGTGATTGATTCGCAAACCAGGGCGGCGCTGGAATTCCAGGCCCCGCTTGTGTTTCTTTGCGCGTCGACTTTGGAATCCACGCGCATTCTTCTGAACTCCGCAACGACGGAATTTTCTTCCGGCCTGGCCAATTCTTCGGGGGAACTCGGACACAACTTGATGGATCACATCAAGGGCGGTGGCGCTACTGCGATGCTCCCCGGCAACGAGGACCGCGTTGAATTCGGGCACCGGCCAAACATCGTCTATATGCCGCGTTTTCGCAATGTTTCGCGGAAACAATCCGGCTTTCTTCGTGGCTACGGTTTTCAGGGCGAAGCGGAACGCGAAGGTTGGGGGCGCGGTGCGGCGCAAACGGCGTTCGGCGTGGATTTCAAGCGCGCTATCAGCCGTCCGGGCCCTTGGCGTTTTACCTTTGCGGGCTACGGCGAATGCCTGCCGAATCACAAGAACTTTGTGGAGATCGACAAAAACACTGTGGACGCATGGGGAATACCCAGCCTGAAAATTCATTGCGCGTTCGGCGAAAACGAATTAGCCATTCGAAAGGATATGTCCATCGCCGGCGCGGAAATGCTTTCCGCCGCGGGCGGACGGAACATTCAGCCATTCATGGATGATGATCCGCCCGGGTTCTCCGTGCACGAGATGGGGACCGCGAGAATGGGGCGCGATCCGAAAACTTCGGTGCTGAACGGCTGGAATCAGTCGCACGATATTCCAAATCTCTTCATAACCGATGGCGGGGCCATGGCGTCTTCTTCCTGCGTGAATCCGTCGCTGACGTATATGGCGCTGACGGCGCGAGCCTGTGATCACGCGATGTCGCTGCTCAAGCGCGGCGAGCTCTGATCAACGTAAATGTTTTGTTGATTTTGGACTGTTAGCGCTTCAGCACTACGGTACTGGCGATCATGTCGTGCAACGCCTGGCGCCGCTCCGTGAATGCCGCCATAACCCATCCGATAAAGAGCGGAATCATTCCGGTGATGATTTTCGAAAAGAATCTTCCGCTGGCGCGGGCGAACGAAATACGCTGACCTGCTACGTCTGTTACATATAACCCCATCACGGACTTGCCCCAAGTGGCCTGTTTTTCTCCGCTTTCCAGATACGCGTGATATAGCCAGCTAATCAGTATCGCGATGCCTGCGAGCCCGAATACGACAGTGAAGAATAGTGCGGCAGCTGCCGGATCCATCTCATCTCCAGGCTGGTGCGCGAAAGACCCCAGGTGAGCCATTACTCCGGTCATCAGCACAATAGGAACGACCAGGACCATTATGGCGGCACCCGTGATCAAGCCATCGATGAGATAGGCTGCAAAGCGTTGCCAGAATCCTCCGTAGCTCACTACCGGTCCGTAAACGACGGGACTCGCCGCAGCGTAAGGACTCACCGGCATCGCTGCCATGGCCGGCGCAGACATCGCGGGAACCGGAGGAGCAGAGGCCGCAACCACAGGGTTGCCGCACGATTGACAAAAGGCCGTCCCAGCAGAATATTGCGAGCCACACTTTGTACAGAACACTCTTCCCTCCTGATCCACCAGCTACAACTCATCCACGAAATTGGGGCGGCAAGACCTCGGGGGCTAAAGCCCGCGGGTTAGCGAGCAATTACGGCACGACTGAAGTCGTGCCCTCTCGCTCTACCATGCCTCCCGTACTCACAAAGTTCAGAGTCATTGAAAGGCGGGTGTTATCGAAGACGAGACTCTCCGATGCACGATTCCGAAGCCCCTATTCGCAGCCTTCGCGAATAAATTGCTGCAGATTTTTTTGCGCCAAGGCGTTTCCTTTGCGCGCCGCGGCAGATAGTAACACACGAGTCTGTTCACAATTCTTCTTTACGCCGCGCCCTTCCTTATACAGACCCGCGAGAGTAACTTCGGCGCTGGAGTTTCCCTTTTCCACGGAGATCCACAAAAGGCGAACCGCCTCCGGCAGTCTGCTGTTAGCTTCGTTTCCACCCAGAATGCGTATCGCCTCGCTGTACTCCGTTTGCCCGGCCTCCGGAGCAGGCTCGGTCGGCGCAGTGGTGGCCGGACTGTTGGGGGCCTTCGTCTGTAACACTGCGCCGTCGGTGTCCTCGTTCGTCGCCGAGGCCGGTCGTTCCTGCACAGGAGCCGCGCTCACCGTCGGAGATGGTTGTGGCTTCTTTACTTGCGCCTCGCTCGGGGCCTTTGCAGAAGACTTGGACTTTGGCAAGTCCTGCGCCGGGGCCGAAGCTTCGGACGGGCTCGTTGCCGGAGGCGAAGCTGCATCCGGGCTAGTTGCTGACGTTCCATTTTGGTCCACGCCCGCCAGTTGTTGGCCAAGCCAGATCAGCCCATAGCCAACTTCTTCGTGATAGAACCAGGTTCCCGCAGCAATGGCTAGCAACAAAATGACGCCAAAGGTTCGCGAGAATAAGGACCGGCGTACCGCTTTTGCTGCCGCGAGTTCGCCGCCTTCCGTCTCGTCTTCGAGCGTTGGCAGAGGCACCAGGACAGGCGGCTGCTTTTGCCAAAGTGGAACTCGAGTCGGCGCCGAAGAATCGCTCGGCGCAGCCGGTGAATGCGCAACAGGGGCCGCCGGCGGTTCGTGGGCCGGCCTTGGTGGTGGAATCACGGGAGCAACAGGCGGCAAGATCTGAGAAGCAACTGAGACGCGTTCAGGCCTGTTCTCGACAGGCCTGCTCGGAGGAGGCTGCTCTTGCTGCTCCGGCTCCGGGGCGGCCACAGAAATACTGGATTCTTGTTTAACGGCGACGGGCCGGGGCGGCACGTTCCGCACTTCTCGCTTCAATCGCTCGACAAGCTCCGACGCCGAGGGTACCTCCCTGGTCCCGGGCGATTCTTCCTTGACGGGCGCTTCCAGCGATGCCAGCCATTCGCGAATGGAGGCACGCGATTGCGGAGTGACCTCCACAAACTTCAACCCCGCGGCGCGTCCACCCTCGCCAGTCCAGACGACCTGGCTTTCGCCCTCGATACGGGTGGCATCTTCCAAGGACAGACAAAAATGCAATTTCTCTCCGGTGGCCAGCGGCATCATGGCGCGCAACGCAAAGCCATCTTCGGAAAGATCGCGCATCATGCCACCGTTGCCGTTGCCGAGTTCCACGTAGACAAGCCGGGGCGGCCGCTTACGGAATCGCTTTCGGCGCTCGATGTGCAGGTTCATAGGCGGTTGAAAGGATATCTTAACTCTTACCTCCCCGATTGCTATAGCTGGGAATCCTTCTGACATGCCGGGGTTGTCAGCCATTTTTCCGGCGGAGGCGCGCAGAAGCGGCAACTTGCTGTACCTTCAGGATTTGCGCGGCGTTCCCTCGATTCGATACGGACCAAAATTTCTTCGCCTGGCAACATGGAAGTGGTAGCATTCTGCTTGTTTTCCTCCGCCCGAAGCCCAATGCTCTAAATCTCGATGCGTAGATCCCTGGAAGGAGAAACTCCGATGCGATGGACCCCCGGCGGTGAAAGCCAAGATATTGAGGATCGTCGAGACGAAGGTGGAGGAGGGGGGGGCGGCGGCTTCGGCGGCATGCGGCTGGGAATCGGCGGAATTATTATCCTTGGCATTCTCAGCCTGGTCTTCAAGCAGAATTTCTTTGCGCTGCTGGGAGGCGGTGGAGCAGCGAGTCCGTCCGGCTCCGCAGCTGTGAGTCATCCGAATCCTGCGCGCGATGCTTCGGAACAGCCGCTGGTGCAATTTGTTTCCTTCGTGCTGGACGATACGCAGAAGAATTGGACCGCGATCCTTCCGCAACAAGCTGGGGTTCCTTATCGGCACGCCAAGCTGGTTCTCTTTCGAGACGCTACACAGTCCGGGTGCGGAGGCGCGGATGCCCGCACGGGCCCGTTTTACTGTCCCGCAGATGAGAAGGTCTACATCGATTTGGGCTTCTACGATGAATTGAAGCAGCGTTTTGGCGCGCCCGGAGAATTCGCGCAGGCCTACGTTCTTGCGCACGAAATCGGCCACCACGTGCAGAAGATTATTGGAGTAGAGAGCAAAGTACGCCGATTGCAGGGCGCGAATCCGAGCAACGCCAACGCCTATTCCGTCGCGTTGGAGCTACAGGCGGACTGCTTCGCGGGGGTCTGGGCGCACTCCACACAACAGCGCGGCCTTCTCGATCCAAGCGACATTCAATCGGCATTGGGAGCAGCGGCGGCCGTTGGGGATGATCACATTCAAAAAATGACCAGGGGAACGGTGCAGCCGGAGACGTTCACGCACGGCTCTTCGCAGCAACGCATGGATTGGTTCAACCGTGGCCTGAACAGCGGAAATATTAATTCCTGCAACACGCTCAGCCAATAATTGCCGAAATGTGCGGCACGAGCCGGCTCGCCGATAGTTATCTCCATCCATTCGTTGTGCTAACAGTTGAACTTTTCATCGTCGTTGGAAACTTCGAAATTTCCGTCAGAATTCTCCGCTCATTTTCCCGGCTATAGTAGAAACAAAGTCCGCAGCCCGGGGGTTTAAGCTTCCTTGACCGAATCTCACAATGTTTTTCTCACTGCGCAGTGGGCGGATTTGTTGATGCTTAACTACGAAGTCGCCCCAGAACTTCTTGAGAACTACGTACCGCGGGGAACGCTGCTGGACGTATTCGAAGATAGAACCTATATGACTTTGGTGGGTTTCCGGTTTCGCGAAACGAAGCTCCTTGGCACTCTAGCCGTTCCGTTTCACCGTGACTTTCTGGAGATCAATCTCCGATTTTATGTTCGCCGATCGACGAATTCGGAAGAACGGCGGGGAGTGGTCTTTATCGCCGAAATTGTTCCCAGATGGATGATTGCGCAAGTAGCGCGAATGCTCTACGAAGAGAACTATCTGTGTCGGCCAATGAGAAGCAACCGCCGGGATGCGATGGTCGAATATTCGTGGGGAACCAAAAGTACCTCTTGCAGTTTAGGAGCGAGAGTTTCCGAAACTTCGGCTTATCCGGCACAAGAAAGTTTCGAACAATTCATCACCGAGCATTACTGGGGCTATTCGGCTCAACCGGACGGCGGGTGCATCGAATATCAGGTCACTCACCCGGCTTGGAAGGTACGATCTTGTGTAGAAGCACGCTTCAGCGGCGATTCTACTCCCGAATACGGCGCTGCGTTGGCGGGCATCCTTCAACGCAAACCGCACTCTTCGTTCCTTGCCGACGGCTCACCGGTCGTCGTTTTGAAAGGAGTGAAGATCGTATGACGGTCGTACAAAACCCTCTCGCAGAGAGGTCTCACCATTGGCATTCTCGAGACACTCAGGGTGGGGGAAGCTTCGTCTCGCCGGACGACCTCCCTCGGGGGCCCGGGACGCCAGGATCGCGGACTTTGGCGATTGCCGCTTCAGCAGCCTTTTCTTTTTCCGGGTCAATCCATGAATCCTGAGTGACAAAGGTGGTTTGCGTGGGCAGCGCCACCACCGCGCCGGCCTTATCCAACGTCTCCATCACTTTCAACAGCAGGGCTTCTTGTCGCGCGAGAAATTCATTCGCGTCCCGTTCGAGGATGTAGCAATAAATCTCCACTTCCAGAGCGTAATCCGCGAATTTGTTAAAGCGGACGCGTGCCGTGGAGTCCTCTACTTTTGGATCGTCGCTAAGCACGTTTCGTAGTTCTTCGAGGACGTAACGCACATGGTCCGGCGAAAGGTCGTAGCGCAGACGGATGGTTTGTTGGCAGAGGAATTTATCGCGCGTCCGTAGATTTTCAATCGTGGAAGTGGCCATCGTTCCGTTGGGAATGGAGAGCAGCGTGCGCTCGTTGGTGCGCAGCCGCGTGGAACGCAATCCGATGTCTTCGACGACCCCTAACTGACTGTTGATTTTACAGGTATCGCCGATCAGGACCACCTTGTCGAACAATATGGAAATGCCGCCAAACAAATTCTCAAACGTTTTTTGCGCGCCCAGGCCGAGCGCGATGCCGCCGATTCCCACCCCGGCCAGCGCCGTCGAAATATCCAGTCCCAAGATGCGCAGCGAGAAGAGGGTCACGAAAAAAAAGATGGTGACTTCCGAGAAACGCCGCGCCAGCGAAACCATCGAACGCTGTGCGAGCAAGCCGCGAGCAGTGAGGGACCTGCCAATCCGCGTGGTAATGGTCCGCGTAATCCGCGTAAAAATCCAATAGAAAGCGAACGCCAGGAGGATCCAGATCAATCGCCGGTAATAGATGCGGTACAGAAGCGAAGTGCCGATGTAGCTGACGAACCAGTAGTGCAGGAGAATCGCCAGCGCCAGAGTAATGGGCTCCAGCTTGAAAAAGGGCTCGTCCTCGCCCTCGAGCGGTTCCAGCCCGCGCGATTTGCGCCAGCGGCCCACAAAAAACCAGCCGATGAACGTGATTATTCTTCCGATCAACAGAGCTACCGGAACGAACAGGATCATCGCGACCCATTGCCACAGCGGCATGGAGAGAAGGCGGTTGCGAACCAGTACGGGCGGGATTTCCTTTTCGATTCCGGGAAAAACCAGGGAGTCGTACATCTCCGGCACGCTATCCAGGGTGTCCCGCGAGATGTACCAGAGTTTGCGGCCCTGATCGTCTTCCTGGCGCACCAGGTAAATCGGGAATTTGTCGCCGGGGTTGGGCGTGCCGCTCACCCGCTCCCGGTCTGGAGGCAGACCATCGTCCAGGCGTCCCTCGGGATCGCGACTCAGAAAGTCCAGCGGACCGGCGAATTTCTGATTGAGGATGGCGAGCAACTGGGTAACGAGCTGTTCTTCCTCCTCTGCAGACTCGCGCTTGTGCTTCGGCCGGGCTTGAAAATATTCGACGGCAACGGGAAAGCGCTCTTCCTGCGCGGCCTTAACAAAACCTAGGACCGTGCCTCGCGGCGTTTCTCTTCCCAGCGGATCGGGAGGAGTGGAGGGCGTCTGCGCAGCCGGGTTGGCGGGAGCGGGGCTAGTGAGGCTAGGGAATTGTCCGCCGTACGACGCGCCAACCCAGACAAACGCAAGCAGGCAAAAGATTGGTAGACACCACCGAACACGCATAGTAAGGCTCCGGAACAGCATCATTCTAGCCGCACTCATGGCTGGTGAGAAGCGACAGGGCGATTCGCAGACCCGAAATGCTCGGCGTGCTGCCGCAGCAGGAAATGATCGGTCATCCCGGCGATGTAATCACAGACAACTTCGTGCCTGGGAACGCTCTCCGCGGATTGCTCGTATGCGGATGGCATCGAACCAGGCTGCGCGTTGTAATAGGCAAAAAGCTCTTCGAGGCACCGAACGCCACGGTTCGAATCTTCGGTGATCAGCGGATGGTTGTAGACATGCGCGAAGAGAAATTCTTTCAATTGCGCGTTTTGGGCACGGGCGTCGTCGCTGAAGCCCGCGAGCCTGCCGGGCGCGGCGCGAACGTCGTCCACGGAACGCACTTGCGCTTCCTTCACAAGCCGCTGCGTATTGCAAATCAGATCGCTGGCCAAGTGGTCCAACACATGTCGCAGCGCTTCGTTGAACTTCAATTTCTGCCTGGCGTGCGGATATTGCGAGTCCACCTTTGCGTATGCTTCTCCGAACAGCGTCGCTTCGCGGCGAAGCGCCTCCATATCCAACAAATCGGCCTCCAGTGCGTCGTCTAAGTCAGCGGTGTTGTAGGCGATCTCGTCGACCCAGTCGATCAGCTGGGACTCCAGCGGCGGACGTAGCTCCAACATATATTCAGCGAGCTGGGGAAATTCTGTCGCGTCGTATTCGCACGAATGTTTGATGATGCCTTCGCGCACTTCAAATGTGAGGTTCAGCCCTTCGAATTCGATATAGCGCTGCTCGAAATGCTCCACGATTCGCAACGCCTGGAGGTTGTGATTGAACCGCCCGCCATACTGCCGCATGAGTTCGTCCAGCTTGCGTTCTCCGGCGTGGCCAAAGGGCGGGTGCCCGATGTCGTGCACTAATCCAAGCGCCTCGACAAGTTCCGTGTTCAGCCCGAGCGCGGCGGCTACCGTGCGCCCGATCTGCGTGACCTCCAGCGTATGCGTCAGACGATTGCGAAAATGATCGGAAAAGCGCGAACTGAAAACCTGGGTCTTTGCTTCCAGCCGCCGGAATGCCCGCGAATGCACGATTCTGTCGCGGTCTCGCGCATATTGGGAGCGGTAAGGATGAGGCGGTTCGAGGACACGTCGCCCGCGCGAAGCGCCGGCGGTCATAGCCCAATTCGCGGCAAAAGGTGCGATTTCGATGGCCGAAAACTCCCTGAAAAAATCGAGAAGCGGCTCGGCGGTCAGGAAGCCGGATTGAGCGCGCCGAGTTCTTTATCTGCCTGCTCGGCAATATTGGAGTTTGGATAGTCTTTCTTGAGTTGTTCGTACACGGTGGTTGCTTGTTTAGGGTCGGTCAGGCGCAGAACTCCGGCAAGTTCAAGCAAAACCATCGGCTTCGGCACAAGCACGGAATCGGCCGTAGATAGTGCCTTAAGCGTCTTGATCGCCTCATCGTTCTTGCCGGTGCGTTCCGCGATCAGCGCTTTTTGAAACTGCGCCAGTGCCCCCAATTCCTTGTCCGAACCCGCGTCCAGCTTGCTCAATTCCTCGGAGGCCGCATTTAGCTTATCGAGATCCATCAGGCAGAGCGCGGCATAGTATCTGGCAAGCTTCCCAGGCTTGGTCGCTGGGTACCTGTCGGCCACGGCGGCAAGCTTTGTTTCCGCATCCTGCGCGCGTTTCATCGGGTCGTTGTAGGTAACATCGCCGGGAAGCGTGGGCTGACCCGGAACCGCCAGCGGCGCATTGTAGATCTTCATGGCATCATCGAGGGCCGATTGCGCCTCCCCCGTTTTCCGGTCTGCGTAGAACTTCCAGCCGAAATACCCGACACCTGCAAGGAGCAACACCACCAGCGCAATACTGGCCAATCTCGTGTGAGACAGCACCGCCTCGGCGCCATGCTCAAAAGTCTCGCGGACCTTGTCCTGTTTCAGCTCTTTTCGCGAAAGATGCTCGGTCACATCCACTCTCCTGCGTTGATTTCGATCATCAATCGTAGCACAGCTGCTTTCCTCGGGCGGCGTGGACCAGCAATTGGGACTGGATCCATTTGCCATTCCATGCGCTCCCTGAAGCTAGCTTTCACGCTAAACCTTCTTGACTGGTCTACTGTTCCTCTGTACCTTTACAGCGGTACAGTTGATCGCTATGTTCTTCAAACTCAATCCCACAACGGGCCAGCCTCTCTATCTTCAGCTGATGCAACAAATCCGTCACGCAGCAGAGACCGGCGCCCTTGTCGACGGAGATCAATTGCCAGGGATCCGGACATTGGCTGAGGAATTGGTAGTAAGTCCAAATACCGTCGCAAAGGCATACTCCGAACTTGAGCACGAGGGACTTCTAGAATTGCGGCAAGGTTCGGGAGCATTTGTCTCCGTAAAGCGGCGGACTCGATCCTTGACCGATCAAGTGCACATCGCGCGTCGACGGATTCGAGATCTTATAGAGCGGCTGAGGGATGATGGTCTTCTAGACCAAGAAATCCGCAGGGCCTTCGAGGCGGAGATCCTTTACCCAGCCGAAATTGTGAGAAAGCGATGAAGAACGATCCCGTGATCCTTACGCGTTTGCTCACAAAGTCCTACGGAAACACCGTGGCTGTCCAAGACCTGAACCTGTCGGTCGGACGGAATCGGATCACGGCATTTCTAGGGCGAAATGGAGCAGGAAAAAGCACAACTATCAAAATGCTGCTGGGCATGATCCGACCTACGGCCGGTTCGGGGACTGTCTTTGGAAAACAGATAACCGATGCCGAAGAGAACCTTGAACTCCGCCACCGGGTCGCTTACGTCGCGGAAGACAAGCCCTTGTATGGGTACATGACGGTCGAACAAACGATCCGCTTTGCCAGTTCTTTCTACCCTGAATGGTGCGCCGATGTCGAAAAGAGGCTGCTCCATGACTATGAATTGCCGCTGCGCCGAAAGGTCAAAACTCTTTCTAAGGGGATGCGAACTAAACTAGCCCTATTACTGGCATTTGCTCGGCGGCCCGAATTGCTAATCCTGGATGAGCCAAGCGAAGGACTCGATCCCGTCGGGATTGAGTATCTCCTTAAAGTCTTGGTTGCACGGTCGGCTGAGGGCGTATCTGTTTTCTTCTCCTCACACCAGATTGCGGAGGTTGAACGCATCGCCGACCACGTTTGCATTCTTGAGAAAGGCCGTTTGCTGATGGATGCGTCGCTGGACCAGTTGCGCCAATCTTACCGGCGAATTGATTTGGTGTTTCACACCCCGGCGCCTGAGTGCGAGTTTCGTATTTCTGGGGTCCAAAGAATCCAGACGAGTGGCCGCCAGATGAGCGTGTTCGCTAGCGAGAATATAGACGCAGTGATCGAGCGGGCGTTCGACTTGAATGCCGTTTCTGTCGAGGTCGCCCCGCTCGGATTGCGTGACATCTTCCTGGAGACCGTAAAGGAGAATTGAACTTGCTCTGGTACAAGGCTTGGCTTGAGACTCGGGCTAGATTTCTGGCCTCTTTGGCAACTCTTACGCTCTTCAGTGGAATCTTCGTCCATCATGCTCAAGCATTGGTACGCCCCGAATGGAAGACAGATTTCTACCGTTTGTTGTTTGTCAACCAGCAATTCCTCGTCATTATGTGGGTTTTATCCGTTGTTCTTTTGGGAATGGGAGGCATCGTTCGTGAAAAGGCGGTAGGAACCTCGTCGTTGACCCTGGCTCTACCGGTTAGCAGAGCGCACCTTCTGGGTGTCCGTGTTGGGATGGGGGTTCTCCAGGCAAGTGCGTTGGGCGTCGTGCCCTGGGTCGCAGTATTCTTTCTTTCTTCGCTCGCAAAGAGACCGATTTTGATAAATCAGGTCTTCTCCTATGTTCTGCTGTTAGTCGGAGGAGGCCTCGTCTACTTTGCCATGGCTGTACTGGTCTCCTCATTGGTCGCGGGCGAATATACGGCGCCCGCTCTCGCATTCGGGGTCGTGCTTCTGGGGGCAATCGTATTTGATTCGTGGTTACGGCAATTCAACGTCTGGCGTTTGGTGACTGGCGATTTCTCGATTGACAGAAGCACTTACCTCCTTTCCGCTCATTTGCCGTGGACGGGAATACTTGCCAGCTTATCTGTCGCAGTGCTAATGCTGGCGGTTTCGATCATAGTTGTCCAAGAACGAGAGTTCTGAAACGTGTACTCTCCCCCCAACCCGGCGATCGCCCTTCTCGAAACTACCTGCCCTCGTACACCCGTTCGCAATTACGGCGTGGTATTTTGGAATGATGCAGGCAGCGTGCATTCACTGTGGCCGGCAGCACATCCTGAAGGACGAAGTGGTCATCAAGCACCCGAAGGTACAATTTCGATGCACCCGCTGCGGCCAGACGACTATCGTAGAGATCAAGCGGCGTGCGGATGAAACGGTGATCATCTCGCCGATGCCGTCTTTCGCCCGCGCGGACGCCTCCACCGCCAGCCTCAAGCTTCCCCCCGTGGACGAGAGCCTTCAGCTCCCGCCTGGAGTCTCCGTCGTTCTCTCGGTCGTTTCCGGTCCGCTGGCTGGGGTCACCTACACGTTGACTCAGCCGCGCACGGTCGTCGGCCGAAAGGGCGCGGACTTCGCACTCGACGATCCGGAACTCTCTCGGCACCATTGTCTGCTGGAGGTGCGTGAACTCTTCGTCAGCCTGAAGGATCTGGAATCCACCAATGGCACTTTTTTCGAGGATGAACGCATCCGCGCAGCGGTCTTGCAAGATGGAGCGGAGTTTCGCGTAGGAACAAGCACGATTCGCCTTAATTTCCAGCCCAAGTAAACGATCCGCATCTCTCAGAGCCCCCCGGACCGTCCGTCCACTCCTGTAAGATGGTCATCGGCATGAATCGTCTGAGCATCTGCATCGTTGCGCAAAACGAAGAGAACAACCTGCCAAGGCTCCTGAAATCCGTGAGCGGCGTGGCGGAAGAGATTGTTCTTCTGGATGGCGGCAGCACGGACGGGACGGTCGCTATCGCGGAGGAGTTCGGCGCCAAGGTATTTCATCGCGCGTTCACTACCCACGCGGACCAAAAGAATCACGCGGCTTCGCTGGCTTCCAACGATTGGATTTTTCTACTGGATGCGGATGAAGAGCTCAGCGACGAGCTAAAGGATTCTGTGCGGCAGTGGAAGAGCGCGAACCCGGAATACGATGTTTACGAGATGGCGCGTTTGACCTGGTATTTGGGCGCGTGGATTCGTCATTCCCGCTGGTATCCAGACTGGCAGCGCCGCATTTACCGACGCGACAAAGCCAGGTTTTCCGGCGCGATTCATTCCGCTCTGCGATTCAGCGGCCCAGTTGGACTGCTGCGCGGAGATTTATTGCACTACACGATTCGCACGTTTGCGGAACATGAAGCCAAGCTGGAGCGCTATGCGATCGCCATTGCTCGGGAGATGTTTGATGAAGGCAAGCGCAGTTGGCGTACGGCGATGTGGTTTGCCGCACCGTGGAGCTGGATTCATCACTTCGTTCTCGGCGCGGGATTTCTGGACGGCTACCGTGGGGCGGTCATTGCCCAGATGGCGGCTCGCGGCGTTCGTATGAAATTTGCGAAGCTGGGCGAACTGGTCGAGGCCGATCGAAAGTCCAAACAAAGCGGTACCGCGAAAGATGGTGCCGCGTGATTCCCCTTCTCGTGGACCTCGAAACCGAATGGCGCGGTGGCCAAAGCCAGCTGCTGCTTCTTCTGCAAGGCCTCTATGAGCGAGGCCATGCGGCGGAATTGGTCGCGGCAGAAGATTCGGTGCTGGCCCGACGCGCGCACACCGCAGGAATTTACGTTCATCTGGTTTCGCGCGGCGGTCTGCGTCTCCCTGCGGCCGCGAAAATCCGGGAAACCATGAAGAGCGGGCGAATAGAACTCGTTCATGCGAACGAAGGTCACGCGTTGACAGCGGCGTGGCTAGCTGGCGCGCACCGGAACGTTCCGCTGTTGGCGTCGCGGCGCATCGGATTCCCGCTCCGAAAAAATTGGATTTCCACGGCCCGGTACAAAGTACTGGAAAAGTTTATTGCAAACAGCCGGCACGTCGCACAGACGCTGATTGACAGCGGGTTTGACGTTCAACGGATAGCGATAGTCAACGAGGGCGTCGAAATTCCCGATCGGATTGGAACCCGGGAGCGGCAACTCGCCAGAAAAAACTGGGGTGTAGGGGAAAACGAATTTTTGTTTGGTTGTGCCAGCGCATTCGTGCCGGAAAAGGGTCAGCAGCATCTGGTGGGAGCCATGCCCGCAGTAAGGCAACAAGTGCCACATGCAAAGTTGTTGCTCGCAGGCGAGGGCAAGAGTTGCGCGGCGGTTCAGGAAATGGCGGCAAGCCTGGGAGTGCAAGACGCGGTGCTGTTCCCGGGGTTTGTGACGGACATGCAAGAATTTTACGCAGCGCTTGATGCTTTCGCGTTTCCGTCCGAATTCGAAGGGCTGGGCACAGCCTTGCAAGCGGCCATGGCGTATGCGCTGCCTGCTATTTCAACCAGCAGAGGCGCGCTCAGCGAGGTGGTGGAGGATAAGCGGACGGCTCTGGTCGCCGAGCCCAACGTAGAATCTTTTGCGACGGCCATGATCCAACTGGCAAAGGATAAAGACCTACAACGGAAATTGGGCGAAGCGGGACGCGAAGAAATCAGCAATCGCTTCTCAAAGGATTTGATGGTCGACAACACGCTTGCCGTTTACGAGGAGATGATGGGAACGGAGCCCGCTACGCCCTAATGTTCCCTGAATGGCGCGAAGTTACCTTGCGAAGTTACTGCGGGTAACCGCGAGGAAACTTACGCCTCCAATCCCACGCGGATTGTACTATTTCCTCCAACGAAGAATGTTGCGCTTCCCATCCAAGCGTTTTCTTCAGCTTCTCCGTACTGGCCACGAGGACCGCGGGATCGCCCGGGCGTCGCGGAGAAAGCTTGTGTGGAATCGTTAGTCCGGTAATTCGTTCCGCCGTGTGAAGTACTTCCAGATTGGAAAATCCCCGGTTATACCCAACGTTAAACGCTTCGCCCGGAAATCGATCAATCTCTTCCAGCGCGCGTACGTGCGAATCCGAAATATCCAGCACATGAACGTAATCGCGAACGCAGCTTCCGTCGGGAGTTGGATAGTCGTGCCCAAAAATCTCCAAAACCGGATAGACGCCCAAGGCCGTGTCCAACACGCGAGGAATCAAATGCGACTCCTGCCGATGCGCTTCGCCGCGTTCGACGCTTGCACCCGCGGCATTGAAATAGCGCAGGGTGACGTACTTTAGTCCGGTGTATTGCCGGTAGTCGGCAAGGATTTGTTCGAAGACTAGTTTGGTTTTCCCGTACGGGTTGATAGGCGACTTACGATGATCTTCGGGAATGGGCACAATTTCCGGCTCGCCATACGTTGCGGCAGTGGAAGAAAAGATAAACTTGTCGACGCCATGGCGCACCATGGCATCGAGCAGGTTCACCCCGCATGCGACATTCGCCGCGTAAAACGCGCTGGGTTCGCGCACGGATTTGGCCACCAACGCTTCGCCGGCAAAATGCATTACCGCGTCTAATTTGTGATCAGAAAAAACACGCTCGAGTTGCGCGCGCTCGCCAAGATCGACCTGAACGAAAGTGGCTCCCAAGGGAACTGCCGCCCGGTGTCCTTCCACCAGATTGTCGAGAGCGACGACTTTGTGATTGCGCGACAGCAAAACTTCCGAACAAATGCTTCCGATGTAGCCAGCGGCGCCGGTTACAAGAATATTCAACGGTCAAGCCTCCCGCTCAGTCGCCGCAGATCCAGGCCCGATCAGAGCGGCCTAAAGTATACCGTCTGTTCCGCGGATAACGGTTCGAGAACTTCGAGCGTTGATGGAACTAGCCTAAAAAGACGAAAGCGCCGAGCGGCTCCTTCTCGATCCGCCCGACGCTTTCGTTGCGCTAGTACTTCTTTCCCTAAAGTTTGTTCCAGCCATTCCCCCCTAACCGCTCGCCGGAATTCGTCGAGCTAACTTGCAGATTGAACAACCCATCGTCCCTGAACCTCGAGGAACTCAACCCCGATCACATAGCCTTCGCCACGGACCGGCTGGCAATAAGCCACTCGAGCATCGGAACGAAATTCGCCTGTGCGCGACGCGAATGTCACTCGCGCCCCTTTTAGCCAGGGCCGCACGCTTACCACCCGCGCCCCGCTTGCGCTGACGTTCTCCGTGAACGTCGCCTCAGAACCTGGCACCTGCCGATTCCCTTCCAACACCACGGGAATCTCCATCGGGATGCGATTTTCGCGGCGTCGAGCCATCTGGAGGTTTGCGTGTTTGACCATGCTCGCCTCAGAGGCACGCCGCGATTCGCGAAATGGAAGTCATCGCGCTGCTGCGATGTTTCATGCGATACAGCACCCTGTCTGCAGCGCCCAAAAGCTTTTCGGCGGTGTCGCCATCCTCGGGATACGAAGCAATGCCCGCGCTTACGGACAGGACGGGTTGCTCGTTTTCCGCGGAGAGCCGCTCGCGAACACGTGTAGCCACGCGCGAGGCGATATCCCGCGGCGCTTCCGGCAACACCAGCGCGAATTCATCTCCGCCGTAGCGAGCCGGCGTATCAATGGCGCGCGAATGATTTCTCAGGATCTTGCCCAGCCGCACCAGCGCACGGCTCCCCACCAGGTGACCGTAGCGGTCGTTGATGGTTTTCAATCCGTCCATGTCCAGAAGCACAATGCTGAAGGGGCGCTGTGTGCGGCGAGAGCGGTCCAGTTCGGATTCGATCACCGCGATCAGCCGCCGGTAATTCGCAAGGTTCGTCAGCGGGTCGCTCACCGCCATCGTGCGCACTTGATCGAAGAGCCGTGCTTGCTCAAACAGGGCGGCGCTCAGGATGATTGCGTAACTGATGATCTTGCTAATTTCCGCAAGGAAGAACGGCCCATCGAAAAGCCGGCGGGAAAACAGCGCGGCCAGATGGCATGCGGCATTCAGCAGGGCTACGAGAAAAAGGGAGTAGTCATACAGCGAAGTCTCGCTGCCATTTTTCTTCAGCTGCTGGTAGCGGAAATAGAAAAAGATGGCCGCCAGGAGAAACATTCCACCGGGGAGGAGCTCCCATGGACGCGACAGAAATGCACCGGCCTTTGCGACTGGCGTTGCCGGCGCCGCAAGAAACGCAGCGCTGGTAACGTAGGCGGCCGCCGCAACCACGAAGAGCGCACCTGCAGTTTCCCGGCTTGGCTGGCGCGCCGTGGGAATAAAGCGCTCGACGCCGAGAGCCGCCAGCAGTAGCACAGCCAGCAACGTGCGGCCTACCATCCATCCCACCGGCACATGCGACAGGGGAATGGGGCCGGCGTGCAGCATGGCATTCAGCCCAAAATAGCCGACCGTCTCAATCATTCCGGAGAGCACAAACGCAAACGCCAGGATCAGCGCGGTACGGTCATGCGTTCCGCGAAATCTCACCAATGCGTTCGCGGCATAGCAGAAACAAAGCAGCGAACCGCCTACTTCGAGATAAAGATAGGTTGTGGACGATCCCGAGAAGTGCGATCCCCGAAGGTAGAGGACGACGCCGAGATACAGCGCTCCTAGAGCCGTGTACGCGACTGCAGACAGGTTTCTGCGATCCTTGCTGAGAAACCCCGCGATTTTGGCCCATTCGCCCAACATAACCCCCAAATGCCGGAGAAAACCGGACATTGACGGGAATAGCACGTACGTGCCCTTTTGCCGGGGTAACGGGAAGCCACTAAACTAGTGAAAGTAAGAATGTTATAAGCTCGCGCCGAAACAGGTGTTTTACTTGAGACGGGGTCCGAGACGGGAATGCAGCGGAATCAAGTGTTGTTCTGGAACACAAGACTGAATGTATCCAGAGAGTTAGCAGGGGTTTGGGCAAGAAATCAGAGTATTTGTGGACATTCTCACTATGAGAATGTCTCAAGTTTGGGAAAGATGGCGGTTATTGGGGTTTTACGGGCGGAGGAAGGTCTCGCGCCGCAACCTCGCTGACAAATCCTTGTCGTTTGTGAGACCCGTCGCAGAACGGCGCATTTGCGGTGTGCCCACAGCGGCAGAGACTCACACCGGAACGCCCACCAAGGCCAAAGGCCTTTCCTGTCTGATCGACGATCTCGAAATCCCCTTCCACGCGCAGCGGACCATTGTTGTTTACGGTTACCTTTGTTCCAGCCAAGAGTTCCTCCAGGATTTCGAAAAGACGTTGCGTACCGAGAAAACGATCCCACTACACATCACTGCTTTGCAGCACTATAAGGATTCGCCGCTCTGAAAAAATTAATACCGCGGAACGCTTGGATCTACTTCCGTGGACCACGCAAGAATCCCACCGTGCAGATTATGAATCTTGCGGAATCCTGCCTTGCGCAAGAAATCAACCGCCTCTGCGGAACGCTTTCCGCTGCGGCAGTGCGCCACGATCTCGTGCGAGGAGTCCAGTTCGTGAACGCGGCGCGGCAGTTCGCCGAGGGGAATAAGATGTCCCTTCAAATTGCAAATCTGGTATTCGTGAGGCTCGCGCACATCCAGAATAAACAAATCGTCGCCTCGATCCAGCCGCTGCTTCAACTCTCTTGGCGAAATCTCCGGAACCACCAAATTGCTTTCCGGTTCCTCTTCGCCGCGGATGCCGCAGAATTCGTTGTAGTCGATCAACTGATGAATCTTGCGGTCCGTACCGCACATCGGACAGTCCGGGTTCTTGCGCAATTTCAATTCGCGAAATTTCAGGGCCATGGCATCGAACAGCAGCAAGCGCCCCTCGAGCGATTCGCCCGCACCCAGCAACAGTTTGATGGTCTCCATCGCCTGTAGTGAGCCCACAATTCCTGGCAAAACACCCAGCACGCCGCCTTCTGCGCAAGACGGCACCAGACCCGGCGGAGGTGGCTCTGGATAAAGACAGCGATAGCACGGTCCGTCGGGCATGCCGAACACCGTTACCTGCCCTTCAAACCGGAAAATCGAACCATAGACATTTGGCTTACCCAGCAAAATGCACGCATCGTTCACCAGATATCGCGTGGGGAAATTATCGGTGCCATCCACGATGACGTCGTAATCCTTAAAGAGTTCCAGAGCGTTTTCGCTGGTCAAGCGCGTTTCATATGTTGTGATTTCGACGTCCGGGTTGAGATTCGTCAGTCTCGCGCGCGCAGCTTCGGTCTTTGGCTTGCCCACGTCGCTGGTGCCAAAGGTTACCTGCCGCTGAAGATTGGTGAAGTCCACTACGTCGAAATCGACTAGCCCAATTTTCCCAACTCCAGCCGCCGTTAGGTACAACCCCAGCGGCGCGCCGAGCCCGCCGGTCCCAATCAGCAGAACCTTGGCCGCCTTCAGCTTCAACTGCCCCTCCATGCCAACTTCCGGCATGATCAGGTGGCGGCTATAGCGCAGGATCTCTTCGTTGCTGAGACTGGCAGCTGGCGCGATGCCCGCCAATGGCTGGCTTTTCGTGGTCGACATGTGTTGGTTTCCTACTTCCATCTTACGCGGGGTGCCACTCCCCGCAAAGTCATTCCCGGCGGACCTCGTCTTACACCTCGCTTTACACCTTTTCCCATTTCCCCTATCCTGTCTCTCCTATGTGGAATGTTGACGAACGGTTTGAGAAGAAGGCCATCGACAGCCTGGCTGCACTTGGCTTTGCGGTCGGCAGCACGCGCGGTGTCGTTCGCGTGGAAAAATATGGATGCGGCGCGGAATTTCGCCAGGAGGCGGATGGACGATTCCGCATGACCATTCTGCCCACCATCATGCTGAAGGGACAGTTCACGCGCCTGTGGGACGCCGGGTACCAGAAATTCTTGCTCACGGACGAAGGCGTGAAAGTGCCGGCTCTGGCCTCGCACCTTGAGAGCCTACGAAAATTTAATGAAGAGTTGCGAACGGCGCTGGGCGTGCCGACCTTTTACAACGAAGCATTGGGTTCCGTCAGCCAGCTAAGCGTTTACGACCGCGTGAAGGGCCGCGCGGGCGATGTCCCGGATGAGACCGTAGGCGCACATAGCCCGAATGCCGCGCACTAGTTAGTCGGCTTGCCCGATATCTGCCGTTCGATCAAGCGTCTCCTGTAAACCGCAGCTTACATTCCTCAATCGCGAAGTTTTGACTGCTGCCAACGATTGTGGCTGTTCACGGTTTCAGCTGCGAATATTTCTGGAAGGGGCCTGCATGGGGATAGAAGACGTGCGCACGGTATAGCTCCGCGATCTGCCGCACATGACCCAGATCATGATTGGCGAGTTCGTGCAGTAGCTGGGAGAGGGTGATCGTGCCAAGCTCCGCATGCTGACCCGTCCGCCCCGCGGCTGTCGACGGAATGCTGTGCAGAAACACGACAAAGGCTCGACGCAACGCCACAAATTCATCCAGGTACTCAAGAGCCGTCTTTTGTTTCTCACTCCCGGTCGGCTGCGCGTGTTTTGGCAGTACCGGATCGTTTTCCATGGCGATTCGCCGCGCTCGCCCATTATAAAGTTGTTCGATCATCACCAGGTGAGCCAGCACTTCCTCAATAGACCAGCGGTCTGAGGCAGGTTTCCACGCGGTCGTTTCCTTTGGGACATCCCGCAACAGGAGCTCCAATATTCCGGGCGTCTTCTCCAGGAGCGAAATGGGGGCCGAGATAGGAGCGGGCGAAAGAGCTTGCATCGCGAACCTCCGGAGGGCACGCTGATTGTAATGCGTCGAGAACAACCCGGAAAGTCGTTCCGGTGCTTCTCGAGGTTAGACGTTAGGAGATGCCGGAATGGGACGAGTCGTTGGCTTCTTGGACGATATTTTTTTTCAGATGAAGATTATGGAGACGGCAAAGCATCTGGGCCTGGAATTTAAAGTGGCCACGCAACCCGATGCGTTGCTCGACCTCCTCGATCCACCTACCAATCTCGTTATCATTGATTTGAATGCCCGCAATCAACCGCTGGCAACCATCGCTCGGCTGCGTGCAACTCACAAAGAACTGCGCGTAGTGTCATTTCTGTCTCACGTGCAGGTAGATCTTGCGGCCCAGGCACGCGCCGCTGGAAGTTCGGAAGTCATGCCGCGCTCGGCATTCACACAGAACCTGGCGGCCATTTTGTCCTCGTCTAAGGATAAGGAGTAAGGAGTAAGGAGTAAGGAGCGAACGTTGCGATTTTGCCTGTTCATTCTGTTACTTTGCGGCGCCTTCAGTTCATTTAGTTTCGCGCAAGTGGGCGCGCAAACCGGCCCGCTAGGTACTGCGGTCCCTGACGGATCCGATCCCGCGCTCGTCTTACGGGACACCCTGATGGCGGCGTGTTCGCAAAATGTCCCCGAATTCACCCACGCGCTCACTTTGAGAAATGCAGAGGCTTTCGCTCGAATGACCCCCGCTGCCCGATCCACACTTCTGAAACGTTTCGTCCTTCTCGATAAGCCCGGCGAGCCGAGT
>Ga0070765_100000084_pt1 | contig 61829 bp, 59 predicted proteins | sample HubBroMetageWFT5_FD_71516 | JGI IMG/M metagenome (GOLD analysis project Ga0070765, IMG submission 71516) | Warmed and freeze-thawed soil microbial communities from the Hubbard Brook experimental Forest, New Hampshire - Hubbard Brook CCASE Soil... | ecosystem: Environmental > Terrestrial > Soil...
CAGGATTTCTCAAGGACGGATGTGAAGGTGGAACGAGGGCAAAAACCTTTTGCCGCTGAATGAATGCGGATTTTATGGGCACGGCCAAAAGCCGGGTCTCTTTTCTTTGGCGAATCTGGAGCTTCAACGATGTTGGTTTTCCCGAAACAGAACTTTGCCAACATTCATGTTCGTTCGTCACATTCGTTCATTCGGCTCGGTGCGTAGAATCGCTGCGTGGGCAATCGTTTGGAGGGTGGTGCCAGTGGGTACTGGACGATGCCCGTCAAGCATTCGAGTGGCTTTTCAGCCACTAGGGTTCGATTCCCTCACCCTCTTAGGTCACTCGATTTTGTAAATCCTCCTTGACATGCTTATCGGGACTGATAGCATTTAAGTGACGGGCATCGTTCAGTACCACTGCAGGCTCCGAGTTAGTCTCGGGGCTTTTGTTTTTTGGCGGCCAGTCAAACGTGCTTGACAGGCGGCGTATCCGGCATATCATTAAGAGGTCTGGCAAACGGCGTTCTAGTATCTCGAAGCCCCGGGCGATGCTCGGGGCTTTGGCTTTCGTGGTGGATCATCCCATGCGAAGAAAGTTGCCAAAAACCCGTTCACGGCTGGCTATTCCGGTGCCGGAGGTCCTCAGGCTGATTGGAAACGAATCGCGACGCAAGGGCACAGACAAGCTCACTTTGAGCCAAATCGATGGGGTCATCAAAGCCGTCCGCGCACGAAAACCGAGGCCCTGATGCGTTGGGGTCAGTTCCGTCCGTCCCCGAATTGCCAAGCAGTGCGCGCACGAAAACCGGGGCGCTGATGGGTTAGGTCAGTCCCGCCTGTCACCGGATTCCTCGTCCAGGTAGAACAAATGAGCCTTTTCCAAAAGAAAACTCATCGAAAACAGGGTGAGCTTAGGCCGACGGGGGTGCAGGGGTCGATTCCTGTTATCGTAATTGGTCTCGTAGCCGTCATCTCTAGTATTTTCGGCGGTTTGCTGAAAAGCGGTTGCTTCAAAAAAAGGGAGAGAACGCCTATGAAATTAAAATCGATGTCAGTCCGTACGTGTTTCGGTTCGTTGTTGGAATGTATTTCGGCGATCGCGACAATTGCGGTTGGGGACGCCCTGTCAACCTAAACTCACCCTCAGTCTCTGTTCCCCGACCCGAATTCGGCCACCTGCGCCTCAGTACGATTCTGTGAGCGCACGATAGCGAAGCTCCCACAACTCTTTTGCCTCCACGAACGTGTCTGCCACAATAGGCCAAATAAATCGGATCACCTGGTTGTTCCCGAGCTGGCAGTACACATCGGCCTCAGTCGCGATGGCCAATGTGAGCATAAGTGTTCGCGAAAGTTGCTGGCCGCGGAACTGCTGCAAAAACCTTTTCTCAATGAGTTCCTGGTCTTCACCTCCAATGTTCTCCGCCAGGAAGAAGAATGAGATTTTGAGCAGTCCTCCAAAGGAAAGGTGTGATTGCGCTGATGTGTCGTGGTAAAACCACTTGTTCAGATGTCTGAGGAACGGCCGGCTTTTGCTCGGTAGGTCTTGTACCTTATCCGGATGCGGCCAGTAGGGCATTGATGACGGAGTTTTCTTTTCCGCATCGGTCAATCCCAGGCTTTTTCCGAGGTCTTTGAGCATCTCGCCGAGGTTACGGATATGAGCTTTGAAATCCGGGTCATTCCCGAACGTTGTTTTCAACTGCTGTCGCTCTTCGCTTAATTCTCGCCATCCCGCCTTCATGTAGTGGCGCACCCTGGGCGGGAAATCGTCCAAGAGATATACAACCGTGAACAGCAGGTCCAGGAGTTGGCGGTTGACGGGAGGAATTGCTACAACGAAGTTTGGCTTTCTCCTCGTGTCCTCCGGTATATCCCCAGCAAGGTACAAGGCTGCTTCGTGGGAATTCATGGCGCACCGTACAAAGATATCCAGAAGGTGAGCATAGTTCGCGAACAAATCCGGTCGAACCATGTCGCCGCTTTTCCTACGGAGATCACGGTCAACATTTGTTAGAAGTCCCCATACCTTTTCCCCAACGATCTTGTAGTCGAAGTTCTTGAGAGGCTTTAGCGGCCCTTTGTGTTTTCGCATGAGGTACTCCTGGCAGCTATTAACCTTGTAGCACAAACGGGCCATTTGCAATTCAACAGATCAAAGCTCAGAATGCGGGAGTCATGAAGGTAGTGTTCGCCCTGTTTCTTCTTGCATCATTCATATTCGCCCAACAGGCGACACCGCCCTCACTTCAAAAGGAACAGCCTAAGACTCAGTTCAAAGTCGAATGCTCGGGTGTTGAAGCAACCACCTCCTGCCAATCGTACAATGAGCTCGTTGAGAGCAATGACAAGGATGTGATTGGCTCTTTGGGTGGCCTCTATGACACATACGTTTGTTTTTCAACCGACGAAGACGCATTCTCAATGGTCTCCGTCTCGCCTCCGTGGGAGCCCGGTTACCGCAAGACAATAAAAAACCCGCGCATCCTTGAGCAGGATGGCCAGGTAACCCTTTCTCGATATAAGAGCGGTCAGACTGATGAATTCAAAGTGGCTGAGGGGAAGTGGCGACGCGGCGTAACTCTTCAAAGTGATATTTTCCATACCGACAACGGGGCTGATCCGGGCGCTTTCGTGGACGACTATACCGCCAGCTTCCAATATTCCTACCAAAACACCCAGGGCAGAAAACTTACCTACGGAATCTCAATACGAAGATCAACTAAACGGTTTACCGAAACGTGGGACGCGCCGGCAATTCCAGAGAAAAAACAAGATTCAATCCGGATTGTTTCTACGGGTCACTGCGCCGAGTTCAAGTAGCGCAGGTCTTCTTCACCGGGAGAAACCGGGAGAGACGGAACGTTTCCCGGTTTTTCTCGTCATTTCAATCATTTCAACCAGTGGATTTTGATTTCCTGCTCAAGTGGCTTAAATTCGGGGTCGCCGGTGACGAGTTCAGCCTTCTTTTCTCTGGCCAGCGCGGCGGCGAAGGCATCGGCCAAACTGAGCTTGAAACGCGCTTTGAAATCGGCGGCGCTGTCGGCCAAGGCGCGGGTGGTGGAATGAAAATCGATGGGCAGGCCCTCCAGGACCTTTGCGGCCTCCGCCCAGGCTGCGGCGCCGTCCTTTTTCACAATCTAGTACTTCGCTTCGGCGTAGTTAATCTCGAAGATTCACAAACACCTACCTGCGCTCTCGGCCCTCGCGCACCATGGAGACCAGGTCGGTAGCCGACACTTTAAGCTTTACCCCCCTGACGTCCAGTGGCGACGCCTTGCCCTTTCGCAGGGGCAGAATGCGAAACACCCTCCCGTCGCGCCGGCGGATTTCCACTGCTCCGTCGCGCTCGGCTTCATCGAGCACGGTTGCAAAATTTCCCCGCGCCTCCGAATAGCTGTAGGACTTCATCGCGCTTCACCCTCCAGTACGTCCAGTTTGAGTTCGCGCGCACGCTCTTTTAATCCGCCATCCAGTGTGAGCAGCGGCGTTCTCTGGCTCAAGGCGCAGGCAAGTACGTAGGCGTCGTAGGCGTATACATTCAACCTCGCCGATAATTCCACCGCTTGTTTCAAGTCGATCCCGGGCATGCGGATGGGGATCGCCGCGTAGGCCTCTAGTAGTTGAAGGGCTTCCCCGATGCCGATGGCTTTGCGTTTGAACATAGCCGACAGCGCGTTTCCGACTTCCCAGTGGACCGAGGGCGGAGCCACCAGGGTAGCCCCGCGCGTCAGCCTGACCAAACTCGCTTTTTCGGGCAGCTCCCCGATAACAGCGAGAATGGCGGACGTGTCGATCACTATTTCCACAAGTTGAATTGTATCATAAGTACAATTGTACAATAACACCCGGTCTGCCCTCTCCCATTTCGGGATGCGGCCTCGATTTTTCCGCCGAATATTCTTGCCTTCGGCGTCGCAGGGCGGTTCCAATAGAAGGACAAGGCGGCATTCGCGAATTTCTACGAATGGCCGCGTTTTCTTTTCGAGGTAGGTGGATGAAGAAGCGGAATTCGCCGCGGCTGATGTCATGAACGAGCGCAAGCCAGACATCATTGAACACGCGAAACAGCGTGGCGAGTGGGCAGAATCGGTCTTCATGTCCAGAGCCCACGAGCGAGGACTGCCGGTTAGCAAGCCCTGGGGAGAAATGTGCCCCTATGACTTCGTCGTCGGCACCACCGGACGCTTTGTCAGCGTGCAGGTAAAGTCGACCCTCAACAAACTCGAGACCGGATATTCCTGCAAGGTGCTCAGCGGCCAGCAGCCCTACTTTCCGGGATCGTTCGACTTCCTTGCCGCTTACGTCGTTCCAGCAGATGCCTGGTACATCATTCCAGCAAAATTGATTCAGAGCAAAAGATGCATCACGCTCTTTCCGAATTCACCCAGTTCGAAGTACGAGCCCTACCGCGAGGCGTGGCACTTGCTGCGGGAGGCGATTGCGGCGAAGGAAGAGATGAATGTAGATGCGGGCGACGCCGAAGAGTCGGCGGAACCGGAAAGACCTCCGCGCAACGCGCTGGAGCGGATGGAAGCGTCGTTCAGATTCATGAAGGGGCGGTTGGAGGTTGATCCGTGAGGATCGGTGGCAGATTTCTTCTGAGTTTTCCGTTGCTTTCCACAGAGAAGTTTGGTCCTGCACAGTTTCTGCACAACCTACAACGATTTTTCTGTTGCGGGGGATTCGATGCTCAAGCATTGTATGCGCCAGTGCTTACGTGAGACGTTTTCACGCTGCGGATTGCTTGAAAAGTTGACGGTTTCCGGCGGTTCTCGAGGGTGAACTGCTGGAGGGTTCTCGAAGCGTGTCATGGCGCGTTTCTGGATCCAGGCGTTGCGGCCTCCTCGGAAGTCCTCCTCACCAGAAGGACTGAGCGTCAACTTGGGCGATCGATGCGAGTGGTCTGGGGTCAAAGCCGGGTTCCACCTCGCAGAGTACGGGAAGGAACGAGCACTCCTAGTGGGCGTGGTTTCGACCCGTGCGACTGGCCGCCTTGCGCGGCGAGAAAGCGGTGACGTCTCACAAGCAATGCGGTCCGGGCTGGCTGGGCCTGGACCGCATCTATTTTCTGGCTTCCCTTCGTCGCTGATTTACGTGGACCTACGCGGATAAATCAAACCCACCACAGAAACACAGAGAAACGCTGAACCTGCAAGTTCTCTCTTGATTATTCGCTTTTTGTTCCCCTACACTAAGCTCAGCAAGTATGCAGCCAGGAAAATAATTATGAGTCCGAGTTTTCCGAAGGAACTGCGGGCCATCCACAAGCGATTTGTGAGTAGTATCGCGTTCGCACTCCAGTTGCATTCTCAAACACAGAAGAAGAACTTTGGCGACTACTGATTACAGTCTCGCGCACACTCTGCCGGCCAACGTGGAAGCCGAGCGCTCGATTCTGGGCGCGATTCTGCTGGACAACTTCGCATACAACCAGGCCGCCGAGCATCTGAAGCCGGAAGACTTCTCGCTCGATTCCCATCGCCGCATCTACAACCGCATGGTCGATCTGGCGGAGTCGTCGCGTCCGATCGACATGATTACGTTGGTCGAGGAGCTGGACCGGCGCAAGGAGCTGGAAGCGATTGGCGACGTTGGCTATGTCTCCGGGCTGCTGGATGGGGTTCCCGACCGGCCCAGCATTGAGCACTACATCAAGATCGTGCGCGACAAGGCGCTGCTGCGCGGACTGATTCATGCCGCCAACGCAGCCATTGCCCGCGCTTCGGATCAGAGCGACCCGGCTGAAGATGTTCTCAACGATGCCGAAGCTGCCATCATGCAGCTGTCTGAAAAGCGCATTGGGCGCGGCTTCATGGGGGTACAGGAGATTGTCAAAGAGTCGTTCGGTTCGGTGGATGCGCTCTTGCAGCGGGGCCAGCGCATCACCGGACTCGCGACCCACTACACCGATCTCGACGAGATGACCAGCGGCTTCCAGCGCGCGGATCTGATCATCATCGCCGGCCGTCCATCGATGGGCAAGACGGCATTTGCCATGAACATCGCAGAGAATGCCGCGATTGAAGATCAGAAAGTTGTGGGCATGTTTTCGCTGGAAATGTCGCGGGAGGCTTTATTGCTTCGCCTGCTATGTTCGCGGGCGCGGGTGGACTCGCACAAGATGCGCACCGGTTCGCTGTGGCGGGATGACATGACCAAAGTCGTGCGAGCCATGGACGAACTGGCCCACGCTCCCATCTTCATTGATGACACTGCGGGCATTGTGTTGAGCGAGATGCGTGCCAAGGCGCGGCGCTTGAAGCAATCGCAGGGCAAGCTTGATTTACTTATCGTGGATTATCTGCAATTGATGTCTGGTGGAGGGCGGCGCTATGAGAACCGCACTCAGGAAGTTTCGGCCATCTCGCGCGGGTTGAAGGGGCTGGCCAAAGAACTAAACGTCCCGGTGATTGCGCTTTCTCAGTTGAGCCGCGCGCCGGAGAGTCGCGGCGGAGATCATCGTCCGCAACTTGCCGATCTCCGCGAGTCGGGGTCGATTGAGCAGGACGCGGATGTAGTAGCTTTTATCTTCCGCGAAGAGGTTTACAAGCAGGACGATCCTGACTTGCAGGGTAAGGCCGAACTCATTATCGCGAAGCAGCGCAACGGGCCAACGGGGAAGGTCAAGCTGGCGTTCATCAAGAACTCGACCCGCTTCGAGTCGTTGATGGAAGGCGGAATTGAGCAGGAAGGATGAGGGTCGGCCGGCTTTTGCCCTGTGGAAAACCTTGTGGAAGTAAAGTTGCTGAGTTTGGAGCAATGCATCCGCCGACCATTCGGTCGGTTTAGCGGCCGCTGCCATTGTCCTCCAACTTCTACCAAAGACGATCGTTACTGGTTTGTAAAGATGTGTTGAGAAGAGCGTTAACATGATGTTAACGTTCCCGTGTCCAAGGAGATTTGCACATTCGCGAGGGCACGTCCGGTTAGCAGACCAGCTACGATTTGGGACGGAAAATCGCTACTATTTTAGCTTGTTGTCGGCGCCTAGGAGTTGTTCTTGCGCCGCTTCGCGGCTTCCCCAGCCTGAACGATTTCAACCTCTGAGATTCGCACACCTGCAGGGGCACGCGCTTAGGTACCCTGCCGGCAACCAAGGCCCCAGGGTTCACGCGCCGCTGCTAGGCGCTGCGAGGTTCCCAATTCTTGCGCGTTCTTTGCGCGAGAATTGGAGAACGCTGCTCATGGAATATATAAAGATTGCACGTGCTAATGGCCTGGCTGCCTAATCTTTTCTTCCACCTGCACCTTTAGCAGACTTTCCAGATACGCAGTCAGTTCGGTGATGTCATACTGGCCACCCTCGTATGCACGATCCGCCGAGCGCAATCCAGCAATGTACGCGTCTCTGTTTTCGCGAATGAGTTCTGGTACGGTTTTCCTGCCGCCCAGAATCCTTCCCTGCTTCATGCAGATTAGGTAGTAGCAAGCGGCCCTGGCAGTTCTTCCATTGCCCTCGATGAAGGGGTGAATCCAGTTCAGATTCCAGAGAAGCGAACGCGGCAAGCGCGGTCGGGTGCTCTACAATCGTCCAATTTTCATGGATGACCGAAAAAAATGCGTCCATAAGCCTCGGTACATCTTTGAAGTGGGGCGGAACGTGATTGCCAACCCTAATCGGGCCTTCGCGATGACGTCCACCTAATTGACAGATATTGGAAACTGCGGCATAGTTCAGCGCCCAGAGGGTGTATTTGTCAAACGCCTCAATACCTTTCTTGGGCATCAAAGTACTTGCCTCGCCCATATTGACGGAGTACGATCTCGGCAGTGCCTGCTGAATCAATGTCGCTCGGGGACATGCTGTTCTGGATGTTCCTTACTCTCTTCGGCACAGGCACATACGTGATTTACGGAAGCCAAGGCCGTGCGGGAGAAGTATGGGGAGTGGCGATGATAATTTCTGGCTTTATTGGCATGGCCGCATGTGCTTGGCCACACGTAAAGCAACGGATTATACGGCCACAAATCGACGCGAAACTAAATGCAGGGCCGCCCATAACCCTGAAACAGTTATTTGAAATTGATTGGCCGACTCTCCCGGCCTTCTACCATGAGTGCGTTCTGGAGAGCGAGATATTCGACCCTGGCTCAGTAAAGGTCGCGTGGCGCGTTAACGGAGATTTCGTTGCACGATCGAAGTTTCTTGCCATTCTTATCGAACCTGCTACTAAAGCGGACGATGCGTTCAAAGCATGCGAAGCGATCGCGGATCGGTATGCGCACTTCATTGATTCACCAAATTCGGAAGTGGACATTGAAGGGCAAGCTCCAGACGACACCGCGCCCACTCATCTCAAGGATATGGTGTTTTCAAAACGAATCTTCATTTATTACGGGGACTTCTCGCTTACACAGAAAGGGATGCTTGAAACGATTTACCAGAGCAAGGAACTGGCAGTTCAATTCAGGGATGCGGCGTATGCATGGGCGCATAAAGACGACACGCCGCGTACAACACCGCTAGTTCCCAATAGCACCATTTTGCCACTAGCTAAGTCAGTCCCCGGATTAACGATTAAGATTACTAAGCTGAGTCCGGGGCCAAACATCACCTTCGATGACACCAAAATTTCACTTCAGAAAGTCGTGGAAGATGGAGGTCGGTTCAGACTCTTTGTGCCGGGAGAGGCGGCGAAACCTTTACTTGCCCTTTATGTAGAGGTTAGGAATCAGGCCATAGACGGTAAGTCTGTAACATCCGCTGGACAGATTAAGGCGCAACTACGTTTCCAACTCGAACAAGGAACCTTTGAGATCGCTCCCGGCGCATGGTTGGATGAACCGTATAGCTCAGTTAGTCTCGAAGTGGGCGATACGCGAAGGCTGATTCTGGCTCTAGGGGTAGATTTTATTCACGATTGGAGGATGGTCACAAATAGAAGAACAGGCCCGAGTGATTCGGCGATATTGGACTATTCCAGAAACTTCCCAATGTCGGCAACGGGAACTCTCGAAGTAAGCCTTGTCGGCTCTGGGTGCATTATGCGTAAGTTACAAGTTCGCGTCGGATGGAAGCACAATGAGAGCCTGTGGTTGCAACCGATAGAAGAGGGCAAACCGTGACTGATTCGCAAACTGAGTTCCAAAAATTCGACGCAGTAGTCAGAAAAATCTTAACCGTTTCAAAGAAAGAACTTGAGAAACGAGAAAGAGCATGGAAGCAGAAACGCATGAAGGCAAAGAAAAAACGGATCAAATCTTGACCCGCCTGCCACGGCCTTGCCGCCGTGCGGCCCTTGTCTGGGTAGTTCTTGCTCAATTTGGTTTCCCTGTTAATTGAGCGAATGTGATCCGCTTGCCAACGATCTGCCGGTCAAGGTAACGGTGAAGATGAAACGGCTCCACGCTAACGTAGGTTCCCGAAATACCGCGCTTGAGAAGCGACCAGGAATTCTCAAGGCCGTTTGTGTGAACGCGACCGTCAACGTATTGGACGGCATGATCTACGACTTGATGCTGGTACTCATTTTCCAATCCGTTGTAAGATGGCAGTGCATCGGAGTAAAGAACTGTTCCAGCAGTCACATGCTTGTAGACTTCCGTTTGCAACTCAGTCTTACGGCGATTCGGAACAACCGAAGCGCGAACTTTTCCGCCACGTTCCAAGATTCCCATGACTGCTGTCTTGTCCTTTGTGCCCGTAGCAGTGATCCGGCGTTTGCGTTCGCTCAGGTGCATGTTACGAGCCTTGCCGCCGATGAACGTTTCGTCCACTTCGACTTCGCCGCCGAGCTTGGAACCGAAGAACTCATCCTGCATAGCAAGGCGGATGCGCTGAAGCATGAACCATGCCGACTTCTGCGTGACCTTCACATCACGTGCGATCTCGTAGCTGCTCACGCCGTTCTTGCGGTTAGTAAGCATCCACGTTGCCGTAAGCCACTTATCAAGAGGAATCGGAGAATCTTCATAGATCGTTCCGACTTTGATAGAGAACTCGCGCTTGGGATGATGACTACCGCATTTCCAGGTTCGGCGCTTGGCGTTGAAACTAGCTTTCGTCGCTCCACAGCCGGGACAGACTACGCCGTTCGGCCAGCGCCGGACAGCAATATAGTCGATGCAATTGTCGGGATTGGAGAAGTACACAATCGCTTCTTGAAGGCTGCTAGGTTCGCGTTCCATGACTGAAATGTACCAAAAACATGTGGGCGAGTCAAGTATATTCTTGCCCTTTCTTGAGGCCAATTTCAACGCAATTCGACAGCAGGTCGTACTGACGCAGCAGATTTTGTTCCTGAATTTTGGTAAACAGAGCAGGGTCGTCTTTTTCTCTGACAGACATTGGAAATGCATGAAACTGCTGTCTTACGGCAGCAGTTTTATGTGTTCTGAGGCCAATCGAACGCTATCCTTGGTTATCCGATCTTCCGAACCTTGAGGAGCATTGCCGTAAGCAAAACTGATTCGCTGTTCACGCAACTCGTCTTCTGTGACAGGGATGTTCCGGGATTCATCCAATATTCTGGTTAGTTCTGGGTCTGTGGGAATGGTGCGAAAAAATTGTTGCCTGTCAGCCATAAAGCACCTCCTCCGGGAGGCCAATCATACGCTTTTTCTTCTCTAAGTATAGCCCATTTTTTCCACATAGTTCTCACTTTATTAACAATGGAATCAGGCAGTTTTCATTGGCCATACGTCCTTCCGTGACCGCGACAATCTCGAACATTTTCGGCTCAATTACTGTCCTCGCCGACCTTCAACACCGCCAGGAAAGCTTCCTGGGGAATGTCCACGCGGCCGATCCGCTTCATGCGGCGCTTGCCTTCTTTTTGCTTCTCCAGCAGTTTGCGTTTGCGGCTGATGTCGCCGCCGTAGCACTTGGCGATTACGTTCTTGCGGATCGCGTGCACGGTTTCGCGGGCGATGATCTTGGCTCCGATTGACGCCTGAATTGCCACTTCAAACATTTGCCGGGGAATAAGTTCCCGCATCTTAGATACGAGGGCCTTGCCGCGTTCGTAGGCGAAGTCGCGATGCACGATGATGGAGAGCGCATCGACCGGCTCGCCGGCCACCAGGATATCCAGCTTCACCATGGGCGATTCCCAGTAGTCGGCGAGGTGATAGTCGAGCGAGGCGTAGCCGCGGGAGACGGACTTGAGACGATCGTAAAAGTCGAGGACGATTTCATTCAGCGGCAGCTCGTAGTGCAGCATGACGCGAGTTGAAGTCACATACTCGAAAGTCTTCTGGCGGCCGCGTTTCTCTTCGACCAGCGCCAGGATTCCGCCAACGTACTCCGGGTTGGTGAGGATGGTGGCCAGAATCACCGGCTCCTCGATCTTCGAAATCTCACTCGGGTTCAGCCAGCGGGAGGGATTATCGACTTCGATCATCTCACCGTCGGTCTTATAGATCTTGTAGCGGACGCCGGGCGCGGTAGTTATCAACTCCAGATTGAACTCCCGCTCGAGGCGCTCCTGAATGATTTCCATGTGGAGCAGGCCGAGAAAGCCGCAGCGGAAGCCGAAACCCAGAGCAACCGAACTTTCCGGTTCGAAGAAGAAAGAAGAGTCATTGAGCCGTAGTTTCTCCAGAGCCTCGCGAAGCGAAGTGTGCTCGTGCGCGTCCACCGTATACAGGCCGGCGAAGACCATGGGCTTGATTTCTTCAAAGCCGGGCAGCGGCTCGATGGCGGGATTGGTGTCATCGGTGATGGTGTCGCCGATTTTTGCGTCGGACACAGTCTTGATATTCGCCACGAGAAAGCCGACCTCGCCAGCCTTCAGTTCATCAATCTCAACCGGCTTGGGACATTGGACGCCGAGCGCCTCCACATCCAAGACCTTTCCGTTCCACATCAAGCGGATCTTTTGTCCCTTACGCAGCGTGCCCTGGAAGACTCGGACCAGTACGATCACGCCGCGATAAGGGTCGAACCATGAGTCGAAGATCAGCGCCTGGAGCCGCTTCTCGGGATCGCCCTTTGGCGGTGGAATACGCTTGACGATGGCTTCGAGAACGTCGGGCACGCCCTGGCCGGTCTTGGCGCTGATTAGAACCGCGTCCGTAGCATCGAGGCCGACGGCGCCTTCGATCATTTCCTTAGTGCGCTGGATGTCGGCGCTGGGCAGATCGATCTTGTTGATGACGGGGATGATTTCGAGCCCGTTGTTGATGGCGATATAGGAATTCGCCAAAGTCTGGGCCTCGACGCCCTGGGAGGCATCGACGATCAGCAGAGCGCCTTCGCAAGAGGCCAGCGCACGTGAGACTTCGTAGGAGAAATCGACGTGGCCGGGAGTGTCGATCAGATTAAGCTGGTAGGTTTGGCCGTCCAGGGCGCTGTACATCATTCTGACGGCGTGGGCCTTGATGGTGATGCCGCGCTCACGTTCCAGGTCCATGGAGTCGAGCACCTGGGCTTGCATTTCGCGCGCCGTCACCGATCCGGTGAGTTCCAGCAGGCGGTCGGCCAGCGTGGATTTCCCGTGGTCGATGTGCGCGATGATGGCAAAATTGCGAAGAAAGGCGGCGTCCATGAGATGAGTGCTTAGATTTGATTTTAACAGGGTTAAGAGGTAGTTCTCGGTTCTCAGTCGGGGATAACGATGAACTGATCGGCTAAAATCAACTCCATGCTGGTACTCGCCTCCGCTTCGCCTCGCCGGCAGGAACTTCTACGCAATGCAGGCATTGAGTTCGTGGTGCAGCCTGCGAATGTTGCTGAAATTCCCAGCGATGGAGAAGCGCCGCGGTCGTTTGCGGAGCGCATGGCGCGGGAGAAAGCTCTGGCAGTGTTCGCGCTGCGGCCGGATGCTTTGATTCTCGGCGCCGACACCGTGGTGGTGGCGGACGGTCAGATCCTCGGCAAACCTCGCGACACGGCGGATGCGACTCGCATGTTGCGACTGCTGTCGGGACGAAAGCATGAAGTGATCACCGGAGTTTGCATGGCTGGACCACAGGGGCTAAATCCCGCTCCACGAAGCTTGCCATTCGGCACGGCTGAAGCCGTGCCCTCCCGCGTCCGCTACGAGACCACAATCGTGACGATGGCTACACTCAGCGATCACGACATCCGCGATTACGTCGCGAGCGGTGAGCCGATGGACAAAGCAGGAGCGTATGCAATTCAGGGAAGGGCTTCGCGGTGGATTTCGCGCATTGAGGGAGACTACTTCAATGTAGTGGGATTGCCGGTGGCGCTGGTATGGAGGATGCTGAAGGAAGCACAGGGTCAGACGTAGCCAAACAGACGTAGCCAGCTACGTCTCTACGGCTTCTTGTCTTCTTCGCCGTCTTTCATGGATGATTTGAAATTCTTGATACCTTCGCCCAGACCTTTGCCCAGGTCAGCCAGTTTGCCGGGGCCGAAGATTAGAAGCGCAATGGCCAAGATGACCAGAATCTCAGGCAAGCCTAGTTTTCCGCCCATTGGAGTCCTCCTTAAAAAAGTCTAGGCTTCGGTGTGCTCCGAGTCAAAGCGGTAGCGAGCCAAACGCGCGAGTCCGGCGTCGCAACAAACGCTACTCAACGCGCGGCTCGCCCAGATCCTTCAGGGCAGCGTGCCCTGAACGGTGTAGACCACGCTGTTGAGTGAGCCGTTGAATCCGGCACACCAGACCTGCACGTGCTTGCCTTGGCGCTTGCTGTCGCAGGCGCCCATTTCAGCACCGGTGCTGCTGTCGAGCGACCAAGTCTGGCCGCCATCTTTGCTGAAGTACATTCCGCCGACGTTGGAAGAATAGCTTCCGCCCGTAGCCCAGCCGATATTGGGAGTGAGGAAGATGATTTCACGAATCGGCCATCCGATGTCCAGGGTGCGGCCACTCCAGGTGTTGCCGCCGTCGGCGGTGCGATGCACCCAGCCTTCAACGTTGGGTGAAATCTCGCCACCGCCGACCCATCCGAAGGTGTCGTTCGAGAAGAAGGTTGGGCCATCGAAAACCGAGTCGATGGAAGGACCGCAAGTCCACGCCGCGCCACCGTTGAGACTGGTGCAGTAGGTTATGCCGGAGGCCCGAGCGTGCAGATTGGGCAAGAAGCTGAACTCGCTGCCAAACCAGCCACCGTTGGGATCGGGTACCACGTTGCTCCAATCGGACGCGTTTGCGCCGCCGTCGGTGGTGTAGTGCGCGGCGTTCGGGGCAGAGAGATTCAACTGATCCATCTCTAATCCGTCCTGCGAGTTGACGTAGCGGATGCGGTCACCCCAGCCGTTGGTGGTGAGAACAATGTCCGAGGTCCAGGTTTGGCCGCCATCGTGACTGAAGCGGATCATGCCTTCAAAATTGGAGTCGTTGAATCCGGACACGACAACGTCATTCGCGCCTGCGGCTTGCACTCCATACCAATAAATGGGAGATCCAAGATTCATGATCTCGGTCCAGTTGGCGCCGCCGTTGGTGGTTTTCCATACCTGGCCTAGTTCGGCGGCAGCATAACCGATCTGGGGCGTGGCAAAAGAGATGTCATGCACCACAGCGCCAGGCAGTGTGGCCAACAGCTGCCATGGATTCGCTTTGGGATCAATCGCCCCGGTCCCACGAGGAGAGGACGAGTTCGTAGGACGCTCGGCTGCCATTTCGTGAGGCGTGCCGAGGACAGGCACATGGCTCGAAACATGACGTACGTTTCCGGTCGGGGTTTGGGCCGTCGCGGCAGGCCCAACCAGTATCAAAGTGATGGTGGCCACAACCAGTAAGCGAGAGACTTGGTGGATTCTCACGTAACCCTCCGGGGATCTTGGAACTGCCCTGCGGGTGGCAATTTTAGCACGGAAAGATGCTTATAGGGCCTCGATAAGACCCGCCAGCAGCGCCGTTCGCCGGGGTAGCTCCGAGATCAAGATAGACTCGTGGCTGGCATGTGCACCGTCACCGACACCACCCAGGCCGTCCAGCGTAGGAATCCCAAGGCCAGCGGTGAAGTTGCCGTCCGACCCGCCGCCAACTGCGGCTTCTTCGAGCTTCCAGCGCATTCGCTTAGCGATCTCGCATGCCTTCTGATAAAGAGCCACGACGGCCGGAGTGCGCTCCATGGGCGGACGATTCACTCCGCCGGCGACTTGCAGCTTGCACTTACGATTGAAGGGCTTTAGCGCGCGCAGCCGGCGATCGATGGCCGCGGCATCTTTCATACGGGCGACGCGGACGTCGAGTACTGCACTGGCTTCGGCGGGAATTACGTTCGACCGAGTCCCTCCTTGCACCGTTCCCGGGTTGAGCGTGATGCCGCGTTTAAGGTCGACAAGGTTTGAAACTTCGATGATTTGCCGGGCAAGTTCCACAATCGCACTCTCGCCCTTTTCAAAATCCAGTCCAGAGTGCGCGGCCTTGCCGGTGACTTTGAGAGTGTATTCGCCGACTCCTTTTCTGGCGGTTTTGACCGCACCCTTCGGACCATAAGAAGGTTCGAGTACTAACACCGCCTGAGACTTCCTGGCGAGATTCTCGGTGATATGGCGGGAACTGTCGCTACCGACTTCTTCGTCTGAGACCAGCAAAACAGTCACCGGGCGTGGCAGCTGGTCGCCATGCCAGGTACGGAGGGCTTCGATGGCATGCAGCATGATTGCGATCCCCGACTTCATATCGAAACTTCCGGGACCAGAAAGCTTTTGTCCAGAGATGATGCGACAGGGCATGGTGGCCAGCGTGCCCATGGGATAGACCGTGTCCAGATGGCCGAGGAGGAGCACAGGTTTCGCGGAGGTCTTGCCGGCGAAATCTACCTGCAAGTGATCGCCAAAATCCTGGGTGCGGTGAAATTTGGCATGGCCTCCCAGGGCTTCAAACCGCCCGGCCAGCAGCGCTCCCAGGCGATCGACGGCTTGTTTGTTGTCACTCGGGGATTCGACTTCAACCAATTGCCGAACGGTTTCTGTGATCGGTTGCTTTCGCTCTTCGAAGTAGCGGAGCCGACGGGCAGATTCGGCGCCAGCGGGGTCGGGGACTTCCTTCTTAGCATTCCTAGTCATGGATGATATTTTCGGCGAGGGGGTTTTGTAGCTCCGATCAAGTATAATCTTCGCTCCTGACGAACCCAGTATGACAGACGTGGCTCATTCCGCGGGCGAAACTCCGGGAGGAAACACCGGGCTGGACATCAATGCAATTAGACGCCTTTTGCCGCACCGGTTCCCCTTCTTGCTGATCGACCGGGTGCTCGAGCTCACGCGGAAAGAGCGCATCGTGGCCATTAAGAATGTCACGATCAATGAGCCATTTTTCGCCGGCCACTTTCCCGGGACACCGGTCATGCCGGGCGTGCTGATCGTCGAGGCTATGGCGCAAGCCGGCGGAGTGCTGTTGCTCACCGAGATCGAAGACCGGGACAGTAAGTTGATGTTGTTCACCGGAATTGAGCGTGCCAAGTTCAGGCGGCCGGTGGTTCCGGGCGACCAATTGCGCATTGAAGTTACGGTGACGGCCTGGCGGGGCAATGCCGGACGCATGGAAGGCATGGCCTACGTTGGAGACAAGCGTGCGGCGGAGGCGACCATCAGTTGCCGAGTGATAGACCGCTCACGCGCTCGCGGCGGCAATGCCGAGGCATCCGCAGAGTCCGAATAGTCCGGCGCCAGCACGATCATGTTGACCGCCCCCACAATGACGACAGTTCACCGCACGGCCATCGTCGATTCCAGTGCCAAGGTTCACCCCAGCTGCAAGATTGGCCCTTACTGCGTGGTCGGGCCGGAGGTGGAGTTGGGCGAGGACTGCCATCTGGTATCGCATGTAGCGATCGAGGGCCCCACAAAGATCGGCGTTCATAATAACTTCTTTCCTTTTTGCTCAATCGGGCTGGCGCCTCAGGACCTGACCTATGCGGGTGAGCCGACGCGCCTCGAGATCGGCGATCACAATACGATCCGAGAATTTGTCACTATAAACCGGGGAACGGTGAAGGGTGGCGGGCTGACTCATCTGGGCAGCCACACGCTGGTAATGGCCTACACGCACATTGCCCACGATTGCCGGGTTGGTGATCACGTCATATTGGCCAATGCAGCGACGTTGGGCGGACACGTGACCGTCGGCGACTGGGCGCAGGTGGGGGCGCTGTGTCCGGTGCATCACTTTGTGCGTATTGGGGAGTACGCGTTCATCGGTGGCGGCACTACCATCACTCGCGATGTGCTCCCATTTTCCAAAACGGCGGCGGCGCGCGATGCTCATGCTTACGGGCTCAATGCGGTCGGATTGGAGCGGCGCGGCTTCAGCAAAGAGCGGATCGGCAAGATTCATCACGCTTATAAGGTGCTGTTGGCGTCAAAGCTGAATACTTCGCAGGCGCTGGAGAAATTGAAAGCAGAAGCCGACCAAGGCGAAGACGTGGAACGGCTGATCAAGTTCATCGAGGAGTCGGAGCGGGGAGTGATTAAGTAGCCTTCGGCAATCAGCGCTCCGCATTCAGCCCGGCAAGGCCCGTGGGACTCGCTGCCAGCGTCAGGCCACGACGCGGCTTCCAGTCTTGTTTTCGTGCATAGAATTTCACATCTGCTGCTTTGGCTGAATGCTGAATGCTAACTGCTCAATGCTAGACTTTCAACCGTGCCCCCTGCCAAACAGAGACTCGGCCTTATTGCCGGCAATGGGCGTTTTCCCTTTCTAGTCTTGGACGCGGCTCGGGCGCAAGGATTCGAGGTGGTGGTTGCCGCCATCAAAGAAGAGACCTTTTCTGAGATCGACTCGCGCGGGGCAGCAGCAGTTCACTGGCTTTCGTTGGGAGAATTGTCCAAGCTAATCGAGATATTCAAGCGCGAGGGTGTGACGAAAGCTGTCATGGCCGGGCAGGTTAAACATAAGCAGATTTTCTCCAGCATCCGGCCGGATTGGCGGCTGGCGAAGTTGTTGTTGAACCTGCGCACGCGTAATACAGATGCATTGCTCGGGGCGGTGGCCAAGGTGCTGGGGGATGAAGGCATCACGTTAGAAAGTTCCACGGCGCTGCTCGAGCCGCTGCTGGCCAAGCCGGGCCTGCTTACGAGACGCCCCCCGAACGAAGTAGAACAGAAAAACGTCGAGTATGGACGAGCAGTCGCCCGGCAATTGGCACAGTTCGATATTGGGCAGACGGTTGTCGTTGCTGAAGCGGCCTGCGTGGCCGTCGAAGCCATGGAAGGTACGGATGCGACTATCGAACGGGCTGGGCAGATCATGGGATCTCTGGAAGCCGGCGTCTCTACGCTGAGTCGCGCTTTGACGGTGATCAAGGCGGCGAAGCCGAATCAGGACATGCGTTTTGACGTCCCGGTCGTTGGCGCGAAAACCATTGAGGTGATGCGGAAAGCAGGAGCGACGTGTCTGGCGGTGGACGCTGGAAAATGTCTGCTGCTGGACGGAACTCAGATTGTCAAGGCAGCGGATGCGGCGGGAATCGCGATTGTGGCGACGGCGTTTCAGGATCTAGACTGACGGGCAAGGGCGCCCGATTGTATCTCCAAAAGTGAAAGAGGGTATCTGAATGTCCGAAAGCGCGCGTCTGGCTGACCAGATCCGCCGTGCCTTTGATGGTGAAGCATGGCACGGCGATTCCATGCTCGAGCTGCTGGCTAACGTCGATGCCAAGATGGCGGCTGCTCATCCCATCAAGGGTGCGCACAGCATCTGGGAACTGCTCTTGCACAGTGCCGCATGGGACGACGCTGTATTGCGCAGGGCTGGAGGCGCCGCGGTTAAGCTCAGCGACGAAGAGAACTTTCCGCCGGTCAATGATGCCAGCGAAACAGCCTGGCGAAAGACGGTGGAACAGGTCAAGCTGAAGCACGACGCGCTGGTCAAAGCGGTGGCGGCCTTTCCTGATGCGCGTTTGTTTGATCCGGTGCCCGGCAAGCCGGAGAAATACTACGACCATTTCTACATGTTCAGCGGAATTGTGCAACACGAGCTTTATCACGCGGGACAGATTGCACTGCTGAAGAAGGCGCAGGCCAAGTAAGCCGTGAACCCCGAGCATCTCATTCACGTCGCGGTGGTCGGCGTAGGTGCTTTCGGACGCAACCACGCACGTGTCTACCAGCAACTGGCAAAAGAAGGAGCGCCGGTGCGGTTGGTTGGCGTGGTCGATTCCGATACTGGCCGGGCAGACGCGGTGGCGCAGGAATTCGGCTGCAGGGGATTCGGCTCGGTGGATCAGTTACTCACCACGCACAGCGAAGTCGAGGCGGCTTCCGTTGCCGTTCCCACGGTTCATCATCTCAACACTGCGCGTCAATTGATGGAAGCCGGGATTGACGTCCTGATCGAAAAACCGCTGGCGGGCTCGCTGGCCGAGGCCGATGAACTGATTCGAATTGCATGCGAGCACAATCGTATCGCCCAAGCCGGTCATTTGGAACGCTTCAATCCAGCAGTTCGCGCGACGTTACCAGTGATCACTCAGCCGATGTTTTTCGAAGTCCATCGCCTCAGCGTGTTCACGCCCCGGTCGCTCGATATCGATGTGGTGCTGGATCTGATGATTCACGACCTCGACATCGTGCTCTCGTTTGTGAAGTCGCCGATAAAGGAGATCCGAGCGGTTGGCCTTGCCATTCTTTCCGGCAAAGTGGACATCGCCAACGTGCGAATTGAGTTCGATTCCGGCTGCGTGGCTAACTTTACTGCGAGCCGGGTCTCGACCGAACTGGTACGGAAGTTGCGCTTTTTTCAGCCCAAGCAGTATGTCTCTCTGGACTACGGACGGCAGGATGCGATGGTCTTTTCTGTAGGCGGAGATGGCGCCGGTGCGCCATCGGTGAATCCGCAAATCCAGGTGGCCAAGCTACCCGCCGTGCAGGAAGAACCCTTGTACGCAGAACTGAAGAGTTTTCTGGATTCGGTGCAGCGGCGCGCCCGGCCGGTGGTTGATCTGGAAGATGGGCGCCGCGCGCTGGCCGTGGCACTCGATATTGTGGCGGCGATCCACGCTCACGGCAGCAAGATCAAGCTGGAGCAACTCCATCGCTGACCAGAGAGTGTCTCAATTTTATCGATTTGCTTTCTCTGCGTACTCTGCGGCTGTTCTCTGCGACCTCTGCGATTTAGGGCTATGTGGTCCTGGAAGGATCATCAAACCTTAAAACACAGGGGATCGCTGAGAACGGCCGTAGAGTGCGCGGAGAGGCCCGACAGAGCCAGACTCGGACTCCGCCACTGATTGCCGGGCTTTGTGTAAAGTATTGTCAACTCCCCGCCAAGTGATGTCTGAAGTACCTACCCTTCCAGGCCGTCGCGGATTCCCGAAAAAGGTGCGAAAATAAAGCCATTGGGCCGCAGACGCTGCGAACGTACAAGGGTAAGACCGACAGTCACGGTAACCCGGCAGGATTGGTGTTGCTACAACTAATCTCCTGCGGCTCGTGTCTAAACAACGGGTAAGCCGTTCGATGTCAATCACGCAAATCCCGCCGACCACTCCGACCTCTGAGACGCCTGCGCCGCGAAAAGTTGACGGCGGAGATTTGTACGACGCGCGGTACTGGGAATCGGCATACCGGGACATTGACGAGGCTCCCACCTTAATTATTCAACTTCAGGATGATCTTACTCATTCGCGGCGGCGGGAATCTTTCTGGATCTCAGTCGTAGTTCACTTGTTGATTGTGCTGGCGATCGTGAACTCGGGGAGAATCGCCGGGTTCATACCGCGGCAAACGGCAGTCCTGACTCCAAATCCGCTGGCGACGGACAAGGATCTCACATATCTAGAACTTCCTCCGGACCAGCAAAGGCCGCCAGCCAAGCCTCCGGAGACGAACATCATTTCGGACAAGAATCGGGTGGCGACGTCGAAGGCGCCGCAAATAGATCGCAAAGAGCTGAAGAAAATTCTGGACAGCAGCCGGCCCGGTCCACCTGGCCCGAGCGGGGCACCGCAGCAGCCTGCGCCTGGAGCCCAAGCTCAGCCTGCGCCCCAGCCGCAACAGCAGGCTCCGCCTCCGCCTCCACCAGATCAGAATCTCAGCGCCAAGATGCAGACTCCGACGCTGTCCGCGAAAGACGCATTCTCCACCGGATCGAGGTACGTGGGATCAGCCACCGAACAGGCGGCAAGGGCAGTGGCATCCGCGCGCGGTGGCTCTGGGGGCGGCCAGAACGGCGATTTCGGTTTGGGCCTAGGCAAGCAAGGCGCTGCGTATGGCGCGCTGGATGTTCTCAGTGACACTATGGGGGTTGATTTTGGACCCTACCTGGAGCGGGTACTGCACGATGTGAAGATGAATTGGTATCTTCACATTCCTGAGTCGGCGAAGGCCCCGATCATGAAGAAGGGCAATGTCTCGATCGAATTCGCCATTCTGAAGGACGGCACTGTGCAGGGGATGAAACTAGTCTACACCTCGGGCGATGTTGCGCTCGACCGCGGGGCTTGGGCCGGAATTACCGATTCCAATCCGTTTCCGCCGTTGCCGACGGAGTTTGGCGGCCAGTACTTAGCGTTACGGTTTAAGTTTCTCTACAACCCAGACAAGAGTGAAATGCAGTAGTCGTTCTTGAGCGTTTAGGATTTTTCCAGGCGAATTGAACCGTCTCCGGTGTGGATGGTCAGCAAGTTTCCTCCACCGTTGATCTTTCCGTGTATGTTCTTGTCGCCGATTCGCCCGTCAACCGTGACCGGCATTTCGACGTTGATGTGGCCGTCGTTGGTATGAAGATCCACATCAGCGGCAAAGCTCTCGGGCAGTTCCAGTGTGACGTTGCCGTCGCCGGTGCGAAGGTTCCAGCTTGAGGCCATGGTTGATCCGGGCAAAATGCGGGTTTCGATGCGGCCATCGCCGGTGCTGAGGTCAAGCGCGTCAAAGCGGCCAGCCACGCGAATATGTCCGTCTCCGGTGCGGGCCCGCAGGTTGCCGTCAACTGCGTCGATTCGCTCGTGGCCGTCACCGCTTTCCAGGTCCATGTCGCCCCTGAAATTCGCCAGCTCAATGGAACCGTCGCCGGTGTGGAGATTCACGCGTCCCTGGCGCGGCATGTGGATCTCGATATCGACCTTGTAGCTGCCAAACTGGACGGAGAATACATGGTGCGGGAAGCGCAACTCGATCTCCACCGCGTCGCCACTCTGATGCTCGATGACTCGCAAGCCGTTGTCGCCGAACTTGTAGCGGTTGCTGGTGATGTGGACGTCGATCGCGTTCTTGTCCCAAGTGTCGACGCGGAGGTTGGCGTCGGAAGTATCCACCCTCAGGTCGGGCTTGCCCGAGATGGTGTAAGTCTTCGACCAATCGTCAGCGAGAGCCAATGGGCTGAGGGCCAACACCAAGCCCAGTAGCGCGAATGTAAGGCGTTGCATAGGTTGCTCCTGCGCGGGGGGCACACGTCCACTCCGGCGTTAGACGATGATACGCAGCCTTGGTCAACCTGGTTCCGAGAAACTAGGGTCCTTTGAGGTGACCGCCGGTTGTAAGGGCTACAATAGTCTGGTGCCCGCGGCTGGAACAAAACGGCAGCCGGAGCCGCCTCCGGCCGAACATCATCGCACCCCGCAGGTTTACACCCTGGAAGCTACAGGCCTGCTGGTCATCGCACTACTCGTCCTGGTCCTCACCCTCGCTCGTTACTGGCACAACATCCCCTGGAGTGCGCGCTAACCGTGCCACCGGAACCGCTGCTGGTAGTGGTGCTCGGTCCGACTGCGAGCGGAAAAACCGCTCTCTCGTTGGTGCTGGCTGAGCGCTTTCATGGCGAGATTGTGAATTGCGATTCGGTCGCCATGTATCGAGAATTCGAGATTGGCACGGCAAAGCCGGATGCGGCGGAACGCGCCCGCGCCCCACACCATCTGCTGGATCTTGTGGAACCGACGGGTTACATCACGGCAGGAGAATATGGCCGCATGGCGCGGCAAGTTCTACAGGAGATCAAGCAGCGGCGGCGCTTGCCGGTGGTAGTCGGCGGAACGGGATTGTATCTGCGGGCACTGCTCGACGGCCTCTCTCCGGGGCCGCAGCGGTCGGAGGAGTTGCGGGAAAGACTGCGCGAGAAGGCGGAGAACAAGGGCACGAGCTATTTGCACCGGGTCTTGAACCGTATGGATCGGGATGCGGCGGCACGGATCCATGCCAACGATCTGCCGAAGTTGATTCGCGCCATCGAAGTCTGTCTGGGATCGCGCCAGAAGATGACTGAGATGTGGAAGCAGGGGCGAGATCCGCTGCCAGGTTTCCGTACCTTGCGAATTGGGTTGAACCCTGGGAGGGATGCGCTCTATGGACGCATCAATGAGCGGGCGCGAAACATGTTCTCGGCAGGGCTTGTGGAAGAGACGCGTGGACTACTCGCGAAGCACGGTGAGGCGGGGTGGCCGCTGGCTTCACTGGGTTACAAACAGGCAGTCCAGCTGATCCACGGCGATCTTGATGAAGCTTTGGCGCTACAAGCGGCGCAACAGGCCCATCGCAATTACGCTAAGCGGCAGATGACCTGGTTCCGGCGCGAGCCGGAGGTGAAATGGCTGGTAGGTTTTGGGGATGAACCGGCGATTCAGCAATCGGCGGTTGAGTTGGTGGAGGATTCCCTTGGGACCGGACATTAGCAACTAGACACATAGGAACCTAGTCCCTCTCGTTTCTTCATAAGGCGCAAAACAAAACGCCCCAGACTCATAGGAGTCGTGGGACGTTTGGTTCGAACAGCCCTCCCCCGAAAACTGCTCAAACACAGAGTAGCCATTTCAGGTGCTTGTGGGAATGGCCCAATCGGGCCAGTAGTTCCGGCATCAACGCATTAAGCGAGTTGGGGTTGTTACCGGGGGCGCGGACGCCCGCTCTTACATGCCTTTGGGTTCAGTCATGCTGAACCAGTTGCCGGAGTTGTCCTTCATGACCGCCTCTATTCCATAGAATTGTTCTTTTGGCGGCGACAGGAACTCAACTCCCTTAGCCGTCAGCTCGTCGTAGGTTTTGCGGCAGTCGCTGGTTTGCAACACGCCTCCGTTGAGCTTACCTCTGGCGAGCAAACCTCGGATGGCCGCGGACACTTCCGGCTGCATGTTTGGACCATCCACTTTCATAAGAATAATCTGCAGATCAGGCTGGCCCTTGGGGCTGACGGTCAGCCAGCGGAAACCTCCTGGAATGGACTTGTCGCTGCTCGCGCCCATAGTTTCATCCATACGGAGTTCAAACCCCAACTTGTTGACGTAAAAATCCTTGGCTGCGTCCTGGTCCAGAACGTACAGGGTGGCGTGGGAAAGGCGTTGAATCATGGAATCCTCCCTGCTTCGAGAGAAGGCTAACGGAAAGGGACAGACGGCGCTTCTCGAATCTTGCGATTTTCTTGCGAACTAGAACGGTGCCGCAAATTGCTGATAACACGCCGGGATGTAATAAAGCAGCCAGCGTTGATATCCGCCGAAGGTACGGCGGCATTGGCGACGGAACGCGACTGGGGACGAGCCGGTCAGAGAGCGGAAGCGGGTGCTGAATGAGCCCAGGCTCTCGTAGCCGAGGTCGAAGCATATCTCGGTTACGCTGTGGTTCTCCGCCAACAGCAGCTTCTTGGCATGCGAAATGCGCATTCGGGTAAGGAACTCGTGCGGCGTCTCACCGAACGCCTGAACAAACAGGCGATTGAAATGAAATGGCGAGAGACAAGCCTGGCTGGCGGCTTGCTGAAGCGAAATGCGTTCGCGATAAGAGGCGGCGAGGTAATCTCGCGCCCGGCTCAGCCGGGCAAAGGTGACCGGGTCGAAGAGGCGAGCCGGGAGTTGGGTGGATAGTTCCAGACGTCGCGACTGGGCCCGCATAAAGGCTAAATGTAGCACAAACATGAGGCGCGAACACTGATCCGTGGCGTGCTATCTTCATGCTTATGCTTCGACCACTGGCGTTTGCCTTGTTGGCGTGTGTCCTGGTGTGCCCAGCCTTAGCCAAGGAGAAATATCAGCCGGCTGGCGCCGTACATCTTGACCGAGACGGCGAGAAGTGGGCGGAAAAGACCTTGCGCAAGCTTTCCCTCGAGGAAAAAGTCGGACAGCTTTTCATGATCTGGGTGCGGGCTGAGTTTCTGAACGTTGCCAACCCCGAGTACCTGCAACTGCGCGACACCATGCGCAAGTATCACCTGGGCGGGTTCGCCATGACGGTGCGCTGGGAGCCGCCTTTTCTTTATCGAAACGAGCCCTACGAGGCAGCGATGCTGTTGAATCGATTGCAACAGGATTCGAAACTACCCCTGCTGGTGGCGGCGGATTTCGAGCGCGGTTTATCCATGCGGCTTCATGGAGCGACCGAATTTCCTCATGCCATGGCGTTCGGCGCAGCCGGCAAACAGGAATATGCTGAGGCTTTTGGACGGATCACAGCGCAAGAAGCGCGGGCCATCGGCGTGCATTGGAATTTCTTTCCTGATGCCGATGTCAACTCGAATCCTGCGAACCCGATTATCAATACGCGTTCTTTTGGCGAAGATCCGCAACAAGTCGGAGATTTGGTGACGGCCTACATTCGTGGCGCGCGCGCGAACGGGATGATGACGACGGTCAAACACTTTCCCGGTCACGGAGACACAGCTACGGATTCTCATCTCGGGGTTGCGCAGGTCATTGGTGACGCCGCCCGATTGCAATCGGTCGAACTGCTGCCGTTTCGCAGGGCCATCGAGGCAGGGGTGGATTCCGTCATGGTGGCGCATGTCACGGTTCCGGCTCTGGATGCGCAGCCGGATCACGTGGCTTCGACCTCGCCCATCGTCGTGACGGGCCTGCTGAAAGAGCAACTCGGGTTCAAGGGAATTGTGGTGACGGACGCTTTGGACATGGCGGGGCTGACGCGCCTCTATGCGGCACACATCGGGCGCGCGGCCGTCGATGCCTTCAAAGCGGGCAATGATGTACTGCTGATCCCGGCGGATTTGGACGCGTCGTACCGGGCGGTGCTCGAGGCTATTCGGAGTGGGGAGATTCCGGCTTCCCGGCTCGACACTTCGGTGCTCAAGATATTGAAAGCAAAGGCGTCAGTGGGTCTGAACAAAGACCGGACAGTCAATTTGGATAATCTTTCCGGGTTGGTCGGACAGCCCGCCAATGTGGCCCTTGGCCAGCATTTTGCAGACGATGCCGTCACTTTGGTACGCGACAATGGCAAGTTCCTCCCTCTTAAAGAAGAAGCGGGAACTACTCCGGCGGGCTTGCCGTATCAGAGAGTGGAAGCAGTGCGCAATCACCTGGTCGTGGTAATTCTTGTGGATGATGTGCGCACCGACGCTGGAAGGACGCTCGAACGGCAGATTCGCGAGCGCGTCCCGGACGCTAACGTGGCCTATGTCGATTCCAAGATTGTGGATGGCATGTCCGCTGGAGTATTGAAAGCGGTGGATGAGGCTCAACAGGTCATCGCGGCTGTGTACGCTGTGCCGGTGGCAGGGCGTGCGCTGCAAGGAGCAAATGGGTTGACCAACTCTGTCAGCCTCGCCGATGCGAACGCGGCACTGCTACAGAGCGTTTTGGATCGCGGGGCGGACAAGACGGTAGTTTTGGCGATGGGGAACCCCTACGTGGCGCAAAGCTTCCCGATGATACAGAATTATCTTTGCACTTTCTCTAATGTGTCGATTGCGGAGGCGAGTGCGGTGAAGGCTCTGTTCGGCGAGATTGCCATTCATGGCCATCTTCCAGTGACAATCCCAGGAATCGCCCAGCGTGGCGCCGGGATCGAGCGTCCAGCGCAGATCGCGGAAGGAGATTCTCAACATGCTCATACCCAAACCTCTGGACAATAAGACCAAGGCCCTGATCGCGGTGACCTTCGCGGGCTGGCTGACCGTAATGGCTTGCACGGTCGACGTGAAAGACCGTGACGGGAACAACAGCAAGGTCGATATTCAAACTCCGGTCGGAGGCATCCACGTTAACGAAGAAGCCAATGTCCAAGATACGGGCCTTTCGGTGTATCCGGGTGCGCGAAAGAAAGAGAAGACGGGAAACGACAGCAAGAGCGCCAACGTCAACATCTCAAGCAGCTTTTTTGGCGTGAAGGTAGTCGCAATCGAATTTGAGTCCGACGATCCGCCCAGCAAAGTGCAGGCTTTCTATCAGGATCAACTGAAGAAGTTCGGGCGCGTGATCCAGTGCCGTACCGACAAGCACGGTGGCGATCTCACGGTGAAGGCTGGCCACGAAAACAGCAAGCGGGAGGTTCGGTGCGATGACGACAATAGTGGAAACGTTGTGGAGCTAAAAGTCGGGACGGAAGACAATCAGCACCTGGTATCGGTTGAACCGCAGGGCAGCGGATCGGATTTTGCATTGGTATTCATCCAAACCCGGGGTAAGGAAGGCACGATTTAGTATTCGCGCGTACTAATCTTTGGAGGACGTATGAGTTCAAGCAGGTTGGTGAAGACAAGAAATAATTCGCTCCCGGCTGTTCTTGGTTTGGCGACGGCCATTGTACTTTCATTCTCAGCTTCGATGGTGAGCGCCCAGACCGCGGGCGACAGCGGGCAAGACAAGAGTTTCGACGTTAGGAGTTCGGCCGGTGACATGCATGTCGGTTCGGAAGTTGACCAGCGCGAACTCGGATTACCTGCCTATCCCGGAGCACGCCTGCGGCAGCATGACGCGGACAAGAGTAACGCCAATCTCGCCCTGTTCACTTCGGTGTTTGGGATGAAGCTCTTGGTGGTGAATTATGACTCGGATGACGATGCCGCCAAGATCGTCGACTTTTATCGCGGAAAGATGAAGAAGTACGGCAAGGTGCTGGAGTGCCACAGCAGTCACCACGGTGGAAACGTTAACAGTGGCGTCAACATTGATGACAGCGACGAGAGTTCGAGCAAGTCGAAGGAACTGAAATGTGAAGGCGACAACACCGGCAAGGTGGTCGAGCTCAAGGTTGGCACCGAGGATAATCAGCATGTAGTGGCCATCGAGCCCGCGGAAAAGGGAAAGGGTTCGACCATCGCGATGGTCTATGTACACACCCGCGGCAAACAGGGCGAGATCTAGCAGGCAACCGGCAATCCGCGGCGGGCGGGCCTTCCTTGCGCGCTACTCTGCCCTGCGATACCTTTGAAGTCTAGTGGAACATCTCTGCTATAAGTGTGGCTCGAACGTCGAAGATGGTATTCCCTTCTGTCCACACTGCAATGCCCCACAGATCCGAGTTGGAGGCGCAAGCCCGGAGGCTGTGTCTGCTGCGGAACTGGCCGCCGATTCCCTTCCCAGCCCTCGAGGCGGAACTGCAATTCAATGGTCGGAGGCCCTGCCTTCTGCGGCGCTGGCCGGGCTGATTGCGGCTTTTCTAATGTTCATCCCTTTGGGTGGGTTTGGGTTGGGCATGATTGCCGCCGGGGTTCTTTCCGTCCTTTTTTACCGCCGCCGCAACCCGGTCAGCAACCTTACGCCCGCCATGGGAGCGCGCCTGGGCGCGGTCAGCGGGACGATGGGCTTCGGGATTTTCGCGATCTTTAGCGCCGTGGGGACGCTGGTTTTTCATAGCGGCGGGGAGTTGCGAGCCGCATTGCTGGAGGCTATCGCGCAATCGGCGGCGCGTAGTGCCGACCCGCAGGTCCAGAGAGCCTTCGAATACCTGAAAACTCCACCTGGACTGGCCTTAATGATGGGCCTGTCGCTGGTGTTCGTGCTAGTGGCGTTCCTGATTCTTTCCAGCCTGGGAGGCGCGGTGGGGGCGGCAATGATGCGAAGGAAAGACCGGTTATAGGACGTACCCTACCCACCTTGCTCCGCAGTGCTTTTCGCGCGTATGATTCAGCGTTCATGACGCCGCGACCTTCTACCCGTCCCGCTAACCTGAAAGAGAAGGCGCAATTGATGTCAGCGTCGGAAATCGAGCGCACGCTGGTCCGGCTGGTCCACGAAATAATTGAGAAGAACAACGGCGCGGTGGACCTCGGAATCGTCGGCATCCGGCGTCGCGGTGTGTTTCTGGCGCAGCGCCTGGGGGGAATGATCCAGCGGATTGAAAAGATACCGGTGCCGGTGGGTACGCTTGACATCAGCCTGTACCGAGACGATCTTTCGACGGTGGGGTCGCAACCGGTGGTGCAGAAGGGCGACATAGGATTTCCCATCGCCGGCAAGAACATCGTGCTGGCCGATGATGTGCTCTACACCGGACGCACAGTACGCGCCGCGCTGGATGCGCTGTTTCGCCAGGGACGCCCCCGGCAGGTACAACTTTGCGTACTGATCGATCGCGGCCATCGCGAGTTACCGATTGAAGCGACTTTCGTGGGACGCAAGGTTCAGACCACGCTGCAAGAGATCATCGAGGTCAAGCTGCAGGAGCTCGACGGCGAGGAAAAGGTTCTTCTCGTCGAGAAGCAGGGTTGAACCAGGATGGAAACAAGGAAGGGTCGGTAAAGATTTGAGGAACGGGCGTCTCGCCCGTCCCGTTGTTGTGGGCACCTGATGAATAAGACTGCACGTGGTTCTCTGCTGGATATCGAACATCTCGACGTGAAGGAGATCACGGGGCTGCTGCAATTGGCCCGGAGGATGAATCCGCTCAAGCCTCGTCCTCTATTGCGCGGGAAGCGTGTGCTGCTGCTCTTCTACGAAGCCTCCACCCGGACGCGCAGCTCTTTCGAAATCGCCGCTAAGGAGATGGGCGCGATGACGACGCTGGTGCTCTCGAGCGGTTCGAGTATTGAAAAAGGAGAGTCGCTGCTCGATACCGCATACACGCTGCAAGCGGTGGGAGCGGATGTCATGGTGGTTCGCCATCCCGCGGCGGGAGCGCCCTTGCTGATGGCGAGGCACCTGAAGATTCCTGTCATCAATGCCGGCGACGGCATGCATGAACACCCTTCGCAGGCGCTGCTCGACGCTTACACCATTCTGCGTCACAAGAAGAAGCTGAACGGCTTGCAGGTCGTCATCATGGGTGACATTTATCACAGCCGGGTGGCGCGATCCGCCATTCATTTGCTGAGCAAGTTCGGCGCCCGCATTACGCTATGCGGGCCGCCCGAGATGCTGCCGGAACTTGCTACGTGCCTGGCGCCGAATTTGCACATTACGCGCACCGCGGAAGAGGCGCTGCGCGGCGCGGACGTCGTCATGGTGTTGCGAGTGCAAAAGGAGCGGCTGGCAGGGATGAAAATTCGCTTGCAGGACTACATCGCACGCTATCAGATGACTACGGCACGGATGAAGCTGGCTAAGCGAGACGCCATGGTGATGCATCCGGGCCCCATCATTCGCGGACTCGAAATCACCTGGGAAGTCGCGGATTGCCCGCAGTCGGTCATCGTAGAAGAGGTGGCAAATGGTGTGCCCGTGCGCATGGCGATTCTGGCTCGGGCGCTGGGGAAGGCATGATGAAAACGTTTTGCGCCGGACTCCAAGGCGGATCGAACTGAATGGCACGCGACAAGCTCAAATCGGGTGGGTTGCTTATCAAAGGCGGCCATGTGATCGATCCGGTGGCGAAGATCGACGGTTTGATGGACGTGTTGCTGCAGGATGGCCGCGTGGTTGAGCTTGCTCTGCCCAACAAAATCCGTGGTGGCGCCGATCAGACGTTGAATGCTCGCGGTCTTGTAGTTGCACCCGGCTTCATCGAACTGCATGTGCATCTGCGCGAGCCGGGGCAGAGCTACAAAGAAACGATTGCCAGTGGAACAGCGGCAGCGGCAGCCGGAGGATTCACTTCGGTCTGCTGCATGCCCAACACCTCCCCGGTGGTGGACTCGGTCGAGTGGGTCACGTGGATCCAGCAGCCGCAGCGCGGCGCGGTTGTGAACGTATTCCCCGTCGCGGCCGCCACTCATGCCAGTAAGGGCGCGGTGCTTACGGATTTTCGTGGCTTGCAACGTGCCGGAGCAGTGGGAGTGACCGATGATGGCCGGCCGATCTTGAATGAGACCACGATGCGGGACACTCTGCGCCTGGCGGCGGAGATCAACCTGCCCGTGATTCAGCATGCCGAGGACACACGCCTTACTGAAAACTGCTCGATGAATGAGAGCGCGACTTCTTTCCGCCTGGGGCTGCGCGGTATGACCGCGGCGGCCGAGGCGTCGATCGTGGATCGCGACGTGCAACTGGCGCAGCAGTTCGCGGGAGCGCGCTTGCACGTGGCTCACCTCTCTACGGCAGACGCGCTCAAAGCCGTGCGCCGGGGCAAGCGCAGCCGGGCGCACGTAACTTGCGAAGTCACGCCGCACCATTTCACTTTGACCGACGCGGACGTCGGTGAGTACAACACCTATTGCAAGATGAACCCGCCCCTACGGTCGGGCGCAGACCGCGAAGCGCTGATCGTGGCTCTGGCCGACGGCACGGTGGACGCCATCGCCACCGACCATGCACCCCACGCTACGCACGAAAAGATCATTGAGTTTGAGAAAGCGATGTTCGGGATCACCGGGTTGGAAACGGCGCTGGGGCTGGCCATCACTCGCTTGCATCGCGAGCGCAAGATTCCGCTGGCGAGGATTGTCGAGCTCTTCACCGCGGGCCCGGCGCGGGTGGTGGATGTACGCGGGCGCGGCACGCTGGCGCGGGGCAGTCACGCCGACGTCACCATCTTCGATCCCAAGAAACGTTGGACCTTTGAGGCAGCAAAGTCCCGATCAAAGTCGAACAATTCGCCTTTCGACGGCTGGCAACTCACTGGCAAGGTCGTAGCGACGATAGTAAGTGGGAAGATCGTGTACCGCTCAGGCTAGGCGCCGCCGGGAAAAACAAAGAGAGGGAGACACTGAGAAAGACCTAGACCCTAGACCCTAGACCCTAAACGCAAAGTAGCGTACGCCCTGCTATTCTGACCCTAACCTCCCATGAAGTTGATTTACCAAGACCTTCCCGCGGTGGAAGTCGAAGTGGCGCCGCGAAAACTGGTGGGCCGGGTTTTGTTCGGCTTGCTGGTGCTGCTTTCGGCTCTGATCGGGGCTACAGCCGGACTCTTGCTCGTCTACACCACCGACTTGCCACAGGTGGAGCAATTGGAGCACTATCGCCCCAGTTCGATTACGGAACTCTACGATGATCAGGGCCGGATCATTGGGTCGTTTGCGCTGCAGCGGCGAGTGGTCGCCAACTACAACGATTTTCCGCCAGTGCTGCGCGAGGCGCTGATTTCGATTGAAGACAAGGATTTTTACGACCACTGGGGCGTCAACGTGTGGCGTATCGCGGGGGCGGCTTATCGCGACATCGAGTCGGGAGGTAAGGTGCAGGGGGCGTCGACGCTCACCATGCAGCTTGCACGCAATCTCTTTCTTTCTCCTGACCGGTCGTTTCGTCGCAAGATCGAAGAAGCCTTGCTGGCCATCCAGATCGAACGCCGGTTTACCAAGGAACAGATTTTTACCCTGTACGCGAACCAGATATTTCTGGGACACGGAGCCTACGGCTTCGAGGCTGCCTCGGAATATTACTTCGGCAAGCCAGCCAAACAATTGACGCTGTATGAAGCAGCGCTGCTGGCTGGTTTGCCGAAGGCTCCGGGGCTGTATTCCCCCGTCAACCATCCCGACCGGGCCATGAAGAGGCGGAACCTGGTAATCAACGCCATGCTGGAGGATGGCAAGATTACCCACCAACAAGCGAATGACGCCCGCAACCGGCCCGTCGAGTTGAAGTTGCAACATGACCTTAACTCGCTAGCGCCGTATTTTGTGGAGGAGATCCGCCGCTATCTGGAAAACAGATATGGCACCGACCAGGTCCATGAGGGCGGATTGAGAGTCTACACTTCGCTGGACATGGACTTGCAGCGTGCCGCTAACCACGCGGTGCTCAACGGCTTGGCCGCCTATGAACGCCGCCACGGCTGGAAAAATCATGTAGATAACATATTGGCGGCCAACGTGACGCTGGCCAGCTACCGGCATCCTGATTGGGACGATGAACCCGAAGTCGACGGATATGTTCATGCCCTGGTGTTGGGGCCTGGACCGGGCACGGCAACAGTAAGGTTCGGCCGCTACATTGCAACTCTTTCTCAAGCGGACGCAGCCTGGACTCAGCACAAGCTTCCAGACATTCTGAAACCTGGCGATGTTGTTTATGTGAGAATCCTTTCGCTCGGCGCCGATGGAAAAGCGCGTGTCAGCCTGGAACAGGACTCCGGAGCGCAAGGGTCATTGTTGGCAATTGACAACGCCACGGGATCGATCAAGGCGATGGTGGGTGGGCGAGACTTCGAGGAATCGAAGTTCAACCGCGCTACGCAGGCTCTACGGCAGGTAGGATCATCGTTCAAACCCTACGTTTATACGGCGGCGATCGATCAGGGGGCGAGGCCCGACGACACAGTTCTGGACGCGCCGGTGACGTTTGAGACCGCGTCCGGCCCCTATATTCCGCACAACTACGACGAAAAGTTCGAAGGCACCATCACACTGCGGCGCGCCTTGGCCCAGTCGCGAAACATTCCAGCGCTGAAGATCGCCGACCGCCTTGGGATCAAGACGGTCATCGACTATGCCCATCGTTTCGGGATCACGTCGAATCTGCCTCCTTATCTGCCGGTGGCACTGGGCGCTGCTGAAGTGACATTGTTCGAGCAGACATCGGCGTTCAGCGTCTTTCCGAATGACGGAGTTCGAATCATCCCGCGGTACATCACCAAGGTCACCGACTACGAAGGCCGTGTGATGGAAGAAGATTTCCCCGAAGTCAAGGACGTGGTCAGTGCCCGCACTGCGCGCATCATGACCTTGATGTTGCAGGAGGTGGTACAACATGGGACGGGGATCGCGGCGGCCAGCATGAAGTATCCACTCGGGGGTAAAACCGGAACGACCAATGATTTTACGGACGCGTGGTTCATAGGGTTTTCTCCGACGATGACCACTGGTGTTTGGATCGGCTATGACGAGAAGAAGTCTTTGGGAGCAAAAGAGAGCGGAGCCCGGGCGGCGCTGCCCATCTGGATGGACTTCATGAAGGTTGCGCTGGCCGAAAGAGATGCCGGGAATTTCCAGGCTCCTCCTGAACTGCCGGCTGGCGTGGCCAAGACTGACACGCCGGACAACGCGCCGGCCGCGGAAGAATCTCACTGAGGCGGATTTATCGGCATCAACTGACTCGCTTAACATCCTCGTTCAAGATCGGGACGCGTGTTTGGTTCCGGCGCAACTGGGCCACCACCAGCCGTACCTCCTCAAAGGTAATCTCAGGTGGCAGGACATCTTTGAGCGGCTTGAGGCGTTCGATACCGATCCGGCCGCAAGCAGCTTCGATGATTGCCCGCCTGTCCTTGTCTACCCACGCGGTCTGAAACTCCAATTCTCCCTTTTCGACCAAGTCGGAAACCATACTGACGACACTGCCCAGTTGGCGACCGCGCATAGCTGCGATTTCATTGAGGGTGTGTCCCTCAGCGAGCAATCGCATCGTTTCCTCCGCGGGCTTGGACTTCTTAGACGGGACAGCGCTGGCGCGGTCCCCGTTACGAAACCGCTCCAGCGCTTCAAAAATCTGCTGGCCATACGTGGCAGTCTTGCGCTGGCCGAAGCCGGGGACTTGCAACAGTTCAGCGGTGGAAGTCGGACGCATTCGGCACACTTCGTCGAGCGAAGTGTCGTGCATAACAACGAATGCTGCAACTCCCTGTTGTTTGGCCGCAGATCGCCGCCACTCACGAAGATACTCGCGCAGTTCGGAGTCCACGTCTTTGGCCGAAGGTTTTCCTTCGGGCCCGGGCCGGCTTGTCCCCACGCCAGCAACCTTGTCCGCAACACCGAGTGATTTCACCAGCCATGCGGATTCGCAACCGCAGACGTCGCAGGACTCACAGGACGTCCACTTCGGCATTTCTCCGAAATGCACACAAATCTGGCGGTGACGACAGCTCCCGGAATCTGCAAAGCGGCGGACGGCATGATAGCGTTGCCAGGCGCGTTCTTTCTCCGCAGCGTCGGTGATCTGGTCGATGAAATACGCTAGCAGCGCCGTATCCCGCTTCTGCCAGAGCAGTAGGCAATCCGCGGGCTTTCCGTCGCGCCCGGCGCGTCCGGCTTCCTGGTAATACTGCTCGATTGATTTGGGCAGCGAAAGATGAATTACCGCCCGCACCGATGCCTTGTTGATGCCCAATCCGAAAGCGATGGTTCCCACCAGCACCCGTACTTCGTCTGTGGTCCAACATTCCTGATTTCGCCTGCGGACATCGGCATCCATCTTGCCGTGGTAGGCGACCGCGGAAATTCCCTGCTCCCCCAGATAGTCGACGGTCTCTTCCACCCTGGCTATGGTTGGCGCATAAACAATGACGCTACTGTCGGAGTAGTTCCGTAGCGCTCTTAGGAGCAGGCCCGGTTGTTCGCGGCCCTCACACTCCTTGATGAGATATCGCAGGTTGGAACGGTAAAAACTGGCGATGTACTTATGGGGATCGTGGAGTTGTAACTGACGCAGGATGTCGTGGCGAACTCGCCGGGTGGCGCTGGCGGTAAACGCCGCAATAGGCCGGTCGGGAAAGTGGACACGCAGAGAACTCAACTGCCGGTATTCCGGGCGGAACTCATGTCCCCATTCAGAAATGCAATGCGCTTCATCAATTGCAAAGAACGCAACGGGAACCCGCTGTAGCCAGCCAATGGTATCCGCCCGCGCCAGACGTTCCGGGGAGAGATACAACAGCCGGTACTCGCCCGCGCTGGATTTGCGCATGACCGCCGATTGTTGGCTGGCAGCTTGCGAGCTATTCAGCACAGCTGCGGGGATGCCCATTTGCGCCAGTTGCGCCGCCTGGTCCTGCATCAATGAGATCAAGGGCGAGATTACAATTGTTGTCCGTTCTGAAACCAACGCCGGCAGTTGGTAGCAAAGCGATTTCCCGCCACCAGTGGGCATCACCACGCAGGTGTCGTGTCCATCGAGTAAGCTCTCGACAATGTTCTGTTGCAAGGGACGAAATGAGCTATAGCCCCAGTAGCGTTGCAACCAATTCAGAAGATCGGCTTCAGGGGCCATGACAACAGTATAGGGGTCGCTGCTGCTGCCACTCAGGGGATAACGCAATCTTGGGTCTGTTCTACCCAAATAGGGAAAGCTATAATCACATTCGCAAAGTGAAATCCTTTTTTCGACACGCGCTGCAGGCGTTGATTTTGTTGATGGTGGCGCTCGTCTCTGGGCTGCTGGCAATGCGGTTTGCCATTCACGGCCGCGAAGTGGCAGTACCTGACCTGGTAGGCAAGACTCCAGTGGAGGCGCGCCATGTGGCTGATGCCAGTGGCTTTCAGTTTGAAGTCGAACGTCAGTACTATAGCCCGAAAGTGCCCGAAGGGAGGATCTTATCGCAGCTTCCGCCTGCGGGGACGCAGATTCGCCGCGGCTGGCAGATTCGAGTGGCCCAAAGTATGGGGCCGCAGCGGATGGAAATTCCCAATGTTCTGGGACAAAGTCAACGGGCAGCAGAACTCAACATCCGTCGCCGTGGATTGGATGTGGGTGCGGTGGCTGAGATTCAACTGTCCGGCACGCCGGCCGATCAAGTGATCGCTCAGGACCCAACGCCCAGCGCGGGCAACATCTCGGTTCCCCAGATCAGTTTGCTGGCGTCTCAAGCTCCTTCGCCTCAGTCCTTTGTTATGCCACGCTTCACCGGCCAGACCTTGGGGGATGTGACTGCGGCGTTGCAGGAAGCAGGCCTCAAAGTCGGGACGGTAATAGCGATCGCCCCGCCTGTGGAGTCAACTGGCACACCTCCTCCAGTTCCAGCGGTACAGCCCTCCCCGGCCAGCATTGTCGTTTCGCAGACTCCTGCGCCCGGCGGGAGGGTGGTTGCGGGCTCCGCGGTGAACTTCGAAGTCCGATGAGAAATGATCAGACCTTCTGAAGGATCGCTGCGAAGAAACCGTCACAAGGGTGGACGCCCGGAACGGTCCGCAGATAGGGCCCTGAAGTGAGTGAGTCAATATCCTTCCATGCCAGTTCTCCCTGGGAATGCAGTTGCTGCAATTGTTCGCGGCTGTCAGCCAAGCAGAAAGATGAATCCGCAGAAAGTGCAGATTCGACAACACTATGGTTTTCTTCTGGCTCCAAAGAGCACGTCGAATAGACGAGTCTTCCGCGCGGTGCCACCCGCTGCATGGCTGATTGCAGAATGGCTAGCTGACGAAGCTGCAGATCGAGGAGGTCCTCAGGTTGGAGGCGCCACTTGATCTCCGGATTGCGAGCGAGAGTGCCGGTACCGGAGCAGGGTACGTCGACGAGCACACGGTCGAAGAACTCGGTGGTGGGAAGATCGCGAACATCGGCGGTGATGATCTTCACATTCTTCGCAGGAACCAGCTTGCGAAGCAGCCGGGCGCGATGCGAATGCAGTTCCACAGCTACGATGGCTGCTTCTGGGTTACGCTCGGCAAGCAACCGGGTCTTGCCCCCAGGCGCGGCGCAGCAGTCGAGAATGCGCGAGCCTTTCCCAACCAGCAGGGCTACGAGTTGTGAGGCCTCGTCCTGAATCGCGACCCGGCCTTCACGAAACGCCTGAGTTCTGGTGAGGTCGCCTGCAATGACCCGATATGCCGAGGCTAGAAGACTGCCGGGCCCGAGTTGAACTCGCTGACTTTCAAGCTCGCTCGCAATCACAGGGTCACGGATGCTGACGCAGGTCGTAGGAATCTTTTGATCGTAGCTGGAGATTTGCCGCACCGTGAGTAAACCAAACTCTCCACTCCATCGCTGCACCAGCCACTCGGGGTGGGCTGAGGCGGCTGCCAACTCGGCCACGGTCACAGATCCCTCGATGGGAACTGATTCAAGCCTTCGGTCTCCGGTCACGAATTTTCGCAGCACGGCATTGACGAAGGGCACGGCGGAGCGCTTTCGCGAGCGTTTTGCCAGTTCCACGCTCTCGTGAACCGCGGCGTGTTCGGGAATCCGGGTGAGGTACAACAACTGATAGGCAGCGAGGCGCAAGCACGTCAGCACTTCGGGATCGAGCTTGCCCAATTTCAGGGAAGATCGCTGCGCGATCTGGTGATCGAGCAGCGACCGCCAGCGAAGTACTCCCATGACCAGCTCAGTTGCCAGACCATGATCCATTGGAGAAAGTTTCGTGCAACCCGACGCGTGGAGAAGTTCGGAGGCGTAGGCATCTTGCTGATCAACCCGAAGCAGAATGTCGAAGGCAGCGATGCGGGCCGGAGAGATGGCCATAAGATTCGTTAGCCCAGCTTCTCGCCGGTTGCGGGGTGATAGCCATGAACAAAGTCGCGGGCCGGCATACGCTTCTTGCCTTCGGGCTGCACCTCGAGCAACTCCAGCGCAGTGTTCTCGCCGCTTCCAGCAAGCAAACGATCGCCTTGGACTGCGAGTTCGCCGGTCACGAACTTGCTCGGCACCGGTTCAGCTGCACACACCTGCAAGTTCTTGCCTCGAAAGGTTGTGAACGCTCCCGGCCAGGGCTGGAAGCCGCGAAGGCGATTGCAGATTTCTTCAGCCGTGCGACGGAAATCGATCCTGCCGTCTTCTTTCTTAAGAATGGGAGCCAGAGTTGCCTTGCCATGCTCCTGAGGATGCGGCTGCACTTTCCCGGTTTGCAGACCGCGCAGGGTTTCGATCATCACGTCACTGCCCACAGCGGCCAAACGTGGCGACAGAGTTTCCGCTGTGTCTTCCGGTGCAATCGAGACTTCCTTTTGCAGCAGAATATCTCCTGTGTCCAAACCGGAATCAATGCGCATGGTAGTCACGCCCGTGACGACCTCGCCGCGAGCAATCGCCCACTGGATGGGTGCGGCTCCGCGATACATCGGTAGCAGAGACGCATGCAAGTTGATGTTGCCATGACGCGGCAGATCGAGCATCCACTGTGGGATCATGCGTCCATAGCCGACTACAATGATCGCGTCAGGGTTGAGGGAAGAGAGCAGCGACCGGAACTCCGGATTATTCTTGATCTTCTCAGGTTGCCTGATAGTCAACCCCAATTCGACGGCGCGGGCTTTAACCGGGGATGGAGCGAATTCCAGACCGCGTCCGCGAGCCCTGTCCGGCTGCGTGACCACCGCGGAGACGGCAAATCCAGACGCGATTAGTTTCTCCAGCGTCGGAACGGCGAAGCGGGGCGTACCGCAGAACACAAGATTGAGAGAGGGCCTCAATCTCCACTCCTACCATTCTCCAGCTTTGACCAGCTTGCGAATCTTGCGCCTCATCAAGTCTCGCTTCAGCGCGCTGATGTGGGTGATGTAGAGCTTGCCATTCAAGTGATCGGTTTCGTGAAGGAAGGCCCGGGCCAGTAGGTCTTCGCCAGTCTTCTCGTACCACTTGCCATGCGCATCCTGGGCCCGAATCGTGACTTTCTGGGCACGCTTTACTGGTTCACGAAACTCGGGAATGCTGAGACAACCTTCCGGTTGGGTGTGCTTCCCTTCCGCGTGGAGAATCTCCGGATTCGCCAGCACCAGTTTGGCGTCGGGATCCTCCTTGAAAGTGATGTCAATGACGGCGAGTCGCTTGGGGATACCGATTTGAGGCGCAGCCAGACCGACTCCGCGGGCCTCATACATGGACTCGAACATGTCGTCGATCAGTTTTCGCAGATCGTCGTCGAAAACCGTCACCGGCTCAGCGGGCCTTTCCAGGACCGGATCACCAAACTTTACGATGGGATAGATCATTCAGTAGTTCTTCAATTGTTGGCAGTAGCCTTGAAAATTGCGCAACGTTTCTGTCATGGAGTCGCCACCAAACTTCTCGAGTGCGCAGGCCGCCAAAGTCAGCGCCACCATGGCTTCAGCGGCAACGCCCGCAGCTGGGACAACGCACACGTCCGAGCGCTCGTAGGCCGCTTTCACCGGCTCGCGAGTGGCGAAATCCACCGACTGTAGCGGGCGGCGCAGCGTGGAAATCGGTTTCAGATAGCCGCGCACGCGAATGTCTTCTCCATTGGACACGCCGCCTTCAATTCCACCCGCGTTGTTCCGGTTGCGAGTAAAACCTGAGAGCGTATCCGATCCCCCATAACCTATTTCATCATGCACGGCGGAGCCGTGGGAAGCTGCGGCGATGACTCCCGCGCCAATCTCGACGGCCTTAACCGCTTGCAATGACATGACGGCCGCTGCCAAGCGCGCGTCGAGACGTTCGTCCCATTGCGCGTAGGTGCCGAGACCCGGCGGCACGTTATGCGCGACAACTTCGAAAACGCCGCCGACAGAGTCTCCGGTCTTCAGAACTTGGTCGACCTCCCCCTTCATGCGCTGCTCGGCTTGGTTTTCCGCACAATTCAGCAAGACATCTTCTCGCTGAACTAGCGCAGCGATTTGCTCCCATGAGACTTCGCCTTCAATCGCCGCTCCGCCCACCGAAGTCACGTGGCTGAGAACATCCATCTCAAGTTCCCGCAGAAACAGTTTCGCTACGCCACCGATCGCCACACGGGCAGCCGACTCGCGGGCCGACGCCCGCTCCAGAACGTAGCGAGCTTCGGGAAAGTTGTACTTCAAAGCTCCCGCCAGATCGGCGTGTCCGGGACGCGGCGACTTGACTGCTTTATGCTTGTCCGAGTCGCCTTCCTCGACCGGGAGCGATTCCTGCCAGTTCTTCCAATCTTTGTTCTCCAGCAAGACTGCGATGGGGGAACCGATGGTTTTCCCCTGCCGAACGCCGGAAAGTATGTGCGCAGTATCGCGCTCGATCTTCATGCGGCCACCACGGCCGTAGCCCTGCTGCCGCCGCCACAGTTCGCGGTCGATAAATGCCTGGTCCACTTTCAATCCGGCAGGCATGCCGGTAAGGAGCGCAACCAGCGCTTCGCCATGCGATTCTCCGGCGGTGAAGTAGCGCAACATTGAATCAGGATTGTATCCGATCAGGCGGCCAGGAACGGCGCTTACATTTTCCCGTTGGGAAATACCAGAATCTTGCTGGATTCACCGGTTTTCAGGCGGTCCATGGCCTTGGAAAAGTCTTTCATGGCGATGCGATCGGTGATTACGGGATGAAGGTCAAGCTTGCCGTGCTTGAGGAGTGCGGTCATCTGATACCAGGTCTGGTACATACGCCGGCCGCTGATGCCTTGTACCGTGATGCCCTTAAAAATGATGTCTTCGGAGAAGTTAAGCGAGATCGGTTTGGAAGTAAGGCCGAGAAGCGAGATGCGTCCTCCACGACGCACGATGTCGAAAGCGGTTCGAATGGCGCTGGGATGGCCGGCCATCTCGAGCACCACATCCACGCCCAAGCCCCCGGTGCGTTCCATTACGATGGCATTCACGTCCTGCGTCGAGGGGTCGAGCACGACATCGGCTTTCATTTCTTTGGCAATCCGCCTGCGATGCTCGTTGACCTCGATGGCGTAGACTTCCGCTGCTCCCACTGCGCGTGCCACTGCAATAGAAAAGAGCCCAATTGGACCGGCGCCAGTGATGGCGACCGTCTTCGCGGCAATTTCGCCAGCCAGCACGCTGTGGACGGCGTTGCCTAAGGGGTCGAGGATAGACGCGTATTCCGGCGGGATGGCGGGATCGAGTTTCCAGATATTCGATTCGGGGATGACCACGTATTCGGCAAAGGCTCCGTCAGCATCGACGCCGATAATCTTTACGTTCTGGCAGATGTGGGCATCGCCGGTGCGGCATTGGAGACATTTGCCACAGGCCACGTGCATTTCCGCCGATACAAAATCACCCTCCTTGACGCTGGTGACTTCGTCGCCGAAAGCCACAACTTCGCCGCAAAACTCGTGCCCAGGGATCAGCGGCGGATGAATGCGGTTCTGGGCCCACTTGTCCCACTCATAAATATGGAGATCGGTGCCACAGATGGAGGCCACCTTGACCTTGACCAGGACGTCGTTGCGTCCGAAGGCAGGGACCTTGACTTCGCGGATTTCCGCACCGGGCGCGGCTTCCGGCTTTACAACGGCGAGCATAGTCTTGGGCATAAGGGTCATTGGCAGGCGTCAGGTTCGAAATCGCAAACTGGCTATTTTAGCACTCCGAGAGCGCAAGCTAGGATTGTCCCGCTCGAGGACCGGATGGGCTCGGCTTGCGTTCAGCCAATGGGTTGCGATTGAACTCTTCCGACTGGCCGCGTGGAATGCTCAGCGACTTCCAATCCTTCGACCGGAGATGCTTGGCGAGAAATACGATCTGCCCGACATGATAGGCATAGTGAGCAAGCTGCCGGTTGATAGCCTGCAGCACGGTGTGCGGTTCGCCGCGAATAGTGACTGCATGCTGCACATCTTCCGGCTGGAGCGCATCAATTGCGGAGAATACGCACGACCAGCCTGACTCCCACCAGCGCGTGACTTCGGCGCGGGTGGTTTCAGAAGACAATTCGAACTCCTGATCGCGATAGCGATCGGGCTTTTCTCCGTCAGTGGTAAGAAAATCGGTGAAGCGCGAACGCATGTTACCCGCCATGTGCTTGACGATAATCGCCACAGAATTCGACTCGGAGTCGAGAGTCACGAAAAACTCCTCGTCATTCAATTGGGTAAGCGCGCCCTCGCCGAGACGTTTGTATCCGCGAAACTGGCGGCGGGCTTCTTCAAGGTAGTGCTGGGGAAATTCGGTCATAGTCAAATAGATGTTGCCGGCAGTGGAGGAGTATCAGATTGCACTTGCACTTCGATTCCTCCAATCCATTTTGCAAAGAGGTTGTAGAGTGCGGCGCCAATGGCCCCCATGATGAACCCCATAACGCCATAGAGAATCGGCGCCAGAAGAGCTAACACCAGGCCAATCATGCCGGCAAACGGCGATTGTTGCTTGCCCGCCAGCGAACCCGCCAATCCAATGAGCAGGAAGAATGGGATGGCGATTAATCCCAGGCAACCGTAAATCAATCCCATTATCTTGGCCACAGACAAAACGCCCACCGACTTGATAATATGCATGGAACACTCCCTTCGCGAATTTCAAGTTTCAGAATCTAACTAAGCTTTCCCCCAACCGCCGCCACCCGGTGTCTCAATGCGAATTCCCTCACCCTTACACAGTCGCACGTTGAACTTGCCGGACAGCGTTTGCGATGATCCGTCGCCGCGAGTGATAGTAGCTTTCCCCGGAGTCCCATCTGCCCCGCCACTCAGCCCGTAAGGTCCTCGAGTGCACCGGTCGGCTAACAGTGTGACTTCGGCATCGGCGAGCACTTCTATCTCTCGCAGGATGCCATCTCCACCGCAATGTTTCCCCGCTCCCCCGCTGTTGGGCCGTAACGAATAGGTGCGGACGCGTAACGGGTAAGCGTATTCCAGCGCCTCGGCTGGTGTGTTGAGAGAATTCGTCATGTGAGTGTGAACGCCGGAAACGCCGGCTTTGCCGGGACGCGCGCCCATGCCACCGGCGATGGTTTCGTAGTATGCGAATGGCTCGTGAGTGCGTGGATCAACTCCGCCGATGGTTAGGTTGTTCATCGTCCCTGCGGCCGCCGCGGGAATCCGGTCTGGCAGAGCCTGGGCCAATGCCTTCAAGAGCGCGTCCACGATACGTTGCGAGGTCTCCACATTGCCTCCGGCCACCGCCGCCGGGGGACGCGCATTCACCACCGTTCCTTCCGGAGCAATGATCCGAATGGGACGCATGAAGCCGGCCGTGGCTGGGACATCTTCCTTCAGCAGGCACCGGAATACGTAGAAGCAAGCAGAGTATGTAACGGCTTCGACCGCATTTAGGCTACCCACTACCTGCGGATCGCTGCCGGTGAAATCCACGGTGACAATATTGCCCGGACGCTCTCGGTTATGCGCCACCCTGACCTCTACTGCAATTTTCACCGGTTTGCCGCTGATGCCATCGTTATCGAGAAAATCCTCGGCACGATAGTTTCCGCGAGGGACGCTTTCTAGAAACGCCCTCATCATTTGCTCGGAGTAGTTCAGCAAGTCCTGCGCCGCCCGCTTCGTCGGCAACAAACCGTAACGCTTGCCGATTTCGCGCAGGCGTTCTACTCCGGCGTGACAGGCGGCGAGTTGTGCTCCCAGGTCGCCCTCGCGTTCCGCCGGTGTACGGACGTTGTTCAGGAGAATGGCAAGCACGTCGGACTGCACCTTCCCGGCGCGCATCAGCTTCACGGGAGGAATGCGTAGTCCCTCCTGGTAGATCTCACGGCAAGGACCCATCGAGCCTGGGTAAGCGCCGCCCATGTCCGCGTGGTGGGCCCGCGATGCCACATAGAAGTCGGGCCGCACCTGTGCGCGTGGATGCCGCACATAGACTGGCGCCACCAGTGTGATATCAGGGAGGTGGGTTCCGCCGCAGAAAGGATCGTTCAGCATCGCGACGTCGCCGGGGTCGAGTTCGAGATTCTCCAACACGGCACGCACCGACATGGGCATTGAGCCCAGATGCACCGGCATGTGGTCGCCCAGTGCGACCACTTCTCCGCTGGAATCAAACACAGCGCAGGAATAATCGCGGCGCTCCTTGATGTTCGGAGAAAATGCAGTGCGTCGCAGCGCCGCGCCCATTTCTTCCGCAATGGAGCGGAAAATGTTTTTGAAGATCTCGAGCTCGATGGGATCGCGCGTCATGGATGGAAGAAAGTCTACGACAATGGAGGCGATGGGTCGCCTGAAAGTGAAACCTCACCGCCAGAATTGTGTTGACATTCAAAACAATAGTCCGCAATATCTTGGGGTGAGGATTTCGTTCACACTAGAAGTGTAGGGCGACCTCGCGTAACAGGGTTTTGTTTTGAAATCTCACAAGGGAAAATAGCTCACGGAGGATAACTTCATGGCAACCAAGAAAAAGGCTGCGAAGAAAAAAAAGAAACACTAACAGCCGGCGAGAAGTTCTCGTACGGATCAGAGGTTCAGAAAGGCCTCGCGAGAGAAGCACCTCTCGCGGGGCTTTTCTCTTGTGACGCGGCCTCTGCAGGATCCCGCTTCGATAGACTCTTGATGATCATCGCCGCAATACCCACTCCACCTTTCGCCGCCAGACTCGAAGCCAGCGCTTGCATGCCGAGAGAATGGTAGTTGTCCGACACCGCATCTGTTTCTTTTCCGGGAAGCGTAGAGAAGGTTTTTTCCAGAGGACCCAGCAGGGTATTGAGTAATACAGCTTCGAAATCGTGGGCTGCCTTGGCAATCTTGCGAGCATGTTGATCGACGGCAGGAGTGGAGGTCGCGGGAGCGGTAGTCACAATCGGCGCAACATTCATCAAATCACATCCAAATCCGCCTCAAGAGCTCCTGCAGCCTTGATGGCCTGCAGGATCGCGATCACGTCGGTCGCAGTGGCTCCGATTCTTTGCAGCCCGTTGACCAGTTGTTCTACGCTGGCCCCTTCCGTCAGCTCGATCCGCCGCGCCGGAGCTTCTTCCGCCTTCACGGTCTGTTCCGGTACGACCTCGGTCTTGCCTCGGGAGAGTGGGTTGGGCTGCGAGACCGACAACTCGGTCGCCACTACGATCGAGAGACTGCCATGCAGGATCGAAACCGCACCCAGCCTGACATCCTTGCCCATGACGACCGTACCGGTGCGTTCGTTGACCACCACTCGCGCGCGATGGTGTACCTCTACGGTCAGGCTCTGCACCCGTGCGAGCAAGGCGGGAACGCTGCCAGAGCCAGCGGCAGTGTTGTCGATCTCAACCCGCCGGCTGTCGACGACTGAAGCGATGGACTTGCCAAATTCCTTGTTGATGGTACCCGCCACTTCTCCGGCGGTGCTGAAGTCGGGCTCGTTCAGAATCAGGGACAGCTTGGTCAAAGTGTGGAGATCGAATGAACTGTCGCGCTCCACGATTCCCCCGCCCGGAATCCGTCCGACGGTGGGGTGATTGACTTGCTTCGTGTTTCCTCCGCGTCCCGCGCTGTAACCACCCAGCGTGAGCGCACCTTGGGCGGCTGCGTAAGTCTTTCCATCCGCAGCATAAAGAGGCGTAAGCAAGAGCAAACCTCCCTCCAGACTTCTGGCGTCTCCCACGGAGGCAACCGTCACATCGATGCGAGTTCCGGGGGTGGCGAACGGCGGCAGGTTGGCGGTCACAAAAACCGCGGCAACATTCTTGACGGTCACGGTAGCGGGCGGAATCTGCACTCCCATGTGCTGGAGAATGTTGGCCAAAGTCTGAACGCTGAAAATGGTTTGTTGACGATCGCCAGTGCCCTTTAGTCCTACCACCATCCCGTAACCGAGGACATGGTTGTCGCGCACACCTTCGACCGACGTGACATCGCGAATCAACGATTGCCGGGTTTCTTCCGCCCTCGCCGGCAAGGGTCTTAGAAGCAGAAACAGCAGCAACGAGCCGAGAATGTATTTCATGTCAGAAACCAAGAATTCGCAACAGAGTGCGGACCACGATATTGGGTGGGCGTGTGCCGTCGCTAAGCACGCCTTTCCCTTTGAGTTCCAGTTCCAGATCGCCAATGGTATTGGATGCGACCGTGTTGTCTGGGCCGATATCGGCTCGGCGCACCAGCCCGCGCACCAGGACGGTTTGATTCTCATTATTCATGGTGAGCTGACGTTCTGCTTCGATGACCAGAAGACCGCTGGAAAGCACGGCCATCACCCGTCCGCTCAGAGTCGTTTGCAGGCTGGACGTGGTCGAAGCTTGCGACTTTCCGGTCAGAGCCTGCGAGGAGTTGGGCGAAAACAGTTGCGCAACGCCAGTGGTTTTCAACTGCCCAGGCAAAGCGGTTATGCCGGAACTGGCTGCCAGAGTCCGGGCGGTGGAGACGCTGTTGGCGTTGTTGGCCGTGGTGTCATGGACTACGACGATGGTGATCAAGTCACCGACTCTTCCAGCTTTGAAGTCGCCGGTCAGAAAGGCCAGACGGCCATTGTCGGTCCAAAGACTCCCCGGACTGCCAGAGGGCAACTCTGGCACCTGGGGTTGCATGCGCTGGATATATGCCGCCAAGTCTTCGCGCTGAATCTTCTTCGCTTTTCCTAGCGCGAACGGTGCTGGCAGAAGAATGAGCATCCCTGCGAGCCAGAGTCTTCTCAACATAGGTCCTCGAATCAAAGGTGTGCCCTCAGGATTCCTGCGCCGGTGACTTCCGCCTGGAAGACGCGACGAGTTGAGGAATCCATGGCACGAACTTGTTTGCCCAACGAGCCACTTTGCAGGCAAGTGACCGGCAACTGCATACGCAGGGGAGGATCCTCGAAAATCAGCATCACGCGTTGGCCGACTCTCACTAGAACTGGACTTTGCCTGGACTCGACCGTCGGCGCTGTCGTGGCGAAAAGATGTGGCCGTTGCGTTGTGGGAACCGTAACCCAGAAGCTGGGGCAAACTGCGCGTTCCACACAGCGCAAACGGATCTGCAGCACTCGCCGGGCCGGATCGGGAAGCGCTTGCTCGATTCTCAAAGCAGGGTTTTCCTGCAATGCGTAAATGGTTTCCGACCAGGCTATTCGCGAAACCTCCACGCCAGCGGCGATCTCTTGGTTCTGCAGGAATTCAGAAGTTACTCGCTGCACCGCCTCACGGCGAATGGGAAAACATGTTCGCTGCACCAAGACCGGACCTGAAAGCATGAGCCCTAGCAGCACCGGCGACGAGGAGGTTTGTTTTTCGATCTCAGACGGCTCGAAGACGCGTTCGGTGTGGCATTGGGGCGTTCGTCCGAGTTCGACCTGTTCGCTGGCGCGACGCATCTGGTTTGAAGCGTCCGGCGGCAAGAGGTCGGAAAGCCGAATGGTGTCGCGCGACACGCTGACTTCGCGGAGCAGAACGGCAGTTTGGCCCGCGCCGGATTCGGTGGAGAATGCCAGAGCCGCCAGCAGTGCCCACTCCAGCCACGAGTTGTTAGTCGCGAGGCTCATGAAGCACGGTTAGCGCGAGAGGTTGTTAAGCTGTTGCAGCATTTCATCGGCTGATTGCACCACCCGTGAACTGGCTTCGTAGGACCGTTGGGCCACAATCATCTCAACGAATTCCTGCACCACGTCCACGTTCGACTGTTCCAGGAAGCCTTGCTGAATCGAGCCCAATCCATCGCTGCCTCCGGGAGTGCCGGCAATGGGGTCGCCCGAGGCAGTGGTGGCAAGGAACAGGTTGCTGCCAACGCTGTTCAGTCCACCGGCGTTAGGGAAGAGGGCGAGCTGTATCGATCCCACTTGCTGGGCCGCTTGTTGGCCAGCCTGGGTGACACTCACCGTACCATCGGAACCGACGGTGATGGAAGTAACGCCGGGCGGAATGGTAATTCCCGGAGTTAGAGGATTGCCGTCGGCGGTCACCACGTTCCCCTGCGCATCCATGTGAAATTCTCCGCTGCGGGTGTAGGCGGTGTCGCCGGCGGGCAAGGTTACTTGAAAGAACCCATTGCCCTGAATCGCAAGATCGAGGGGATTACCGGTGGCGCTCAAATCGCCTTGCAGTTGTACTACCTCGGAGGCAGCGGTGCGGGTCCCTAATCCGATCTGCAAGCCCGCGACCAACGTGGTTTGCTCCGTGGCTGCGGCGCCTGGCATCACCAGATTCTGGTAGATCAGATCCTGAAACTGCAAGCGGCGGGCACGAAAACCGGCAGTGCTCGAGTTCGCCAAATTGTTGGCGATGTTATCCAGATTATTCTGCTGGGCGCTCATGCCGCTGGCTGCGCTATACAAGGCTCGTAACATTGGTTTCTCCTACACGTGTGGAAGATCGTTGGCTGCGACTTTGTTGAAGGTGGAATAGAACGCCGACATGGCACGTTCCAGCATTTCCGCACGGCGTTGTATGGCAAGCAGGTCCACCACGGCCGTGACCGGATTTACGTTCGAAGCTTCAAGCATGCCCTGACGCACCGAGGAATGAGTGGCAGGCTGCAATGCTTTGTCGGGCGCCGAATAGTAGGAAGCACCGAGCGCAACTGGCGAAGTGCCCGGCGCCAGTTCGACCAGACGGATTTTGTCAACCAGCGCGCCGTTCACCGATACAGTGCCGTCCGCGCTGATCGAAAGCGGGCCGCTCGGGACAGTAATCGGCCCTTGATCACCAAGAACTGGGTCTCCTTTTTGGGTCAGCAACTGGCCAACGGTAGATATCTGGAAGTTGCCGTTTCGCGTGTAAACCGGTCCCGTTTGAGTTTGCACCACGAAGAAACCATCCCCTTCAATTCCCAAGTCAGGAGCATTTCCTGTCGCCTGCAAAGTGCCGCTGCTCAAGTCTGTCCGGGTTTCGCCCAGTACATTGAAATTATTGAGGGCGCGATTCAGGGGATTGGCGAACTCTCCGGATGCGCTGGCCACCAGGGACTGGAACGTCTGCTGCTGTCCGCGATAACTACCTGCGCCGGAAGATCGATGATGGCTTTGCCCTGCGCCTGATTCATACCATCCGGGGTGTCGGCTATGAATTGAGCGGGAGCCGGACATGAGTGGGAAAGTCACCAATGATTGCCAAAGCAGCCGGAATATCAGACGGCGTTGACCGAACCGATTGATGCGAGTCGGGCTGTGGGAACCTGCGCTGCCACTCACTTCCCACTCCCGCAGTTGCGGATAATCTAATAATAAGGAACCCGCAGCGTGGAGCTTACGAACAGGAAAACGTTGCAACAATTGTGTGCGCCCGGAGGCGTACTCCTGCTCTTGGCCGCAGTGTTGCTGCATGGTGGATTGCTTTCCATCCCGGCATCAGCCATCGACTTCTATTACTACACCGTTTTCGCAGCCGTCCTCTTGGTGGCCTGGCGTTTCCATTCCAGTCGCGTGATGTTCGTACTGCTTACCTTGTTGCTGTCACATCGCTCTCTGGAGTTCTTTTCCGGTGCGCGAATTGTTTCGAGCGGCCCCGGGCGCATCGCGTTTGAAGCCGTCGCGCTCTTGTTACCAATCAATCTGGTTCTGTTTTCACTCGCCCGTGAGCGCGGATGGGCCGTCCCCGCGATCACCTCCCGCCTTGCGCTCCTATTCTTCGAATCCATTTTCCTTGCCCTCATTTGCCGTCCCGGAGAAACCACCAGCCCCTGGTTTATCCACGCCGCCATCTTGAAGCACGATCTGTTTTCATGGACACCCCTTCCCCAACTTGCTTTGCTGGCGTTCGCCCTCAGCTTCTCGGTTCTGCTGTTCCGGTTTGTGATGCATCCCAAGCCATTGGAGAGCGGGCTGCTGTGGTCATTGGCGGCTGCCTTCGCCGGCCTGCAAACGGGCGGAGTAGGACGGGTCGGAAGCGCTTACTTCGCTACTTCCGCTTTGATTCTCCTCAGCTCGATCATCGAGAACTCCTACTTTCTCGCCTATCACGACGAATTGACCGCGCTGCCTTCGCGCCGCGCTTTCAACGATGCCCTGCTCAGGCTCGAAGCACCCTACGCCATCGCCGTGGTCGACATTGACCATTTCAAGAAATTCAATGACAACTTCGGACATGACACCGGCGACCAGGTTCTGCGTATGGTGGGCACGCGACTGGCCGAGGTGACTGGAAGCGGTCAGGCCTATCGCGTGGGCGGGGAGGAGTTCTGCATTCTCTTCCGGGACAAGTCCATGAAAGAGGCCTTATCCCATCTAGAGACACTGCGGGTGGCGATTCAGGAGTCGGTATTTCATCTTCGCGGTCTGCCCGAGCGCCGCAGCGTCGATCGAGGCTTGGATCGAAGAAGCCAGCGCAGCCAGCGATCCGCGCGCTCGGAACGATTGCGTCGCGCCCTGGCCGAGACTTCTACACAGGAATTCTCGGTTACGGTCAGCCTGGGAGTTGCCGAGCCTAGCCCCGGCGCCAAGGAAGTTGAACTGGTGGTACAGGCTGCGGACAAGGCTCTCTATCGCGCCAAGCGCGCCGGCCGCAACCGAGTCGAAATGGCTGTCCCACAGCGAAGCCGTGGCTCCCGCTTCAAGCGCAGCATTGCCTGATTCTGCTACGAGCTACCGATCAGCACGCCGGTCACGAATACCAATGCTCCACCAAGCGCTACCTGCATGGCAGCAGAGACCGTGGGCGTGTCCATGTAACGATGACGGATCCAGGTGATAATGCCGAGTTCAACAACTACCACGATCGAAGCCACGATCAGGGCAACATGAAAGCTGGGAATCAGGAATGGCAGCGTGTGGCCGACTCCGCCCAGAGCCGTCATGGCGCCACAGATCGCGCCACGGACCCAGGGATGTCCGCGGCCGGTGAGACTGCCGTCATCGGAGAGGGCCTCGGCAAAACCCATGCTGATGCCGGCGCCAATCGAAGCGGCCATACCCACCAGAAAGGCGTCCCAGCTATTGCGCGTGGCCAGGGCCGCGGCGAATACGGGCGCCAGAGTTGATACTGATCCATCCATCAGCCCGGCCAGGGCGGGCTGCACGATCTGCAGCACGAACAGCCGCCGCCGCGCCCGTTCCTCATCTTGCTTGACTGCGGGGCCCAGTTCTTCGGCTTTCAATTCCTGGGCCCGGTCTTCATGCGTCCGTTCCTCTTGCGCCAGATCGTCGAGCAGTTGGCGAATGCCGGCGTCTTGCGTGCGTGCAGCTGCCTTCTCGTAAAAGCGTCGAGTTTCCACCTCCATAGCACTAGCGGTCTTGTGGACTGTGTCCAGCCCGAGGGGTCGCACCAGCCAGATGGGTCTCCGCTGCACGAAGCCACGGACGTCCTGCCGCCGCACCAGGGGGATGTGTTCTCCGAATTTCTCTCGGTGCAACTCGATCAGCCGCCGCCGATGCCCGGACTCTTCTACCCGCATCCCGTCAAAGACCGTTGCGGACGCGGGAAAGTCCTGCCGCAAGCCTTCAGCAAAATCGGCGTAGACCCGTTCGTCTTCCTCTTCCAATGAAATCGCCAGCGCCAGAATTTCCTGTTCGGAAAGAGCGTCAAAGTTCTTCATCGGTATAGTGTAAACAGGGTTGGGAGGCTGCTCCAACCGAGGACGGCAAATCGTTCGGGAGGCGTCGGACAACCAAAGCGGCGCAAGAAACAAAACCCACAGCGTGAGCCGTGGGTAAAGTGGAAAAACGAAAAGCTAGGTTGCTCCGCGAAGCCTAGTACGCCCACCAAGGCGCAGCCGGAGTTCCCGATGGAACCGCCGCCCCATCGATGGAAGTGAACACACTCTTGCCGTAGAAGAAGGGCAAACCATAATCGAACCCGCCTCCGGCATTCGGTCCGCCCAGGGTACTGAATGCGGCGTCGGCGCCCCCGCCTTCGGCGAACAGGTTGTCGGCATTGTCTATGCTGAAATTGACGGTACCGGTTGCGTTGTTCGTCCCCAGGTTGGTCGCAGAAAGACTCAGCAGACTGGTTGGGCAGTAGAAGGACGTAACGTCGGTGCATGTCGGTATAGTTGTATCGGGGAAGAAGAAAGCGTTGGATCCGCTGTCGATAAAACTCGGGGTGTTGTTACTGCTGTTGTAGGTCACACCCTTATAAGTAACCGAAAAAGTATCCTGCGAATCCAAAGTAAATATGGTTGCGCTGCCAACTTGATTGTTGGTCTGCGTCCCAATGCCAAAAATCAGCGAGCCACTCTCCGAGGCCGCTCCTCCGGAAAGGGTCGGTAGCTTAATGATCACTCCGTTATTATCGGTCGCAAACAGCGCGACCGGATTGACCACCTGTTGATTGGCGCTGGTATCTCCGCAAATCGCCCCGCAACTCACAAAGCTAGGTGTACAGGTTGTGCCGCTCGCGCATAGGTAATAGAAAGGCTCCGGAGGGAACTGATTGCCTCCGTTAGGATCACAAGCCAGTCCGCAATCCACAGGCTCGGGCCCGACTCCGAGGATGCCATTGGTTCCCAGCGCCACCTGATTGTCTTCATCGATCCCGCCATTCGAACAATTCGTGGGGATGGTGAACGTGTTTGCGGCCGGGTCCGCGATCACCTGAATGGTCGCGGAGCTGGCCAGTTCGCTCGCCATCTGGACATCAGCCACCTCAGCCGCACCCCAAAGGTAGGAGCCGTCTGCGAAATTAATGCAATTGTAGAGGGTGCTGTTACCCGAGGTGAGTGTCTTCAGGCCGGTCAGGGTTATGGCCGAAGACAGAATTCTCAAACCAAACGATCCGGTGTCAACCAAAATTCCGTTAATCGTCTGGCAAGTTGTGGTACCGGGGTTGCAGATGGTCACGTCGATGAAGGCGCCATTGGGGTAAATGGTATTCGCCACCGGCCCGCCGTCAACCGCGATGGGCTGCGTATTCCCCGTGCCACCCGTGGGAACGCCTTTCGGAGTTGAACCACCACTTCCGCTCCCGCATCCCACGAGCAATCCAAGGCTCACAACTGAGATCAACAATAAGAACCTGCGCACGGCTGCCTCCTTAAAATTCTGCAAACGATCGAATTCGGTCTCTGAAACTATCGAATTTGGTCCGGGGTGACTCCTTGCGGCAACATCTCAGGAACATAAGCCCTGCCGAAATACCCTCGTGGATGCCCGCTGCTCTGCACCACCAATCCCGCCTGCTGAATATTCAAGGGGCTCCGGCCCACATGGGCAGCATGATGAGCTTGAACTCCAGCAGAAAACTGTTGGAAGTATGTGCCCAGAATCTGTTGCATCGGGGGCATGGAGGGGCCGTGCCAGGCAACGGCGAATACCCTTCCGTCGGCAGAGACAAACTCGTGCACGATCATTCCCATCGGAGTCTTGATCTCGTGCAGAGTGTAGGCTTGGCCCGCAGTTGTTTTGAGGCTGGCCTTCATGTTCGCCTGGTCAGCGTGGACCGAACTCACGTCGCCGCCCAAGGCTGCGAACGCAGGCAAACCAAGCCCAAACGCCATGAGGGCGATTCCTGCCACCATCGCCCATGCCCATCCACGACCCATTTCGTGCTGCTTGGAAATTGTCATAAGACTCACCTTATAATTTGCGCCGCTGACCGGGGTCGCCCCCTGCGTTGTACCTAACCCAACCCATCGCCGTTTGTTGCGTTCCTCAACTAGGATTTTCCTGGTGATGCCTGGGTTGCTTGGCGTTGTACGTTACCCCTGTAATTTCGTGTAAAAAACATCGTCGTTGACATTCTAAGCGCCGGGCGAGCCTTTCGAGCAAGTGCAAATGACTCAAAGGGAAGACGTTGTTCCGAGTTGGTAACCATTACTTCCGTGTTCATCAGAGAAGGCGTTCTCCCGACCGGGGGCTCGACTGCAACCCGCAAACAGTTGGTCTATACTTGTGCGCGAACCACCAAAACGGTGGGAAACGTCAACATCTATATTAAGGAGATACTGCAATGGGACTCAATCCCCGGTTCTTGCTGATGGTCCTGGCGATTGCGTACCTTCCTGCCTTCGCACAGGAGCGCCAGGTTTCCCCAAAAGCAGTGGAACGCATTAAAAAAGAAGTGCGGCACGAACTGGTCATGCTGCCGTATCTCAACGTATTCGACAACCTCGCCTATAAGGTCGATGGCTACACCGTTGCCTTGTTTGGGCAGGTCACCGATCCCACTGTGAAGTCTGATGCAGAAAAAGCGGTGCAGAAAATTGAAGGCGTAGAAAAGGTTGAGAACCAGATCGAAGTGCTGCCACTTTCTCCCATGGATGACGGCCTGCGGCGCCGGCTTTTCAACGCGATCTACGGATACCCGCCGATGCAGAAGTATGCTTTGCCGACCATCAAACCTATCCGCATTATCGTGAAGAACGGCCACGTGACGCTGGAAGGGGTCGTGGATAGCGAAGGAGACAAGAATATCGCCTATATCCGCGCCAACGGCGTGTCCGGAGCGTTCTCCGTGACCAACAATCTCGTAGTTGTGAAGTGATCAGGTGTCCCTGGTTGCGCACCTAACTCTGCCGAACTGCCGATAGTCTGTGCCTGGCGCGGAGGGAAGTCGATTCGGCATTCCACTCAGAGGTGCCGCATCCGCAGCCCCTGCCGCACAGGACTATAATCCTCCGCAAGAATGATTCTAGTCTCGGGCACGAAGTTCGGGCCGTACGAGACCGTGTTGCCGGGAGCCTTTTGATAGTGAAGACCAAACCCCTGCTTTAGGAAAAACTATGCTGGGCACATTCTTCCCTCCTAGACTCCGATCCCGGCTTTATTCGTGGCCGGCCGTCGCCGTCGCTCTTCTGGTAACGCAGGCAGTTCTTTCACTCACTCTGAAGCAAGGTCCCGCCTTGGTTGCGTACTGCGAAATCAGCTATTTCATTTTGCTTCTCTTGTCCACTGGCGTTGCCGTCTTGAATGCAGTTCAGAGCCGTCAAACGATTCGCTTATTTTGGTTGTTTCTCGCAGCCGCGTATGGGCTATGGGCACTGGTCCCGTGCTCTTGGTTCTACAATGTGGTCCTGCACGGCAAGATTCCCGCCTTCCTGTTCGACAATCCTCCATTATTCCTGCACATAGTGTTGATGATCGCCGCTGTGGTTTCCCGTCCTCACCTGAGACTACCCAGTCAGAGGCCATATCGTGCGACATTAAACTTTCTTATCCTGCTTTTTGTTTGGGTTTTCGCATACGCCTACCTCCTGTTTCCGTACCAGTACGGCCCCCAAGCCTCGGCCATGATCTTGCGCTTTGAGGGCCTGTATCTCACCGAAAATCTTTTGCTTCTTGGAGTTCTGGGGAGGCTGGTTTTTCGATCCCAATTTCCTTGGAAGTCTATCTATTGGCATCTATTCGGGGCGTCTGCCCTATACACGCTCGGTTCATTGACGGCGAACGTCGTCTGGGCATTGAAAGACCCTTCGGGTGATTTGACCGGAACACCTTTCCCCGCTGCCAGAGGTTTGATTGGAATGGTTTTCACCGCTGCCATATCCTGGTTTGTCTGGATCGGCATGCAGGGTCGGAGGTTGGCACCGCAACTGGCGCAAACCGTCCAGTTGGACACCGCGGACACCAGGTACAGTTCTGTTCTGGCAATGCTCGCGGTGCTTGCGATTCCGATTGTCGGCGTCTGGGAACTGTTCCGCACCGACGAGCCGATGGGGACACATGAAATTCGCCTTCTTTTGGTAATGATCGCCGGCGTGCTCTTAGCCGTCGCAGTCTTCATCCAGGATTATCTTGTCAACCGCGAGTTCACTTCAGATGTCGCGGTCGCTCACGACCGGCTACGTTTGGCTATGGAATCCAGCAAATCAATGGGGTGGGACTGGGATCTGACAAGCAGACGCAACGTTTGGTTCGGTGATCTGGAGACGACATTCGGGATCAGGTCCGACAACTACCTGGCCGGCGAACAGGAATTCTATCAACGCGTGCACCCGGATGATCGGGAGCGAGTTTCGAAAGCCCTCACCGAGGCAAAGCAAAACCAAAAGGCCTACACGGCGGAGTTTCGCGTGGTGCGACCGGACGGAACGATACGCTGGCTGACAGATCGAGGCAAATTCTACTACGCTGCCAACGGTGACCCCCAGCGTGGGCTAGGCATCGGGGTGGACGTCACCGACCGCAAGCAGGCGGAGGAAGCGCGACGGCAGAAAGAGGTAGAGCTTAAGAAGACTGAGCGCCTGGCCAAGGTCGGCGCCTGGCAGTGGGACCCGGAAACGGACACGGTCACATGGTCCGAAGAACTGTATCGGATCGCCGGTCTCGATCCTAGTCAGACGGCCCCAACGTATAAGGAGCATTCAAAGCTTTACACGGTTGAGAGTTGGGAGCGGCTGCGTCGTGCCGTAGAAGAAGCGTTGCGGGCCGGAACTCCGTACGAACTCGATCTTGAAATGATCCGCTCTGATGGCGCTACGCGATGGCTCGTCGCTCGGGGCGAAGCCAAGCGCGATGCCACGGGCTCCGTCGTGCAGCTTCATGGCACGGTTCACGACATCACGGAACGCAAGCAAGCGGAAGATGCGATGCGGGAAAGCGAGGAACGTTTCCGCTTAGTGTCGAACACGGCTCCAGTGCTGATCTGGATGGCCGGCACCGACAAACTCTGCACCTACTTCAATAAGCCTTGGCTCGACTTCTCCGGGCGGTCACTGTCGGCCGAACTCGGAAACGGCTGGGCGCAGGGAGTTCACGCCGAAGATCTGCAGCGCTGCCTGGAAACCTACTCCCAGGCTTTCGATCGACGCGAGAAGTTCAACATGGAGTATAGGCTCCGGCGGCACGACGGAGAATATCGTTGGGTTGTCGATATTGGAGTGCCTAGATTCAACGCCGACCATTCATTTGCCGGTTACATTGGATCGTGCATCGATGTGACCGAGCGCAAGCTCGCAGAAGAAGCGCTTTCCAGCGTGAGCAGCAGGTTGATTCAGGCGCAAGAGCTGGAACGTACCCGCATTGCCCGGGACCTTCACGACGACATCAATCAACGTCTGGCATTGCTGGCCGTCGCGCTTGAAGAACTCAGGGCGGACATGCCCGATTCGAGTGGTGAAATCCTCGGCCGCATGGACCATCTCCAGAAACACACGTCGGAGATTGCCACAGATATTCAGGCCCTGTCCCACGAGTTGCATTCTCCGAAGCTGGAGTATCTGGGAATAGTGGTGGCTATGCGAGGCTTTTGCCAGGAGTTCGGAGAAAAGCAGAAATTGGAGATTGACTTTAAGAGCCACGATCTGCCCAGCCCTGTGCCCTCGGACGTTTCCCTTTGCCTGTTCCGCGTTTTGCAGGAAGCCTTGCACAACGCGGCGAAACATAGCCGGTCACCACGCTTCGCCGTCCAAGTTCGGGGAATTCCGGGTGAGATTCATCTGACGGTTAGCGACACTGGCGTCGGCTTTGATCTCGCAGCCGCCATCAAGGGCCGCGGGCTTGGTCTCATCAGCATGCAGGAGCGAGTCAGGCTGGTGAACGGCACGATCTCGATCGCTTCAAAGCTGATGCACGGTACGGAGATAAGCGTTCGTGTTCCGTTGGCGGTAACGCCGCAAGTCAAGTAAAGCCCTCAGCGTCAACTTGGTCGTTTGCTTCCGCGCCGGTTGGCCGGCATGATCCAGTTCTTGCTCGGGCGTCAGTTCTGGCGTTTCACTGCGGTTCACTGGACTACCGGTCTTGAAAATGCGTCACGAAAGGCGCCCGATTCATGAAGTGGGTTCGTGCAGTATTACTTCTGTTCGTATCACACGCTGCGTTGCTGGACGCACAAACATTCCGTGGCGCCGTGAACGGCACAGTAACGGACCCGTCCGCTGCAGTTGTTCCGAATGCCCGAGTGGACGCTACCGAAATTGCAACTGGCGTAAGCCACAACACCGTCACAACCGCCGACGGGCAGTTTTCGCTCCCAGACCTTCCCCTTGGAGCCTATAAGATCACCGTGGTGGTCCCTGGATTTACAACCTATACCGCGGACAACGTCCGGGCAACGGCGGGTTCCGTCTACACGTTAACAGTCAAGCTTTCCCTTGCACGCGAAACCAGATCCCTCGATGTGCCGGCTGCTGCGCTTATCGTCGATACCACGAGCGCGACTCAAAGCGACACCATCCCGGAGGAGGCGGTGCAGAACATGCCGCTGAACGGGCGAGACTTCACACAACTGATCGCCATCGCACCGGGCTACGGAGGCTACTCGATCAACGGAGGCGGCACGATCAACGGCGCCCGCAACAATGGCGTTAACTGGCAACTCGACGGCACCGACAACAACGATTTCTGGTACGACATTCCCGCCATCAACCAGGGTGGTGTCTCGGGAGTTGCTGGAGTGTTGCTGCCCATCGACGCCATTGACGAATTCTCCACCCAGACAGAATCCAACGCGGAGACTGGGCGCGATGCCGGAGGCACGGTCAACGTCGTTCTCCAGTCCGGCACCAATCGGTTGCACGGGACGGCATACTATTACAATCGCAATGAGTTTTATGCGGCGCACTCACCTTTCTTTGTGGCGACTCCAGAGTTCCCCAGAGCACCAAAGCTGCGCAATGAAAATTATGGATTCACCCTGGGCGGCCCGATCATCAAGAACAAGACATTCTTTTTTCTCGGTTTCGAAAAGCAAAACTACATTTTTGGACTCACGGGTTTAGCTACCGAACCGTCGGCTGCCTGGATCCAGAATGCTCAGGCCCTGCTCGGGAGATACAATGTCCCGCAAAGCTCGCTTTCCACCACCCTGTTTTCGACCCTCTGGCCAAGTTCCATCAGTACCCTTCCGGGCACGATTGGCAACTTCTTCGCGAACGTCCCCGCCACCGGTTACAGCTACAACGGCGTGGTAAAGCTCGATCATAATTTCAGCAGCAAGCACCACTTGTCGGGACATTGGTTCATGGGGCAGGGCAACCAAATCCAGCCACCCGGCGCCGCTTTGGTGTTATTGGAGGCGAGTTCCAATCTCGGCTACTACTTCGAAGCCGCTCCCATTCGTGTAGAGAATTATTCCGCGGTACTGAACTCGCAGTTCACGTCAAAGTTGAGTAACCAGGTGCTCTTTGGAGTCAGCTATTTCAATCAGATATTTCACGATGCGAACCACAGCTTCAATACTAGAAACCTGGGTCTGTACTTAAGCCCGGACGCGCTCAAGAACGGACAGCCCATTCTTGGCGCCCCGAATATCGCCATTTCCGGGTTCGATCAAGTGGGGATCACGCCTCCGGAGGGCCGCAACGACATCACCGGCCACCTAACCGACGTGGTTTCCTACTCCACCGGCAAGCACTCGCTCCGCTTCGGAGGTGAAGTGCGGCAAGGGCGAGTCGACGAATTCTATTTCCGCCGTTCCCTGGGGAGCTTCTCTTTCGACGGTACACAAGGACCGTGGGCCGGGACGTGCGTCGCAACCAACGTCATATGCTCAAATACGCTGGCTCTGGCGGACTTTCTTGCTGGCGATGTGAGTACATCTTCTATCGCCGTTGGAAATGCGGAACGGCACGTCTTGGTCAATTCGTTCGCTTTCTTCGGACAGGATGATTGGCGTGCGACGCCAAGGCTGACCTTGAATTTCGGTCTTCGCTACGAATACAGCGGGCCGCTGCATGATGGTGCTAGGGATCTCCCGGTTTTTATCCCGGGGAAGGGTCTGGTCATCCAGGGTGCCGGTATCGATTCCATCTTCCCTCCGGACAGAAACAATTTCGCGCCGAGATTCGGCTTCGCTTATCAACCAGGACGCAACCCTGATCTCGTGGTGCGGGGCGGAGTCGGGGTTTTCTACGAGCAAACTGCGATAAGCCCGTTCCTGGACAATCGCCCGCCCAATGCTGCAGCCAACGGCCTGGAAAATAATCCCGCAGGTTCGGACGCGGTCGACAACTACAGCCGGAATGCTTATAACTGGCAGACGGTTCAGCAGGGCGGCCAATCCATCTTTCCTGGAGTCGTGACCTGCGCCAGCCTGAACTACACCATTGAGGCAAGATGCGGCATTCCGAATCCAGCTACCGGTGCCAATATTTATAACGTCTTCTCGGTCGGCCAAAATTTCAGAACACCCTACTACTTCAATTATGACCTGCAGTTGGAAAAGGGCCTCGGCAACATCGCCGTGTTGCAGGTGGGCTACGTTGGGAGCCAGGGACGCAAGCTGACGGTGACAGAGAACATCAATCAGAATGGCTCATTTGATGTCCAGTATCCTAACGTCGGCTCGATCAACCAATTCAATAGCGCGGTCACCTCAAACTACAACTCGCTTCAGAGTGTTCTGCGGATACGGTCTTGGCGCGGTTTTACTTCCCAGTTCGCCTACACTTGGGCGCATGCCATGGACGAGGCGACTGAGTTTCGTGGGGTGATTCCCCTCCGCGGCTTCAACCTGAACCAGGAGTACGGAAACAGCGATTTCGACACCCGCAACAACTTCACCGCATTTTGGACTTACGAAATCCCCGGGTCTTCGCATGGACCCAAAATCCTCACCCATGGATGGGAGTTGAGCGGCTTATTTTCATTCCACTCGGGACAACCGTTTAACTTCCCTGGGACTGGCGCCTCCGGCAGCCAGCGCCCAGGTTTAAACCTGGTCAGCGACCCGTTTGCCGGTGTTTCGCACACTTTCCACCCGGGCACCGGTGAGCAATGGGTGAATCCAGCCGCATTCTGCGTGCCTTCGCCGGCCTGCCTCCCGGACGACCCTAACGGGGATCTCTCTCGAAATAAATTCTATGGGCCCGGCTTTGCCGACGTGGATGTTTCAGTCATCAAGAATATCCCGATCACTGAGCGTTTCAAGCTACAGCTTCGCGCGGAAATGTTCAACGCGTTCAACCGGATCAACCTCGCGACCGGAGGCGGATCCGTCGGATCCAACGGTTTTGTGACCGATACCATCGGCGATTTCTTCGGCGGTCCCGGCATTGGGCCGGGCGAGCCGTTCAACATGCAGCTTGCTGGAAAGGTCATTTTCTAGTTGTATGAGCAACTGCCGCATCTTCGGGAAATGGCCACCTAGACGTCGTTGGCACGTCCGCATGCTTCTTTAACGCGCGCACCTAGTGCTCAGGCTCTTTACCATAACAGTCTCCACCCACGGTAATGTGACGGACTGTCGGGGCCTGCTAAACTACTGACAAGACGATCCGGAGGGATGCGTGAGCGGTTGAAACGGGTGGTCTTGAAAACCACTGTGCCTGAAAGGGTACCGGGGGTTCGAATCCCTCTCCCTCCGCCATTCAGTCCGGGTTGCAGAGGTCCGGCGCGCATTCCCTTGAAAATCGTTCGAAAACGCCGCAATTTCGCGATTCTCGCCTAAATACCGGACTGGAGAAACTGTCCGATTGGATCCAGCAAGCCAGCGTTGCGGCCTTTTTCTCTGGAGGTCCTAGGCGCAGTCCCGTTTCATCGGCTCCATCAGGCGAATGCAATGCGATTACAAACCGATGGTTTTGGTGAACGCGACTTGACTTTTGCAGACGACCTGCCCTGGCCGCTCTCCGAAGCCGTTTCTTGATCCTGTCCGAGTTGCCGACCACTCGGGAGTTGACGGTCAGGGAACACAAGCGCGTTTGTCGGTACTGATCGAACGGGTCAATGATTTCGGATATGCAATTACTCGGACATCATTTCCAGAATGCCAGGCGCTTCTTGTGCAGGGGTTTGTTGTGTCACCTTGCCTATGAAAAGAGGAAGCCTTAGGGCGGCAGCAAACAGGCAAGCGTGCAAGACGCAAAGTAGAAGAAAGGCTGCCGTAAATGCGTCGATGAGACCGGCGGACGAATGTGCCGCACCCAACCTCCATCCCAGGAAAGTCGCACAGAGCGTCGTTAGTGTCGGCCCCCCGAG
>Ga0070765_100000085_pt1 | contig 61453 bp, 48 predicted proteins | sample HubBroMetageWFT5_FD_71516 | JGI IMG/M metagenome (GOLD analysis project Ga0070765, IMG submission 71516) | Warmed and freeze-thawed soil microbial communities from the Hubbard Brook experimental Forest, New Hampshire - Hubbard Brook CCASE Soil... | ecosystem: Environmental > Terrestrial > Soil...
ACGATCACATCGTTGCCATCAATTTCCGCTTTCGCCCAGTGGAATTTTCGATCAGATCCGGCGATGGAGAATCCATTCAATTGTTGACCCTGCGGCCGCAATCCGGATCCGGTGAACTTGAAATGGATGCGGATGCGGTTGCCCTCCACGTGGAACGAGTCGTAGAGCGGCCCGGAATAAACTATATTCTTGGCGTAGGTTGTTCCGAGGGCCCATAAGGCGAGCCGCTCGCCGATTTCAGCTTTTCGCGGAGGATGAAGATTCCTGGGATCTCCCACGTCAATTGAAACGGCAAGACCAGTGTTGGGGACTGTCTGCGCCGTCAGCAATTGCGCCTCGCGCAATTCCGCCCAGATCGAATCGCCCAATTCCGGACTCTCCCCTTGATTTGGCAATTGGACAATCAAAAATGGCATATCACCTTCTCCCCAACCTTTTCGCCATCCGGCGATCAGAGCAGGCAGAAGCGTTCTGTATTGAAAGGCGCGCGTCGTATTTCCTTCTCCCTGATACCAGATTGCGCCGCGGATTGGGTATCCCTGAAGTGGGACGATCATGCCTTCATACAGGCCTGAAGGTGGCCGGGAAACGTCTCCGGCGGCGGTCAGGATAGACAGCCGAAATCCAGAGAGCGCGTTTGGCGTGAAAGGCATCACCACGCCCCAGCCGTCTTGCTTCAGATCCTTGAACCAAATTGTGATGGGTTTCCAGTCCGGGGTTGCATGCAGGAGGGCCGTCGAGTAATCGTCATAATCGTAGATCGTCGGTTGCAGGGATTGGAACCGAAACGAACCATTGCCGCGAACCCAGAATTTCACGCCTGCGAATTCGTTTAGTTCAGCCGGGGAATGATCCTGATGATAACTCGCTTCCAATGCGGATGAACCAGAGCCCTCAAGCTTGCCGTTTACTCGCGCGGCGAACCCTGACCCTCCCCGCCCCGGAGCGGCAAGTTCGAAAACGGATTGCGGCGCGCTTTCCCATTCATAGGACCACGCGCCTCCCGTACGCGTCCGGGAACTGCCGTCGTCAAAATTGCTGAGCGGCATCGACGGGCGCGATCCGTCGGGGGCCGGCAATAATTCAAAATCATCGAACTCAAGGGCGAATTCGGTCGGCTCCGTTGCGGCGGCCTTCTGGGAGGGCGGCAGCTCATCCCATTTACGAAAAATGGGTTGCAGGATGGGCTCACGCCGCAACAAATCGGAATCCGTCCATTCCTCGCCCACGCTTCCAGGCCAGGCGCTTAAGATGATCCCGATAGGGACTCCCAACGAGGCGTAGAGTTTTTTCGCGAAGAAATAGCCCACGGCGGAAAAATTTCTGGCAGTCGCGGGCGAAGATACTTCCCAGGCAGCAAGCGGCGTGTCGTTCTGTGGAACAAGCGAAACCAGCTTTGGGACAGTGAAGTAGCGTATTTGCGGATTCGCCGCGTTTGAAATCTCTTCCGCGCCACCGGTTGCGCCGCTCAGCGCGTATGTCATGTTGGATTGTCCCGAAGCGATCCAGACTTCGCCGATCATCACATCCTTCAGCTCAATGATTTTGCGGCCCTCGACGCGCAGGACATAAGGTCCTCCCGCGGGCATGGCTGGGAGAATCATTTTCCACCGGCCGTCCCCGCTCGCCACGGACTGCCGAGTGTTCGATCCCAAGCTCACTGAAATTTTTTCGCCTGGGTCGGCTAAGCCCCAAATGGCAATTGGCTTATCCCGCTGAAAAACCATGTGATCAGAAAAGATGTGTGGCAGAACTGGCTGGGCGGCGAGCGTGACACCAGAGAGCGCGAGGAAAATCATCGCGACGATACATTTGATGGCGTCACACTTTGTATGCGGCATGGATCCCGTTTGTCGCTTCAGCTCAATTTCCCCGCACGATTTGACCGGGACTCGAATATTCAACACGCTGTCCGCACCTCTCAAGGTTGTCAGCCTAGAGAGTGAAACACAATTCCGCAGGAGTGTCCCTCGATTTGTGCACGCGGGCGAATGGGGTTGCGACGCAATTTTCCTGGCGTGAAATTTACCGGAAAATGGTATCGTACTGCCGCCCCGCGGGCTGTCCACAGGATTACGGCCGAACCCTATTTTCAGGAGTAGTACTATGCCCGACCCAGCCAAGGGAACAGCATCCTCTATTTCATTCGCATGCGGTACTCAGAAGCCTGCAATCTCTTATGCCCTGATTTGTCTGATACTTGTGGCGCTCTCACTATGCGTGACAGCCCCGCCTAGTTGGGCGCAAACCAGCGTGCTGACGCAGCACAATGACGTGGCGCGCACCGGGCAGAATACGAATGAAAGTATTTTGACGACTTCGAATGTAAGGCTGGGCGAATTCGGAAAGCTGTTTGCCATGCCCGTTACCGGCCAGGTGTATGCGCAGCCCCTTTATGTCTACGGGGTCACGATCGCAGGCGGAGTGCACAACGTTGTCATCGTGGCGACCGAAGCGGATCTGGTGTACGCGTTCGATGCAGATTCGAATACGGGCGCGAACGCCGCGCCGCTGTGGGTGGCCAGCCTGGTGGATGCCGCGCACGGCGCGGGCCCGAACGAAGCACCGATCAGCAGCAGCAGGATAGGTTGCAATGACCTGTCGCCGCAAATTGGGATTTCCAGCACGCCGGTGATCGATCCAATCACGCTGACAATTTATGTGGAAGCGCGGTCCGTGGTCGGAACCAGTGCTACTTACATTCACCGGCTGCACGCGCTCTCGATGGCCACCGGCGCAGAGGTGTCGCCGGGTCCGGCTGTGATTACCGCGACTGTACCGGGAACGGGCGACGGCTCCAAAAATGGCGTGCTGGCGTTTGACAACCTGCACGAGGAGAACCGCGCCGGCCTGCTCGAATTAAACGGCGCGATTTATGTGGCCTTCGCGTCACTTTGCGATCACGGCCCCTACCATGGTTGGCTCTTTGCTTACGACGCCACTACGCTCGCGCAGAAGAGCCTGCTCATCACGACTCCAAATGGAGGCCTCGGCGGATTCTGGATGTCCGGCGCGGGAGTTGCCGCGGACGCAAATTCCAACATCTTCGTCGCCAGCGCAAATGGTGACTTCGATACCGTCAACGTTCCCGCGACGGAGCTGAGCGATACGATCATGAAATTGGGGACAACAAACGAAACACTCTCCCTTCTCGACTATTTCACGCCCTCGGATCAGATGTGCCTGGAAAGCGAGGATAAAGACCTTGGCTCCGGCGGCGTGTTGGTGCTTCCCACCCAGCCGGGCTCATTCCCGGACATTCTTGTGGAAGCGGGAAAAGAAGGAAAGATCTACGTGGTGAACCGCGATTCTCCGATGACGACCACTCCCAGCCATTACAATCCGCTGACCAATTGCGCCAGCTCCGACCCGGAGATTTTAGAAGAGTCGGCATCGGGCGCCATCGGCGGAATGTTTGGATTGCCTGCGTATTGGAACAGCACACTTTATTTCTGGGGCTCGGGAGACGTGCTGAAGTCGATCCCGGTGGTGAATGGCTTGCCCAATTTCAGCAACGTCACACTGGCCTCCACGAAGCTTCAATTTCCCGGCGCGACGCCTTCGATCTCTTCCAATGGCACGGAAAGTGGAACGGCAATTGTGTGGGCCATCAACTCCTCCAGTTATGGCGCCGCGGGCCCCGCCGTGCTTCATGCCATTGACGCAACCGCCATCGGAAGCGAGCTTTGGAACAGCACACAATCGAGCAGCGATCAGGCCGGAGCGGCAGTGAAGTTCGCAGTGCCCACCATTGCGAATGGCAAAGTTTACGTCGGCACGTCAACCGAAGTGGATGTGTATGGACTAACGGGCAATATGGCGCAGCCGCCGGCGATCCCCGTGATTTCTCCGGCATCGGAGAACATCTCCAAGCCGCTCCATGTTTCGATCACCGATGGCACACCGGGCGCGACGATTTACTACACGACGAACGGAATGACGCCAACGACAAATTCAACCATTTATGCTCGCTCGTTCACAATTGCGGCTACGGCCACAGTCCAGGCGATCGCCGCCAACGGTGCGGGAACCAGCGGAGTTGCCAGCGCCACCTATACATTCGCCGCGGGCGTGGCAACTCCCACATTTTCTCCCGCTCCAGGCAGCTATACGGGATCGGTGACGGTGTCGATTTCTGACTCCACATCTGGTGCCCAGATTTATTACACGACAGATGGGAGTACCCCCTCGCCGGGCCAAGGGACCACTCAGGCGTACTCGGTCCCGCTCACGTTTACAAAGACGGCGCACCTGAAGGCCATCGCGGTGAATGGCTCTCAGCAAAGCGCGCTGGCGGGGGGGACGTACAGCGTCAAATCGGGCACCTGATCGGACCACTGCCCGCCGGTGAATACGGCCGGAAGATGCGTGCGAAACATTTTGCAAAAGACTTTCAACTGCTGGGTTTGCGCGAAAGATCCGCGGAATATTCTTAGCACATGGCTTTTTTCCACAGCTGAGCGGAAGCCTTGCCTCTTAACCAAAGTAACATTTTATTGACACTCCATCTATTCGGCGCTAACGTCTGAGTCCGTCCCCAGGGTCCCGTTTATCCAACATTGTTGGCGGTGAGGTTTATCTGGAGTCGTCCATGACCCGGACAGAAATTCGCATTGCGCGAATCGTTGTTTTTTCACTTTTGCTGATGGCGATTAGCTCCCGCGTTTCAGCGCAAACGACGGGTCCCGCAGTTTCACTCTCACCCACTAGCCTCAGTTTCGGGAATCAGGACGTCGGCTTTACCAGCCCGCCGCAAAGTGTGACCCTCAGCAACACGGGGAACGCCAGCCTGACAATCACGAGAATCAACATCATAGGAACGAGCGAAAGTTCCTTTAGCCCATCGAACAACTGCGATGGGTCCCTGGCTGCCGGAGCGAATTGCACGATTTCAGTCATCTTTACGCCATCCTCTCCCGCCGGCGCCAAGTCCGCATCCGTGCAGATTGCGGACAACGCTTCGGGCAGTCCTCAGCTCGTTGGGCTGTCTGGAACTGGTATTGAACCCGTGATCAATTTGTCTCCCGCGAAGGTCGCCTTTCCTGCGCAATTGGTCGGCACCACCAGCGCCCCGCAAACTTTGACGGTTAAGAATGCCGCCAGCGGCACCGACACGCTCAGAATTTCCGGCATTTCCATCACCGGAGATTTTGCTCAAACCAACACCTGTTCAAGTCCGGTGGCCGCGGGTTCGCAATGCACATTCAGTCTCACGTTTTCTCCGTCAGTTTCCGGCTCGCGCACTGGCGTGTTAACGCTCACGGACAATGCAGCCATCAAGCCGCAGACGGTCCAACTCAGCGGGACGGGCGGCGCGATCACCGTGTCGCCGCTCAGCTTGAACTTCGGCAACGAGATTGTGGGTACGGCAAGCGCGGCTCAAACCGTGACTCTGGCGAATCTGGGCAACAGTTCCCTTACCGTGACCAGCATTACTCCCTCGGGAGATTTTAGCGATACGAACAACTGCGTCCCTTCCGTTGGACCCGGTGCAAGCTGCACGATTTTGGTGGTGTTCACTCCCACGCTTACGGGCATTCGCACGGGAATCCTGCAAATCGTCGATTCAGACCCCACCAGCCCGCAGAATGTATCGCTTTCGGGAACTGCGAGCGCGCCTTCCGCGCTCAGTCTTTCCACCACGAGCCTGAATTTCCCCACACAACTCGTGGAAACCGTGAGCAAATCGCAAAGCGTCACACTCAACAACAACGGATCGGGAGTTATCAACGTTACCAGTGTTAAGGGCAGCGGCGATTTCGCCGTCAACAACGGTTGCGGCAGATCGATCGCCGCCGGTGGACAATGCACTTTGACGATTACGTTCGGCCCGGAGTCCGGCGGCAAGATTACCGGCGCGGTCACGATAACCGACAGCGACCCCAGTAGCCCTCAAACGATCTCGCTTACCGGAATAGGGACGTACGTGAAATTTTCCAAGGCTTCCCTGACGTACTCAACCGTCGTCCTGGTTGGAAACACGAGCAAATCGCAAACCGTGACGATTACAAACACAGCCACCACGGGCATCAGTTTTTCCAGCGTCGCGCCCAGCGGCGATTTTGCCGAAACCAACACTTGCGCCACCGGTCTTGCGGCCGGCGCCGCTTGCAGCGTCACTGTAACTTTTTCGCCGACCACTTCCGGAGTTCGCACCGGCGCGATTACTTTCGTTGACACTGACCCTGGTACACCGCAGACGCTTCCTTTGACGGGAACGGGGACGTTCATCCATATCAGTCCCACGAGCGTTAATTTCGAAAATCAGGACGTGTTCACGAACAGCTCGATACATTCAGTAAGCGTGACAAACGCCGGAAGCTCTTCGCTCGCTTTTGCGGATATCCTCGCCAGCGGCGACTTCTCACAAACCAATAATTGCGGTACATCGCTCAGCGGCGGCTCGACCTGCACGATCAACGTGATGTTCTCGCCGACTCTTGCGGGTTCCCGCAGCGGAAGTGTCACGTTCGACGATACCGATGCCACAAACCTGCAGACGGTTACTCTTTCCGGCAATGGTGTGGCGGCTGCTTCCACGGTGACGATTTTGCCTCGCGCGTATTCTTTGACATCCAATCAAACAGTTAAATTCACCTCCAACTCGTTTGTCTCCTGGTCAGTCGACGGGATAACAGGAGGCAGTGGCCCAGTGACCGGAACGATCACACCGGGTGGCGTTTACACGCCGTCGGCAGCTGCTGGATCGCATCTGATCACGGCGACGAGCACGGTCAATTCAACTCAAACCGCCGTCGCGCAGGTTTTTGTGACAAATTATGCGGGGTCGTTCACCTGGCGCTACGACAATGCCCGCGATGGACAAAACCTGCAGGAAACCGTCCTGAATACGGCCAACGTTAACAAGACGCAATTCGGTTTGCTTGCTTCCTATGCCGTTGATGGGCAGGTTTATGCGCAGCCTCTGTATGTGCCCAACGTCGCCATTCAGGGCATGGGAACTTACAACGTGGTTTATGTGGCGACGGAAAACGATAGCGTTTATGCGTTCGACGCGGACGGAGTAGCCACCGCGCCACTCTGGCAGAAAAGCTTAATCAACCCCGGCGCTGGAATCACGACGGTGCCTGCCTCGGCTGTCCAGAGCGATTCGGTGATGCCTGTAATTGGTATCACCTCTACACCCGTGATCGATCCCTCAACGGGCACCCTGTACGTGGTTCCCTACACGGAAGAGAACGGCGTCTTCATCTATCGTTTGCACGCGCTCGATATCACCAACGGCGAAGAAAAATTTGGCGGGCCGACGCTGCCGATCAGCGCCACCGTAACGGGCAACGGGTCGGGCAGCAGCAACGGGAGCGTCAGTTTCGATGCGTTCAAGCAAAATCAGCGTCCGGCGCTGCTGCTGCTGAACGGTGTGGTGTATCTCGCATTTGCCTCGGGACACATGGACAACGATCCCTACCACGGCTGGCTGCTTGGCTACAGCGCGCAATCGCTGGGACAGGGATCGGGACAGGGGCAGGGATCGGGACCGGAGCAGGTATTTAACTCAACCCCCGATGGTTACAAAGGCGGCGTGTGGCAGAGTGGCACGGGCCCCGCGGCGGACGCGTTCGGGAATATTTATTTTCTGACGGGGAACGGCACTTTCGACGCGAACATTGGCGGGCTCGACTACGGCGACACTGTGCTTAAATTAACGACTCCCAGCCTGACGGCTTCCGATTACTTCACTCCATACAATCAAGATACTCTGAGTGAGAGCGATCAGGATTTCGGCTCCGGCGGTCCTTTACTGCTGCCTGACCAGACGGGAGCTATTCCGCATCTTCTGTTTACCGGCGGCAAAGACGGAACTATATATCTACTGAACCGCGACAACATGGGGCATTTTCAAGCAGGGAGTGACAGCCAGATCGTTCAGTCGCTTCCGGCGATCGTTCCTGGCATATTCGCAACAGGTGCTGCCTGGCAAAACAACATCTATCTCGCCGCCCTTGGCGATTACCTCAAACAATTCCGTTTGATTAACGGCCAACTCACGCCCGGACCAATCGCGCAGACGGTAACTCTGTATCCCTACCCCGGCGCTTCGCCCGTGGTGACGTCCAACGGCTCGAACGATGCCATCGTGTGGTCGCTGCAAGACGCGGCTGCGGGCGCGCCGGCCGTCTTGGTTGCCGACGACGCTGCCAATATCGCCAACGAACTTTATGACAGCAATCAATCGGGGACGCGCGATCAACTTGATGCGGGAGTGAAGTTCGCGGTGCCTCTGGTTGCCAACGGCAAGGCGTATGTGGGCACGAGCGGCCACCTGGCCATCTTCGGGCTGCTTCCCTAAGATTCGCGCCGGCGAGGAAACGCGACGCAGCACTCGCCCGCCTTCCGGGTGTTCTTTCCTGAACCCTATTCGATCTTCACGCTGACTTTGGTGGACGCCGCCAGTGTTCCGAAAACACCCTTTGGGTTGAGGTTGAAAGTTCCGGGAGTTGAGCCTGTGGTGGTGGTGACCGTGAGTGTCGCCGTCGCCGCGTCCACACCATCCAGCGTGACTGACGAGGGCGATACGGAACACGTGGATTTCTTCGGCGAAGTGCAGGACAGAGTTACCGTTTGATTGAACCCGCTCTTCGGCGTAACCGTCAAAGTGGAATTCACCGAATTCCCGCGCGTCACCGTCAATGCCGTGGGAGAGGCGGATAGGGTGAATTCCGGGCCCGTTCCGTTGAGCGAAACGATTTGCGGGCTGGTCGCCGCGTTCACGAAAATATTCACCGTAGCAATGCGTTTCCCGTAACCCAGCGGGGAAAAGATTGTGCCGAACGTGCAGTTTTTCCCCGGCGCAATCGGGCTGGTGCAGAGGTTATTTGCAATCGTATAGTCCGCGGCATTCGCGCCGGTGATGGTGATGCTACTGATGACCAGCACCGCGCCATTCGTCGAGCTATTTGCGACGGTCGTCTTCTTCGGAATGCTGCTGCCGCCAAAGGGCTGCGGTTCGAAGCTATGGGCCTTGGGAGTGAGTGTCACCGTCGGGAAAATTCCGGTTCCGTTGAGCGAAACACCCTGCGGGCTGCCGGTTGCGTTATCCGCCACCGAAAGTGTTGCCGCGCGCGCGCCACTGGCGCTCGGCGTAAATGTGACGTTGATGGTGCAGCTGCCTCCCACTGCGAGTGGCGCACTACAATTGTCGGTCTCCGCAAAGTCGCCGCTGTTGCTTCCGGTTACGGCCACCGAGCTCACCGCCATCGGCGCGCTGCCGCTGTTGCTAAGCGTCACCGGTTGCGCCAAGGAAGCGATGCTTACGCTTTGATTGCCGAACGAAAGCGACCCAGGAGTTAAGACAGCCGCGGGAATCTGCAAGAAGGTGGATAACGGCGTCGCGCTGCCGCTGCCGACAACAGCCAAATCCAGGCTCCCGTCTCCATTGAAGTCGCCCCCCGCGATAGAAGTGGGAGACTGGATGGAAGGATACTCAACAAAAGTTTGGAGGGCCCCGTTTCCCGATCCTGCCAAAATTGAAATCGAGCCGGGTGTGACGCATGCAGGAGGAACAGAAGTGTCGTTGCATTCGTCGGCAACCGCCACATCCAATTTGCCGTCTCCGTTGAAATCGCCCACGGCCACGGATTGCGGGGACGCGCCCGTCGGATATTCCAGGTGCCCCTGGAAAGTTCCGTCTCCGTTCCCTAAGAGGACGGACACCGAACTTCCGCCGCCATTCGCGGTGATAAGGTCCAGCTTGCCGTCACCACTTAAGTCCGCTGCCGCGATTCCAACCGGCCCTGTGCCTGTAGCGTACGGGACCGGCAACTGAAACGTCCCATCACCTTTGCCCTCCAGCACGGATACCGTATTCGCCGATGGATTTGTGATCAACAAATCGAGAAAGCCATCTCGATTCACGTCTCCCACCGCGACACCGAATGGGCCGGAGCCTGTCGCAAAATGCGTTGCCGGCTGAAACGTTCCTCCCGCGCCTCCCAGCAGAATGGAGACGGAGTTAGCCCCCTGGTTCACGACCGCCAAATCGATGAAACCATCTCTGTTGAAATCGCCGGCTGCCACGGAAACGGGGTTCGTCCCAACCGAATACTGCGTGCCACCTGAAAACCCGCCCGAGCCATTTCCCGTCAGAATGGTTAACGTATTGTCTCCCGACTGCGTGGCGGCGATGTCCAGATTGCCGTCTCCATTGAAATCGCCCGCGGCAAGTGAGGTGATCGTGCAGCCCGTCTTCACGCCGCAAGCAGGCAGCGGATAATCCGTTTCGGAAAAGGTGCCGTTATCATTGCCCAGCAGGATTGCGACTCCATTTACGGGACCGGGCAAGACCGCCGTCACAGCCAGATCCATTTGCCCATCCTTATTAAAGTCCGCGGAGACAACTCCGGGCGTCGCCGGAACGGTTGCTTCCAAAGCAGAATCCGTGCGGCCCAATATGATCGCGCTCGCCGGGTTCCCGACCTGGAAGAATAGGAAATTGGACGTCCCGCCGCCGGGAGCTTGGCTCGAAACAGTAATAACGGCAGTCGTCGCTTCCGCGATGTCAGCCGTAGAAATGCTCGCTGTTACCTGCGCGGCACTCACGAAAGTCGTCGCGCGCGGGCTTCCGTTCCAGTTCACAACGGAAGCGGCAACGAAGCCGGTCCCGTTGACCGTCAAAGTGAATCCCGTGCCACCTGGCACAGCCACGGTCGGCAACAGCGGCTGGTTGATGCGTGGGACTGGATTTGTTTGCGCAGGCGCCGCCGGGCAGATGGCGCTCAAAATGATTAGAAACAGGATAATTACCAGAAATATGCTTGTATTCGGCTTCACGGAGCCTCCGGAAAAATGCCTTTAGCGGTCAAACGGGGATTTGACCAAACGTTGGGGGACGTTGCAGTTACACTAGCCCTCAATCCCCAATTCTGTCAAGAACGCGCTTTGGAAGGCCGGAGTTTTGAGGTCGAACAACCGGGGCTTGAGGTATCATTCGCGCGTGATGCGACTTCTGCTGGGATTTCTGGCGGCGTGGCTTGCGATCTTTCCATCTGGCGCGCACGCGCAAACTAAATCGCGACCGCTTGGGCAGGATTGGCCTACCTACGGAGGCGGCCCGGAAAACAATCACTATTCCACCCTATCACAAATCAACCGGAGCAACGTGGGCCAGCTCGCGGTCGCGTGGAAATTTGACACAGGTGAACCCGGTGGCCTGGAGACGAGCCCCATCGAAGTGGGCGGCGTGCTTTACGGAATCTCTCCCACTCAAAAAGTATTCGCGCTGAACGCGGCAACCGGCAAACTGCTCTGGAAATTCGATTCCGGGATAAAGGGAACGCAGCCCGATCGCGGGCTCGCTTTTTGGTCGAGCGGCAAGGACAGGCGCATCCTCGTAGGCGTGATGAATTCTCTCTACGCGCTCGACGCCGCCACCGGCAAGCCCATTCTGGACTTCGGCAAAAATGGCCGAATCGATCTTCGCGAAAATCTGGGCCGCACGCCCGCCCTGCAGTGGTCTCCGCTTACCAGTCCCGGAATTGTTTACAAGGATTTGATCATCGTCGGCGGCCGCAATCCGGAAACTCTGCCCGCGCCGCCGGGAAATATTCGCGCCTACGACGTTCGCTCCGGCAAGCTTCGCTGGTCGTTTCACACCATTCCGCATCCCGGCGATTTAGGTTATGAGACCTGGCCTAAGGACGCCTGGAAATATACAGGGGCGGCAAACAATTGGGCCGGGATGGCGCTCGATCGAAAGCGCGGAATCGTTTACGTTCCCACCGGTTCGGCCGCGTTTGATTTCTACGGCGCAAATCGGCTGGGTGACGACCTCTTCGCGAATTGCCTGATCGCACTGAACGCGGAAACCGGCGCCCGAATCTGGCATTTCCAGGGCGTGAAACACGATATCTGGGACCGCGATTTTCCCGCCCCTCCCGCGCTCGTCACGCTCCATCGCGAAGGCAAGGAAGTGGACGCGGTGGCGCAAACCACGAAACAAGGTTTCGTCTATGTCTTCGACCGAGCAACGGGCGATCCTTTCTTTCCCATCGAGTACAAGAAATATCCCGCGAGCAATGTTCCTGGCGAAGTCGCCGCAGCCGAACAGCCACTTCCCACGAAGCCTGCGCCCTACGCGCGCCAGCTATTGACCGAGGAGATGCTCACGAACCGCACGCCGCAGGCTCATGCGTGGGCTGTCGAACAATTCCGCAAATTTCGCAGCGAAGGCCAATTCGTTCCCTTCAGCGTTGGCTTGGACACCGTGATTTTTCCCGGTTTCGACGGCGGCGCGGAATGGGGCGGCCCGGCCGTTGATCCCGAAACCGGCATCCTCTATGTGAACGCGAACGAAATGGCGTGGACCGGCGCGCTCACCGAAAACACGGGCGAAAATTCGCCGCGGGGAATCTATCTGAGCCAATGCGCTGTCTGCCACGGTGAAGAGCTTGCGGGCTCGCCTCCGGCGATCCCATCGCTTGCGGCCATCGGGGCGCGGCTCAGCGCGCAGCAAATCTACTCGACGATTCAGAATGGCAAGGGCCGCATGACCGGCTTCCCCAATTTGTCCCCCGCGCAGCTTTCCGCGCTGGTGGATTTCCTCACCAGCGGCGAGAGCGCAACCCTGAGCGGCGCCGAGCCTGCAATTCCCGGAACGGATTATCGCTTCACGGGCTATCGCAAATTTCTCGACCCAGACGGCTATCCCGCCATCGCTCCTCCCTGGGGCACACTCAGCGCCATCAATCTTTCCACCGGCGAGTATGCCTGGAAGATCAATCTCGGCGAATATCCCGCGCTCGCCGCCCAGGGAATGAAAAACACCGGCACGGAAAACTATGGGGGACCAGTTGTGACCGCCGGAGGAATTCTTTTCATCGCGGCAACGGATTTCGACAAAAAAATTCGCGCCTTCGACAAATCTACCGGCGAAATGCTGTGGGAAGCGGTGCTCCCGTTTGCAGGCAACGCCACGCCGATGACCTACGCGGTCAACGGCCGCCAGTTCGTTGTGATTGCCGCCGGGGGTGGCAAGGATCCGCAATCTCCCTCGGGCGGAGTCTACGTCGCATTCGCGCTTCCGAAGCCGGAACCCGATCCGGGGAAGAAATGATGCCAGGCAGGATTGAAGCTCGGATGAAAGCGAGGCGCATCGTGACGCGATGCCGTCCAAAAATTGCGTTACTCCTATTTTTGATTTGCTCCCCGGGAATGCTCGCCCGCATATCCAGCGCTCAAGAGCAAAAATCCGCGCCGCCAACCGCAAATGCACCGGAAAAAATCATCATTGATACGGATATCGGGGACGATATTGACGACGCCTTCGCGCTCGCCCTGGCGCTGAAAAGTCCCGAACTGGAAATTCTCGGCGTCACCACAACTTTCGGCGACACGCAAGCTCGCGCCAAAATCGCAGACCGTTTGCTGGGCGAGGCGGGCCGCGAAAATATTCCCGTGGCTGCCGGAAATCCCACGCCCCCCAAATCAGAGATGACGCAGCGGCGCTATGGCGAGGGCGGCCATTTCGCGCGAGCCACGCACCCCGATGCCCTCAGCTTCACCCTCGGCCAGATTCGCCGCTATCCTGGAGAAATCACGTTGGTCGCCATCGGCCCGCTGATGAACGTCGGCGCGATGATAGATAAGGACCCGGAAACTTTCCGGAAGCTGAAGCGTGTGGTGCTGATGGGGGGTTCCGTCGAACGCGGCTACGGCGATTCTGGCTACACTCCCGCGCCTCCGCCGCAGCCGGAGTGGAATATCCTCAACGACATTCCTTCGGCACAAAAGCTCTTCGCCTCCGGCGTCCCTATCTACATGATGCCGCTCGATTCCACGCAACTGAAGCTGGACGAAATCAAACGCGCCTTTCTTTTCCGCCAAGGCACTCCCGTCACCGACGCGTTGACGATCCTCTATCATGAGTGGGGACAGGAAACGCCGACGCTGTTCGATCCCATGACGCTCACCTACATCCTCAAACCTGAGCTTTGTCCCGTGGAGCCCATGCGCATCGCGGTGGACGAAAAGGGATTCACGCGCCGCGTGTCCGGCGCTCCCAACGCGCAGGTGTGCCTGCATTCCGACCCGGAGGCTTTCTTCCTGTTTTATATCCCGCGCGTAGCCCGGCCCTAACCAATTGCCGGGCGCCTTACGGCTCAAGCTTTTGCGCGGACGGGTTCCGGCCACACGAGGGTGAGAATCAGGCCCACCGCGATGCCTACTGAAATCTCGAAAAAGCGGTGCAGGGCGATGATCCACGCAGACTGCGTGCGCGCCACAAGCATCACGATCGCCAATGTTATTCCCGCGTACCGGTAGGCGTTCCTTTCAATGTGCAAGAGAGCGCAAATCATACCCAGCAGAAACACGCCCGCGCCAAACACAGCCACATTCGAGCCGACATAGGACATCAGCAGCGCAGCCGCCGCCGCGCCAAGCGCGGTTCCGGCAAGCCGCTGCTTCGAGATCGTCAGCGCCGCCCCGAACGAGGATTGCATGACGATCAACGTGGTAATCGCAGCCCAATAGGCCTCCGGCAATCGAAACAGCTGCGCAACCAGCAGCGAAACCACCGCCGCAATCGCGGTCCGAATGGCATGAACCATTTCGCCTCGGTCTGCGGCCAGCCATTTTCCCTTCTTTGCCCTCGCCATGGGTGCCTCCCTCGACCACTTATTCTAATGGCGTCTGGATTCCGGCGCACGGATACGAACGCGCCCACGCGTCTGATTTGCAGGGTCGACCAGCAATAAAATTCAGGCAGAAGCGAACCGGTTGTGCTTAGCTTGCTTTTGCGGAATATGGCGACAATTTACTTATCACTTGGTTCGAACATGGGAAACCGTGCGGAAAATATCGCGCGCGCCATTGCGGCGCTCGTTGCGTCTGGAGCGCGCATTGTAAGGCAGTCGTTGCTTTACGAGACGGAGCCCGTGGACATGGATTCGAAAAGCTGGTTCTTAAATTCCGCGGTGGAAGTGGAATCGGACCTTGCGCCGCAAGAATTGATGGGCAAGCTACTGGAAATCGAACGCTCGCTCGGACGCCATCGCCCTCTGGGGTCCGGCGGGCCCAAAGAGCCGCGCGTCATCGACATGGATATTTTGCTTTACGGCGAAAATATCCTTCACACCCCCGAACTCGATATTCCCCACCCTCGCATTGCGGAGCGCAGGTTCGTTCTCGTGCCGCTGTCCGAAATTGCACCGGGTGTTCGCCATCCGGGTCTCGGAAAGACGATAGCCGAGCTTCTGGCTGCCACGCCGGACCGCAGTCAGGTGAAATTGTCCGCCGTGCCGCGAAAATAGGCATATCCCCCGGCGCGCTCAATACGCCCGTGTCAGGATTGCGACCCTTATTGGGTGGCCACTTTCATCCAGTGCAGCGTGATTTGTTTCGGCATGAGCGCCTCGATACGAATTTCCGTCTTCCGCCCTTCCGATTGTTCGCGCCACACGTACACGCCAGGTTCGCTTTCTTCGTTGACGTGTACACCTGTCTTCTCGAAAGCCGGGTTATCGGAGTTCCGCATTGCGACGCTGCGAAAATGAAGAAAATCCTGCGCATCTTCGAGCGAAGCTCTTTCGATTGTGGCAGGGCGCGTAAGCGCTTCCACCACGTAACTTCGCAACAGCTTCGGCCAATACGTTTCGAAAAGCTCCGAAGAGGCGAAATCGTCGCTCCACACCACTTCGTCTCCGTAAGCCACCACGACCCCTACCACGCGCTCTCCCTTTAGATCGCGACTGGCGCGTTCAAAGCGCCGTTCCATTTCTGCGGTAAATTCCTCCACGGAATTCCCCACCCGCGACGATTGATAGATTTTCCTGTACGACTGCGTGTGCGCAGCCGATTCGATCTCGGTAGTGACCGTTTCCGCGGAAATCATCGGTGCAGGAGCATCCGCTCTGGCGGAGATGGCTCCATTCAAGGCGCCACCTGCTGCGCCAACACCGCCGGCTGCACCGGGCGCGCGCACCGCTTCCCAAACCTGGCTCTGGTCCTGCTCGACCGCTGCTTTTTCGCGAACGCTGGGATGCACCATGGTGTTGCCTGCAACGAATTTATCGGAGCCGCCGGTCCATCGGCCATGCTCCACGCAGAATACATCGAGCGGCAAAGGCGCAGCGCCCACGGGCACCAGACGATCTTTGCCGATGATGCGATCCTGCTTCCCACCTGAGACAACTTCGCCTGCGAGAAGCAAAAGCGGCCGCTTGCCTCGATTCACGAGCACCAGCTGGTTCACCTGCGCGCCGTTGGAAGTGACGACTGCGGGTGAAGCGACTCCATCCCGGTTTCGTCGAAGATAATTTCCCTGTTCGGTGACGAGCGCGTCACCCGAGGCCAGCGCGTCGTCAAGTGTGGCAAATTCGCTGGTATCCAAGTTGGATGCGGAGAGCACCGGAAAAATCGTGAGATTCTGGTACGTCACAGGCTGGCCCACCCTCCAGCCCTGCTCGAGCTGCTCTTTTCCCATGCCGGAACCCTTCGCGGACGTGCCCGCCTTCATCAAGGATGCCGCGGCCATGAAAAATAAAATCGCACACGCAAGAACTTCGACTGCCTTCCTTTGCTTAAGAGCCATATCGCCCTCCTCATTTGCCCGGGGTCGTTCGACACTTTGTCCCCCAGGCGTTCAAGCTGAGAACGAGCGAGCGCGAATTCCTTGCAGGTTATTCGGGGGGGAAGGGAAACGAGGGGCGGGCGGGTGTCGCGGGTTCGTCGAAACCGATTATCCGAGATGCTCGCGGTTCTTCTGTTCTTTTTCCCGCTTCTTGCGGTCTTCTTCTTCCTGGCGCTCAAATTCGGCCATTTCTTCCTCGGACATCTGGTAGTCCTCGCGAGAGGCAAACATCGTCCCACGCCGCGCGACCCTGGAATTGCTGCCCTCCCGGCGGCGCTTCTTTACGCCGGAAAAGGTGGTCATGCTGCGGATCGGATCGGCAATGGCCCCGCACTCCACGAGTAACTCGCTCACCTTTTCAAGGAAGTCGTGCAAATGATAGGGCTTGAGCAGGTAGGGAAGGCCCTCGCGTTCGAGGATGGGAAGGGTGTGCCTGGCAAACTCAGGGGGAATCAGGAACAGCACACGGATGCTTTTTCTGGATTTGCCATTTTGATTTTCCACCGAGAGCACGGGAAGGGCATCGGGATGCGCTTCCACGGCAACCTCGGGTGCCAGCGATTCGGCCTGCGCCAGTTCTCGCAAGATGGCGAAGAGCGGCCCGCGCGGATTGGCCAGCGCGATGTTGACGATGACGAGATTCCACTCTCCGCTCGCCAGCTCGCCCATCGCGTGCGCGGCAAGCGGAACGATTCGGACGCGCCAGCCCTCGGAATCGAGGATGTTCTTCAATGCCCGCTGGCTGACGATATCGTCGTCAATGATGAGGATCCCGACTTCGGCCAAGGAAGTTGCCCCTTTTGGTGGAATTCTCAGTATATCGGGGAGAAAAGCGGGGAGGAGGCTCGTGTGGCGCAGGATTTCCAGGGCGGAGCTTGTCCCTGAGGACAGGCGAACATAAAGCGAAATAAAGTGCTTGACAGAGCGAACAAAAGGCGAATACTATCTCTCCCGTGCGGCGAGGCAGCGAATGGCCACTTCTCCCATACTTCGACCGGTTCCGCAGACGCTTCGGCGCCGACGGACCGGTACGAGGCAGACCAGTCTCACCCTTTTCCCCCAAGCCGCTCGCCACGGCAACTGTGAGTCCCCAAGCGGTGCTTCCGCGCCCCCTCTGGTGCCTGACCAGAGTGAGAAGCCCGCGAAGGAACTGGTCGGCATAGCGCGACTCGCCGCATCCTCCTCTTGCGCGGAAGCCAAGCGCGGGACGGAGTATTTTCTGCTTCCCGTGAAATCCATCCTCAACCAGTGCAATTCGGAGCGCGTGCCCTTTCGATGGACTGTGAATCCCTATCGCGGGTGCGAATTCGGGTGCCGCTATTGCTATGCACGGTACACACACGAGTACATGGACCTGGATGGCGACGAATTCGAAACGAAAATCTACGTAAAACAAAACGTGGCGGCGCTGGCGGAGCGCGATCTTTCCAACGAAAAAATCTGGGGCGAGCATATCGCCATCGGGACGGCGACGGATCCCTATCAGCCAGCCGAGAAGGAATTCGGCGCCACGCGAGCCATCCTGGAGAAAATGGCGGACCGCGAAGGGCTGAGCCTTTCGATTACCACGAAATCAAATCAGGTGGTGCGCGATATCGAATTGCTGCAGCGCATTTCCGCGCGCTCGTCGCTCACGGTCAACCTGAGCATTACCACGCTGCGCACGCGGCTGGCGCGGCTGCTTGAACCGCGCGCGCCGCGTCCGGACCTGCGATTGGAAGCGGTGCGGAAACTGCGCGAGGCGGGAATTGCGGCAGGCGTGTTCGCCATGCCCGTGCTGCCAGGCTTGACGGACCGGGAAGAAGATCTCGACTCGCTGGCAAGGGGAGCGCGTGATGCGGGAGCGCAATGGTTTGCCGGAAGAGCGCTTTTCCTGATGCCCTCATCCTGGAAAACGTTTCAGGCGTTCCTGGAGCCGAAATTTCCGAAGCTCGCAAAGCGCTATCGCGAATGGTACCGGGGCTACGGCGATATGCCGAAGGAATACCGCTTGGAAATGGCGGCGCGTTTCGAAACGCTGCGCCGCAAATATGAGCTCGGATCGCGCCCGCAATTGCCCCTGACTAAATCCTGGCATTCCCCGCAGCTTCCGCTGGCTTGGGAAATGGGAGAACAACGATGCCCCGCATGAAGACGCAGAACAGGAAAATCAATTCCGGATGGTCGCGCGCGACCGTCGCCCCCGCGCCTCTGAAATTGGAAGAAAAACCGATACGCGGCGTGAAGCTAAAAACCGTGTCCGCGTTTACAATGTTTTTCGCGCTGGCGTGCCTGGCGGCGTTCATGGCGGGGCGCGTGCCCGTGATTTCCGCCGATAGCGAACAAACCGCCGCGAAGGGGAGCCCTATGTTTCTGGGATTGATGAATGCGACGTACCAGGCGAAGGATCTGAACGCCGCCAAGGCGTGGTATGCCAAGGCGCTCGGCATCCAGCCGTATTTTGACCAGCCGTTTTATGTGGGATTCAACGTCCACGGATACGAATTGGGACTTGTGCCGGAGACGGCCGCGACGGAAAAGCGCGCAGCTTCGGGCGTCGCCTATTGGAGGGTTGAAGACGCGAGCGCTGCGTATCAAAAGCTCATCGAGTTGGGGGCCACTCCTCGCGAACCCGTGCAGAATGTGGGCGGCGATATTTTCGTGGGCACCGTTCACGATCCCTTCGGCAATGTGCTCGGCGTAATTCAGAACCCGCATTTCAAGCCGGAGTGAACCGAAGTCGTTTTTTTGGAGCATCCCGCGCTACCGCATGATGATGCGATGACTTTCTTTTTCGGCTGCGGCGGCACCGCCCGAGGACTCCCTGGGGGCGACATTTAGTAGCCCGATTCGGAGTTGTGGATCGCGATTCCTCTGGCAGAAATCTCAGCCAACAACTGCTTCACGGCGGGTGAAATTTCACCCTCGCCGGGGACGACCACTGCCCATTCAAGGCTTTCCCGGAAAGCTTTCGTGACGATGCTCCAACCAAGCAGGGAAACAGGCGTCGTTTGGCCAATTTGTATGATGGACCAATGGCGGGCCAGGGCCAGCGCCGTCATTCGATCCGGCAGCGGTCCGCTGACAATGAAGTGGTTATCACCGGTGACGAGAATGCCGATCATTCGGCTTCCGCGCACAGGTCGCGTTGTTCGTCCGAAAAAGTCAGCGGCGTGAGGCCCAGGCCAAACCGTCGGGATCCTTGCCGATCTGAATTTTGGCGGTTACAGCAAGCGAATGAAGATCGATCACGGCGACGTATCCATCCGGTGAGCAAGCCACGAATGCCCGCGAGCGGCCAGGATCCATCAGGATGCCGGCAGCACCGCGTCCAACCGGGATTCGCTTGATCGTCTTGCGCGTGGCGGCTTCTATCACGGTGACGTCCGGGCCGCCAAGCGTGGAAATCAGCGCAAGCTTTCCGTCGAGCGTGAATTTCAGCCGGTTCGCGCCGTGGACGTCGGCGGCCACCGTCTGCACGACCTGCCGTTTCGAAACGTCAATGATGGAGATGGTTCCGTCCTGCGCGTTTGCTGCCCAAATTTCTTTGCCGTCGGGCGAAACATCAAATCCTTCTGACCCATTTCCCACGCGGATGACATCCTGATTCCAATCAGGCCCCCGAGGCGGAGGTCCGGGTCGAGGGGGATTTGCATTCTGCATACCGGCAGGAGGGGGCGGGGGTGGGCCTCCGCCCCCGGGGCCAGCGCCGCTGGTTTTCTCGATGATGCTCACAGTCCCGGAACTCACGTTGGTCGTGATGATCCGCTGCATGTCCGGCGACACCCAGATCATGTGCGTTCGATTCTGGCCGGTGCCTAAAATCCAGTCCACGCGCTTGGAAACAGGATCATAGCTGCCAATCGCCTTGGCAGCTTCTGCCGTGAACCAAACTTTCCCACCGACAAACGTCAGGCCATGCGGGCCGCGCAATGGGCCAAGATCAACCGGCGGCAACGGAGCTTGGGCGACAAGATCTACTACGGCCAGCGTGTTGTAAGCGCCGCCTCCGTAATTTGATGCGTACGCCGTCTTTCCATCCGAAGACGCCACGACTTCGTGAGGATCGTGGCCGACCGGCACGCGGGCAATCACCTGAAGGCTCGTGGGATCCACAATCGCGAGAACGCCATCCGCTTTCGCGAGGACCAACAATGCATCCTTTGGAGTTTCCGAGTGTTGAAAGGCGTGGGAGCCAATCGCTGCTGCCAGCAGAATCAGAACCGCGAGAAAATGTCTCATGATTGCAAATGTCTCATGGTTGCAAAAGATACGCCATTTCCTTGCGGGAAGAGAAGTGGAATTGAAGTATGTGGGACCCAATATCTGCAGGCTCGCGCTAGGCGTGAATTTCCTGCAGGGCGGGAAGCCTTTCCAGCGCGGCAATTTGATGCAGGATCGATTCGATTACGTAGTCATCACCGAACTTCGAATTGATCATCATGTTGTAGAGCGCGCGGCACGGCCAATTCTTGTTGAAATAATGCCGAATGAAGGAGGCCCGGTCGCGATCCACTTCCTCAATTAATTTAAGGGCTTCCGATTCGGATTCGCCGTTGGCCTGCAGGCGCCGGAGCTTTTCCTCGAGCGGGGCGTAGACGAAGACATGGAACGCATCGGTGTGGCCGCGCAGGATGTAGGGCGAGCCGCGGCCGACAATCACGCAATTTTCTCCGCAGGCGGCGTCTTCGACCACCTTGCGCAGGGTGGCAACCATGTGATCCGTGCCGAAGGATTGGGATTCACTCAGAGGGAGCGAGCGTTCGTAACTGCCGCGCGCAAAGACCTTGAACAGGCGGGAAAGCAGCGGGTCCACGTGCATGTCGCATCGTTGGGCCGCTTCCTGATCCACATGTGCTACCCGGGCAATTTCCGCGGTGAGGTCCCGATCCCAGAGTTTCCAGCCCAGGCGTTCCGCAAGGCGTTGGGCGATTATCGCTCCGCCGCTGCCAAATTCCCTTTCCACGGTGATAATTCTGACCTGCACGGGCGGCACTCCCGGGGTCAGTGTACCGCCATCGGGCCTCCGGGCTTCACTTTTTTCATGAGGAAGACGAAGGGAATCATCAGCGCCACCACGATTCCCAGCATCCGGAAATTATCAATATAAGCGAGCATGGTGGCCTGCTGGTCTATTCGCGCGGCGACCAAAGCGTAGGCCTGGCGTGACGCTTCAAAGGAACTCGACCCGCGAGCGATGAGCGCATGAGTCGTGGCAGCGATGATACTTTGAAACGTTCCACTGCCTGAATTGACGTGCGCGGCGAGGTTGGTTTGGTGCACCTGCGCCCGGCGAGCGAGCATGGTGACCACCAGAGAAATTCCAACGCTTCCGCCAATATTGCGCGAGAGATTTACCAGGCCCGAGGCGGCGTTATTTTTCTCTTTGGGAAGGAAGGCGTAAGCGGTCGTATTGATGGGCACAAACAAAAACGCCAGACCGAGGGCCTGGAGAACACGCGCCATCGCCACCGTGTGAAAATCAACCGCCAGGTCGAAGCGCGTCATGTTGAAAAGCGAAAAGGAAAGCATCGCCAGGCCGAAAAGAAGCAAGCGGCGCGCGTCGGTGCGTCCAAGTAGAAAGCCCACGAGCGGCATGGCCAGCAAAATGGCAAACCCGCCCGGCAACAGCGCCAGTCCGGCCTCTTTGGCTGTATACCCCAGCAGCGTCTGAGTGAATTGCGGCAATAAGACCGTGCTGGAAAGAAGTGCGAAGCCGACCATGAACATCAGCAGGTTGCCGATCGCGAACGAGCGGTCCTTGAACAAATGAAGATCGATGATCGGGTTCTTGTGGTTCCACTCCCAGAAAATGACCGCGACAATCGCAGTGACGCAGATACCCGTCATCACCACGATGAAATGCGAGCCGAACCAGTCGTCGCGCTGGCCCTTATCGAGGATCACCTGCAATGTGCCGAGACCCACGGCCAGCAAACCAAGGCCGATGTAGTCAATCGAGAGGCCTTTGCGCTTTCTTTCCTCCTTCATATAGGGAGGATCGGTGATCAGCATGTTCGTCAGGAAGAGAGAAAGCAAGCCCACGGGGATATTGATGAAGAAAATCCAGCGCCAGCTGAAATTGTCAGTAATCCAGCCTCCCAGCGTAGGTCCAATTGCTGGCGCCAGCACCACGGCCATGCCATAGACCGCAAACGCCATTCCCCGCTTTGCGGGCGAGAACGTATCCGCCAGAATCGCTTGCTCGCTGGGTTGCAATCCGCCGCCACCCGCACCCTGCAGGACGCGAAAGAAAATCAACATTCCGAGACTGGGCGCAAGGCCGCAAAGTATTGAGCTGATAGTGAAAAGCGCCACGCACGACATGTAAAAATTTTTACGGCCGATTCTCGAAGAAATCCATCCGCTCATGGGAAGCACAATGGCGTTGGACACGAGATACGAAGTGAGAACCCAGGTGCTTTCGTCCTGGCCGGCGGAAAGGCTGCCCGCAATGTGAGGCAGCGCGACGTTCGCGACGCTCGTGTCGAGCACTTCCATGAACGTGGCGAGCGTCACCGTGAGCGCGATAATCCACGGATTAATTAAACGGGGACTCGCAGCAGGGCGCGCCCATGCCGCGTCTCCAGGAATCACAGCGCTCGAGCTCATTTCACCCAGACTTTCGGCTCCACGGACATTCCAAGGCGCAGCAGGTGGTCGCCATTCTCGCCTGGGTCGAGAACGATTTTCACGGGGACGCGTTGCACAACTTTCACGTAGTTTCCCGTGGCATTTTCGGGCGGGAGAAGGCTGAGGCGCGCGCCGCTTGAACCGGAGATGCTATCCACGTGGCCTTTGTAGGTTCGGCCGGTGGCGTCCACCTTGATGTCCGCGGATTGCCCATTGCGCATCAACTTCAACTGCGTTTCCTTGAAGTCCGCGGTGATCCACACGTCGTCGAGCGGAATGATGGTCAGAAGCTGCTGGCCCGGCTGGACGTTCATGCCCACTTCGACGCTTTTCGTGACGATGCCATCCACGGGAGCGAAGATTTTCGTGTATTGAAGATTCAGCTGCGCCTGATCGAGCGCTGCCTGCTTTTGCTGGACGTCGGCTTCCGCGGAAAGCGCGCGCGCGCGTGAGGACGCAACCTGGCGCGGGCCGGTCTGTGTGCCCTGAAGATTGAACTCGGCTTGCGCGGCTTTGCTGCGTGCTTGCGAGATTTGTTGCGCTGCCGCTGCCGCGGCGGCGCTTGCCGAGGCCACGGAAGCGGTGCTGGCCTTCGCGGACGCTACAGCCTGGTCATACGTCTGCTGCGAAACTTCCTGCTTATCCACCAGCTGCTTGTAGCGGACCAGATCGTTCTGCGCCTTCACGTCGTTTGCCTGTGCCTGCACCAGCTGCGCCTGGGCGGCATCGTATTGTTGTTGGGCCGCTTTGATACCGGCATTTTCATTTTCCACATCCGCTGCCGCGGCGGAGGTCTCGCTGGATGTATTGAGCGAAGTGATGGGAACGGTGATATTCAGCGCCTGGGCGGTGGCTTGCGCGGAAGCCAGGCTGGCGCGAGCCTGATCCACGGCGGTCTGGAAATCTTTCGGATCGATTTCAACAAGCACGTCGCCGGCTTTCACCTGCTGGTTGTCGTTCACATTTACTTTCAATACGTAGCCGGAAATTCGCGCGCTCAGCGGCATCAAGTGGCCGTCCACCTGGGCGTCGTCGGTGGATTCATATGTCGCCAGATAGCGCCACAAAAAGAAGCCGGCGACCAGCAGCAGAAGGACGGCGCCAATCAAATATTTTCCGGCGCGTGGGCGCGAACGGAAAAATTCTTCCGTTCGGGCGCCTGCAGGTGGCGGCGGCGCGGCAGGTTTCGCTTCTGGGGCCGCTGCTTTTTCCGCCGGCGAATTCGCGGGTCCTTCGACTTCGGTTCTCTGTGGCATGTCCTATTTTCCTTTGAAGTATTCTTTAACGCCTTCTTCGGCCACGCCCAGCGCGCGGGCGAGAGCGATCTTTGCGTAGTTGAAGGAATAGAGACTCGAAATGTACTGCTCGTGCGCGCTGGCGACTGCTTCCTCGGCCTGCACCACTTCCACTGTGTCCGTAACGCCCGCGCCGAAGCGATCGCGCGATTGCGCAAGAGTTTGCTCGGCGAGATCGATGTTGCTCTTCGCCACGTCGACCAGTTCCTGCGACGACTGAAGATTGAAGAGGGCCGTGCGAACGTCCGTATCAATCTGCGCCTGCAGATTTTCGGCCTTCTCGCGCGCCTGTTCGAGTGTCGCGCTCGCTTGGAGCACGTCTCCCTTCACTTTGCCGCCCTGAAAAATGGGGATGGTCAACGTGCCGCGCACGTCGAACACGCCGTGCGTGACGGTGGTTGGATAATTGCCGGCGAGGCCGTAGTCCGCGCTGAAGTTCAACGACGGGTAATAGCCGGCCTCCGCCGCTTTGCGCGAGTATTCAGCTGCGCGTACATCGGCGAGCGCCGCCTGATAATCGGAGCGCGAAGTGTAGGCCCGCTTGAGCGCTTCTTCCACGGTGATGCCCGCGAAGGGCTGGTAGAGTGATTTATCCGTAAGCTCAAATTCCTGGCCCGGGGCAAGCCCAATGACTCGCGCGAGTGTGAGTTTCTGGATCGCGAAATCATTTTTAGATTGAATCAGCTGCTGTTGGCGGGTTTTGAGCTCCACCTGAGCGCGGAGCCCGTCAATCGCGGGCGAAGTCCCCGCTTTTACTTGATCGGACGACTGATCGTAGAGCGCCTGCGCCGTCTTTACCTGCGCGTCGGATGTTTCGATGCGCGCTTCGTCAGCAATTGCCTGGAGGTACGCGTAGCCGACAGCAAGAATCACCAGATCGCGCGCGTCCTTATATGTGTATTCCGCGGACTTCACACTCTGCACCGAGGAGCGCGAGTTGTTGATGGCCTTCCAATCGAAAACGGACTGCGTCAAATACGCGCGCGTATCGTAATACGCAAAAGGGCCGACAATCGTGGGAATGGACACGCCCGGAAATTTGAAGTTGAATCCGAACTCCGCAAGGTTGACCTGCGAATCGTTTATGTATGTCGACGAAGTGGCATTGGGTAAGAGCGCGCTCAACTGTTTCCACCGCTGGCCGTGCGCCGCGCGAATATCCTCATTGGAAAGCAATGCGCCCAGGTTCTGCTTCAATCCGCGGGCGAGCGCATCCTGCAGTGAAATATCCAGCACGCCGGGAACGAGCTTTCCTGGCACGCTTCCCGCGTAGGGGCTCTGCGATTGCCCGGGGGCTGCCGGCTGCCCGGAAGAACCTGAGCCGCCCGTCGGCGCTGCGGCTCCCGATTGCGCGAGAGCCGGAATTGCCGCAGCCCATGAAAGAATCAGTAAGATACCGACCGATAAAACCTTTCGGCGTATCACAAAATCTCCTCCTCCAACCCTTCTTTGAATGGATGATTTAGCGATTGGGAAAGACTCAAAGCAGCCCGGCGCGTGTATCTGTATTCGCTTCTCGCCGTTCGGGTCCCGGTCGATCATGGACGTTTCCTTTCCTTCCTGGCTTTTTCGGCGCGCAGGCTGGGGCAGACTGAATCCCAAACTTCTTCGGCGGCCTTCTGCAAGGAAGAATCGGGATTTACGGCCCATGCAATGGTTACGCCCATAAAAATAATATGTGTCATGCGGGCGAGGCTGGCCGCGGAACGATCACGCCGGATTTCTCCGCGGTCCTGAGCCAGAGTGAAAATCTGCGTCATCAAGCCACGCGCACGGAGCATGCGTTTCTGAAGATCCGCGCGAACGGTGGCGCTCGTAAGATGGGCTGCGAAAATGGATCGCAGCAATTCGGGGCTCGCGGAAGATTGTCCCGCGAGGCTCGTGGCAATTTCTTTCAAGATGGCCAGCACGGAGCCCTTTCCCGCACGCGCTTTTTCCAGCGCGCGTTCCATGGTGGCGACTCGTTCCTCGCCGTACGTTGCGAGCACATGTTCTTTCGTGGGGAAATAATTGAAAAACGTGCCCTTGCCGACGTCGGCGGCTTCCGTGATGTTTTCCACGGTCGTTTCGAGGTAGCCATGTTCGGCAAAAAGACGCAGCGCGGCGCTGAAAATGCGCTCGCGAATTTCATTCCGGCGGCGTTCGCGGCGCGTGGAACGAAAAGCGGCAGCGGGTGCCCGCCGTGGGGCGGCCGGTTTCAAGGGTCGCAGGGAGTTCGTTTTGGAATTTCTCATTGTAGATGACTATAAGTCATATTTGGGCATAGGTCAAGAAAGAGAAACGCGAAGACCTGATCCGGAAGGGGGAATTTACCTCGCCGGAAAAGCCGACCCTTCCCGGCGAGGCATGTTGAGCGAATTACTTACTTCGAGAGGTTCTTCGGGCTGTGCTGGTTCAGCGTGGAGATTAGCATCCGCGCGGATTCGGGAACGGGTACCGCGCCATGGAGCGCGATATCCTTGGAGTCGAGCGCTTTTCCGTAAATTCGTTCGTTCGCGTCATTGTCCGGGCGCAGCGAGGAGCCTTCGAGTGAAATTCCCGCGAAAAGGCCGCGCGAGCGGGAATACGTAAGAACTTCTGCGCGCATGGTCACGTCCGTGTCCGCTTCCGCGTCGCGTCCCTTGGGCCCCGCGGCAGCGGATGCATCTGCGCCCAGCTTCACTTTGCTATTGAGGATCGAACTCGCGCCGCGGCTGTTCATCACCAGCAGAACGAAATCGGTTGCCTGCGCACCCAACTGAAATCCGAAGCTGCCGCCTTCGAGCGCCATCATCGTTGGAGCGCCCCAGGGTCCCATGAAGGTGTCGCCGCTGCGGCACGTCATGGCGCCGCGGCCGTAGCTGCCGCCGATGCCGATCGCGGCCTTGATTACAGAAGGCATCACGATCACGCAATCCGCTTTGTCGAGCAGGTCCTGCGGAATGTCGTCGGGAATATCGAGAATTTCCTTCATCACCACGCCGGAATTTTCCAGCCGGTCTTGATCCTTGGCTTTATTATCCGGACGATTGGGCGCGGGACTGGAGAGAGCCGGCAAGCCGGCCAGGATTCCAACGAGTAGAACCAGCAGAATCTTCTTCATATCGTTCCTCCTGTGCATGGGAACTATATGATATGGATTTGATTCCATTCACGCAACGGAATACGAATGACCTGGCGGCGCAGCGAAGGGCAATCGAATATAATCAGGCTCTGCGGATTCATTCAACTACGATGACTTGCACGAAAGTTTTGATGCCTTCGCGAAGCCATGCATTCCTTGCCGTGGCCGTAGCCGCAGCTTTTCTCGCGCTTGCCGGCGGCTCTGCGAGCCTCGGCGTCACTTTGGCGCAAAGCGCTCCACCCTCCAAACATCCGGCCGCCGCAGCCCGTGCAAAGGTCCGTCCTGACGTTGCTGTATTTCGCTCGCGTGCGGATGCCGCGCTGCTCGATGCAAACGCGCAGAAAGCCCTTTGGGGCGTGCTCGTTACCGATCGCGACACCGGCGAAAATCTGTACGAGTTGAATCCCGAAAGATTCTTCACTCCCGCGTCGAACGCGAAGATTTTTACTTCTGCGCTCGCGCTTGCCGAGCTTGGCCCCGAATATCGTTTTCACACCACGCTCGAATCGCCCGGGGTCCTGGATGCCGACGGCCGATTGAGCGGTGATTTGATTTTCGTCGGCCGTGGCGATCCCGATCTCTCGAATCGCAAATTTCCTTACGCGGGAAAATCAGAACGCGATGGGCCAGTCGAAAAAATCCTGGCCGAAATGGCCGATGCGGCCGTCACCAGGGGACTCAAGGAGGTGGACGGCGACATCGTCGGTGACGACAGCTATTTTCCTTATGATCCTTATCCTGCCGGGTGGAGCGTCGGAGACCTGTTCTTCACGTTTGGCGCGCCCGTAAGCGCGATTTCGTTCAATGACAATTCCTTTCGCGTTGTTGTGCAGCCGGGGGCGCGCGCAGGCGATCCCGCAGTAATTGCAGTCGAGCCCGAAGCCGCGCTGGATTGCTTTACCGGCGAAATCACCTCCGGCCCCGGCGATACCGCCCCGGATTTCGAAGTCGTGCGCCAGCCTGGGACGAACTTCATTCTCGTTCGCGGCAGGATTCCCGTCGGCCATGCCGCCATAAATCTCGATTTCGCCATCACCGACCCCGCGGAAACAGCCGCGCGCGCTTTGAAACAATTGCTTGAGGCGCGCGGCGTCCGCATCACGGGAGGCGTTCGCGTGATGCACGCGCCGCCTCCAGATACGAGCGACGCCGGCGATTTGCCGCCCGCGGCAGTGGAACATTCCGCGAATTCGCTCGTGCTCGCGCAGCACGATTCGCAGCCTTTGATCGAGAGCGTCCGTCTGATGAACAAGATCAGTCAGAATCTTCACGCCGAAATCCTCTTGCGCAGCGTTGCGCGGGAAAAATCGGGAATTGGCGCCACCGGCGCCGCCCTGAAGATTGAACAGGATTTTTTGAGTGCCGCCGGCGTTGCGGACGGAGACGTTGTGCTTTCCGATGGTTCCGGGCTTTCGCGCGACGATCTTGTCACGCCCACGGCCGTGGTTGCTCTGCTTCGCTACGTCGCGCGCCAGCCATGGGGCCAGGATTACGTTTCGACTTTGCCGATTGCCGGCGTGGATGGCACGCTCGAGGGCCGCATGAAATCCACGCCTGCCTCGGGTTTGATTCAGGCGAAGACGGGCGGACTTGAACACGTGCACGCGACCGCTGGGTACGCTACGACGCTGCACGGCGAGCACCTTGTCTTCTCGATTTTCGGTAACAACGATGCCGCGCACGGCCACGATGCCACGCAGGTAATTGATGCCATTTGCGTCGCTATGGTCGAAACGCTGGCCGCGCCAGCGGACACGCCCGCGCATCACAAAAAGAAAAAATAACGGAAGCTCGCGGTTTTTAAATCGTCCACCACTGATTTCCCACAGCCAGCCGGGCTACAATTAAGGACGCACCCGTCTTCGTCTTGAGGCACACGTGTCGCGTCCAGCGGAAGAGCTTCTCGAATTCGACAAACTGAAGGAAATCGTCAGCCGGTTCACAACGTGTGCTCCGGGGCGCCGCGCCGTGCAGGCGCTCGTGCCTGGTCAGGAAGCCGCGCCACTCGCTGAGGAATTCGAGTTGGTGCGCGAAGCGGTTGCATGTCTGCGCGGCGGGTCCGAGCTTGGTTTCGGTTCGCTGGCCGATCCGGAGGAATGGCTCGCGCGGCTTTCGATTCCTGCTTCGATGCTTTCGAGCGCGGAACTCCTCGAAGCCGCTTCGCTGATGGACACAGCCGCTGGTGTACGGCAGTCTTTCAGGACCGATGCCGCAAAATTTCCCCGTCTGGCTGCGCGCGCCGCCGCGCTTGTGGATTTCCGCCTGCTTTCCGGAGCGATTCGGCGCGCCGTGCTTCCCAATGGAGAAATCAGCGACGATGCTTCGCCGCAACTCAGGCGCATCCGCATCGGCATCGCGCAGGGCCGCGAAAAAATTCAGCGTTCGCTCGAGGGCATCCTTCGCGCGCGCGGCGAAGCCACGGGAGAAAAAGGCGCGGAAGACTACATCACGCTGCGCAATGAACGCTTCGTGATTCCCGTGCGCGCGTCGGACCGCCGCGGCGTCCCCGGAGTCGTCCACGCAGCGAGCGCCACCGGGCAGACCGTTTTCGTCGAGCCGCTGGAAGCGATTGACTTGAATAACCGGCTCGTCCAGCTCAGTGAAGACGAAGCCGTCGAGATCGTCCGAATCCTTTCGGAGCTTACCGAACATATCCGCCGCGATCGCGGCCCGCTCGAAGCGGCCGCCGCCAGCATCGCGCACTTCGATTCGATATTTGCGCGCGCGCGATTTGCCCGCGAGTTCGATTGCGTGATGCCGCAGTTCACGCCGGGGAATTCGCTGCGGCTCGAAGCCGCGCGCAATCCCGTGCTCGAAGCGACGCTGCGCCCGCAAGGCCGCAAAGCGGTGGCGCTTTCGCTGGCGCTCGGCGGCGGGGATGGCGAGAATTCCGGAGCGGGCGGCACGATAATGGTCATCAGCGGCCCCAACACCGGCGGCAAGACGGTCTCGCTTAAGGCGGTGGGCCTCGCCGCGCTATCCGCGCAATCGGGAATTCCCGTAGCGGCCGATCGCGCCGAGTTGCCCATTTTCGATCGCGTTCTCGCGGATATTGGCGATGAGCAATCGATTGCCGCGGACCTCTCCACGTTTTCTGCGCACATGCTGAATTTGAAATCCATGTTGGACGTGGCAACCGACCGCTCGTTGATTCTCGTGGACGAAATGGGCACAGGTACGGCGCCCGAAGAGGGAGCTGCCCTCGCCGTCGCCCTGCTGGAAGAATTCCGCGCGCGCCGCTCGCTGACGCTCGCGACCACCCACCACGACCGCCTGAAGGCCTACGCCTCCACCACGCCCGGAATCATCAATGCGGCGATGGAATTTGACGAAGAAAATTTGCGGCCCACGTATCGGCTGCTGGTCGGCGTCCCGGGAACCTCGAGCGGAATTGAAATTGCCCGGCGGCTCGGGCTGCCCGCGCGCGTCGTGGAGCATGCGCGAGCGAGCCTTTCGCCGGAATCGCGCGAGGCGCGCGGCTTGATCGCCTATCTTCACCGCAGCCGCGATGAGGTGGAGGAAATTCAGCGCCAATCGCGCGACGAACTCGCACGGCTCGAAGCCGATCGCCGCGCTTTGCAAACCGAATGGGTCGAGCGCCAGAAAAAACGCATCGCCGAGCTGGAAAAGAGTTTCCTCGAAACACAGAAGCGCCTGGAGGGCGAAATCGCGCGCCTTGCCGCGGATATTAAGGATCGCAATCTTCGCGGGCAAATCGAGAAACAGTCGGGTCGCCGCTTGAGCAAAATCGAAGCTGACGCGCGCGCGGAAACCGATGCTGCCGTCGTCGAAACATTGTCGGCGTCGCAGGCCGATCTTGGCGTGGGGGTGGAAGCCCCGCCGAAACCCGTCCCGCTGGAACAGCTTTCCGCCGGACAGCGCGTCCGCGTGAAGGGTTACAAGCAGCCGGTCGTTTTCCGGCGCCACGATGGGCGCCTCGCCGAAGTGGAAGCAGGCCCGCTGCGCATGAAAGTGCCGCTCGCAGACATTCTAGTTATCGAAAACGATTCCTCCGCCGCTCAAAAAGGCACAACCGGATCTGCGAGCCGTTCAAGCGGCGTCACGGTCAATGCCCGGCCCAGCGACGAACCCGCCGGCGAAGAAATCAACGTGATCGGATGTATCGTCGAGGAAGCCACGCGCCGCGTGGACAAGTTTCTTGACGAAGCCGCGCTGGCAGGGCGGCCCAGCGTGCGCATCATTCATGGCCACGGCACTGGCGCGTTGCGGCGCGGCCTCGCGGAATTTCTCTCCTCGCATCCGCTTGTGGAAAGCATCCATCACGAAGCGGAAAATCGAGGCGGTGCAGCCATCACCATCGCGGAATTGAAGAACTGAGGAAAATGGAAAAGTGAAATTTGAAAATAGCAAAGCTCAGTTGCCTCCGAGCGCTAGCAGGAAAATTTCCGATTTCACTGAGCTTGAGACTTGGAAATTTGCGCGCCGGTTCCGCGCTGAGCTTTATCGCCTCGCAAGCACTTTTCCACCGGACGAAAGGTTCGGCTTGTCCGCTCAGGTTAAGCGAGCGGCGATTTCAGTGACGGCGAACCTGGCCGAAGGGTACGGCCGTTATTCGTATCAGGAGAATATTCAATATTGCCGCCAAAGCCGCGGGTCGCTCTATGAACTTCGCGACCATTTGACGACAGCCCTTGACGCTGGGTACATTCCAAAGGAAAAGTACAACGAATTGGATGCGACGGCTGTCAGCGCAATTCGCCTTGTGAACGGCTACATACGAGCGACGAGGAATCTGAAGGTGCCATCAGCTGGCAAGAAGTCATGATGAGCGATAGGGGACGGCTCACAATTGCTCGATGCCGTTCCCATTTTCCATTTTCTCTTTTCCAGTTTCCGGGGTTTCGAATTGGCTGAAGCTGGATCATTCGCGGAACGCGTGAAGCAGCAGGCGGACATTGTCCGCGTCATCGGCGAATACGTCCGCCTGAAGAAGACCGGCCAGAATTTTACGGGGCTCTGCCCGTTTCATCAGGAGAAGTCGCCCTCCTTCGCGGTTCATCCCGTGCGCCAGATTTATCATTGCTTCGGCTGCGGCGTGGGTGGCGATGTTTTTAAATTTGTAATGGAGCTGGAGAAAATCACTTTTCCGGAAGCCATCCGCGTTGTCGCCGAAAAAAGCGGCATCCCCGTTCCGAAGCCGCGCGAGCGTTCGCCCGAAGAGCGGCGCGAGAACCAGCAACGGTCGGGCCTCGTGGAAATGCATCGCGAAGCGGCCGCATTTTTCTCGCGTCAGCTTCTTGCGAACCCGGAAGGCAAAGTGGCCGCCGCGTATCTGGAGGATCGCGGCCTCAACAAGGAAGCGATGGCGCGCTTCGGCATCGGGTTTGCACCCTCTACTGGAGACGCGCTCCTGCGTTTTCTGAAAGTGAAATATCCGGAGCCGTTCCTCGAAGCCTCGGGGCTTTTCTCACGCGACCAGAGTGGGCGCCTCTACGACCGATTTCGCCGGCGCATCATGTTCCCCATTTCCAACGAGTCCGGCAAGGTAATCGCCTTCGGCGGCCGCGCCATGGGCGACGACATGCCGAAGTATATGAACTCGCCCGAGACGCCCATCTACACCAAGAGCAACGTTCTTTATCATGTGGACCGCGCCAAGGAAGCGCTCCGCCAGAATGATTTCGGCATCCTCGTGGAAGGCTACATGGACGCGATCGCCGTCGCGCGGGCGGGATTCCTGAACGTGATCGCCAGCTGCGGCACCAGCCTGGCTGAGCCTCAAATCAAATTGCTCAGCCGCTTCACGCGCCGCGTTGTGGTGAATTACGATCCCGATACTGCCGGCCAGGCCGCCACGGAACGTTCTCTCACGCTGTTGCTTGAAAAAGAATTCGACGTTCGCGTTCTCGCCCTTCCCGGTGGTGCCGACCCGGACAAATTCATCAAGGAGCAGGGCGCGGACGCTTACCGGAAATTGCTCGCCCAGGCGCCGCCTTACCTGGACTACCTGATCGCCCGCGCACAGAAGATGGACCGCACGACCGCCTCCGGAAAAGTGGCCGCGCTTAATTTTCTGATGCCTTACGTCCAGCGCCTTCCCAATCGCCTGTTGCGTTCCGAATGGGCCACGCGCATTGCCTCCGAGCTTCGCGTGGACGAGCCCGTGCTGCGCGAAGCCCTTCGACGCGCCGCCTCCGAACGCCGCAGTGAAGTGAAGCCGAAGGCAGAACTGCTCGGTCCCGTCGTCAAGCCGGCCGAGCGCCAGCTGATGCAAATGCTCGTGGAAGCGGAAGGCTTTCGCGTCAAGCTCGCCCGCGAACTCACGGAGGCAGGCCTGCATCGCGGGCTCGAGACCGAGAGAATCTTCGAAGTCTTAATCTCCAAGGTAAATGAAGCTCCTGACCCCGCGATGCTCTCCGCAGCGCTGGACGAAAAAGACCGTCGGCTGCTGTTTGAAGTCCTGTTCGATAGCTCCGCCGAAGCCACCTGGGAGGCGGCCGAAAGCTGCCTCAGCGTCCTTCGTGACCGTCGGGTCGAGCAGGAACTTACCGAATTGCAGAAGCAGATCGAGGCAAAGCCCTCCGGCGATGATTTGCGCCGCCTGATAACCCAAAAGGACAAATTGCGCCGGCAGCTCTCAAATTAATGAATTTCGCGTAAGTATTTGCCATTCCAGTAACTTAAACCATTTTATTGACGCGTTATCCACTCCTGTTGTATCATTCGAGGGTTTCGGAGGAAACGGGCGACCTGTGCCCAGCATCATATAGGTGTATCCGGCGGGGCGCGGGCGTGACGGGCGCGGGCGGCTTAGTGCAACAATCGCTTTCGAGGATCTTCTAATTCATCCGTCCATACGTATCTAATTGAAAGACGCGCCGGGGTGTCTAGTCCCGGCCTCTTTGCGCTTGGGAATTCGTAGTTGTGCGTCGCTTGGCCTCACCAGGGGGAGGAAGCGTGACGGTAGCACTTGAGGAAAAATACGATCAGGTAAGGCAACTCATCGCCATGGGCAAAGAGCGGGGATACCTGCTCTACGATGAGGTGAATGACATTCTGCCCGCCGAGGTGCATTCCTCGGAAGAAATTGACGATCTGCTCTCGACGTTTGAGCGCTACGGCATTGATGTGTACGAAGACCTGTCGAGCGCCAAGGCCGCGCTCGCAGCTGCGGATTCCACCGATGTGGTGGAAACGAAAGAAGAGCCGGGAAGAGAAGCCGCGGAAGATGGTGAACTCGATCTAACTCCCGGGACGCTCGAAAAAACAAACGACCCCGTTCGCATGTACCTGCGCGAAATGGGAACTGTTCCGCTGCTCACGCGCGAAGGCGAAGTGGCCATCGCCAAGCGCATTGAACGCGGGCAGTTGCTCGTCCTGAAGACCATCACACGCGCTCCGCTCATTTTGAAGGAACTTCTTCAGGTCGGCGAAGATCTGCGCAACGGCTCCCGTTCGATCAAGGAAATCGTTCAGTTCGACGACGAAGAACTCACCGAAGAAAAGATCGAAGCGAAAACCAAAGAGACGCTGAAGCAGATAGACAAAGTCGCCAAGGGGTACCTGCTGGCGATGAAGCAGGCCGCGAAGCTGGAAAAAATCCCGCGGTCGAAGAAGCGTCCTTATCTCCACGCAAAGTATGCGCTGGGCCGCACTCGTGTCGAAATGTCCAAGCGTTTCCGCGAACTCGATTTCAATCCACTCGAAAAGAAGCGCTTGATTGACAAAATTCGCCAGACCGTCGAGCGCGTTCATTTCCTGGAACGTGAAACCGCGAAGCTTGAGCGTCGCGTCGAAGCGTCGAAGGCCGACGTCCAGGCGGAAGCCCGCAAAGATCTGAAAGCGCGCCGCCAGGAACTCGGTGAAATTGAAATCGCCAGCGAAGTGAGCCCCACGGAGCTGAAGCGCGGCTTCCAGGTGATTCTTCGAGGCGAAGCCGAAGCCGAACAAGCGAAAAAAGAACTAATCGAAGCCAACCTCCGGCTCGTGGTTTCCATCGCCAAAAAATACACCAACCGTGGCTTGCAGTTTCTCGACCTGATTCAGGAAGGCAACATCGGCCTGATGAAGGCCGTGGACAAATTCGAATGGCGCCGCGGATATAAATTCTCCACATACGCGACGTGGTGGATTCGCCAGGCCATCACTCGCGCCATTGCAGACCAGGCTCGCACGATCCGCATCCCCGTGCACATGATCGAAACGATTAACAAGCTCGTGCGCACCCAGCGGCAGCTCGTGCAGGAGCTGGGCCGCGAGCCGACTTCCGAAGAAATCGCGAAGCGCATGGACATTCCTGTCGCGAAAGTCCGCAAGATTCTGAAAATCGCGCAGGAGCCGATTTCGCTCGAGACGCCCATCGGGGAAGAAGAAGACTCGCATCTCGGCGATTTCATTGAGGACAAGGCCGTCGTTTCGCCGTCGGATGCCGTCATCAATCTCAGCTTGAAGGAACAGACGTCCTCGGTGCTGAAGACGCTCACCCCCCGCGAGGAAAAAGTCATCAAGATGCGCTTCGGTTTGGACGATGGCAGCGAGCACACGCTCGAAGAAGTCGGCCAATCCTTCGCCGTCACTCGCGAGCGTATCCGCCAGATCGAAGCGAAAGCTTTGCGCAAGCTGCGCCACCCGTCGCGCTCGCGCAAGCTTCGCGCGTTTCTCGAAGGTTCCGCGAACGATTACTAATCGCCTTGAACTTTTATGCTCGCAGGGGCGGGTCTCTGACCCGCCCTTTTTTTATTTGGGGTCTAGCCTTCCAATTCGCTCTGCAACCGGTTCAACGCCTCAAACCAGTACGCTTTCATTTTGGCGCATTCCTTCGAACTCGGAAGCTTCATGTGATCCACTGCCACCTGGGTTTTGCCGGTTCCCTTGGCATAGAAATTTACGCTCAGGCGTGTTGTCGTATCCCATTTCGCGCGGACGGATTTCCCAGGCGTCGCCGTGGTGATTTCGATGTTTGCGCCGGGAAGCCATTTCTCTCGCACTCTCTCGTCCGTCCACGCCCCGAAGGCTTTCGCCATCGGCGCGTTCAATGTGCGGCTTCCTCCCGCGGCGAATTCCCCGTCGCACTTTTGAAACTTTTCACGAATTCCGCGCTCGTGTTCGTAAGCGACGGCGATCATCTGGTTCCACCAGGGCCCGGCTTTTTCCTTCTTCGCCAGGTAGCTCGTGATTTCCTTGTGATTCCATTTTCTCGCGCCGGCCTTGTCGAGAATACGGAACCAGTCCGCCCACCCCTTTCCGGTTCGCTCTTTCACCGCTTCATCGCTCATGCGTTTTTGTTCGCGAGGTTTATTCAATGTGCCTCCCTGATTGCGCCTCGTTATCGCTGGGCTACGCGACCCAGTTTTCGCATTATGTCCCAGCGCTGCCGCGCCGGTAAATGCCTGTATAATGCCCGCAACTTGTTTTGCAATTTGAGGAGTGAGTCCGTTGAAATATTTCCTCGTACTGGTCGCCCTTCTCGTCGCCATCATTCTGGTCGTGATCGTCGTCGGCGCGTTGCTCCCGGAAAAACACACCTCTACTGCCGAAGCAAGCTACAACCAACCGCCCGCCGCCGTGTGGCAGGCGATCACGGACTACACGAAATTTCCCGAGTGGCGCGGCACGATCGCTCGCGTCCAGGCGAATTCGCCCGTCAACGGCAATCCTGCGTGGACGGAATACGACACCCACGGAAACCCTCTTCCCTACGAAATTATCGAATCCGTGCCGCCGCAGCGCCTCGTCACGCGCATCGCCGATCCCAAGCTCCCTTTCGGCGGCACCTGGACGTTTGAAATCTCGCCAACCAGCACGGGGTCCACGTTGCGCATCACCGAAAACGGCGAGGTACACAATGTGATTTTCCGCTTCATGTCTCGATACGTCTTCGGCCTCCGCGCCACAATCGACACCTATCTCCGCGCGCTCGGCAAAAAATTCGGCGAGTCCACGGCCCTGAGGGATTAGCGCCCTTGCCGCACAATGCCAAACTCGGAGCAAAGCCCCGCGAACCCGAACGCGATTATTCGCATCGCCTGTTGATTGACAAACTTGGTGTGAAGCCGGGGCAAAAAATCGCCGTGCTCGGGGTGGAAGACGCCGAATTCCTGAAAGATCTCGCCGATCGCGTTCCGGATTATTCGCGCGGCCAGCGCGTCGCGGCCGCGGACATAATTTTCATTTCCGCCGAAGCCGTCAGCGATCTAAAGCAAATGAAATCGCTCATCAAATCAATTCAAAAAGCCGGCGCCATCTGGGTCGTCTACCCAAAGGGCAAGAAACACATTCGCGAAGTTGACGTCATCGCCGCCGGAAAATCCGCGGGGCTCACGGACAACAAAGTTTGCAAGTTCTCGGAGACGCACACCGCTCTGCGCTTCTGTATTCCGGTCGCCAATCGCTGAATTTCTTTCCCGCCTCGGTCCGGTATTCAAAATTGCCCCGCCGCCCGTCACCGCTGGCCAGGCAGCGACTTCAATTCATCCAGTTTCCGGCGCATGGAAAAGTAGCCGAACAGTAAAATCACAGGGATGACGCAAAAAAAGACAATCGCAGTCGGCGGCATCGCTGGCCCTCGCCTCGGCGCCGCGCTCGTCAGGTAAACCGTCACCAGCGACATCAGGAATCCAACAAACGCCACCGGCATTACGCGCATTCCCATTCGAACACTTTGTATCGCAGCGTCGCGATTCCACCCGCAATTCGGGCAGTAAGGGCATTTCGCAGCGTATTGGATGGTGCTATGACAGGTGGGACACTCTCGGTTGGCCATGGGAAATGGTAGCGTAAATTTTCGCCGTCCCGCGCGTGTCCAGCTATGATGTTTCCATGGCCACAAGGCTCGAGGCGCGCAACCTGACGGTCGAAATCCCCACGCCCACCGGCTGGGTGCGCCCGGTCAACGACGTCTCCTTCACGCTCGCCGATGGCGAATCATTGGGAATTGTCGGTGAATCCGGCTCAGGCAAGACGATGCTCGCGCTCGCGGTGATGGGCCTGCTGCCGCCCGGCGCGCGCGCGAAAGGCGAAGCATGGCTCATGCGGCGCGGCGGAGGCCCTGACCGCAGCCGCGAAAATTTGCTCGCCATTCCTCCGGCGGAAATGCGCGCTGTGCGCGGCCGCGAAATCGCCATGATTTTTCAGGAGCCGATGACCGCGCTGAATCCAGTCATGCGCATTGGCGCGCAAGTCGAAGAAGCTATCCGCGTCCATGAGTCCAGCACGCTTAAAAATGAGATCCGGCGCCGCGCTCTCGCAGCTCTGGAACGCGCCGCCGTGCCCGAGCCCTCCGTCCGCGCCCGCCAGTATCCTCATCAGCTTTCCGGCGGCCTGCGCCAGCGCGTGATGATCGCCATGGCGCTCGCCGCGGGTCCCGGCATCCTGATTGCAGACGAGCCCACCACCGCGCTCGACGTCACCGTGCAGGCGCAGATCCTTGCTCTGCTCGCGAAATTGCGCCGCGAACTTCAGCTCTCGCTCCTTTTCATCACCCACGATCTCGGCGTCGTCGCGCAAATCGCGGATCGCGTCGCGGTCATGTACGCGGGCCGCATCGTCGAGCAAGGCCGCTCCGCCGAAGTCCTGCGCCACCCGCGCCATCCGTACACGGAAGGATTGCTGCGCGCCGCCCCGCGCCTCACCGGAGAAAAGCTTGTCCCCATTCCGGGCTCGGTTCCCGCGCTCAACGCCTTGCCGTGTGGTTGCGCATTCGGTCCGCGATGCACTCTCCACACTCAACCTTGCGACGTCGCCGTACCCGATCTCGTCACCGCCGCCAACTCCGGCGCGGACCATCGCGCGCGGTGTATTCTTGTCTCGTGACCGTGCAAGCCACGAACGGATTTCGCCATGACGACATCATCTAGCGACCAACAACAGCGCGATCTAATCCGCGACCGCTTTACGCGCACCGCGGAAGTGTTCGGAAATTTCGCAGTTGCCGATCGCGCCCGCGAAGCCGAACGCCTCGCAAGTCTCGTCGGCGCCAAATCCACCGACCGCGCCGTAGACGTCGCCTGTGGTCCCGGCACGCTCGCGCTGCGGTTCGCGCGCCACGTTCGCTGGGTTTGCGGTTTCGATCTCACTCCCGCGATTCTCGCTCGCGCGCGCGAAAGCGCCCGCGCCGATAGCATCCTCAACCTCTCCTTCGCTCTTGCAGACGCGCAGTCGTTGCCGATCGCCGCTGATTCGCTCGACATCGCCGTTACCAGTTACAGCCTGCACCACATTCCCCACCCCGAGCGCGCCATCGCGGAAATGGCGCGCGTCCTGAAACGCGGTGGCCGCGTTGGCGTCATTGACATTTTCGTTTCCGAAGATCCCCGTTCGGCCGACATCAACAATCGCATCGAGCGCTTTCGCGATCCGTCTCACACGCGCACGCTCGCGCGAAGCGAGTTCATGAAAATTTTCGCCGACGCCGGCCTGCGCATCCTTAGCGAAGAAATCGAGCCGCACCCTCGCATGTTCGACCATTGGCTAAGCGTTGCCGGCTGGCACCGAGGTGATGCCGCATACGAGGAAGCGCGCCGCTTGATGGAATCCACAATCCCGGACGACGCCGCGGGCTTCCATCCAAAATTCGCTCCTGCCGATCCCGCGAAGCCCGGCGAGCCGCCCGATATCGCCATGGTCAATACGTCGGTCTATATCGCCGCGGAAAAAGTCGGATGACGATGATGCCGCCGCGCCCCGCCGACGCCGAAAAACTTCTCGAAGTCTGCGACCTGCGCAAAGCGTACCCGGTTTCGACGGGAGCCTTCGGCGGGAGCTCCGCCCGGCGTGCCACGGCTGTTGATGGCGTCAGCTTTTCGCTCGCCCGCGGTGAGACGCTCGGCATCGTCGGCGAATCCGGCTGCGGGAAGACGACCCTGGCGCGCATGCTCCTGCGCCTGATCGAGCCCGACTCCGGCGAAATCCGTTTCCGCGGCGAGGATTGGCTTCACGCGCGCGGCAAGGAACTTCGCGGCCTGCGTCGCCGCGTGCAAATGGTGTTTCAGGATCCCGTCGCTTCGCTCAACCCCCGCATGCGCATCGGCGCAATCGTCGGCGAGCCTCTCGCGATTCACGAACCGCAGCTTTCGCGCGCCGCTCGCCAGCGGCAAACCGCCGAAATTCTAGAAGCAGTCGGCCTCGGCCCGGACACGTTCGGGCGCTACCCGCATGAATTTTCCGGCGGCCAGCGCCAGCGCATCGGCATCGCACGCGCGCTCATTCTTCGCCCCGAGCTTGTCATTGCAGACGAGCCCGTTTCGGCCCTCGATGTTTCCGTCGGCGCGCAAATCCTGGAACTCCTCGCGCGCCTGCAAAGTGAATTCTCGCTCGCGCTAATCCTGATTTCTCACAGCCTCCCCGTCGTCGCCCAACTCGCCGCCCGCGTCGCGGTAATGCAAGCTGGTAAATTTGTTGAGACCGGGCCTGCCGCGAAGGTTCTCTTCGCTCCACAGCATCCGTATACGCAAGCCCTCGTCGCCGCCGTCCCGCAAATCCCGGCCTGACTTGCGCGGCGCATCCGAAGCCGTCCTGCGCCAATCCAAATGCTTCCCGCCCACGCAACCTTGGGGTAGAATCCGCCCGCTGAAACTTTTCGCGCACCCGCGCGTAGTCACGGGAAGAATCGCTCCTGGGCTCTTCCCAGTTGGAGGAATCAATCCATGGTCTCGACAGCAACTCCCGCGCCAGAAGCGCCGGCTCCCGCTCCCGTCAATTCCTTCGGTCGTGTTTTTGGTGCCCTCTTCAGCCCGAAGGCGACTTTCGAATCCATCGTCAAACAGCCAACGTGGATAGTGCCGGTCATTCTTTTTGTTTTCGCGGGCCTCGCCGTCAGTTTCTCGATCACGCAGCGCATCGGATGGCGCACCGTCATCGAAAAGCAGATCGCCGATAGCCCGAGTGCTCAGAAGCAAATGGAGCAATTGACTCCCGACCAGCGGAACGACGCTCTGAACTCGCGCGCGAAATTCACTCCCTATATCGTTTATCCGATCAACGTGCTGGCTCCGTTTATCGGAGTACTCGTTGTGGGCGGAATTTTCCTGGGTGCGTTTAACCTGATATTGGGCGCCCGCATCAACTTTAAGACATCCCTCGCGATCGTTTCGTACGCCTGGGTTCCCGGCTTGATTGGGGCATTGCTGGGCATTCTGGTCATTTTTCTCAAAGACCCGTCCACGATTGATGTCCAGAACCTTGTTGCATCCAACCCCGGCGCGGTGCTTTCCGACGATTCACCGAAGTGGCTCGTCTCCGCCCTCACGTCGCTCGATCTATTCTCATTTTGGACGATGATTCTGATGGCGTTCGGTTATAGCGCCGCGGATCCCAAGAAGATTTCTTTCGGCAAGGCCTTCGGCACGGTGCTCGGCTTGTGGCTCGTCTACGTTCTCATCAAGGTAGGAATTGCCGCCGCCTTCTCCTGATACACTCGGTCGGATGGCATTTCATTTCGAAGTTCTCGCCACCGACCCAACCGGCGCTCGGCTCGGCCGCCTTACCACTCCGCACGGCGTAATCGAAACGCCCGCGTTCATGCCGGTCGGCACTGCCGCCACCGTCAAGAGCCAGACGCAGCAAGACCTCGAAACCCTCGACGTCCAAATCCTTCTTGGCAACACCTATCATCTCTACCTCCGCCCCGGCCACGAGCTCATTCGCGATTTGGGCGGTCTGCACAAATTCATGTCCTGGCCGCGTCCCATCCTCACCGATTCGGGCGGCTTCCAGGTTTTCAGCCTCAGTGATCTGCGCAAAGTTTCCGATGAAGGCGTGACGTTTCGCTCGCATCTGGATGGCTCGCAACATTTTCTCTCGCCCGAAAAAGCGCTCGAAATTGAAATTGCGCTCGGCGCAGACATCATCATGGTTCTCGACGAATGCATCGAAGCTCCCGCCGCCGAATCCCGCACACGCGAAGCCGCCGCGCGCACGCTCGATTGGGCGCGCCGCTCGCGAGACTATTTCGCGCAACACGGCGATGCTGCAAAACAAATGCTCTTCGGCATCGTGCAGGGTGGCACCCACGCCGCGCTCCGCCGCGAATCCGCCGACGCACTCCGCGCTCTCGATTTTCCCGGCTACGCCATCGGCGGCCTCGCCGTCGGCGAATCGCACGCCCTTACTTGCGAGATGACTCAAGTCGCCGCTTCGCGCCTTCCCGCCGATCGCCCCCGCTATCTGATGGGCGTAGGAAAACCAGAGCAAATTCCCGATTACGTCGCGCTCGGCATAGACATGATGGATTGCGTCCTCCCCACGCGCAGCGCCCGCCACGGTTGCCTTTTTACGTCACACGGCCGCATCCTCATCCGCAACGCTCGCTACGCCAAAGACGACCGCCCCCTTGACGAAGAGTGTCCATGCGCCGTTTGCCGTAGGTATTCCCGTGCATATTTGCGCCATCTTTATTCCTCTGGAGAGGCGCTTGCTTCCATCCTGAACTCCCACCACAACCTCCACTTTTACCTTGACACAATGCGCAAAATCCGCGAGGCTATCCGTTTTGGGAAGCTCGAAAGTTTCCGCTCTGACCTTCAGGCACGCCTCAAATAGGCAACCCTAAGCAGGTGTTTGGGCGCGGTTAAGAGCGGAGGCAGCTTCTTTGGGTGGTGATTTCGGCGCTTGCCGGCCTCGGCAGGCTTGCCCGCCCTGGCGGGCTTTGTAGTTTCGGCGGGATGCTCCGCCGCGGCGGAAAAAAGGCGAAACGAACGTGACAGCTATTTCTATTATTTCGGGGGATTTGGCCCTCTGGGCGCAAGCACCTCCAGCGAGCGGCTTGCCCTTCATTATTTCCATGGGGGCAATTTTTGTCCTCATGTACCTCCTTTTGATCATGCCCGCTCAGCGCCGCCAGAAAAAGGTCGCTCAAATGCTGGGTAATCTGAAGAATGGCGATAAGGTAGTTACCAATGGCGGCATCTATGGCACCATTGTTGGCCTTGAGGATGACTCCATCCAGTTGCGCATTGCCGACCAGGTGAAAATCAAAGTTGCGCGCAACGCCGTCGCAGGACTCCAGCTCGAAAAGAAGGAGAGCTAGTCAGCCCGCATGAACTCGCAGATCAAGTGGAAATTTGTCCTGATCCTCATCGTCCTTCTCTTTTGCCTTTTTGGCATTGTCGGATTTCCGAGGTCCGTCTCGCAGCTGCAGCAGAATATTGCTGACAATCTCCATCTCGGTCTCGACCTCAAGGGCGGCAGCCACCTGGTTCTCCAGGTTCAAGTGGATGAAGCCATCGGCCAGCGCTGCGATCAAGCCCTCGACGACCTGCGCAAACAGATTCACGAGAAGAACGTAACCGTCGGTGAAATCAGCCGCGAGGATTCCACTCACATTCTGATCAAGGATGTAGATCCCGCCACGTCCGGCACTTTCCGCGATATCGTCACTTCCCAATTTGCTGATTGGGCCATGACGCCCGCCGCCGGCGAACCCAACGGCTACCGCCTCACCATGAAGCCATCCGTTGTGGCCGACGCGCAAAAGAACACGATGAGCCAGGCGCTCGAGACCATCTCGCGCCGCATCAACGCACTCGGCCTCACGGAGCCAACCGTCGTTCCCACCGGCCGCGCCGACGATGAAATTCTCGTCGAGCTTCCCGGCGAAGGCGACCCCACTCATGCGAAAGAGGTCATTCAAGCGGGTGGCCAGCTCGCATTCAACCTTGTTATCGATGACCAGCCTTATCCTTCCAAGGAATCTGCTCTTGCGGCCCACTCCGGAGTCTTGCCGGTGGGCACGGAGATTGTCCCCGGCGAAGCTGAAGTGGCCGCTGGCGCCAATGCCCCGCTGGTCTATTATGTGATCGCGCGCGCGCCCATCATCACCGGCGCAGACCTGCGTAGCGCCACTGCGAACCCCAGCTCAAAGAGTCCCGGCCAGTATCAAGTGGATTTCCGGCTCTCTACCGCTGCTGCTGCTCGTTTCGGCCCATTCACGGAAGAGAATCTTCACCACAAGATGGCCATCGTTCTCGACCATCACGTCCATTCCGCTCCCACGATCGATGGGCGCATTGACGATAATGGATACATCGAAGGCAACTTCACCGAGGATAGCGCCCAGGATTTGGCTTTGATTCTCCGCGCTGGCGCGCTGCCTGCTTCAATTCACTATATCGAAGAGCGCACCATTGGTCCTTCGCTCGGTATTGACTCGATTCGCGAAGGCGTTCGCGCCTCCGTCGGCAGCCTCATCGTCGTCATGATTTTTCTTTTGATCTATTATCGGCTCAGCGGTGTCAATGCAGTTGTGGCCCTGATTCTCAACCTGTTCATCTTGATTGCCTTTATGGCCTACTCGGGCGCGGTGCTTACGCTGCCCGGCATCGCCGGAGTCGTGCTCACCATTGGTATGGGCGTGGACTCCAACGTTCTGGTTTTCGAGCGTATCCGTGAGGAGTTGCGCAACGGCAAGGCCAGCGCTTCCGCCGTGTCTGTCGGCTTCGATCGCGCCTTTCTGACCATCATTGACACGCACATCACCACGCTCGTTTCCGCCGCGTTCCTCTTTCTCTTTGGAACCGGCCCGGTGAAGGGCTTTGCGGTCACTCTCACCATCGGTTTGCTGGCGAACCTGTTTACTTCGATCTATGTCTCGCGCGCTATCTTCGATTTCCATCTCTCGCGCATGGGTCGCCAGGCTGAATTGAGCATTTAGATCACCCTTGACTAGGCCTCCCGGCCGGGAACATTCCCCGGTCTGGCGGTGTCAAATAAAGGCGGATAGGACTCAGCGATGGAACTCTTTCACAGCGTCAATATCGACTGGATGGGCAAGGCGAAGTACTTCATCGCCCTCTCCCTCATCCTGTTGACCGTCGGCTGGTTCTCCGTTTTCTGGAACCACGGCCTGCGCTACGGAATTGATTTTCGCGGCGGCACTCTCGTTGTCGTTCGCTTTGCCAACGCTCCTCCCATTGACCAGATTCGCAAGGGCCTTCAGGACGCCGGCCTGCGCAACAGCACGATTACTCCCATCAGTGACATCTCCGACCCGAACTCGAAAAATGACGTCCAGATCAGCCTCGAAACCAACGCCCAGGGCGACGCTGCCATTGACGCGGACCGCCAGGCCGTCATTGACGCTCTTCACAAAACTTTCGGCTCCGCAAGCGTGAATCCCGATTTCAACAGCGCCACTCCAACGGCCCTCGCGCTTTACCTGACGGCGAAAGATCCGCTCACTCTCGGCTCTGCTGCCGGCGATCGTTACAACCAGCTCGCGCAAAAAATCGCCAGCGTCCGCGACAAACTCGGCATCGTCACAAATTTCTCTCAGCTGAATTCCGCCGACGGCGCCACTCCCGCCGTGATCAATTCTCTTACCGCCGGTTACACTCTTGGCGATTTCGCTATTCGCAGCGTGGATAGCGTCGGCCCCAAAGTCGGCGCCCAGCTTCGCAACCAGGCCATCTACGCCACCCTCTATGCTCTGCTGGGCATGTTGGTATATATTGCCTTCCGTTTCGAATTCGTTTACGGAGCCGCGGCCGTGATTGCTGTCTTCCACGACGTCCTGATTACCCTGGGCTTCTTCTCTCTGCGTCACTACGAGATTTCGCTCACCGTAATTGCCGCTCTTCTCACGCTCGTCGGTTATTCGATGAACGATACCATCGTGATTTTCGATCGTGTCCGCGAAAATCTTCGCTTGATGCGCCGCGAGCCCTTCACTGAAATCGTAAACAAGTCCATCAATCAGACTCTTTCCCGCACCATTCTCACCAGCGGTCTCACTCTCCTCACCGTCCTGGTACTCTACCTCCTCGGCGGCGAGGTTCTTCGCGCCTTCTCTTTTGCTATGGTGGCGGGAGTTGTGGTAGGAACGTACTCAAGTTTTGGCATCGCTGCACCCATTGTCGTATTTTGGAACAAATATTATGGACATGGAACTGCCATCCGGGGCGGATCCGCAGCCGGCGCCGTGGCAGCGGCTAGGAGGTAAGTATGTTTGACGATTTGGTCATTTCCAGCGTGCATCCGAACAAGACCCACAAGCCTTGGACCGTCTTTGTCTCCACTGTCGTCCAGGCCGCAATCGTGGGCTTCATGATTCTGCTGCCGTTGATTTACACCGAGGCTTTGCCCAAGGGCTTGATGAACACTTTCCTTGTGGCCCCGGCACCGCCTCCACCTCCCCCGCCTCCTGCGCCTGTCATCAAGATTGTGAAGCCCGTGGTCAAGCTGATTCAGCAGGGCAAGCTGACCAGCCCCACGGTTATCCCGAAAAAAGTGAACGTCATTAAGGAAGCCGAAGAGCCACCCGACGTTGTCGGCATGGTCGGTGGCGTTCCCGGCGGTATCGCGGGCGGCTCCGGCGGCGGCGTACTCGGCGGCATTCTGGGTGGCGCGGGCTCCGGCCCACCGCCCCCGCCCAAGCCAAAAGGTCCGCAGCGCATTGGCGGCAACGTTATGATGGCCATGCTCATTCGCCAGCCCATGCCCGTCTATCCGCAGATTGCGAAGACGGCGCACATTTCCGGCACCGTCATTCTCCACGCCATTATCGGCGCGGACGGCACGGTCCAAAATCTCGAATATATCTCCGGTCCTCCGCTCTTGATGCACGCGGCCATGGACGCGGTCCGGCAGTGGCGCTACAAGCCCACCATGCTTAATGGTGAGCCCACCGCTGTCGACACTACAGTTTCCGTTGTATTTACGCTGGGCGGATAATTAAGCAGGGGGAGGCCCAGGCCCGTTCGCGGCGCCGGGGCTGGTTTCACAGCAGTCCCGACCGGCAGAATATTGCTGCCGCGATCGCATGGAAGGATACGGAGGAGGAGCAAACTCTATGCTTGCGAATTTACTTTGGGCCGGGATTTTGATGTTGCAGGGTGGGGGCGATGCCACCAGTTGGGACTTGGTTTCCATGTGGCACAACATGGGCTGGCCCGCCAAAACCGTCGTATTTATTCTGTTTGTCATGTCCGCGTGGTCGGTTGGCATCATGATTGACCGGGCTTTGATGTACAGCGCCGCCCGCAAGCAATCTCGCGTTTTCGTTCAGCAGGTCGCAGGCGCCCTGAAAGACAATAAGCTTGACGAAGCCATCTCCATCGCCGAGCGCAACAAGAAGAGCCACATCGCCAAGGTCGTCGCCACGGGCCTCTCCGAATTCCAGGCAGCCTCGGCGCAGGTCGGAGACGAAGAAGTCATCGAAGCCGCCAAGCGCGGTCTCGAACGCTCCGTTGCTATCGTTCACGCCGAAATGAAGCGCGGCCTTTCCGGCCTCGCCACCATCGGCGCCACAGCCCCCTTCGTTGGCCTCTTCGGCACCGTCATGGGCATCATCAACGCGTTCAAAGGCATCATGGCTCAGAAGGCCACCGGTCTTTCCGCCGTCGCTGGCGGTATCGCCGAAGCCCTCGTCACCACGGCTCTCGGTCTTCTCGTCGCCGTTCCTGCCGTGTGGACCTTCAACTACTTCACCAACAAAGTCGAAGCTTTCGACGTCGAGATGGACAACTCCTCCATGGAGCTGATCAATTACTTCATCACTCGTCGAGGCGGAAAGAAGTAAGCCATGGGATACAAGCCCAAAGCACCCGAGGTGATGGCCGCCCCCAACGTGATTCCTATGGCGGACATCATGCTTGTGTTGCTCATCATTTTCATGGTCATCACGCCCATGTTGCAGAAGGGCGTCTCGGTGACCATGGCCAAGGTGGACAATCCCGAGGAATTGAAGGATGCCGACAAGGACGACGCGATCATTCTCGCCGTCACCCACGACAGCAACCTCTTCATTTCCGTCGGCAGCATCACTTCTCAGGTTCCGCTCGATCAGATCACCGGCAAAGTGAAAGACCTGCTTGCCAACCGCCTCGATAAGACCGTCTATGTCCGTTCCGACGCCCGCGCCAAGTTCGGCGCCGTCAAGAACGCCGTCGACGAAGTCCGGGCCGCGGGTGTTGACAACGTCGGTCTGCTCACTGAAAAGGTCGAAGAAAAGAAATCAACCGCTCCTCCTGCTCCCGCTGCTTCTCCCGGCGGATAGCTCGAACGCGCCTTTTTAGTTAAGGAGTTTTCTCATGGGAATTTCAGTTGGTGGAAATAAAGGAGCGATGTCGGAGCCGAACATTGTTCCGCTCATTGACGTCTTGCTCGTCTTGATCATCATCTTCATGGTTATCACTCCGACCGTTTCCGTCGGCCTCAACGTTCTTGTCCCGCAGCCTGCTCCGCCGAATCAAAAGCAGAATCAGGATATCCTGGACAAGACCATTGTGGTTGTCGTCACTTCCAACGGCGAAGTGCTCATCAATCAGGATAAACATACCTGGGATGATCTCGGACCGACTCTCTCCACTCTCTTCGCCCAGCGCGCCGATAAGGTCGCTTTCGTCAAGGGCGACGACGCCGCCGAATTTGCTCCCGTCGCCAGAGCCATTAACATCATGCGTGAGTCTGGCATCGAGCATGTCGGCCTCATCACCAACAAGATCGAATCCGGCCAGTAACTCCTGCCGGCTTCGCTGATTTTGATTCGGTTTCTCCGAAGCTGTCAGTTCGGCTATGTGTTGGCGCTGCTTTTTCCGGCCGCTGCCTATTTCAAGGAGAGCAGGGATGCACTGCAAGCCCCACTACCGTTTCCTCTTGGCCGTTGTTTCTGTTTCTGTTCTCGCCACCGCCGGCTGCGATAAGCTCAAGGCCCGCGACTTCCTCAACAAGGGCGTGGAAGCCTACAAGGCTGCCCAGTTTGATAGGGCCATCGAAGACTTCAAGCAAGCCAAGGCGCTCGATCCCTCTCTTACCAGCGCCCGCCTCTACCTCGCCACCGCTTACGGCAGCCAATACATTCCCGCCGTTCCCTCCGATGAAAATGTCCGCAATGGCGAGCAGGCGCTGGCTGAATATCATGAGGTTCTCGATAGCGATCCCAGTAACCTCATCGCCATCGATGGCATCGGCGGCATGCTCTACAACATGGGCTCCAATCCCTTTGACACTAAGAAAATGGAAGAGTCGAAGTCCTATCACGAGAAACATATTCAGCTGAAGCCAGACGATCCCGAGCCTTACTACTGGATCGGCGTGATTGATTATTGGCACTCCTTCCGCGATAACCACACAATGCGCGAGGACTACAACAAGACCGCTAAAAAGCCTCTCGGTGAGCTCGATTCCATGCCCGCCAAGCTTTCCACCGCGTTCGCTGCGCAGGATGGCACGATTGTCGATGAAGGAATGACCAACCTCAAAAAAGCCATCGAAATCAAATCGGATTATGACGACGCCATGGCGTACCTGAATCTTCTCTATCGGCAGAAGGCCGATATGGAAACCGACCCCGCCGCGCGCGATACCGATACCCGCATGGCCAACGATTTGGTCGACAAGGTTAAAGCCATTAAGCAGGAAAGAATGCAGAATCCGCAGCCTGCCTCGCCCGCCTCTTAATCGCGCGGGTGTAAGCAGCGCTCATTTCGTCATCGGCGGGAGAGATTCTCCCGCCGTTTTTTTTGCGCGCGCCTCGCACAATGTCCAGCCTGCTCTAATCCCGCTCGCCATGGCGAAACCCGTCCGCACTCGTGGCCCATTCGATCAATCTATAACGTCGCCCTCAACTCATAAGCCGGCGCTTTCCACGTCTCAATCCATCACTCGTGCCGCAACGCCGTCAGCGGATCTACGTTTGCCGCGCGACGCGATGGAATCCAGCACGCCACCAATGTGACGCCCGCAAGAAACAAAGGCACCGCCGTAAATGTCACGATATCGTGTGGCTGCACCCCATATAAAAACGCGGCAAACAATTTCGCCACCGCCAGCGCCCCGGCCAGTCCGATCCCCAGCGCAATCGCCGCCAGCATCATCCCTTGCCCGATGATCAATCGCTGCACGGCGCCAATCTGCGCTCCCAACGCCATGCGGATTCCAATCTCCCGCGTGCGCCGGCTCACCGAATAGCTCATCACGCCGTAAAGTCCGATCGCAGCCAGCAGCAGTCCTGCAAAGCCAAACACTCCAAACAGCGTCCCGGCAAGTCTCGGCAAAAACAAAGCGTCGCGCAGGTGCTCTTCCATCGTCGCTTCGCCGAAAATCGCCATCGCCGGATCGAGCGCGTGAATTTCCGCGCGCACCGCGCGTTCCGTCGCCGCATAATTTCCCTCCGTGCGCACCAGCAGCGTGTATCCAAGAAACGCCGGATCGTTCATCGCGCTCTGCTCGAGCGACCTGAAAAGCACCGGCCGCGTTTCTTCGCCGAGCGTGCGCGCCTTGATGTTCTTCACCACTCCGATGATTTCAAAGGTCACCCCGCCTCCCTCCACGCGCCGCCCGATCGCGTCTCCTCCCCCGAGGATGTGCTCCACAAACGCCTGGTTCACCACCGCAACGCGCGTCCCGTTTGCGGGCTCATCTCCGAAATCGCGCCCGGCGATTCGCGGGATCCCCATGGTTTCAAAATAGCCCGAGGTCGCCATATATAATTCCGCGATGGAATTGCCCGCCGGCATCGGCCGCCCCACCTCGCGGAATCCGTCGCTGCGGTTTCCACCGGAAAGCGGCACCGAATCCGTGCACACCGCCGAAATCACGCCGGGAAGATTCGCCGCATGCTCCCGCAGCTCGCGCAGGAATTCCGTGGTCCGCTCGGCGGAATATCCATTCACCCGCGGATCCACTGACATCATTAAAATCCCTCGCGACCGGAAACCGATATCAATTCCCGCCGCGCTCTGCATGCTCCTCAAGAAAAGTCCCGTCGCGCACAGCAACACCACCGCCATCGCGATTTGCGACACGATTAAAATGTTTCGCAGCGTCCATCGCCGTCCGGGCCGCGCCAGCGCATCCTCTCCCTTCAGCGCTCTCGAAAGAATCGGCCGCGACGCCGCCCACGCCGGCGCCAGCCCAAACACCACGCCCGCTCCGATGCTCAGCGCAAACGCGTACACCAGCACTCTCCAGTCCGCGTTCACGCTCAAGTCCAGCGGCACGGGCGCCGGCACATGGAACGCGGAAAGCGCCTGTGTGGCCCACAACGAAAGCAGGAAACCGAATATTCCTCCGCCCAGTGACACCACCACGCTTTCCATCAGCATCAATCTCTGCAATTGCCCTCGCGTCGCTCCCAGCGCCAGCCGCACCGCCATCTCGCGATGCCTCCCGCTCGCCCGCGCCAGCTGCAGATTCGCTACGTTTGCGCCCGCGATGCACAAAACCAGCAGCACCACGATGCTCAGCGCGGCAAGAAAAGTCAGAAAGGTTCCTCGATCACCCGGCGGCAGCGAACCCGCCTGCTCGAACCGGAATCCGATTCCCTGGTCCGTTGCCGGGTAAGCGGCCGAAAATCTTTTGGCAATCGTGGCAAGTTCGGCGGAGGCCTGCTCGCGCGAGACGCCGGGCCCCAACCGCCCGATCGCCGCAAGCCAGTGCGCATGCCGCGAGTCACGGCTCGGAACGCTCGGCGCCAGCGTTTCCACGTTTCCCAGCGGCACCCAGAACTCCGGATCCAGGATCTGATCGATCCCTCGAAATGCGGGCGGCGCAATTCCCACCACGGTAAAGGGCCGTCCCGAAAGCTCAATCGAGTTCCCAAGGATTGCTGGATCGGATCCGAATCGCCGCTGCCAAAGCCGGCGGCTCAGCACGATCACGGGGAGCTTTTCCTCGTCTGCCGCAAAGCCTCGCCCCAGCGTCATGCGCAATTGCGCCACATCGAAAAAATTCGCAGTCGCCGCTTGTCCCCACACGCGTTCCGGCTCGCCATTCCCGCCAATCGACGCAGGCAGCAGCTCGTAATATGCGGCGACGCCCGAAAACGATTTCGCCTGGTCGCGCAGATCCGTGTACACCGGCCACGGAAAATTATTGCAGCACTCGTCGCCGTCATGCGTCGTATGCAACGCCATCAGCGTGGAAGGATCGCCAACCGGAGCCGGCCGCAGCACGAACCGGCTGACCATCGAAAAAATCGTCGCGTTTGCCGCAATCCCCAGCCCGATCGAAATCACCGCCACGCCCACAAACCCGGGCGATTTGATCAGCCGCCTCACCACATACCTGAAATCCTGAGCCCAGTTACCCAAGGTGTTTTCTCCTAGGCTTATAGGTACGCGCCAACCTCTGCGCATGTTCCCTCGTCGTCTCAGAAGAAATTTACATCCAGCGGCGCGGGCTCAAGCACTCCAGGCCAACTCTTCAACTTCAATCAATCCACGGTGCAGGGATTGATTGTTCCTCTAAGTCATTCGCAACAAAGGAGTAAGAATCTCTTGATACGCCGTAAATCGACCCTTACACGATTTTGCGATCGACTTCTCCAGTGGGGCTTAACTAATTTCGATTCACTGCATCTAATCCCAGTAACACTCGAGACACATTCCCGTTCCTGCTTCTTTCAAAAGGGAGGCTATAATAACCGCCCACATGGAACCGGCCGCCAAACCCGGTATGACTTCCGCTGCGAAGCGCACCGTAGATTTGCGCTTCGTCGAGCTGATGGACAAGGTCCGCCGCAATCGTCCGGGCGACGATCTCGAACTCCTCCGCCGCGCCTACGATTTCGCCGCCGAACAGCACAAGACGCAGACCCGGCTTTCCGGCGAACCCTATCTCTCGCATCCGGTGGAAGTGGCGCACCTGCTCGCGGACATGAAGCTCGACGTCACCTCTCTTTGTGCCGCGCTGCTTCACGACGTCGTGGAAGACACGAAAATTCCGCTGGAACAAATTTCCGTGCAGTTCGGCCCCGATGTCGCCCGCCTGGTCGAGGGCGCCACGAAAATCAGCCGCCTCGATCTTCTCGCTCCCGAAGCGCGCCAGGCCGAAAACGTCCGCAAGATGCTCCTCGCCATGGTCAACGACGTGCGCGTCATCATGGTGAAGCTTGCCGACCGCCTCCACAACATGCGCACGCTCGAATATCTCGATACCGAGCGGCAGCAGCGCATCGCCCGCGAGACGCTCGACATTTACGCGCCGGTTGCCAATCGGCTCGGCATGGGCCTGATCCGTGGCGAGCTTGAGGATCTGGCTTTCCGCTATCTCGAACCGGAAGCCTTCCTCGAGTTGCAGAAGAAGCTCGCCACCAAGCAAAAGGTCTTCGACAAATTTCTCCACGACGTGCAGGAAACGATCCGCAACAAGATGGTCGAAAGCGGCATTCCCGCAGAGGTGCAGGCGCGCGTCAAGCGCATCTACTCGCTGCACACGAAGATTCAGAAGCAGCAGCGCACGCTTGACCAGGTGTTCGATCTGCTCGCCGTCCGCGTCATCACCGATACCGTGAAAAACTGTTACGCGGCGCTCGGCGTGATCCACCAGATCTGGCGCCCCGTTCCCGGCCGTTTCAAGGATTACATCGCCATGCCCCGGCCGAACCTCTACCAATCGCTTCACACCTCTGTGATTCACGCCGGTCAGCCCTTCGAATTCCAGATTCGCACCCAGGAAATGCATCGCATCGCGGAACAAGGCGTCGCGGCGCATTGGAAATACAAGGACGGCCGCGCCGCCGGTGTTTCCAGCTCGGCCGACGACCAGCGCATCGTCTGGATGCGCCAGTTGATCGAGTGGGTGCAGGAAATGCAGGAGCCCAGCGAATTCCTCTCGACGCTTCGCGTGGATCTTTACCCCGAGGAGGTTTACACATTCACGCCCAAGGGCCGCGTTGTCGTCCTTCCGCGTGGCGCCACGCCGATTGATTTCGCCTACGCCGTCCACACCGAAGTGGGCCACCAGTGCGTGGGCGCGAAAGTGAACGGCGCGATGGTCCCGCTCCGCCACGCCATCTCCAACGGCGACGTAATTGAAATCATCACGCAGAAATCGCACGAGCCTTCGCGCGATTGGCTTTCCTTCGTTCACACCTCCCGCGCGCGAAGCAAGATTCGCCAGTGGATCAACCTGCACGAGCGCGAACAAGCCACCGACGTGGGCCGCCGCCTGCTCGAAAAGGAAGCGCGCCACGCCGGCGTGACTCTGAAGAAAATCACGGAAGAAGACTGGCAGCGTGTCGCCGCCGAATATGGCTGCTCGCGCGCCGAGGATCTCTACGCCGATCTCGGTTACGGCAAATGGTCCGCCCGGCAGGTTCTTGCGAAAGCCACAGGCACTCCGCTCGTCGAAACGCCGGAAGATAAGCCGCAGAAGCTGGTTTCGAGCGTCAAGCGCATGCTTGGAATGGACGACGCGGCAATCGTCGTGCGCGGCCATGACGACCTCATGGTGTATCGCTCGAAATGCTGCAATCCCATTCCTGGTGACGACATCATCGGCTACGTCACGCGCGGCCGCGGCATCGCCGTCCACAGCAAGAATTGCCCCAACGTCGAGAATCTTCTGTACGAAGCCGAGCGCCGCATCCCCGTGGAATGGGCTGGCTCTTCGCAGGCCACGTTCCCGGTGCGCTTGCGCATCTTCACCGAGGATCGCCCCGGGATGCTCGCGGCCATCACCGGCGTGATCAGCGGGGAAGGCGCCAACATCCGCACATTCGAAAGCGGCGGCGAGGACCTGCGCGCGCGCATCGAAGTCGCGCTCGACGTGCAGGACCGCAAGCAGCTCGAGCGAATCGTCAGCGGCATCAAGCGCATTCCCGGCGTCTTCGATATCGAGCGCGTTTACAACGTCTGAGCTCGCGCCCGTTGCATCCCCATGAATCTCGTTTCCGAAAATCCCGCTTCTGAAAAAGTGCTGCGCCTTAGCTGCTATTTCCACCCGATGCCCTTGTCATTTCCGCGTCATCGGGCCCTCACCGCGTCGCAACCCTGTACAATAAAATAGATGGGGAACGTACCTTCATCACCTCTCGCGCACGCGACCTTTCCTTCCGCGGATCGGGCCTGGCGCATACTCCCGCGGTGCAGGCGAAGTGCGCCCATTTTCGCTCTTGTCGCATGCGCCTTTTTTGGCGCGGGCTGCAAACACATTCAACCGCTGGATACGAAGCCGCTCGACGCCGCTGGGCTCAATTACAACAGCATCAAGGAACTTGTCGCGGATAAAATCACCGCGCCCGAAGTGCTTGAAATTGCCAAGGCGCGCGAGGGCGGCCTGACGGACGCGGGATGCGTCCAGGCGCTGCAGATTTATCATGGGCGTGGAAAAGTATTCGATGCGGGCGATCGAGTCTCGAGCCTGCTTCGCGCGGGATTCACCGAAGATTCCGTGCTCGAATTCGCGAAAATGGATCAACTGGGCATCGATACCAACGAGCTGATTGCCATGCGCCTCACGGGACTTTCGGATGAAATCGTGCTGACGGTCGCGCGCCGCCATTCCGAAGGCAAGCCGGTGCTTTCCGGCGTTTCGCTTGCCAGCATCAAGAACACCGGCGTGCGCCAGTCCACGCTGCTCGAACTTGCCCGGCGCGGCGTGCCGGATTCGGACGCGGGCGCGATCATCGCCATGAGGCGCAAACGCGCGAGCGACGCGGACATTCTGCGCCACTTTTCAGGCTCGTAGCCCTGATTCATTCTTCTCGATACGCCTTCGCTTGCAGTGATTTCATATTCCAGCTTTTTCTGATTGCTGGAGCCGCGTAGAATCCTCTTGCCTTGAGTTGCCGCTCACTTTCGCCACGGATTGCCTTTTTGTTTGCGCTCGTTTTCGCGCTCTGCGCGTGCGGTTGTGCCGTCCCGCTCGCGCCGGGGTATCGAGTGCTTGTCGAGCAGAGCGAAGTGCGTTTTGTTCCGGGGCAGGCGCCGGAGTTGCGAATCCACTCGCAATACAAACTCGAGAATTCCGGCGACGCCGATCTGCCATTCATTGATGTTGTGCTCCCCGATGAAAAGCTTTTCGGACGCGCCGATTTGCGCGCGGAATTGGACGGACACGCGACGCCGCTCGCGCCCCTTCCCGACGAATATCAACAGGGGCTCCCGCCGGCGCGCCGCATTTCGTTTGACTCCGCGTGGCGGGAAAAACAATCGCACGAACTCACGATTGATTACACCTTTCGCGCGCCGCAGGATTCCGGGCATCGCATCACGTTGGGAGTGGAGAGTTTTCATCTCGGCTCGCGCGACTGGTTTCCGCAGCTTCAGCCCCCTAAGCACGTTCTCGCGCCGAATCCGGAGCGCCCGGACAAAATGACCTACACCGTTCGCGTCCCGGCGGGTTTCATGGTTTTGGCGCGAGGAACTCCTGCGGGACAAAAGAATGAGGCCGGCGAAACCGTATTCCGCTTCAAGCTTCGCGCGGTCGATTTGGCGCCGTTCATTGTTGCGGGAAAATATTCCAATGCGAGCGGAGCCGGCCAGAAATCCAGCGCGGCCGTATTTTGGACACTCGAGCCATTGAAGGAAGATCAGGCGGCAGCGGCAGGACGCATTGCCGCGGTGTGGAGCAGCCTGCAAACCGATTTTGGCCCGCTGGACAAAAACATCCGCGTGCCGCACATCATTGAATCGCCCCAGGTGCGTTCGCACGTCGGGCGCGCGGCGGGGCCGGCAGCCGCGGCGTTTCCCGGCGGATTGCTCGTGAATCCGGACGCGCTCGCATTGGGAATCGGCAGCGATGATTTCCTGGAAATGGCTGCGCACGCGCTCGCGCACAATTGGTTTGGCGACGAAATTTACACCACCGCGGATGCTTCCATCGGAATGGGCGAAGGATTGCCGGAGTACGCGGCCATCGCCATCGACGCGGCGCGCCAGGGCGGCGACGCGCGGCAGCAGCGCATCCTGCGTTATTTGACAGAGTATGACGCAGCCACGCGTGTAGCCAGTGAAACTCCCCTCAGCATCACGACGATCGACGATCCGGCTCCGCAACGGCGCATCGCTCTCGCCAAGGCTCCGCTTTTTATGGCTGCGCTCGAGGATGAGTGCGGCGCAAGCGCCATGCACGAGGGCCTGAAGGAATTGGTCACGCTGCTCCGCGGGCAGGAAGCGGGCTACTCCGATTTACGCTCAGCGCTCGAACATGCCAGCGGGAAGAACCTCGCGGATCTGTTTCGCACCTGGCTCAATGAGAAAGGCATTCCCGCGGAATTCCGCAAGCGTTATCAGCCATCAAGCCGCCTGGACGCAGTAGGATTCAAAACGTCTCACCGAAAGTAAAGCTCTTGAGTCAAAGTCGAATCTCCACCCTTAAGGACCAATCATGGAGCGCCTCCGGATGCGCGGCCATGCACGCGAAGTGGCGGATGTGTCCCTCCCGTATTTTTCTGCAAAAGGAAAAGTCATCCCATAGGTCTTTAGCGTAAAAGACCATGCGATGGCCATGGGTTCACGCGATTGCGATGGCCTTTCTTTTTTGGTGCAGGGTCGTCTAAGCTCTGGCGTCTGGCATTCGCAGCCGGCAATTCAATTCTGTGGCTCAGGAGGGCGTGTGAAAGAAGTGATATCAACGGAAAAGGGACCGCAAGCGATTGGTCCCTATTCGCAGGCGATCAAGGCGGGGGGATTTGTATTTATTTCCGGGCAGGTCGCGTTTGATCCGGCAACGAAGCAGATCGTGGAAGGCGACGTGGTGCTCCAGACGGCGCGCGTGCTGGAAAACTTGAAAGCGATCGTGGAGGCGGCGGGAAGTTCTCTGGAGAAAGCGGTGAAGGCGACCGTGTATTTGAAAGACATGGGCGAATTTGCGCCGATGAATGAAGTCTATGCAAAATACTTCGGCCCTACACCTCCGGCGCGGTCCACGGTGGAGGTGGCGCGGCTGCCGCGCGATGTCCGCGTGGAGATTGATTTGATTGCCTTGGCGTAGCTGGATTTGTTGAGGGCATTCCATTGAAGACGGTTTGCAGATGAGCGGCGGCGGCGGAATGTTTCCGGCCACCCGATCCTCAACGTCAACCGCCTCTTTTGGTCTCGGCGTCGAAATAAACGGAGCACGGAGGGAAACGTGTTTGGAATTATGCAGGCGGACACCAACGCCACGTAATCACCACGGTTTCCTCTTTCCGCAAGGGCTCTTGCAAGAGGAACCCTGCGCGTTCATATTCCTGTAAGATGTGTATAGGAGATTTCCTCCGGGGGGCGCCTCCCCCCACCCTTCCGAAAAGGCGGGATTCTGGATTTCAATTGAGAGAGATGCGCGCGCAAGCGAAGCGTTGTGCGCGTGATTATTCGGGGTTAGAGTGGTCTGCTCATGAATGAACAATCCTACGATTTGATTGTGATCGGCAGCGGTCCCGCAGGGCAGAAGGGCGCGATTTGCGCCGCGAAAATGCGCAAACGCGTGGCCGTGATTGACCGCACGGTGATGATGGGCGGCGTCTGCGTCCATACGGGAACGATTCCCAGCAAGAGCGTGCGGGAAGCGATTTTTCAGCTGACGGGAATCGCGGTGCGCACATTTTACGGAAGCTCCTATCGCGGGAGCGGCGATCTTTCGGTGCAGGATTTGTCGTACCGGGTGAAGGCCATTGTGGGCCGCGAGACGGATGTGATTCGCGCCCAGTTGAAACGCAACGGCGTGGCGATTTTTCAGGGCGAGGCGCGGTTTGCCGACCCGCACACGGTGGAAGTGGAGAGCGACTCCGGAATCACAAGGCTGCACGGCGATAGGTTTCTGATTGCATGCGGCACGCGGCCTGCTCGCAGCCCCGACATCCCATTTGACGGCAAGCGCGTGATGGATTCTGACGAGCTTCCCTCGATCGACAATTTGCCGCGCGAGCTGATCGTGGTGGGAGCGGGCGTTGTGGGCCTGGAATACGCTTCGTTCATGGCCGCAGTGGGCGCCAAGGTGACGCTGATTGACCAGCGGCCCGCGCTGCTTGATTTCGTGGATCGCGAAATCATCGAGGCGCTCGCATATCACCTGCGCCAGATGGGCACAACGTTCCGGCTGGGTGAAAAAGTGACGCGCGTCGGCGTGGACCCGGAGCGCGACTGCGTGTTTGCGGAACTCGAGAGCGGGAAGAAAATTCGCGCCGACGCGCTGCTCTATGCCGTGGGTAGGCAGGCAAATGGCGACCGGCTGCGGCTGGAGGCGGCGGGAATTGAAGTGGGAGGACGCGGAAAGATTAAAGTGAACGAATGCTTTCAGACCAATGTGCCCCACATTTACGCGGCGGGCGACGTGATCGGTTTCCCGGCGCTGGCAAGCACGTCCATGGAACAGGGGCGGCTCGCAAGTTGCCACGCGTTTGGGCAAGCCTGCACGCAGATGACGGAATTATTTCCCTACGGAATCTACACAATTCCTGAAATTTCGATGGTGGGGCAGACCGAGGAGCAATTGACCGCCGCGAAAGTCCCCTACGAAGTGGGAATTTCAAAATACGCGGAGCTCGCAAAAAGCATGATGCTGGGCGACGAAAGCGGAATGCTGAAACTCCTGTTCGATCGCAACACGCGGAAGCTCCTGGGCGTCCATGTGATCGGGCAGCGCGCCACGGAAATTATTCACATCGGGCAGGCGGTGCTCTACTATGGAGGCACGGTCGAATATTTCCGCGATACCGTGTTCAACTATCCGACGCTTGCGGAGGCATTCAAAGTGGCCGCGCTTGACGGTTTGAACAAGCTCTAGATACCCTTCGGCGGCATTTCTACCGCCCACGATTTGAGTGCTACGGAACGGTTTTTGCATTATGCTGTGCCCGCCTGAGTTTCTCCCTTGGAGGATTTCCGTGATTCGATTGTGCCGCCTGTTTTTTGTGATTCTCGCGTGCCTGTTTGCCTTCCTGGCAACGGGCGCGACCGAAGCGCAGCAGATCTCGCCAAGCACCTTTCAGGATATGCGCTGGCGCATGATAGGGCCGTTCCGCGGCGGCCGGACTCGGGCGGCGACGGGCGCGCCGGGCCAGCCGAACGTCTTCTACATGGCGCAGGTGAATGGCGGCGTGTGGAAGTCGGATGATTACGGGCGCACCTGGAATCCCATTTTTGATAACGAGCCTACGCAATCCGTGGGCGCGATTGCCGTCGCGCCTTCGGATCCGAATATTATTTATGTCGCGAGCGGCGAAGGGCTGGCGCGCCCCGATCTCTCCGTCGGCGACGGGATTTACAAATCCACTGACGCGGGCAAGACATGGACGCATCTAGGGCTGCGCGATGGGCAGCAGATTCCCGGGCTCGCCATCGATCCGCGCGACCCGAACCGTGTCTTCGCGGCCGTGCTCGGGCATCCCTACGGACCGAACGATGAGCGCGGCATTTTCCTTTCCACCGACGGTGGCCAGACGTGGAAGAAACTTCTCTCCAAGGACGAAAACGCGGGCGGATCGGACGTGGTGATCGATCCGTCGAATCCCGACGTGATGTACGCTTCACTCTGGGAAGAGCGGCAAGGGCCCTGGGAAGACGGCAACGAATACAACGGCTCTGGTGGCGGGCTTTTCAAATCCACTGACGGCGGGAACACATGGAAGCCGCTGACGAACGGGCTCCCTGAACACGTCGTGCAGATTTGCGTGGCGATCGCGCCGAGCGACACGAAGCGGTTATACGCAACGCTGGCAACGAATGCGTCGAGCGAGTACGGGTCCGGTAGCGGGCTGGGTGTGTATCGCTCGGACGACGCGGGCGAGAGCTGGTCTAAGGTGACAACCGATCCGCGTCCGGCGCTGCGCATCGGCGGCGGCGATTTGCCCGTCCCGAAAGTGGATTCGAAGAATCCGGATATTGTCTACAGCGCAAGCATCGTCACGATGAAATCCACCGACGGCGGAAAGTCGTGGATGGGCTTCCGCGGCGCTCCCGGCGGCGACGATTATCAGAACATCTGGATTAATCCCGACAATCCGAAAATTATTCTGCTCGTCAGCGATCAGGGCGCGATGGTCAGCGTGAACGGCGGGGATTCGTGGAGCTCCTGGTACAACCAGCCGACCGCGCAGCTCTACCATGTGGAGGCGAGCAACGGGTTTCCGTATCGCGTGTGCAGCGGGCAGCAGGAGAGCGGATCCGTTTGCATCTCGAGCCGCGGGAACGACGGTGACATCACGATTCGCGAGTGGCATCCGGTGGGCGCGATCGAATACGGCTATGTGGCGCC